>FZPS01000185.1_pt29 | contig 63464 bp, 42 predicted proteins | sample 1817821 | NCBI WGS metagenome assembly FZPS01 (sample SAMEA104158645, study PRJEB21678) | metagenome | place: Germany | collected 2015-04-21
AGTTTGAGGATTAATTATAAATATCCATCATGATACCGCATAACTAAAATTTCAATATCGTAATCTTTACCGGCGGCATCGTATTCGCGTTTAAGGTTATTCCCAAACAGTACAGCAAAAGTTTGCCAAAAAAATGCATTAACATTACCCTTTAGTTCTTTAATAATATCATAAGCAGTACTTCCACTTTCTCTATTTAGTAATTTAACCATTAAAACTCCTTGTGAAAGTGTAAATCGAGAGAGGATGGGTCTATAATATTTCATTAATTGTTTTTCTCTTCCTTTCACATAAACCTCTCTATATTTATCGTTAGGAAAATTTTTTAAAGAATCTTCAATATTGTTGTAAGTTGCAGACAATTCTAGAACATATGGATAAACTTTTTTGAAATTATTAACCAATTTGTCGTATCTTCTTCTTTCTCTGGCATTTTTAAAAGCTTTTTGAGGATAAATATTAACTTGTGGAAACACATATAAAGGGTCAGAGATTTGTTTTGCAATACTGTCAACATTAAGTTCTTTATGATAATACTTAGGCTTTCCTTTATCTTGAGCATTTGCTTCAAGAAAACTTATTCCTAGAAATATAAGAAATAAAGCTATAAATTTTATTTTCATTTCAATAATTTTTAATGTTCATTTTATAAATATTCAATTATCATACCAAATATTTTTATAGAACAAAATTTCTTTAAAAATGATTTTTCAAATAAAAAACAAACTTATTGATTATTTTATTGTTTTAAAAAATAAAAACTATTAAATTTGCCTTAAAATCTTTATGTATGAAAAACGAAATTAAATCCATAGAAGTATTATTTAATTCGCCCGATTCAGTGTTCTCAAAATTGGTAAAAGCAGATAAGGAATATTTGCTTGCAAACACTGAATATCGTGTGTATAAAAAAAATGAAATAGTATTTTCAGAAAATACAAAACCTACAGGTTTGTTATGTCTTTCAGAAGGAAAGGTAAAGATATATAAAGAAGGTGCTGGCGGTAGAGACCAAATTATACGCCTTTCGCGTCCGGGTGGATTTATTGGATATAGAGCTTTATTTGCTGAGCAAAATTATTCCGCTTCTGCTGCTGCAATAGAAAATTCAGTAGCTTTTATAATTGAGAAAAAAGCATTATTTTCTGTTATGAAAAGAGATCCAAATTTAACTTTCGGAATTTTAAAATCTCTTGCAACAGAACTTGGAGTATCTAATATGAGAACAGTATCTTTAACTCAAAAACATATTAGAGGAAGATTGGCAGAATCTTTATTGTTTTTAATAGATACTTATGGATATTACGATGACGGAACAACAATAAAAGCTCTACTTTCAAGAGAAGACTTGGCAAACCTTAGCAATATGACTACAAGCAATGCAATAAGAACACTTTCTTCATTTGCTCAAGAAAAAGTTATTGCTTTAGACGGAAGAAAAATTAAGGTTTTAGACCTTCAAGAGTTAGAGAAAATATCAGATATAGGCTAAAAAATAATTAAAGCCTAAAACTAAAATTAATAATAAAAAACATTATTTTTTGAGTGATATATCCCGATAATTTCGAACAAAAAATCGGTTTCGATAAAATAAAGCAAATGATTTCGCAAGAATGCAAAGGCGAAGCTGCTAAATTATTGGTCGAAGACTTAAAGTTTAGTAATAATTTTGAATATATTAACACTTTATTGAACGAAACCGACGAAATGATGAGTATTTGTATGCTAAAGGATAATTATCCTGCACAAAATTATCCAGAGATAGGTATTGCTATTAATAAATTAAAAATTGAAGGCACAAGTTTGCAATTATTCGAAATTATCAATATTAGACAAGTTCTTGAGCAAGCAAAATCATTAAAGCATTTTTTCAAATTAGACGAAAAAAATCAATATCCATTTTTAAATAAAATTGTAAATCAAATAAGTTTTCCAAACTATTTATATGATAGAATAAATAGTGTAGTTTCTAAAAATGGAACAATAAAAGATTCTGCATCTCAAAATTTGAAAGAGATAAGAAAAAGTTTGAATGACACTCAAACCAATATTACTAAAAAGCTAAACAATGTATTATCTGCATTTAAAAAAGAGGGTTGGGTAAGCAAAGATTTGTCGGCAACTTATGTAAATGGACGTTTGGTTTTACCAATAGAAACTATTCATAAACGAAAAATTAAAGGTTTAATTCACGATGAGTCGGCAAGTGGAAAAACATCTTATATAGAGCCACAGGAAGTTGTTGAGCTAAATAATACTTTGAGAGAACTTGAAATTGCAGAAAATAGAGAAATTCAAAAAATCTTATTTGAACTTACTGATGATTTCAAACCTTATCGCGAAGAGTTGCTTACATTATATGAAAATATTGCTTATTTAGATTTTGTTTGGGCAAAAGCAAAGTTTTCGCTTAGAATAGAAGCTATAGTGCCAAAAATAGATAAAGACCCAGTTTTAGATTTACATAAAGCAAAACATCCACTTTTATTTTTAAACTTTAAAAAAGAAAAAAAGGAAGTTGTTCCTAGCAGCTTTTATTTGAATTCCGAAAATAGAATTTTATTAATATCGGGACCAAATGCAGGTGGAAAAAGTGTTTGTCTTAAAGCTACGGCACTATTGACTTATATGAATCAGTGTGGCTTGCCAACGTCTGTTGGTGGTAATACTGTTATGGGAATTTTTGATAAAATTTTTCTCGATATTGGCGACCAGCAATCTATAGAAAACGACTTGAGCACATATAGTTCTCATTTGTTGAATATGAAATATTTTTTAAAAAATTCTGACAGTAGAACTCTTATTTTAATTGATGAATTTGGTTCAGGAACCGATCCAATTTTAGGCGGAACTTTAGCTGAAGCAATTCTTGAAGAACTGAACACTAAAAATGTTTTTGGACTAATAACAACTCATTATTCTAATTTAAAAATTTTTGCTTCAAACACTCCGGGAATATTTAATGGTGCAATGCTTATAGACCAAAACAAAATGGAACCTACATTTATTTTAGAAACAGGAATTCCAGGAAGTTCTTATGCCATCGAAATTGCAAGCAGAATAGGTTTAGACCAAAAAATTATTGAAAATACTAAACTTAAAGCAGGAGACGAGCAAATTAATATTGATAAATTCCTAAGAAGATTGATGCGAGATAAAAAGTATTGGGAGAGAAAACGTCAAAAAATTAGAATACAAGAAAAAAAGATTGAAGAATTAGTTGAGAAAAACATTGAGGAATTAGAAAAATTAAAAACTAGTAGAAGACAAATTTTAGATTCTGCAAAAAAACAGTCTGAGCAAATGCTTGCTGACGTGAATAGGCAAATTGAAAATACTATCAGACAAATAAAGGAATCAAATGCAGATAAAGAAATTAGCAAAAAAGCCCGACAAGAAATTGAAGAATTTAAGGAAGATTTTAAAAATTCATTGTCAAAAGAACAAGACGAAATAGAAAGAAAATACAATCATTATAAAAAGAAGCAAAAAGAAATAGAAGCTAAAAAAGCTGCAACTCAAAAAGCTAAGCCAGAAATCATTAAAATAGATGAGAATAAAATTAATATTGGTAGTAAAGTGAGAATAAAAGGTCAGGAAGTTATTGGCGAAGTTATTGATTTGGGCGAAAAAAATGCGGTAGTAAGTTTTGGAAATATGTATTCGAGTATAGCTTTTGAGAAATTGGAAAAAGTTAGCGAAACACTTTACAAGCAACAAAATCGTTCGGCTTCTAACTTGCATTTTAATTATAATGAAAAAGTTTTAAATTTCAAGCCTTACATCGATGTTAGAGGCGATAGAGTAGAAGAGTGTCTTAAAAAAATTTCTAACTTAATTGATGAGGCAGTTATGTTGAGTTTTAAAGAAATTAAAATTTTACATGGACGCGGAAATGGAATTTTAAGACAATATATACGTGATTATTTAAGAACCTTACCCGAAGTTGAAAGTTTTCATAACGAAGACATTAGGTTTGGTGGTGATGGAATAACTATAGTAAAACTTAGATAAATGATTGATATTGAGGACATAATAGTTCATTATGATATTTTTAAAGAATGTTTTTGTTGCGATTTAGAAAAATGTAAAGGAATTTGCTGTGTAGAAGGCGATTCAGGTGCACCCATAGAAGTTGAAGAAGAGATTAAGATAAAGCAAATCTTACCTATTATAATAGATGAGCTTACTGATGAGGCAAAAAAAACAATAGAAGAGCATGGTGTTTCTATGGTTGATATAGATGGAGATTTAACAACAAGCATTTGTGGTAACACAGGACCTTGTGTGTTTATTCAAACCGATGAAAACGGCATAGCTTATTGTGTAATTGAAAAATATTGGGAAAAAGGGCTTATAGACTTTAGAAAACCTATTTCTTGTCATTTATATCCTTTACGAATTAGCAAATACAGCACTTTTGAAGCCTTGAACTATCATATGTGGGATATTTGTGCAGATGCTAGAGTTTTAGGAAAAAAACTTAATTTAAAGATTTTTCAATTTTTAAAAGAACCGCTTATAAGGAAGTACGGAGAAGAGTGGTACGAAGATTTGTTAGTTGCAGCAAACCACTTTGAAGAAGAAAATAAAGAATAATTTGTTTTTTACTTGTAAAATATTTTCAAGTTTAATAATTTTGCACGCGAAAATAATTTTTCGGTCCGTAGCTCAGTAGGTAGAGCACGTGACTCTTAATCATGGGGTCGGGAGTTCGATCCTCCCCGGACCGACAAAAAAAAGAGCTGTCTTATTTTTGAGACAGCTCTTTTCATTTATTCATTTACAAAAATTAATTATCTTCCAACAAACATTCCAAATTTTACTTTAGTTCCCGATTGAGTGTAAATGTAATGTCTGCCATTAAATTCTTTAAAAAATTCTGGCATTATTCTAAATTTCTTGTTCTTTTTTGTAAACAAGTAATCTCCATGCATTTTGCCATCTGAGAATATAGAAACTGCTACAGCAACTCCTCTTCTGCTTGGAGAAGCAATTTCTTTAAGGTCATTTCCTGTTAGCTGTGAGTTTTGTAGAAGTTTGACGTTTTTAGCATTGTCGTTATAGAAAACAAATATTTTTTCTCCAATAGCAAACGAAGCAATAGACGAGAATTGGCCTAAATCGTTGTAGCTATATTGTGTTTTAGGAATTCTTGTCATCCATTCCATATTATTTTCAGGGCTACAATAAGCAACTAAAACATCATTAAAGCGATAATAGTCATTATATAGAATTTCTTTTGTTCCAGGAACAACTATTGAGTCAACCCAATGGTTTTGATGTTCGGCAATAACGGCAGAACCTCCGTTAGACAAATGTAATACATCTATTAATTTATAGTTGTACAGTTCTGAATAATTTTTTGCTAAATGAGGAGCTCTAAATTCAGGAACTTCTGTTTTTGAAAAAACATAATCTGCTTTTTTGCTATCGCCAGTTACAAAAGTTTCTGTTGTTGGATTGTATTTTTGATGGAAAATTCCTTCATAATCTGTTTTTCCTTTTCTTACCATAAATCCAAAGATGTCGATGTTTTCTTCTTCGTCAACACCAATTATAGCATCAACTAAAACATGTTTTTTACCTTTAATATCAACGTCTTTAACAGTTCCTGCGCTAACATTAAAATACAAAAGTTTATAATCATAAATAATAGTTTTCATTCTTTTGAGTTGTCTTGGGTCTGGGCTAACTCTAGCAAGCATATATACATTTCCAGAATTAGCGATTTTTATTTGTTCTATCTCAAAATCTTGATTTACCAAAGGTAATTTTACAATATTATTGTAAATTTCTCTCATGTCTGGGTCATAAACTTTAAAGAAGAAAGGTTCTTCGTTGTAAGTTTGGAAAGGACGATGGTAATACACAAAAATATTTTGTTGATTATCCATTAATTCTACATGAAAATCTACGCTCATATTTTGGTTTGTAAGTTTTCCTATGGCGGTTGCTTCTCCAATAACTTGTCCTGTACGGTTTACGTGCTGTATGTATAATGTTTTTTCTTTTCTAGTATTATCAACTACTTGAAAGAACAAAATAAGTTTACTGTCAAGATAAAACATTTCAACATATTCTGATTGCATGCCACCTAACATAGGTAAAATAAGTTGATTACTGTTTTCCCTACTCATAGAAGTATTGTTGTAAAAGTCAAGATGTAAAGCATCTTTTTCATCAATTCTTAGAGCATAAAATCCGTCAGAGTCGGCTCCGATAAGTCTAACATACTCGTTCATAGCGGGTAAAACAATTTCTTTATCATACCCAAAAATGGTAGAAACCTGTGCATTAGTAAGCTTTGCAAAAGCTATAAGTGCTAAAAGTATAAGAACAAATTTTTTCATAATCTTTAGTTTTATAGAGTGCTAATATAGATATTTTTATTTAATTATTAAAATTTTTATTTTTATTTGCAAGTTGTCCGCAGGCAGCACTAATGTCCTTGCCTTTAGACTTTCGCAAAGTTACAATAAGATTTTTATTTTCAATAAAATTAATGAAATCTTCTGTATTTTTTTTGTTAGAAGCCGTAAATTTGCTCTCAGAACTTGGATTATATTCTATTAAATTAATTTTACAAGGACTAATTTTTGTAAAATCTGTTAGTTTTTTTGCATCTTCTAAAGAATCATTTAAGCCTCCAAGCAACAAATATTCGTATGTTATTCGTTTTTTAGTTTTTTGATAATAATATGAAATAGCATTTTTTAGAGTATCTAAATCATATTTTTTGTTAATTGGCATTATCAAATTTCGCTTTTCGTTATCTGCCGAATGTAAAGATATTGATAAGTTTATTTTTAAATTATCATCAGCAAGTTTTTTAATTCCTTGAGCTTCTCCTGCAGTAGAAAGCGTAATTCTTTGAGGCGAAAAATGCAGTGAGTTTTCGTGGCTTATATGAGTTAAAGCCTTTATGGTATTTTCGTAGTTTAAAAGCGGTTCGCCCATGCCCATAACAACAATATTTGAAAGTTTTCTATTAAATATTTGTTCACTCATTTTATTTAACTGAAAAATTTGCTCAAATATTTCGCCAGCACTTAAATTTCTTTTAAAACCAAGTTTTCCAGTTGCACAAAAACTACAATTTAAAGGACAGCCAACTTGAGTAGAAATGCAAGCAGTAACTCTATCTTTATTGGGAATTAAAACTCCCTCAAAGTTATGACTATCAGCAGTTTGAAATAGGAATTTGACAGTTTTGTCTTTACTTTGTTGTTTGAAAATAATTTCTAAAAAATCTATGAAAAAATTTTCGTCTAAAAAATCTCTAAAAGCTTTGGGTAAATTAGTCATTTCTTCAAAATTTGAAGCCGATTTATACCACAACCATTCATAAACTTGATTTGCTCTAAACTTAGGTTCTCCCAAATTTGCAAAATTAGCAATCATTTGTTCGTGGTTTAAGGCTCTTATGTTTATTTTTGAAGACATGAAAAATAAAGATTTATAAAAATATATACATCAAAATCTTAAATATAATACAAAATTAATAAATGTTTTTGTACTTGCTAAGTTTTAAGGGAAAATTTTGTATTTTGAAATTTTCCCTCAACACTCAACAATTCATAGAGCTACAATCGAAATATTTCTATACTTTAAATACCTTCTTTTGTTCCTTTTGTGTCTTAAAACTAAAAACTTAACACTAATTATCGGGTGTCGAGCTAAGCCGAACGGGTGTTGAGCGAAGTCGAAACACAATTCTTAATTAATTACCAGTTCATCACCCTGAAATTCCACTTTTATTTTCTTAGAGTCGCTAGTTCCGCTGATTATAAACTTAGCAATTTGATTTTCTAATTCTTTTTGTATAAATCTTTTAACTGGTCTAGCTCCGTATTGTGGGTCGTAAGATAGTTTTGCAATAGTTTTAATAGAGTCTTCAGAAATTTCAAGCTCATATCCTGCTTCTGTTAGTTTGTTTTCTAGTTTCGACAATTGAAGTTTTACTATTTCATAAATTTGCTCTAAACTTAGAGGAGTAAACATAATTATTTCGTCGATTCTATTTAAAAATTCTGGTCTAACATGTGCTTTCAAGGCTTCTAAAACCTGAGCTTCGGTTTCTTTATAATTTTCGTTTCCTGATTTTATTTGCTCTTGAATAAATTGCGAACCAATATTGGAAGTCATAATTATAATGGTGTTTTTAAAATTCACAGTTCTACCTTTATTGTCAGTAAGTCGCCCATCATCTAAAACTTGTAGCAAAATGTTAAAAACATCGGGGTGTGCTTTTTCAATTTCATCTAATAAAACCACAGAATAAGGTTTACGTCTAACTGCTTCAGTTAGTTGTCCTCCTTCATCATAGCCAACATATCCTGGAGGAGCTCCAACTAAACGTGAAACGCTATGTTTTTCTTGATATTCGCTCATGTCGATTCTTGTCATCATAGATTCGTCGTCGAACATAAATTCAGCCAAAGCTTTTGCAAGTTCTGTTTTCCCAACACCAGTTGAGCCAAGGAAGATAAAAGAACCAATAGGTTTTCCTGCATCTTGCAATCCTGCACGTGAGCGACGAATAGCATCAGCTACAGCAGTAATTGCCTCTTCTTGACCTATTACTCTTTTATGTAATTCTTCTTCTAAATTCATTAGCTTTTCTCTTTCGCTCAAAACCATTTTGCTAACTGGAATACCAGTCCATTTGCAAACAACATCGGCAATATCTTCAGCACCAACAACTTCGTCAACCAAAGCATGCCCTCCTTGTAATTCTTCTAATTTGGTTTTAAGTTTTTCAATATTTTGTTGACTTTCAGTAATTTTTCCATATCTAAATTCAGCTACTTTTCCATAATCGCCACTGCGTTCAGCTTGCTCAGCTTGAATTTTATAATTTTCAATATTTTGCTTTTCGGCTTGAATTTTATCAATTAAAGATTTTTCTTCTTGCCATTTTGCTGTTAATACATTGCGTTCTTCGTTTAAATCAGATAATTGTGTCGCAATTTCTTCTAGCTTTTTGGTATCGTTTTCACGTTTTATGGCTTCTTTTTCAATTTCTAGTTGTTGAATTTTACGATTTAAAACGTCAATTTCTTCGGGAACGGAATTTACTTCCAATCTAAGTTTTGAAGCCGCTTCATCAATTAAGTCAATGGCTTTATCTGGTAAATATCTTTCAGTAATATATCTATGCGATAATTCAACTGCTGCAACAATAGCCTCGTCTAAAATTCTAACTTTATGGTGATTTTCATATCTTTCTTTTAATCCTCGAAGAATAGAAACCGAGCTTGGGATGTCGGGTTCATCAATCATAACAGTTTGAAATCTTCTTTCTAAGGCTTTATCTTTTTCAAAATATTTTTGATATTCGTTTAAAGTTGTAGCACCAATTGCTTTTAATTCGCCACGAGCAAGAGCTGGTTTTAGAATGTTTGCAGCATCCATTGCACCTTGTGTTTGCCCAGCACCAACTAAAGTGTGAATTTCATCAATAAATAAAATAATTTCGCCATCAGCTGCAACAACTTCTTTAATTACAGATTTTAGTCTTTCTTCAAATTCTCCTTGATATTTAGCTCCAGCAATTAACAAACCCATGTCTAAGGAAAATACTTTTTTGGATTTTAAATTATCTGGAACATCACCTTTAAGAATTCTGTAGGCTAAACCTTCGGCAATGGCTGTTTTTCCAACGCCGGGCTCACCAATTAATAAAGGATTGTTTTTAGTACGTCTCGACAAAATTTGCAAAACTCTTCTAATTTCATCGTCTCTACCAATTACTGGATCTAATTTTCCTTGCTGAGCTCTTTCTATTAAATTTACAGCATAACGATTTAGAGCATCATAACTGTCTTCAGCTGATTGTGAGTTTACTTTTGAACCAGCTCTTAAATCAGAAATTGCTTTCTTTAAAAAATCTTTTTTTACTCCAGCATCACGCATCATCTGTCCGATAATGTCTTTGGATTCAGATAAAGCCAAAATTAAATGTTCAATAGAAATAAACTTGTCGCCCATTTCTATCTTATGCTTGTTTGCAAGATTAAAAACATCTTGAGTGTTAGAAGCTAGATAAACTTCGCCACCTTCAACTTTTGGATAAGAGTTTACAATACTTAAAACTGCCGATTCAAAATTGTGCTTATCTATTTCTAATTTAGACAAAATGATTGAGAAAATATTATCATCATCATTTAGTAATGCAAGCAAAAGATGACCTGGCTCAATAGCCTGATTTTTAAGCTCTTTTGCTTTTATTATTGAAGTCTGAATTAGAGACTGTGCTTTTATTGTATAATCATTCAAATTCATAATATTATTGTTTTAAAAATTTCTAATATAAATTCTTCAATTTATGAACCAAACAGCACAACAGGACAAATTGACATGCTTTCTTTTGTTGTTTGCGACAATTTGACAGTTTGTGTTTGTGAAATGATTTAACAACGGTATAAAAATCTTATAAAAAACCTGAATTTTAGCAACCAAAATGCAATTTTTTAGTCTAAAAATAAGTTAAAATGATGGCAATAAATAAATAAATTAAAAAAAACGAATAATTTTAATGTATTTTAAAGTATTTTTAAATAGATTTATTAACTTTGTCAAATTAATAATTGTAAAAACTTTATTATAGCCTTATGAGAAAGATACTCTCAACATTTATAATAATTCTTACGCTTGGGTTTTTTAACAACATATTTGCACAAGCTAATTGTGGTGCTGCAGTGGCAATTCCTTTAGAAGTATATGGTTCTTGCGGTGATATGTTTTTCACCAATGTTGACTTTACTGCGGCAACAACTTCGACTGATGCACCAGCACCAACTTGTGGTGGTTTTAATACAGCAACCGAAGATATGTGGTACAGTTTTGAAGTACCTGCTGGTGTTACCGAATTAGCTTTTCATGCATTTAATTCACCTCCGTCAGCGTTGGGTTTAGGTGCTCCAGCTTGTTCTCCTGGTATGGCTGTTTATAGAGGAACTTGTGGTAACTTAACATTGATAGATTGTTTTAATGCTGATGCAGGCTTTATGGGAATAGAAAATGGAGAAATTCGTTGGGAAGTATTAAATGTTACGCCTGGTGAAACTATTTATGTTCGTTTGTGGGAAAAGACCAATAATGAAACTTCTATATTTTTTGCAGCCTCTGTAATAACATCTTTACCAGAAGCTGATTGCAATAATCCACCAGAATTAGGTACTACGGGCTGTAATATTTTAGCTCCTTCCGGAACTATCCAAGCTCCTGATGATTGTGGTTGGACAACTACTGATAATGTTGTTTTTTATTCATTTGAAGTATTAGCAACCGATCCACAACCTGTGGTTATTGAAATTGAGTATGGACAATGTTGGGCAAATGAAACTCTTGGAAACCCCGAGATACAATTTGCTGTTTATTCATGGAATGGAACAAACTGTACAGGAATAGGAGGTGGACCAACAAGCGACCCAGCAAATACTACTACATACTATGGTTGTGAAAATGGTGTAGGAACAGTAGTTTATTCAAATACTTTGCCACCCGGTCAATATGTTTTGGCTATGAACGGATATAGTTTACCAAGTGGAAATTCTCTTTGTACTTTTGGAATAGCAGCTTCTTTTCTTGATGAACCTCCTATTACTGGAGAGCTTTCTGTAAGTCTTTCAAAAGTAAATGTTGGTTGTGGACAACTTGGTTCAGCAACAATAACTATAAATAGTGCTTGTTCTACAAATCCAACAATAAATTGGAGTACTAGTGCTACTGGCACTACAGTAAATAACCTTACTGTTGGAGCTTATTCTGTAACAGTTTCAGACCAAGCTCCTTGTACAGATACAATAATTAATTTTAATATTGCAGACCAAAGTAATTTTGCAGTTGCAATTACTACTTCAGGAAATCCTTGTACTGGTCCCGTTACGCTTCTTGCAAACGTTATGGGTGCTAATCCTGCTAATGTTGACTTTGTGTGGAGTCCTGGCGGACAAACAACTCAAAGTATAACAGTTAACAATGGTGGCACATATACTGTAACCGCAACTTATGGAACTTGTGTTGACGATGCTAGTACAACAGTGACAGATGGAGATTTTGATTTTAGTGTAAACTATACTCCAACTTTCTGTGCAGGAAGCAGTGGAGCAGCTCAATTTAACTTAATTTCTGGAACTGGTCCTTTTATGTATGAATGGTCAACTGGGGCAATTAGTCCTGGTATCCAAATTACAGAACCTGGTAATTATTGTTTAACAGCTACTGACTTGAACAATGGATGTAGTTTGACAAAATGTTTTAATGTAATAGAACTTCCTTCTGTTGATGTAAGTATTGTATCAAAAGATATTACTTGTCATAATGCAAATGATGGAGAAGTTACAGCAATAGCTAGTGGCGGAACATCTCCATATTCTTATGAATGGAATGGATATATTCCAGGCGAAACTATGACGAATTTAGGAGCAGGTAATTATTCTGTTGTTGTTACAGATGCTGCTGGATGTACTGGTTATGCTACTACATTTGTAAATAATCCTCCACAATTTACTTATAGCATTTCTCCAGACCAAGGTATATGCTATGGCGAGCAAGCAGAAATCAGTGTTATTGCTAATGGAGGAGTAGAGCCTTATACTTATGTTTGGTCTGATGAACCTACTAATAATATTGACACTAGGATTGTAACTCCAGATACTACTACTACTTATTGGGTTACTGTTTACGATGCTAATAATTGCATGTATCCACCACAACAAACAAAAGTGATTGTAAGTTTGCCAAGAAATATTTCAGTTATTGTTGACAATGTTTTATGTCATGGGGTGTGTTCTGGTAGTGCTGTTATAGAAATTACTGGAGGTGTTCCTCCTTTTAATATAAGTTGGACTAGTAGTGATGATAGCGATATTTCTTATTCTCATACTATCCCAAATAGAACAGATTCTTGGGCTAGCTTATGTGCAGGGAATTATGCAGTTTCATTAACAGACAAATATGAATGTGAGGGAAGTGCTGTTTTTGCAATTACAGAACCAGACACAATGTATATAAGCACACTTTCGGGTAATGCAACTTGTTTTGGATATGCAGATGGTTTTGTGCAAGTTGAAGCAACTGGTGGTGTTCCTTATACAAATGAATTTGGTTCGTTTTATGAATATCACTGGAGTAATGGATTTAGTGCAGATTCTCTTGCAGTAGGTTATGGTATTTATTATGTAACCGTTAATGATGCAAATGGTTGTTCACATGTTGGTATGGCTTTTGTCGATCAACCAGACGATATTTATATAACCGCTCCTTGGAATGGACAAATTTGTATAGGAGAACCTTTTTCTACACATGTTGCAGCAACAGGAGGTACTGGGCCTTACGAGTTTATTTGGTACGGTAGTGATAATTCTATTTGGTATGGAGATGGTTTAAATGTAAGTCCCGAAGTTACCACAACTTATCAGCTAGTTACTATCGACTCTAGAGGGTGTTCTGGACCTGTTCAAACTGTTGTGGTAAAAGTACATTTGCCAATAAAAATTAACGAAATAAGCAGTTCTAAAGATTATATTTGTTTGGGTGATAATCTTACAGTAGAAATTGAATATGAAGGTGGAAATGGTGGACCATATACAATTACATCTCCACAGCAAGGAATAGTTAATACTCCTTATACTTTTAGTCCTGATAGTACAGGGTATTATAGCTTTACAGTAGCTGATGATTGTGGTTCGCCTGTGGATACAGATTCTATTTATGTAGTTGTACATAAAGCTCCTAGGGTTGCATTTTTTGCAGACAAAACAAGTTCTTGTCCTCCAGGAACTTTTCATTTCACAAATACTAATGAAGATCTTAATAACACATATTTATGGGATTTTGGCGATGGAGGATTTTCTGTAGAAAAAAACCCAGTTCATACTTACGACAAAACAGGTAATTATACAGTTTCTTTAACAGCATGGACAGAGTTTGGTTGCAAAAAAACTAAAACTTATAATAACCTAATATTTATTCATCCAAAACCACGAGCAGAATTTACAGCAAGTCCAGAATTAGTTTCTATTTTAAATGCAGAAATCACATTTGATAACTTTACAGAAGGTGGAACTTCATATTTCTGGGACTTTGGCGATGGAGAAACTCCAGATGCTTGGTCGGAAGATAAAGAACCAAAAAAATACACATATAGATCTGTTGGAGAATTCGATATTACTTTAATCACCAAAAATCAATTTGAGTGTACAGATTCTATTCACAAAAAAATTAGAGTTCATGACGAATTTACATTTTATGCTCCAGAAGCTTTCACACCAAATGGTGACGGAATCAATGATTATTTCCATTTAATTGGACATGGAATTGATAAAAAGCAATTTTATATGGTTATTTACGATAGATTTGGAATAAAAGTGTTTGAAACAAATATATGGGACGAAGAAAATCCTTATAGAATGGCTTGGGACGGCACTCACAACGGAAGTGTAGAAAATGGAGATAAAATCCTGCCAAATGGAATGTATAGGTGGTATGCAAGTTTTGTTGACTTTACTGGTAAACCTCACGAAGAAAGCGGAACGGTTACTATAATAAGATAAATGCAATTTTCTCAAAATAAAATTTGAGTTTGAGCGTTTTAAAGAAAATTTTTGGAATGATAAAAAAAATCGCATTAATTCTTAGTATAATTGTTAGCTTTACTTTTGTGTGGCTTATTAATATTTCATGTGAGAAAAATAATTTTACTACAGACCCTGAAGATAAGTTAATTTTTTCAAAAGACACAGTGCAGTTTGATACAGTTTTTACTCAAAAAGGAAGTGCTACTAGATATTTTGTTATTAAAAACTCAAACAAACAAAAACCAATTTTAATTAATAAAATTTTTCTCGCTGGTGGCGACAATTCTCCTTATCGAATAAATATTGACGGTTTCCCTGTAAATAATCTAAACAATTATGAGTTAGAAAGAGGAGATTCTCTTTTTATCTTTGTCGAAGTTACCATTAACCCCGGACAAAACGATATGGTTGAAGAAGATTCTATAGTTTTTGTTTCAAATGGAAATGTACAAAATGTAAAACTAATAGCTTTTGGTCAAAATGTTACATTGCTAAATAGTAAGTTTATAAGTAATGACACTACATGGACAGATGCAAAGCCTGTATTAATATATAATTCTGCATTAGTTGAAGAAAATGTTACTTTGCAAGTAACTCCGGGAGCTAAGGTTTATTTTCATAGAGGAGCTTCTTTATTTGTAAAAGGAAGTATAAAAGTTAATGGCGATAAAGATAATCGCGTATTATTTACAGGAGATAGGTTAGAACCATATTATGCCGAACTTGCAGGACAATGGGGAGCTTTTCTCGAAGATGCTCATAGAAATACAATAGGAATTTTTGGAGGAATACATTTGTTAGCTGGCTCAAAAAATTCCGAAATTAATTTTGCTGATATAAAAAATGCAATTATAGGTTTACAAGTCGATTCTTGTGTTACTCCAGGGACTCCAACAGTAAGATTAAATTCTACAAATATCGAAAATTCAAAAATTATAGGTCTGTATGCACTTGGCTCAACTATTGAAGCTGAAAATTGTGTTTTTGCAAATAGCGGACAGTATAATGTTGCTTGTTTGATAGGCGGAGATTATAGATTTTTACACTGTACTATGGCAAATTATTGGTTAGAAAATCGACAAACACCACAACTTATTTTAAACAATTATTATAACTATCGTGATGCTAATGGCAATATTCAAACTTCATTTAGAGATTTGCACGATGCTTATTTCGGAAATTGTATTATTTATGGTTCAAAAGATAATGAGATAAAATTGGATTTTGACAATAGAAGTCTTTATAATTTTAGATTTGATAACTGTTTGATAAAACAAAAAGATTTTAAAGATTTTGAAGGAACGGATTTTTTTATCGATAATATTTGGAACGAAAATCCAAAATTTAAAGATATTATAAAGCCTTTTGATTATGAATTAGATACTCTTTCTCCTGCAAAAGATGTGGGAAAATTAAGCATAGCAAATCAAGTTCCCTTAGATCAATTAGGCAACAATAGGTTGTTAGATGGAAAGCCAGATTTAGGAGCTTACGAAAGACAAGAATAATAAGTTTGCATAAAATTGTTTCAATTAAAATTTTATTACTAATTTTGAGGGTAATATTTTAATTATGAAAAACCTTTGTTTATTAATAGTATTAAGTTTTGTGTTTTTGCTAATTGGTTGTAAATCAACCAAAGACACAGACCAAGCAAGAAAAACTTACAATCCTGAAAATGTAAATTCAGACTTTAGAATAATGTTTTATAATGTTGAAAATTTATTTGACACTGAAAACGACCCATATAAAAATGATGATGAATTTACTCCAGACACAGGAAGATATTGGACAAAAACAAGATATAACGAAAAATTAAGAAATATATATAAAGTAATTGTTGCCGTTGGTGGTTGGGATTTGCCTCAAATTGTTGGTTTGTCCGAGGTTGAAAATTTAAAAGTTTTAAAAGATTTAATAAATTACACACCACTTTATAAATCTGATTACAAAATTATTCACTACGACTCTCCAGATGCACGTGGTATTGATGTTGCATTGCTTTATAGAGAAAATTATTTTTCAGTTATATCACATAAACCTATACCTGTAGTTTGGCCCAAACATATTGGAACTGGAACTACTCGCGATATTTTATATGTTTGTGGAGTAACCAATTTAGAAGACACACTGCATGTTTTTGTAAATCATTGGCCCTCACGTTGGGGAGGACAGATAGAAACGGAAGAAAAACGTATGCATGTAGCCAAATTGCTAAAACATTCAACAGATTCTATTTTTAAAATTAATAAAAAGGCAAACATTGTTGTTATGGGCGACTTAAATGATCATCCAACAGATAGAAGCCTAACAGAATCTTTACAAGCACAAACTAATTTTGATAAAATAAAAAGTAATAAATTATATAATTTATCATATTATTTACAAGTTGAAAAAAAACTTGGAACTCATAAACATCAAGATCAATGGGGAATTATTGACCAAATTATTGTGTCGGGAGCATTATTAAGTGGTGAAGGAAAAATATATACCACTTTGGACGATGCTCATGTTTTTAACGAAGACTTTTTATTGGAAACAGATCAAAAATTTACTGGAAAAAAGGTAAAAAGAACTTATATTGGTTTTAAATATCATGGAGGATATAGCGATCACTTGCCTACATATGTTGATTTAAAGCAAAATAAAGATAAGGTTGCTTCTGAATAAGTAATTAATTGAAAAAATACAGAAAAATTTTCAAACGTATTTGAAAATAATTATATTTGTAGAAAATTTTCAAACATGATTGAAATAATTAATTCCATACGCAAGTATAATTTTTGGGATTTTAATCCTATAGATTTGGGTTTTGCTCGAACATTTTACACTAATAAAATTGGTCAATATCTTGGAAACAAATTAGTAAAAGTGCTTGTTGGTCAACGCCGTACAGGGAAGAGTTATATTTTACGTCAAATTGCAGGAAACTTACTGTCCGAAGGAGTAAAAAGTGAAAATATTCTTTACATCAATAAAGAATATATAGAGTTAACTGGTTTACGGAATGCAGTTGATTTGGAGCAACTTTATAAAACTTATCGTGAGACCTTAAAGCCTAAAGGGAAAGTTTATATTTTTATTGATGAGATACAATATATAAATGAGTGGGAGCGGTTTGTAAATTCACATTCACAAGATTTTGCAGAGCCTTGCGAATTGTTTATCAGTGGTTCAAATTCAAATCTTTTGTCTGGTGAGTTAGCAACGCTTTTATCGGGGCGATATATTGAGTTTGAGATATTACCCTATAGTTATATAGAATTTTGTGAACTTACTCAACAAGAAATAGGGAGTAAAACTTACAAGAATTTTCTTCAAAGTGGTGCATTACCAGAGCTTTTCAATTTGCCAAATGATGAGATGAAACAAAATTACATATCGTCCATAAAAGATACTGTGATGTTGCGAGATATTGTTGCGAGATATAATGTAAAAGATGTAAAACTCTTAGATGATTTATTTGTTTATTTGGTTAATACAGCATCAAATTTGATTTCAATAACAAATATTATTAATTTTTTTGCTTCAAAAAATCGTAAAACTAACTATGAAACTTTGTCATCATACATAAGTTATTTGGAAAATTCATTTCTAATTCATCGTGTCGAACGCTACAATATTAAGGGGAAAGATACAATTTCTGGCAACAGTAAATACTATATTAATGATTTAGGCTATAGGAACTATCTCTACTCTGGAAATGGTTATGGAATTGGTTATCTTTTAGAAAATGCTGTTTATTTGAGTTTGAGACGTGCTGGTTATCAAGTTTATGTAGGAACAATACAAAATTCTGAAGTTGATTTTGTAGCAATTAAAGGTGAACGTAAAATTTATCTACAAGCAACACTTCAGTTGACAGAAGAAAATACAATAGAAAGAGAATATCGTGCGTTAAAACTTATTGAAGATAATTTTGATAAATATGTAGTAAGTATGGACGATTATAAAATTCCTAGCAATGAGGGAATTGAACATATTTCAGCATGGAATTTAGAAAATGTTTTAAATAGTTTATAAAGGCAGGCAATGAACAAGTTTTAATTAAAAATTATGAAAGAAAATTTGAAACTTATTTCGACTGAGTATTTAGAAGAATACTCGAATAAAGTAGGTGTTGATTTGTTTGAAATATTCAATAAATTGGAAATAAAAAACCAATTTTCATTTGAAGATTTTGAGTATTACATAATTTCATCGTCTTTGTATTCATCAAAAATAGAGGGGAACACACTTGATGCTAATAGCTTTTTCAGGAGTAGGGGCAAAAAAACTTCTCCAAAGAAAAAAGAAGTTGAAGAAATAGAAACACTTATGGAGGCATATGTATTTGCTTCAGATAATAAATTGAATAGAACTAATTTTTTAAAATCCCATGCCATTTTATCAAAAACATTTTTACCAACAAAAGAAAGAGGAGTTTTAAGAAAAGAACAAGTAGGTGTGAGGGATTCCAAAACATTTAGACCTGTATATTTAGCTGTAGAACCTGAATTTTTAAAAGTAGAATTTGATAATTTTTTCGATGATATTGATGAATTGTTAAAAAGAGATTTGAGTCATACAGAAATTTTTTATTTTACTTCAATGCTTCATATTTGGTTGGCTCAAATCCACCCTTTTACAGATGGTAACGGAAGAGCAGCACGATTATTAGAAAAATGGTTTTTAGTTTCAAAACTTGGAAAGTCAGCTTGGTCAATTAATTCAGAAAAATATTATTGGGACAATCGGACTGATTATTATCAAAATATTTCTCTTGGATATAACTACTATGCTTTATTTTGGGAAAGGTGTATTTCTTTCTTGTTAATGTTGCCTAAGGCTGTAGGTTTATCGTAATATGTTTGCTTACAATATTTAATTTTGCGTATGTTTATTAAATTTTTATTGTATTTATTCATTTAATAACCAATCAATTATGTTTATTTTTTTTATTCCATTGAAGTAAGTTATGGGTTCTACATCACTTGTGATTAGTGTACGCTTATTAAAATCTTTTATAAGTTCAAATGATTTAATTTCTCTTTCGTAAGTGTTTTTTTCTTTTGCCGTCCAAGCAACTTGAATGTATTCCATATTGCCTTTTGGATTACGAACAACAAAATCAACTTCTGTATTACCTGCTTTGCCGATATTTACTCGATAACCACGTCTTAATAGTTCTAAAAATACTACATTTTCAAGATTATGACCTAAATCAAGATTTGCTTTATCGCTTAAATAATACTTTTTAAATCCTAAATCAACACTATAATATTTTTGCTGTGTTGCTAATAGTGCTTTGCCTTGTAAGTCATAACGCTTGACTTTGTAAAATAGATATGCTTCTGTTAGAGCATTAATATAATTCCCTACTGTGTTGTGTGACAATGAAATAGCATTTTCGGTTCTCAATATGTTTGTAATTTTTTTTGGAGAAATTACAGAGCCAATACTATCGAAAAGAAATGCTGTTGTTTTGTTAAAATGGTCTTCGTTCCGCCAATTATAACGTACTAAAATATCTTTTTGAATAATGTTTTGAATTACTTCTTGAATATAGTTCTGTACAGCAAAGTCTGGCAATTCGAAAATTCCTGGCATTCCACCTGTAACCAAATATTTATTGAACATTAAGTCGGTTCGAGCATTTTCTGGTTGTGTATATAAAAATTCTTTGAACGAAAACGGTAAAACATGAATAGAAATATATCTGCCTGTGAGTAAAGTGCCAAGCTCACTAGAAAGTAGGTAAGCATTTGAACCTGTAATATATACATCAATATTGGGCTTTACATAAAGTCCATCTATGAGGCGTTCAAATTCTTCCACTTGTTGAATCTCGTCAAGAAAAACGTATGACTTTTTTTGGGGATCTAGTCGTCCAATTATCTCTTTATACAGTCCTTTGTAATTTTTTAGCCAAATTTCGTTATCTAAATCCTCAAAATTAAGAAAAACAATTTGTTTTTCACTTACGCCGTTTTTGAGCAGATAGTCTTTAAACATTTGCATTATAGTAGATTTACCGCAGCGTCTAACACCAGTAAGAACTTTTATTAGATTGGTATCTTTCAGCGCAATGAGTTGCTCTATGTATTGTTGCCTTAGTATCATGTTTTTAAATTTTATAGACCAAACTATTGAAATTTTAGAAGTTTGGTCTGTAAAATTAATGTTTTTTATCGATAAAAGCAAATGATTTATAATTATCTAAAATTTATTAATTATAAGATTTTACAAGAAAAATTTAAACCTTCGCAATCACCGAAATTCTTATTGATTCTGATTTTCGTCTTCGTTTATTTTAATATTAAATTTTTCAGCAACTTCATTAAATAGATCAAGCATTCCTTTTTCTTTTAGCTCTTTATACATCAAAGAAATTAGGTATTCACTATCTTTTATATAGTCAGTATTATTAGTGTTAACATACATTATATGTGCAATAAAAACATTTTCAAGAGCATTTTTGTAATCAGACTTTAAAAATAGAATCTTGCCTGCACCGAAGTAACCTTCTGGGTCATCTGCATAAAGGTATGTTAGAAAATTGTAATAATTTAATGATTTGTCATAATCGTTCATAAACGAATAAATCACAGCAGTATTTAAAATAGCCAAATAGCCTTCGGGATAAATGTCCATTGATTTTTGGTAGTATTTTAATGCTTGTTTAAACTTTTCTAATCTTCTATATGATATTGCCAAATGATCGTATGCTAAGACAAAATTTTTGTCAATTTTAACAGCTTTCTTAAATTCTGATATTGATTTTTTATAATCGCCTTTATCCATAAAATAATTTCCAGTGCTGTAGTGTTCATTTGCTTTTTGATTTGATGAGAGTTGATAAAATTCGCTTTCCTTTTCGTTAATAATTAATCGTCTTACGCTATAGCAATATGAATAAAGTAGCTTGCCTACTTCTTCAAAAGCCACGTTAACACCATCAACAGTATTAAGAATTTCCATTTCGTCTGCTGGGTTTTCATTTAAAACACGCGACATTGCTGCTGATACGCAATCTACAACACTATCTTCTAATTCTTGTAATGTTTCTAATGAGCTAAAACAATCACATGATTTGATTGCCACCTTTTCGTAAAATGTCTGTGCTTTTATACATGTGGCTAGTAAAAAAACAATGATAAAGACTTTAAGATGTTTCATATGTGTTATGCTTTTTTTACAAATATAAATGTTTTGCGGAGAATAACGCACTTATTCTTCGCATTTTTTTAGCTTATATTGGTATTATTATCGTTTTCTTTAAGTGCGTAATTTGTACTACGTCCGCCGCTTTCTTCTTGTTGTAAGATTCCTTTTTCTATCAAGTCTTTAATGTCGCGTATGGCAGTGTCTTGCGAGCATTTGCACATTTTTGCCCATTTTGAAGATTGCAGTTTTCCAACAAAATTGCCATCGAGCAATTTGTTAAGCATTAGTTTTTGTCTTTCGTTTAAAGTGGTTTTGGTGTGTTTGTTCCAAAAATCTGCTTTTGTTAACACAGTTTTTAAAATCTTTTCCGAAGATAATAAAGCGTTTTTCAAACAATTTAAAAACCATTCTAGCCAAATAGTAATGTCGCTATCTTCGCTATTATGTTGTACTTTTTCAAGGGCTTGGTAATATTGTTTTCGTTCTTTATTTATTTGTGCCGACATACTATAAAAACGCTTTTTACTTTCGTCGCTTCTTGCAAGTAGCATATCTGTGATAGTTCGAGCAATACGCCCATTACCATCGTCAAATGGATGAATGGTAACGAACCACAAATGAGATATTGCGGCTTTTATTATGCTGTCATGTTCATTATTTGTATTTACCCAATTAAGAAAAATGTCCATTTCTGATTTTACGTTTTTGGCTAAAACTGCTTCGTAATGTACTTTTTCGTTTCCAAATCCTCCAGATACAATTTGCATTTCTCCAGTTCTGTATTGTGCTACCTTAATTGAATAAATTCCGCTACGTCCGGTAGGAAACATAGCCCCATGCCAGTCAAATAATCGTTTTTCCGTAAGAGGTTTTTCGTAAAATTGTGTTGCATCGAGCATCATGTCAACAATGCCATCAACATTTCGAGGCGAGTTAATAAGTCCAGAAACTTCAAGTCCTAGGCGACGAGCAATTGACGAACGAACTTGTTTCATATTAAGTTTTTCGCCCTCAATTTCTGATGATTTCACAACATCAAGGGTTATGTTTTTTAGCGTAGATTCTTCCTGAAAGTCAAAGCCGAGAGTGGTCATTTTGCCTAATAATTGCCCTTGCAAATAACGAACTTTTGCTAATAATACACCGATTTTCTTTTCATCCCAAGTGAAATCAGTCCAGTTTTCTCGTTGATAAATGTATCTTGCCATACTTTTTTTACAAATATAAATGTTTTGCGGAGAATAACACACTTATTCTTCGCATTTTTTGCGAAGAAAATTAGTTTTGTGAAACTTTAAGCGAGTTATAAAAAGTATGTTAATTGTAATGTTTTTTAAATTAGTACTTTTTTCTCGTTAGATTTTAGCTTTTGTTGGTAATTGTTTTTTGTTTCATTAAGTTCGATAAATTCGTAATCAGGTTTAGCGATAAAAAGGTCTCCTTCAATTTGTTCGAGTTTTTCTTTTGTGGCTTTAATCGCATGTTCTGATTGATCAATACCAATCCATTTTCTATTATTGATTTGAGCAGATTTTAAAGTTGTTCCTGAACCACAAAAACAATCTAAAACTATACTGTTTTCATTCGAAGATGTTCTTACAATTAAATCAAGCATATTGGCATTTTTTTCAGTAGGATAGGTTGGATATTGTGGGTCTTTATATTCCCAAATATCTTGCACGCGTTTACCTTCTCGCTCATCTGCAAATATAATTTTTCTTGGATTACCGTTAGTTGACCATTCTATTAGTCCATCTTTATCCCATTGTTCTAAAGTTTCAACATCAACTCTCCAGTGTCGTCCTTTAGGTGGCAATATTCCTTTAAACGCTTGGTTTGATTTTCCGTTTTCTGTTTCGCCTGGAGCGTGAATTGGAACAGTTGTATATCGTCTGCCTTGTTCGTTTTGTTTTGGAAATAATTTCTCAATATCTTTTTCGGTATATTTTTCTCTAGGTTCATTCCAAATAGGAGTTGATGTTTTAGTATAGAATAAAATCAAATCTTTAATATTGCCATAACCTATTCTGTCAAAATTTTTAGGGTTGCATTTTATCCTCGTTATATCATTTTTGAAATTTTCTATGCCAAAAATTTCGTCCATCATCACTTTTACGTAATGACCAATTTTGTAGTCAATATGCAAATATATTGAGCCTTGTTCAGAGAGTAATTCTTTTATTAAAATTAGCCGTTCTCTAAGGAATTCGATAAAATCTTGCCCTTTTAGTGTATCAGTGTATGCAATGTCTCCTTTTCTAGAATTGCTTATAGTTGAGGCTCTTCCATCGGTAATTGTAAAATTTCCACCTGTTGCAAATGGGGGATCAATATATACTAAATCTATTTTTCCTTTTAATTTTTTTTCGTTTAAAAGGTAATTAAGTCCAAAAATATTATTGCCTTGAATCAGTAAGTTTTTCATGTTTAAATTTGATATAAAAATTCGCGTAATACTAGAGCGCTCATAATATTATAATTTTTATAGGTTTCGGTAATAGACTTGTACATTTTATTATTCCCTTTAATATATAAGACACCATCTAAGATTGCAATTTTGATTGCGTTTACCTTTTTTACCTCAACTGTGCTTATTGCATCATTAAATTGAGCATTTTGATGACCACCAAAATCGGTCAGAAATTTTGCTTCGCCAATGACGTATTTCCCATTAAAACGACCAACAAAATCAAGTCCTTTATTGTGATTATACCCCAATTCTTCTTTTGCAAAATCCATCATTGATTTATCGCTTCCATCTAAAATTGCATCTTTTTTGTTTGCAATAAATTTATTTAATGGAACTGGTGTTATTCCTAATGATTTTTTGCGTAACCATTCTCGAAACATTGGTCCAATTTGTCGATTTGTTTCTTTGGGTTCGCTACATTTTTCATATAATTTGTCAAGTCCAATTTCGTATATTCTGCCACAAATTCTGTTTATTGTACGAGGATTGCGGTCAATAGATGTGTTGTCCCTTTTTAAATAAGCTACATAGCTGTCTTTTATTGGAAATAAATCGAGTTTTAAAAGTTCTCGGATTAGCAATTTATTGTTTTTGCGTTTAAAAGCTTTTTCGACTTCAGCCCAAACATTTTCGTCAATTTCTCTTATACCTTCTGGAATAGTGGGATATACGTGAAATAAGTCGTCAAGGTAGGATCTTTGATTTGCGTATTCTATGCTTAAATTAGTCCATTTGTTCATCTGTTGCTGATATTTAATCAAAAACTCAAATATAATAAATTTATCAATATAAAACTATCAAGAGTTATAAAAATTTGATAAATTTTAGAACTTATCGCAAACTAAAAAAGCTCTAACTTAATAATATTAGAGCTTTTCTTTACTAGAGCGGAGAGAGGGGGATTCGAACCCCCGGTACCGTTGCCAGTACGTCAGTTTAGCAAACTGGTGGTTTCAGCCACTCACCCACCTCTCCAGTTGCGATAATATGAGATTGCAAAGGTAGTCCTTTTTTACATATTTCAAAATTATTTGATAAATTATTTAAGGTAGAGTGTTTTTTTTATTTTTGTAAAAATTTTATAATGAAACGAGAAATAGTTTTAGCTTATATAGGTTTGGCTGTGATGACCCTTATTATAGGGTTTTCATTTATTTTTGTAAAAACAGGCTTAAACTATTCTAATCCCTACGATTTGCTTGCCCATAGATTTAATATGGCGTTTTTGGTAATTTTAATCCTTTTAATTTTCAAAAAAATAAAGTTCCCAAAAGTCTCATTTAAAAAACTGATGAAACTTATTTTAATTGCAATGTTTTATCCTGTTTTGTGCTTTGGATTGCAAGCTATTGGCATGGTAAACTCAACAGCTTCTGAAGCAGGATTGATTTTTTCATTTTTGCCTGTAATAACATTAGTTGCAGGAAATATTTTTCTTAAAGAAAAGTCTAGCACTGTTCAAAAAATTGGAGTGCTTTTATCTGTATTTGGAATAGTATTTATTTTGTACTTCAAACAAGGACTATCTAACTTTAATGTACAGAGCATTATCTTTCTTTTCCTTTCTGTATTTTCTATGATTGGCTATTTTATTTTTGGCAAAAAAGAAATTTCGAAAATCGATTCTTTAAGTTTAACTGCTATAATGATTAGTTTGGGATTTGTGGTTTTTAATGTAGTTAGCATTTCGCGACATTTAGCAATAAATAAAGATTTAAACTTATATTTCGAAGCGTATAAAAGCAGTCAATTTATTATCTCGGTAGTATATTTGGGAGTTTTGTCTTCTGTATTAACTTCTTTTTTATCAAATTATTCTTTAAATTATTTGCCAACATTTAAAGTAAGTATTTTCAGTAATTTGAATCCAATAATTGCTATTGTAGCAGGAGTTTTAATCTTAAAAGACGATTTTTATTGGTTTGATTTTATTGGTGTAAGTCTAGTTTTTATTGGTGTTATAATGGTGTTGTTTTATAAACCAAAACAAAAGCAAGCAACAGTTTAGGTTTGTAAGTTTCTAATTTTCAAACACGTAATTAATTAAATTTGCTCCCATTTTAAGAGCTTTTAATCTTGTTTCATAAGAATTGTTGTGTACTTCTTCGTCTTCCCAGCCGTCGCCTAAGTCGGTTTCGAAAGAATAAAAAACGACAAGTCTGCCTTGATAAATTATTCCAAAACCTTGAGGTGGCTTATTATCATGTTCGTGAATTTTTGGCAATCCTTTTGGAAAATCATATTTTTGATGATATATGGGGTGGGAGAAAGGTAGTTCTATAAATTCACTTTCTGGAAAAACTTTTTTCATTTCTCTTCTAATATATTGGTCTAAACCATAATTATCATCAATGTGTAAAAAGCCGCCTGCAATTAAATAATTACGTAAATTTCTCGCTTCATAATCAGAAAACACAATGTTTCCATGTCCGGTTAAATGCACAAAAGGGTAATTAAAGATATCTGCACTTCCTGGTTCTACAGTAGCTGGTTCGGGGTTGATATTTGTGCCTAAGTTAGAATTACAAAATTTTATTAAATTTGGAAGCGAAGTTGGATTTGCATACCAATCACCACCGCCACTGTATTTTAAAAGAGCAATTCTGTAAGTTTGTGAAAAACCAAAATTAAAAGCAAGATTAAATAATATTACAAGTAAGAAAAATCTCATAATTTATTTTGAATACAAGTTTAATTGAACACCAACAGTAAGAGGATTGCGTTTAAAGTTTAAGTTTTCAGGTTTGAAGTCATTAATCCAATCGTCAATATGCCAACTTGCTATAAGTGCAAAATTACTCAATCCTACTCTTAAAAATAAAGAATATTCAAAAGGAGATAAATATTCTGGTTTTTTAAATTTCAATTTTTGGTTTAAAAACTCATTATCCATTCTATACTTCATTCCATATGTAAATGCGTAAGAATATAATCCTCCTAAATCTATGTAATAGCCTAAGTTTCTGTAAGTTGCGCCAGATAAGTTAAATCTAAAATAAATTCCTCCAGAGGCATAATTATGAAAACTTGAAATTTTATCATAAAACATAGATGGGTCAAAAGTTGGCAAATCATCTTTTTTAATTGAAGAAGTTCTTTTTTGAAAAGCTATTTCTGCTCCAATATCGAAAGGTTTAGCTACTTTGAAACGATAAGTATATCCTGCAGAAAAAATATTAGAGCAAAGTGATTTTTCTATGTTACTATTATTAATAGGTATAGGTTTAGAATAATTTACATAAAAATATCCAAAATGCTTATCGGCACATGACCATTTAGTGTCGGAGCCATATAAATCTTTGTCTTTAACAGTTTCTGAATTTCTTTGAGAAAAAGCAGTTAAACTTATTAAAGCAAATAAAATTAGAATTGATTTTTTCATTTTGTTTTTTTCACAAAGATAATTAAAAAGCAGAAAAATAGCCTTTAAATTTATCGAAAATACTTTCAGTTTTTTTGTCTTTTGGATTAAAGCTATCACTTTCTTTCATTTTTTGAAGAAGAGCTTTATCTTCTTTATTTATAGAAGAAGGTATAAAAACATTAATTCTTACTAATAAATCTCCTTTTGAATAAGCATTTAAGTCTGTTAAACCTTTTCCTCTAAGTCTGAGTATTTTGCCAGATTGAGTTCCTGGCTCAACTTTAATTCTTACTTTTCCGCTAAGAGTTGGAATTTCTGCATTTGTTCCAGTAACTGCATCTGGGATACTAATGAATAGGTTATATATTAGATTGTTACCGTCTCTTTGAAACTCGGGATGTTCGATTTCTTGAATTAAAACAATTAAATCTCCATTTATTCCTCCGCGTCTTGCTGCATTTCCTTTCCCAGAAACAGAAAGTTGAACGCCCTCCCTTACTCCAGCAGGAATTTTTAATTCAATTAGTTCATCTCCAGTTACAACACCTTCGCCATAACAAGCAGTACATTTTTCTTGAATAACTTTGCCATCTCCTCCGCAAGTTTGACAAGTGGAAGATGTTTGCATTTGTCCCATAATTGTATTTACTACGCGAGTTTGCACTCCTCTACCGTTACAAGTCGGACAAGTTTTGCTTGAGTTTCCATTTTTTTCGCCGTTGCCACCACAGGTTTTACAGGCTACGTATTTTTTTACTTTAATTTTTTTTGTTGTGCCATTTGCGATTTCGTCGAGGGTTAATTTTACAGTTACTCTAAGGTTAGTTCCCCTATTAACTCTGGTGCGACTTCCGCTTCCGCCACCACCTCCAAAGAAAGAGCCAAATCCACCACCAAAGGCATCTCCAAAAATATCACCAAATCTTGAAAAAATATCGTCAAAGGTCATTCCTTCGCCACTAAAACCACCAGCACCACCCATTCCAGCATGACCAAACCTGTCGTATCTTGCTTTTTTGTCGGGGTTAGATAAAACTTCGTAAGCTTCTGCTGCTTCTTTAAACTTTTCTTCGGCTTCTTTATCATTTGGATTTTTGTCAGGATGATATTGAATAGCCTTTTTGCGGTAAGCTTTTTTTATTTCTTCCGCAGAAGCATCTTTGTTTACATCTAATATTTCGTAATAATCTCTTTTTGCCATATTTTATTCTCCGACAACAACTTTAGAATATCTAATTACTCTGTCGTTTAGTTTATAACCTTTTTGTACAACATCTACAACTTTTCCTTTTTTCTCTTCGTCTTCAACTGGGACGCGAGTAACAGCCTCGTGAAAGTCTAAATCAAATTCTAAATCTTGAGCAGCTATTTCTTCAATACCTTGTGCTTTTAGAAAATCTAAAAATTTTTGATGTATTAATTTAACTCCTTCAACCGTAGATTCAATATCTTTTACATTGTCTAAGTGTTGCATAGCCCTATCCATATCGTCAACAACTTGTATAAAATCAAGCATTAGCGATGCTTTAGCTGTTTCGCGTATTTCAAGTTTTTCTTTAGCAGTTCTTTTTCTAAAATTTTCGTATTCTGCAACAATTCTAAGATATTTATCTTTTAATTCATCGTTTTGTTGTTGCAAAAGAGAAATTTCTTCTTTAAGTTTTCTTTCTTTCCTTCTTCCTGAAGATTTGTTAGTTTTCTTTTCTTCTACTTGCTCATTTTGTTCATTATTAATTGAATCGCATGTATCTTCAGAATTTTCAATCTCTATGTCTTTCGCTTCTTTGTTTTCTAAATCTTGCGAATTGTTAATATTTTCGTTCATGTTTAAGTTTTAATATTTTTTAATTGCGGTATTATAATCACAAACAGTTTGCCACAATAATATTACGACAATTTGTCATGTAAAATAGTTTTTGCTGTCAGATTATTTTTTTAGAGTTTTAATAGATTTTTCAATATTATCTATATTTTTCTTTAATTTTTTCAACTCCTTAGAATTTCCGTACTCATCTGAATGTTCTAAATTATTATATTCGAGTTTTAAGTCTTTTAGTTTATCTTCAAAAGATATAACTGGGTCTATAATTACATATTTTTCTAAAGTTTCTTCTAGAATACTGCCTCTAAGGTTTTTAGCAACAATAATTCCGTCTTTATCTATTAAAAAATTACTGGGAATTCCTTTAACTCCATATTTTCCTACAACTGGAGATTGCCAGTATGCCAAATCGCTTACATTATGCCAATTTAGTTTATCTTCTTTAATTCCTTTTTCCCAATTTTCTTTATTTTTATCAAGCGATACTCCGTAAATAGTAAATCCTTTTCCGATTTTGAAGTTTTTATCATGGTATTTTTCGTGTGCTTGCACTACATGTGGATTTTCTTTTCTGCATGGTCCACACCATGAAGCCCAAAAATCAATTAAAACAACTTGTCCTCGCAACGAATATAACGAAATGCTGTCGCCTTTGGGATTTGGAAGTTTTATGTCTGGAGCAATGTCGCCGATATTTATGCCAACTTGTTGAGAAAATATGAAATTAGAAAAGTGGGCTATTAAAATTAGAATTAAAAATTTTTTCATACAATAAAATTTTAGTAATTAATTCTTTCGATTTTAGCACCTAATTGATTTAATCTTTGATCTATATTTTCGTAGCCTCTATCAATTTGTTCAATATTATGAATAATGCTAGTTCCTTCAGCCGACATTGCTGCTATTAGCAAAGCCATACCAGCCCTAATATCAGGCGATTGCATTGTAGTAGCTCTAAGTTTTATTGCTCTATCTAAACCTATAACAGTAGCACGATGTGGGTCGCATAAAATAATTTGAGCACCCATATCAATAAGTTTGTCCACAAAGAATAAACGACTTTCGAACATTTTTTGATGAATTAAAACTGCTCCTTTGGCTTGAGTTGCTGTTACAAGAAATACGCTTAGCAAGTCGGGAGTAAGTCCGGGCCAAATAGCATCGGCAATAGTCATTATAGAACCGTCAATAAAGCTTTCGATTTCATAATTTTCTTGAGCAGGAATAAAAATGTCATCGTTAATGCGTTCAAGTTTAATCCCTAATTTTCTAAACGAATTTGGAATTATTCCTAGCATATCGTAATTTACATTTTTAATAGTAATTTCAGAGCTTGTCATAGCAGCCATGCCGATAAAACTGCCAATTTCAATCATATCTGGCAAAATTTTATGTTCTGCACCGCCAAGTTTTTCTACTCCTGTAATTCTTAAAAGATTTGAGCCAACTCCAGAGATTTTAGCTCCCATATTAATTAACAATTTGCATAATTGTTGTATATATGGTTCGCAAGCTGCATTGTAAATTGTAGTTTCGCCTTTAGCTAAAACAGCAGCCATTATGATATTGGCAGTTCCTGTAACCGAAGCCTCTTCTAAGTGTATATAAGTACCTTTTAATTCTTTTCCGCTAAGTGTATAAAAATTGTCTTTAGGGTCGAAAATAAATTCTGCTCCAAGTTTTTGAAAACCTAAAAAGTGAGTATCTAATCGTCTTCTACCAATTTTATCGCCACCAGGTTTAGGTAAGCACACAGAACCAAATCTTGCTAGTAGTGGACCTAAAACCATTACCGAACCTCTTAATGCAGAACCGTCAGCTCGATATTCATCAGATTGTAAATATTCTAAATTAATATCTTTGGCTTGAAAAGTGTAAACACCTTTTCCATTTTTTGTAACTTCTACTCCAAGCGAGCCTAATAGTTCGATAAGTTTATTTACATCTCTTATGTCTGGTATATTACTAATTTTAACCTTTTCTTCGGTTAGTAAAACCGCACATAAAACTTGTAGAGCTTCGTTTTTAGCTCCCTGAGGATAAACATCACCTTTTAGTTTATAACCACCTGTAACTTTAAAAGTACTCATATTAAATTATTTTTTTCTTCTTGAACTTCTTTTTTTAGAACTAGCTTTAGATGCTTGTTTTGGGTTGTTGGGTTTATTTTGTACTAATACTTCTCTAAAATCGTTTAACTTTAAACCTTCAGGAATTCCCACACCACCTTTAGTTAAAATTTCTAATTCTTTAAATATAATATCGTCTGAGATATTTTCCTTTTTCCATGTCATATACGAGCGTTTCATTTGATTTGCCATTTGCTCAATCAAAACTTCTTTTTTTTCAGCTTCTTCTATATTCGAAACGTCATTTAAGATTCTCTGTATTATTTGTCCGTAATGTCTATATTTTATTTTTCCTTCAGAATAAGGAATTTTTTCTGGTTTTTCCTTTAATAATTTTATGTCTGGCAAAGGGTAGGGCCAGTCTATATCAAGTTTAAAATCTGACATTATAGCTAGATGATCCCAAAGTTTATGTCTGAAGTCGGAAACGTCTTTAAATTGAGGATACATGTTCCCCATAATTGCAACTAAAGTGTGAGCAGCTTTAGTTCTTTCTTCTCTATTTTCAATGGTGCAAGCATAATCAATCATTTGTTGAATAGTGCGTCCATATTCAGAGATTTTTAGCTGTGGTCTTTGAGTATTATAATCCATATAAAATAATTTTTACAAAAATAGGATTTATTATGTAAATCACAAAATTAGGTTTATAAAATTAATAATTTTGCAAATTTTAATAATAAGGTTTTTGTGTCGCCTGTGTCAAATTTAATTATTAGTTTTGAATTACTACCTTCGTCAATGATTTCTAATATTTCACCTTTTCCAAATGAATTATGTGCCACTCTCATTCCAACTTTATATGCTGAAATGTCTATTGTGCCTGTGTTTGTTTTACTTGCTTTGTTAACACTAACGAAATTTCCTTTTGGAACTTGACTTAACTGTTTTTGTGGTTTGTTTTCAAATGTTTTATATTGAGGCTTGCTTTCAAAAATTTCATCAAAACCAGTTCTTTCGTTAGTGTAACTTGGTGTTTGACTTTCGTCTTTGCCTTCCCATTCTACAAAATCGCTATTTATTTCTCTAATAAATCTGCTTGGTCTCATGGATTGTACGTTACCAAACTTAAACCTATTAGTTGCATAAAAAATAAATAAATTTTCTTTAGCTCTTGTTATTGCAACATAAAACAAACGTCTTTCTTCTTCAAGCTCAACAGTAGATTGAATACTCATTGCACTTGGAAATAAATTTTCTTCGGCACCAACTATTAGCACATTTTTAAATTCCAAACCTTTAGCAAAATGCACGGTCATTAAACTAACCTTATCATTTTCATTATTATCCTCTTCTTCATTGTTTTCTAAATCTGAAAGTAGAGAGATGTTTTCTAAGTAATCAATAATAGAGTCTGATTCTGCAAGAGCTTTTCTTTGGTCGCAAAAATTTTGAGCAGCATTAAATAATTCTTGTAAGTTTTCGTACTTGCTAATTCCTTCTGGGGTTTTGTCGCTAAATAGTTCATGGTTTATGCCTGACTTATTTACTACTTCTACCAAAAATTCTGAAGCGTTACTAGTTTCTATTTGTTTGGCAAAGCTATCAATTAAGTTAGCAAAACTTTTAAGTTTTTGTTGTGTCCCAACATTTAATCCAACATTGTAGTTTTCGGGATAATTTATAATTTCCCAAATAGGAATATTTGAATCTTCAGAAAATTGGAAAATTTTATTTACAGTTGTTGCTCCAATTTTGCGAGATGGATAGTTTACTATTCTTCTAAAAGCTTCAGAATCTTTTTGGTTAACAGAAAATCTAATATATGCCACAACATCTTTAATTTCTTTACGTTGAAAAAACGATAGCCCGCCATGTATTTTATGTGGAATATTGAATTTTCTAAGAGCTTCTTCTATTATTCGCGATTGAGCATTTGTTCTATATAAAACAGCACAATCAGAAGCAGTATAATTGTTATCAGCTAAAAGTTTAGAAATGGTTTCAGCAACTGCAATTCCTTCTAAACCATCTGTTATTGTTTCTTCGATTTTTATTTTACTACCAATGGTATTTTCTGAAAATAATTTTTTCTGAATTTGATTTTTATTCTTATTAATTAATGAATTGGCAGCATTAACAATATTTTGAGTGCTTCTGTAATTTTGCTCAAGTTTATGTAGTTGATAATCAGGATAATCGTTTTTGAAGTTTAGAATATTTTGAATTTTTGCACCTCTAAATGAATATATACTTTGAGCATCATCACCAACAACACAAAGTTTACGATGAGTTGACGATAATTTTTTTATAATTAAATATTGAGAATAGTTTGTGTCTTGATACTCATCAACCAAAATATAATCAAATCTTTGACAGTAGTGAGCTAATGTTTCTGGACTAATTTTAAATAAAATATTTGTATATAAAAGCAAATCATCAAAATCCATCACATTAGAAGCTTTGCAGCGTTGTGCATATTTTGTGTATATAGCATGAAAATGCTCTCTGTTCTCTTTGTAATCTTGAATTAAAAAATCATTGTTTTGAGCATAGCCTTCTGCTGTCCATAATTCGTTTTTTGCAGCAGAAATACGTGCAGCAACAGCTTTTGGTTTATACGTGTCATCGCTAAGGTTTAGTTCTTTAATAATAGTTTTTATCAAACTTAATGAATCTGCAGCATCAAAAATTGTATAATTACTATCAAAACCAACTTTATTGGCTTCGATTCTCAAAATTCTTCCAAAAATAGAATGAAAAGTACCCATCCAAATATTTTGAGATGCTTGATATCCTAAGAGCTTATCAATTCTATCTTTCATTTCGTTTGAGGCTTTATTTGTAAAAGTTAAAGCCATAATTCTATGTGGCTTAATACCTTGTGAAATTAGATAGGCTATTTTATATGTTAAAACTCTAGTCTTTCCAGATCCAGCACCAGCAACCACTAATTGAGGTCCTTCGCAGTATTTTACAGCAGTTTTCTGGGTAGCGTCTAAATCTTTCAATAAATAATTTTCCACAAATCTTTTTTTTGACAAAAATATAATATGAAAAAACTGTTATCAACTATTTTTATAAGTATTTATTAACGAAATAATGAAAAATACTTAAAAAAGATTTTTTTAATGTTTTTAGAAAAATAATTAATTAGTTTATTAAAAATTTTTATCAACACATATCTATATAAAATATGGCTTTAGAAACATGGATATTGTGCTTATATATAATTTAGTGTAAGGAATTGTTAATAAAATAACAGGATAAAAATATTTTTTATACATTTGTATTTAAGAAAAATGAAAAAAAAATTAAAACTCATGCAACGTTTTTGATGTTTCAACTGTCTATAAGGAGAGTTTATTTTGTTAAATTTTAAAATTTTAAAATATGAAAACTACAAAAATTATTTTTTTACTTGCTTTCATTTTTGGTTCTTTCATCTGTAATGCACAGGAAGTAAACCAAAAATTGTTAGTTAAATTTGATGCAAACGAACTCAAAGAAATGAAGAAAACCAATGTTGAAAATCTTAATTTCTTAGAGTATTATGTTAGCGATGCTTTGTATTTTGTACCAGTTCCAGACAAACCTGTCAATTATAAAGAATTGGTTAGAATTAACCCAAAGACAAAAGCGATTTCTGAAAATCAGACTATTACACAAGCTGATATAGATGATTTTAATCCTTTGGAGTATGATATTAGTTACGAACCTGATAGATATACTTATTACCTTGCTGGTAATACAGGAATGCTTTTAGTTGTGCCTTCACAAAGAGATTTAAAATCAGGTGCTGATAAAAGGGTAAGGTTGCAAAAATTACAACAAACACAAACAGATAATATTTATAAAAAATAAGATACTATGAAAAAGTTACTTAGTTTAATATTGAGTGTATTTGTCTTATCCCTATATGGATATGGACAATACGATATGGTTACTAACAATGGACAAACTATATCTGCTTGTTCTGCTGGTAGTTTGAGCCTAGGTTCTTATACTGTGGGTCAAACATACACTTTAACTATATGTTCAAATGATCCTGTAAATAAGCATATAACATTTTCAGTAACTGGAGGTTATACTTTTCCTGCAGGAACAGAGGTGTGTTTTTATGACGGTGCGTCAACATCAGCTCCCTTAATTGGATGTTGGGATAATACTACTTCTAGTGGTCAGTTAGCTATGCATGCAAGTCAGGCAAACGAAAGTGGTTGTTTGACTGTGAGGTTTACAGGAGGTGCTGCCGGAGCTAATTTAGGAACAAATAATATAAGTTGTAACTTTGTTTGTCAACCACGTGAGGTTGTTATTGTTTCTTCCGATCCTCCATTAGTTGGTGGTACATATATTGATGTATGTTGGGATGAAGCTAATAACCAAACTTTTCCTGTTACTTTTAATGCACAAGGAACTTATCCAGCAACAGGTTATGAGTGTACTGATGCTACAAATACTTTTACTTGGAACTTTAATGATGGTTCTCCTTTAGTTACTGGAATAGGAATGTCAACGGTTACTCATACTTTCCCAGACCGTAGAGGATATACAGTAGTAGTAAGTATTGAAGACTCTGAAGGTTGTGTGAATACAAATGCAGAACAAAAAAGAGTAAGGGTTTCTTTACCGCCAATATGGAATAACTCAACAACAGTTTTAACGACAACTCCGCCAACTACGCCACCTGCAATTTGTATGGGTTCGCCTGTAAATGCTTGTGCTTATTGGTCAAATCCACAATGGTCTAGTGTTATTACTCTTGCAAGTGGAGATACCGTTTGTGTACCTGATACTCCACCGCTATGCTATGAATCAACATTGGTGGAAACATCATTTGAGCCAGGTCAACAACTTACTTCTATAAATGATATTATATCTATTGATATGAATTTAGCTCATGACTGGTTAGGAGATTTAACATTTTGGATCATCTGTCCTAATGGTCAAGATGTTCAAATTGGAATTCAAGGTGGTGGTGGCACAAACTTGGGTGTCCCAGGACCAGATAGAAACAGTTGCGAGGGACAACAAGGTTGGATGTATCATATTACACCAACAGCTACTCAAACAATGCAACAAGCAGCGAGTGGTCTTGGTTCTAGTACTAGCTTACCTTCTGGTGACTATGCTTCTTATGAATCTTTAACTGCGTTAGTAGGTTGTCCTTTAAATGGAACTTGGCAATTAAGAATATGCGACCACTGGAACCTTGATGCAGGAACAATATTTGGCTGGTCTATTCAATTCCAAGAAAGTTTATATCCATTAGCTTGGGACTACTCTCAAACATATACACCAACAATTTGGGATGGACTTTACGGTTCGGTAGTTAACGATCCAAATAATCAAAACTGTATGACAGGAACTTATATTACATCTGCAACACCAGACGTAAACTCACTACAACCTTTTACAATTACAATAACAGACAACTTTGGCTGTACTCACGATACTTCTTTATATGTAACAGTTCGTCATCAACTTGACGAAGAATGTTGTCAAATTCCAAATGTTAACGCAGGTGCTGATGCAGCAGTTTGTGCTTTATCTTATGACTTATCTGCTAGCCCATTGGCTTATCCATCAAATACAGGAAATTGGGAACTAATTTCAGGTCCTGGTACTGCAACATTTACTAATGTAACAAGCCCAACTACTACAGTGAACGTATCAGTTTATGGAACTTATGTGTTTAGATTTCACGAAAGGTATAATGATAATCCTGGTTGTGCTAGTTCTGACGACGTTACTATTACATTTAATCCCACTTATAATCCAACACTTTCTCCAGTTGCAAATATGTGTGTAAATGCACCTCCTTTTATGTTGGAAATGGTTGATTTTGGAACTTTAAGCGTTAATATAAATCCTGAATTATTAAATGTAACAACAGGACAATTTAATCCTTCAAAACCAGGTAATTATACTATAACTAATACTGTTCAAGACCCATGTTCAGGAGGTCCGCTAACTCATAGTATTTCGTTTACTGTTTATGATGCTATTACTGTTCAAAACTTTACAGAATATTGTGGACCAACAAGCGATACTACATATTTTTATGTAGAATTTGATGTTGTAGGTTCTCAAGGAAACCCATTTTCAGGTTATTATGTAAATGGAACATTGCAAAGTAATCCACATTATATTGCAACTATAGAATCTCCAGGTTCTTATGGATATACTGTTACAGATGCCTATAACTGTAGTAGTTATCCTATAAATGGATTTAGAGATTGTGGTTGTCCATTTTACGCAGGTACTATGACTTCTTTACAAACAGTAATACTTTGTGAAACCGAATGTTCGGGAGGTGAAGTATCACATAATAATGACCAAGAAACAGATGGTGGAGCTGGAGTTTTTGAATTTATGATACATAATGGTAATAATCAACCAATTGCATATAGTAACACTCCAAACTTCTGTCGAACTTCGGCAACACCACCTTTGTCGTTTAATACTCTTTATTATATATCTCCAATTTGTGGTTTACCAGGTGATGGAGGACATGCTGTTCTAACAGGTTGTCACTCAATAGGACAAGGAACTCCAGTAATGTGGTTGCAAAATCCAGTGGCTCATGTAGGACCAAGTAAAGATACTTGTGGATTAATTATTCAGTTACAAGGTAATGCTCCAACAGATGGTATGTATGGTTACTGGTCTTCAACTTGTGATTTTATTACTATTAATGGAACAAGCCATACAGATCCAAATGCAGTAGTTATGGTTTCTGACTATGAAGACTGTACATTTACTTGGAATATTGTAAATGGAGAATGTGTTGCTAATGCCGATGTTTTAATGAGATTTTTAGCAACTCCCGCACCTTATGCCGGTCCTGATCTTGTAGTTTGTGGAAATTCTGCAGAAATGGCAGGGGTAGCAAGTATGGGTGGAAACTTAACTTGGTCGGGAAGTGGAACAATATTTAATCCTCAAACATCAGCAGATGCTACTTCTAATATTAGTGTTTTTGGAACATACCAATATACACTGATAGAAGATAATGGTTCTTGTACTGGTTCAGATAAAGTTTTAGTAACTTACATAAAAGAACCTTCGCCAATTACAACACCAAATGTTGATACTGCTTGCGGAGTTACTTATAATCTTAAAGTAACTACTGTTCCAAATGCTGTTGGGCAATGGACATCTTATGCGTGGAATGAGGCTACAAGCGAATGGGAGCTTGCTTATCCATATATGACACCAAATTCTCAATCTACTGACGTTCAAGTACAGATTGGCAATTTTAGTGGTATTACTCGTCGTTTCCGCTTTGTTTGGACTGAAACAAATACTACAGGAGGCATAGTTTGTCAGGGAACAGCATCTAAAGAGGTGGTTTTTGCAAAAATACCACAGGCTAGCGTTGTACAAGACCAACTTGAAGTATGTGGTAGTTGTGTTGACTTACATGCTAATGTAACAAGTGAAACTTATAATTATGATTATTATTGGATACCAAAAATAGATGGAAATTGGACAAATCCAGAAGGACGTTTTTCTCCTGATGCAAGTTTCTGTGTTGAAGGTCTAGCAGTTTTTGGAGATTCTGCAAGCGTTAATGCTGAGTTTTACTGGATTGTTAGAAATGGTACTAGTTGTGTGTCAACTGCTGCAGTGAATGTTACTTTCCATCAACAACCACAAGCAAATGCAGGTTTAGATACAATTGTTTGTGGACTTGAAGCTAACCTCCATGCTTATTGGAGTTTTCCACCAAATCCAAGCTATACTCCTAGCGGAGTTTGGTCAACAGTTCCAAAACCAGGAGCAACAGCAACTATACAAGATAAATATAATCCTATTTCGCCTGTAACTGTGAGCGAAGCTGGAGTTTGGAACTTCGTCTTTAGAGAAAATAATGAAAATTTAGGTAGTTGTTACTCTACCGATACTGTTCAAATTGAGTTTGTAGAAACTCCTATACCTTTTGCTGGAGAAGATAAACATGTTTGCGGAAAATGTGTAACTCTAGAAGCTACATCTGGTGGATTTCCTGGTACTTGGTTGCCAAATGGAGCATCTTTTGTTGATTATGAAGACCCACATACTAACGCTTGCGTAGCTGCTTATGATACAGTAGTGTTTATATGGCAAGAGTCAAATCCTTCTATAACAGATCCTGCATTCGCCTGTGTTGCTACAGATGAAGTAAATATAATTTTCTGGCGAGTGCCAACAGCTAATATTATAACAGCTGTAGCAGATTCTGCAGTTTGTGGTTTAACTTTCTATGAATTAAGAGCGGAATTACCAGGTACTGGAATAACAGGCTATTGGTATTGTCATAATTCAGGACTTGAATATGGAGATAAATTCTCAAACAATACCTGGGTAAAAGTTCCACATTATGGATATTATGATTTCTATTGGATAGAACAAACAGGACCAAATTTAAGTACCGGTTTCTGTATTGATACAGCTGGACCTTTAAGAGTTCACTTTATAGAAACTCCTATAGCAAATGGCGGTGGCGATACACTTTTCTGTGGCTTAACCGGAAATCTAAATGCTATTCCAAGTGTAGGAACAAGTACAGGAACTTGGTCAAAACCAACCACAGCTAATATTACTTTTGCAGATAAAAATGATCCTAACACACAAATTACTGCGGCATTTAACAATACAGCAGAGCAACCATATTATGAATTAATTTGGACAGAAGATAATACAAATGACTGTACCGATAGAGATACAATAAAAGTTACTTTTGCACGCGTACCAAATTCAGATATTACTATTATCCCTCCAAAATGTTTTGGCGAGCCAGCTACTATTGCAGCAGTAGAAGATAGTTTAGCAAAATATACATGGAATTTCTATACAGGGATTTTGGATTCTTCAGTAAATAATATTCAGCACGGAGCAAGGTATTTGAACTTTGTTCGTTGGACAGGCAAAGATACAATACATAGAATAAGTTTAGTTGCCGAAAGTTCTTTAGGCTGTCAAAGTCCAGTAACAGTTGATACAGTTTACGAACCGTCAATTCCAGATTTTGACCATATTATAGTTAATGATACTTGCTTACTAGGAAAGGGTGGAATTATCTTTGAAGATACTCTTGGTTCTAATGTATTCTTCTGGTTGGATCCAGATTATGGTCCAAACCCAGGCGATGCGGTTACTGCGGTTTATAATCTTCCAGAAGGCGATTACAGAGTAGCTACTTCTTATATGTCACCAAATATTCAACATTACGAGTATTATTCTATAACTTTTGGTACTACTAATTGTTTGGATACATTAACTTACACTGTTGATCCTATAGGTGTTATCCAAGCTATAATTGATGTGGATCCACAAATGATTTATGAAGAACTTGTAGCTCCAAATGCAAAAGCTATATTTATAAATCGTTCTGATTACGATGATATTAGAAGAAGATGTGAATGGCATTTTGATGATGGTACTGCACCACAAAAAACTTGTGATTCTATTGTAGAACATATATATACAAAGAGTGGCTGTTATGAACCATTCTTAATTGTAATGAACAGAGATTTACCAGAATGTCGCGATACTGCCAGATTGAAAAACTGTATTCTTGTAGAACAAAAGAGCGAAATAGAAGTGCCAAATATTTTCTCACCAAATGGCGATGGCATTAACGATTTCTTCCAAGTAAAAGCCCAAACCTTAAAAGAGTTTAAGGGTGTTATAACAAATCGTTGGGGAAGAAAAGTTTATGAATGGACAGATTGGGAAACTTATGAAGCAGGTTGGGACGGAAATATTAATGGAGGAGCAAAAGCATCTCCAGGTGTGTATTACTATGAGATTAAGGCTACTGGTTTTGATGGAAATATCTACGAAGAACAAGGAATTTTGCATTTAATGCGAGAATAATTAAAAATCCATGCAACGTTTTGCACTCGAGAACTGTCTATATAGAAGAAAATAATTAATGGACGATAATGAAAAACTTATAAGGCAATGTCAAAAAAGATCAAAAAAAGCTTTTGATGAACTTTATAAGACGTATTCGCCAATTATTTTTGGAATTTGTTTGAGATATACTAGAAACAAAACAGAGGCAGAAGATTTGTTGCAAAATTGTTTCTTAAAAATCCTAAACAAAATTGATGATTATGAGTTTAAAGGTTCTTTTGAAGGTTGGATAAAAAGGCTTACAATAAATGCTGCAATTAATTTCTTTCACGAAAAAAGAAGAAGTTTAGTTGAACCTGTTGATAGTTACGAGCCACAAAGTAATAATTTTGATTATGATGTGGTAAGTCAAATGAGCGCGAAAGAAATTATGGAAGTTGTAAACGAATTATCAATAGGTTATAAAACTGTTTTTAACCTATATGTAATCGAAGGATATAAGCACACAGAAATTGCAGAAATGTTGCAAATTTCAGAAGCAACAAGTCGATCGCAGCTAAAAAGAGCCAGAGAAATCTTACAAGAACTTATTAAAAAAAGATTGAATGGAGAAATTTGATGAAATATTAAAAAGTAAATTAGAAAACTTTCAGGAGACTCCCTCCGAAGAAGTGTTTTTGAAAATTAAGGCTCAATATCCAAAGCCAAAAGGATTTTTGAAAACATATAAATATCATATTGCTGCAGGTTTGGCTATAATAGCATTAAGCCTTGCAACAATATACATTGTAAATAATCAAACAAAACCAATCGAAACTACTAACCAAACAACAAACACTATTATTGAAGAAAATAAACAAATAATAACTAATCAAAATAATATTAATTCAGAAAATCAGATTTTAAATAATTCTCAAAATAATCAAATACCTATAATCAAACAAAATGATTTAGTAATCAATGAGAATAAATTAATAAGTGTTGTTAATGAAAATAAAAATGTCGTAAATGAAAAAACAATAAGTCAAAAAGTATTTAAAACTAATGATACTGTAATTTGTGGAAAATCAATAGAAATTCCTTTTGGAGCAAAAACCAATTTGTTGCAATTACCAAAAGATATAATAGTAAGTAAATCTGATTTAGGGATAAATATAAATTCGCAAAATTTTGGTAAATATACCATATATTATAATGATATATCAAATGTTTTTAGAGATAGTATTACTATAAATTTTAAAAACAATGATTTTGCAAAAGTTGATTTTTCTAACGAAAATATCTGTCCTAACGAAGATTTGATTATAAACATTAAAAATTCTAATTCTAAACTTGTTTGGGGTGATACTAATTTTAAAGTCTTGAAAAAATCAAGTTCAACTTATATTATTAAAAATCTAAAATCAGGAGAAAACTTAATTTCGTTCAACTTAGAAGAAAATGGTTGTACTCAGCAAATATCACAAACAATAAATGTTTTAAAATCGCCAAAATACAAAATACAAACCGAATCAGAAGTATGCTCTAAGGCAAATGGAAAATTGTTAATATTAAGTGATGACAAAAATATAAATTCATTCACATTAAACAACGAAATTACAAATTCTACAGGTAGATTCACAAATCTTAATGCAGGAATTTACTTTGTTAAAATTGGCTTTGCAAATTCTTGTTATATTGCAGATACAGTATTTATTTCCGACAGTTTAAATATTAGTCCATATTTTGTTTCGGATAGAGATTTAGTAAATAAAAACAAATATCAATTTATTAATTATACTAGAATTGATGATAGCGGTTTTGAGCGAAATAATCAAGTTAACTTTATCTGGAAAATAAATGATGAGGAAAAATCAGAGCTAGATAATTTTAGTTATGAGTTTGTAAAAGGTGGTACATATAAAATAGAATTGTTTGCAAGTTTAAGTGAAACTTGTCAAAAATCATATTCTGAAACCATAGAAATATCTGAAACCAATCTTAGAATACCAAATATTTTTACACCAAATGGAGACGGATTAAATGATGAGTTTGTAGTGTGCTATGATGGAGAATTGGTTAAGTTTAAAATAGATATTACTAACAAAAATGGTGAAGTAATTTTCCAAAGTACAGACATTAATAAGTCTTGGGACGGAAAAATAAATGGAAATGACCATGCTGCTGATGGAGTTTATTATTACAATATAAATGGTGAGGATAATTTTGGAAATAAAATTGAAAGAAGAGGAGCTTTGCGTCTTGCAAGGCATTAGGAGTTTTATTTCATAGTTGTGTAAAAAAAAGAGAGGTCGCTCCACCTCTCTTTTTCTTTTTATATTATTCGTCGTCGTCTTCAGCTTCGTATTCTTTAAGCAATTGCTCTTGAACATCTGGTGGTACTTGTTGGTATTCGTGGAACGACATTTCATACATTGCACGACCTCCGGTATTTGATCTAAGAGCAGTAGAATAAGTTGCCATTTCTGCGTAAGGAACTCTCGCCATAATTTTTTCAAAGCCTTTTTCGCTACTCATTCCCATTACAACAGCACGGCGACCTTGCAAGTCACTCATCACATCACCCATTCTATCGCTAGGAACTAAAACTTCTAAATTGTAAATAGGTTCCATAATTTTTGGACCAGCCTTTTTAAATGCATTACTAAACGCATTACGTCCTGCTAATTTAAACGAAATTTCGTTAGAGTCAACAGGGTGCATTTTACCGTCAACAATACAAACTCTAATATCACGAGCATATGAACCTGTTAGTGGACCTTCTTCCATTTTTTCCATAATTCCTTTTAGAATAGCTGGTAAAAATCTTGCATCAATAGAACCACCTACAATGCAGTTGTAATACACTAATTTTCCACCCCATTCTAAATCGTATTCGTCTTTTGCTCTTACAGAAATTTTATATTCTTTTCCATCAATTTTATACATCACAGGATCAGGCATTCCTTCTGTGTAAGGTTCAATAATCATATGAACTTCACCAAATTGTCCGGCACCTCCCGATTGTTTTTTATGACGATAGTCAGCAAATGCTGTTTTTGTAATAGTTTCTCTGTATTCAATTTTTGGTCTAGAAAATTCAGTTGGAATTTTAAATTGATTGTCTAAATGCCATTTCAAAATATTTAAGTGATATTCGCCTTGTCCTTGAACTATTAATTGTTTCAACTCTTTTGAATATTCAACTAAAATTGTTTGGTCATCATCTTTTAATTTATTTAAGGCTTCGCCAAGTTTTTCGTCATCACCTTCGGTTACTGCTTTAATAGCAACTCTATATTTTGGATTAGGCCATTTAATAGCTGGCATTTCCCAATCTTCACCTGGAGCTACTAAAGTTGCTCCTGTTTTTGTTCCTTTAAGTTTTACAGTAGCACCAATATCACCAGCATACATTTTGTCAACTTTAACTCTGTTTTTTCCTGCGTTCACAAACAAAGTAGTAAGTCTTTCTTTAGTATTGGTTTTTGGATTATACATATCAATACTTTCGGTAAGAGTACCGCTAAGAACTTTGAAATAACATACTTCGCCAATATGTTCTTCTATAGAAGTTTTGAATACAAACAAAGATGGTTTTCCGTTTGGGTCGCATTTAATTTCTGTTCCTTCTTTATTTACATGAGCAGGTAATTTGTTAGGAGCAGGGCATACGTTAGCGATAAACTCCATTAAACGTTTTACACCTAAATCGTTTCTAGCATTTATACAAAATACAGGGAAAATTCCACGTTGAGGAAGACCAGCAGCTATTCCACGCATCATTTCTTCTTCTGTTAGTGTGTCATTTTCAAAAAACAATTCCATTAAAGACTCATCTGCTTCAGCAGCTTTTTCTATTAATTGTGTTTTAACTTCTTCAGCGTGGTCAGCATGTTCAGCAGGAATGTCGCTAATTACAATTTCTGTGCCTTTTATAGTGTACATTTTATTTGTAACAACATCAATTATTGAATTGAAACCTACACCAGCATTTACAGGAAATTGAACTAAAACTGCATTACCACCAAATGTTTCATGAATTGATTCAAAAACTTTTTCAAAATTTGTTTTTTCATGATCAAGGTGATTCATTACTATAACCATCGGCTTTTCTGCTTTCTCAACATAACGACCATGTATTTCTGTTCCTACTTCTATACCATTTGCAGTGTTAATAAGCATTACGGCAATGTCGGCAGGGAATAATGAAGACACTAAGCCTCCAACAAAGTCGTCCATACCAGGATTATCTAAAATGTTGATCTTTGTATTGTTTATTTCAGTGTACATTACTGTTGAATACAAAGAGTTGCCATTTTCTTGCTCAATTAAACGATAATCTGAAACTGTATTCTTGCTAGCGATGTCTCCTTTACGGTTAATAACGCCACCAATTTGCAACATAGATTCTGCTAAAATAGTTTTTCCAGAACCAGAGTTGCCAACTAAGGCAATATTTCTAATCTGTTCAGTTTGATAATTTTTCATGTTAATACTTAAATATTAAATTTGTATAATTTTTACTTTTTTATTTGGCTGACAAAAATAATAAAAATAATATACTTACAAAGTATATCAGAACATTAATATAAAAAAAATTAAATTTATACTTAAAATAAAGTTTGAAACTTAATATTGTTAATTAAATTTGCAACCTAATTTTAAATAATGAGGAAAAAATTCATTATAAACTTAGCTTTCCTTCTTTTATTAAATCTTTTAATAAAACCGTTTTGGATTTTTGGAGTAGAACGCTCGGTGCAAAATATTGTAGGCTCTGCAGAATTTGGATTTTATTTTTCATTGTTTAATTTTTCTCTTTTGTTAAATATTATTCTTGACTTAGGAATTACAAATTTTAACAATAGAAACATTTCACAAAATCCACAACTATTAAGAAAACATGTGTCGAATATAGTTTCGCTAAAACTAATATTGGCATTGGTTTATGCTGCACTAACCTTAGGAGCTGCTTTAATTATAGGTTACGACTCAAGACAATTAGGAATATTGTTAATATTAATTTTAAACCAATTTTTATCTTCTCTAATTTTATATTTAAGATCTAATATTAGCGGGTTACAATTATTTAAAACCGACAGTTTAATTTCTGTACTCGACAGGTTTATAATGATAGTAGTGTGTAGCATTATTATTTGGGGAAATGTTACCGACAAACCTATGAAAATAGAATGGTTTGTATTAACTCAAACATTTGCTTATTTAACAACTGCTATAGTTACATTTTCAATAGTTGTTTATAAAGCCAAATTTTTTAAACTAAATTTTGATTTTAGATTTTTTAGAGTTTTTTTACGACAAAGCTATCCATATGCCTTATTGATTTTACTAATGGCTTTTTACAATAGAATAGATTCGGTAATGTTGGAAAGACTTTTGCCAGACGGTAAACACCAAGCAGGGATTTATGCTCAAGCTTATAGAATATTAGAAGCAGCATCAATGTTGCCATATTTATTCTCTATACTGCTTTTGCCAATGTTTTCACGAATGATTAAGAAAAAAGAAAACATTACTGAATTAGCAAAATTATCTTTTTCAATGATTTTAGTTCCTGCTATATTTTTAGTGTGTGTTTGTTACTTTTTTAGCGAGCAAATAATGGATTTAATGTATTGGGAAAACGTTGAGGCAAGCTCGAAAACTTTAAGTTTTTTAATGATAGGTTTTATAGGAATAAGTACTACTTATATTTTTGGAACATTGCTAACTGCAAACGGAAGCATGAAACAATTAAATACAATGGCTTTTGTTGGAATGATTTTAAATATAGCTCTTAATCTTATCCTTATTCCTCGTTTACATGTAATAGGCTCTGCTATAGCAGGAATGATAACACAATTGTTTACTGGGTTTTCTCAGCTTATTTTGGCAAAATATGTATTCAAATTTAAAATTAATTACAAACTAATCTTATCTATAGTAATTTTTGTTGCTATTGTAATAGTGTCAACTCAACTTTTGAGCAAATTGAATATGAATTGGATAACAATAATAGTAATTATTGGATTGATTTCTTTAGCTACATCGTTTGCTACAAGACTGTTTAAGATAAAAGATATTTACAAATTATTAACAGAAAGAGAGTAAACATATTTCTATTTTTTTGTTATAAATAAAAAATTAGTACAACTTATTCTTGAAAAAAACTAAATCCTAAAAAAAATACATATCTTTGCATTTAGCTAAAGTAAATCAAGCTGTAAAATGGTAAAAAATAATATAGAATTATCAATAGTTCTTCCTGTTTATAATGAGGAAAAGAATATCGATTTACTTTACACCAAAATTAATTTCAAGTGTTGAGCAATTAAAATGTGCTTACGAAATTATTTTTGTAAATGATGGAAGTATTGATAACTCATTGGAGATAATAATAAATTTAGCTAAAAATAATCCGAATATCAAATACATTGATTTTAGCAGAAATTTTGGACATCAAATCGCAATTTATGCTGGAATGGAAAATTCAAAAGGAAATTATGTGCTTACAATGGATTCTGATTTGCAAGACCCACCCGAAGAAATAATAAATCTTTATAACAAAGTAAAACAAGGATTTGATATAGTTCATGCAAGACGCAAACAAAGGAAAGGAGAAACTATATTTAAAAAATTAACTGCTAAAATTTATTATCGAATATTGAGAAAAATTACTAAATGCGACATACCTGTTGATGTGGGAGACTTTAGAATAATTTCTAAAAAAGTTGTTGATATTTTAAAACAAATGCCTGAACAAGAAAAATATTTGCGTGGACAAATTGCTTGGGTAGGATTTAAACAAACTTTTATAGAATACGATAGAGACCAAAGAGCAGAAGGCAAAACTAAATATTCAACATCAAAAATGACAAAACTTGCTCTTGATGGAATAACTTCTTTTTCAGACTTTCCTTTAAGGTTTGCAACTTATTTAGGTTTTTTCGTTAGTATAATATCTTTTGTGCTTATGCTTTGGGTGTTGTATAAACGACTTATTGTAAAAGAATATGTGCAGGGATGGACTTCAATAATTTTGAGTGTTTTGTTTATGGGAGGAATAACGCTAATAACAATTGGAATTATTGGCGAATACATTAGTAGAATGGGCAATAATGTGAGAAAACGCCCTTTGTACATCATTAATAAAACGAATTTAGATAATGAGGAAGAAGATAAAGAAGAAGCAAATTAAAATATTATCAATTGTTTTATTACTTGTTGCTATCCCTTGTATAATTTGCATACTTGGTAATAAGTTTGAAAACAAATTAAAAAATAAAGAAATTGTTGTTAGTGCTAGCATTAAACCTATAAGTTTTTTTTTAAGTTTTGAAAATAATAATTACTTAAATGAAACTCACAAAATAACAAACTTAAAATTTTTATCCGGACGAAAATCTGTTATTATCGACAAGAACGGCGGGCAAAGTCCCATTATTACAATTCCAATTCCCGACCACGCAGATATGAGTTTTGTTAATATCAACTGTAATTTTTGGCTTTCACCAGATACAAGTTTCATAAATTCATTATTTGTGTTTACAATTATAGACACTAACAATACTGTATTATACCAACAAGAAAGAGAGATAAAGGCAGAAAACTTAAATTCAATTAATTGGTATAACTTTAACGAAAATTTCAATATTCAAACACAATACTTAAACTCACAACACTTTTTGCAAATGTTTATACGCAATAATTTAGAGCATAGTTCTAATTTGTATTTTGATGATTTAGAAATTGTGTTTGAAAAAGAAAATGAAATTCATAAAACTAAAGCACTTTTAGTTGATTTTGAAGATGATAAATTTCAAAAAACTAGCTCAAAATACTGTTTTTCAGGAAATTTTAGTACCTATGCAAGTGGCACAAACGATTACTCAGAACAAGTTGTATTAGATTTTGAAAATATTAACTACAAAAATTTAGATAAAATATTACTTAACCTAAATTATTTGAGCGAAACAGAAGACTTAGATGCAGTTTTTATTGTTTCTATTTGCGATACAAGCGATACTGAAATTTTTTGTAGTGAATTAGAACTTCATAAAGATAAAAATTTCAGACCTGAAAAATGGGAAAACATTAGTACTGAGATTATTATGCCAAAAAGTGTTGTTGATAAAGGTAGTTTTATAAAATTTTATTTGTGGAATAAAAATTCTAATACCGTATTTGTTGATGATGTGTATTTAATATTTAAAGAATTTTCGATTGAGTATGGAAATAAACCGACTGCTCATAATTTTATTTTAAATCCTAATTTTCAAATAAAAAAAAATCAAGCACCATACAACTTTTATTACCTAAATCGAGAAAAGAAATTCGCTAATAAAGAAAAAGAACTAAGTAAGTTTTTTACTGATTTTAATAAAATTCTAATTGGAAATTTTAAAGACAATACAAATTTAGATCAAATACTTGCTATTGGCACTGTCGATATTATGTTTTATGATTTTGAAAATCAAACAAAAATTAAACATGATTTTGAAAATTTAAACAACTTGCAATTTTTTACAGATGGGCAAAATGTTTTTTCATATCAAGAAAAAGCAAAAAAGTTAGGTTTACATAAAATTAATTTTTCAACAAATAGCTTAGACTTGGAAACAGAAATAGTGTATAATTCCGAAAATAAAATTTCTGAAATATTTTCAATCAATGATAGTATAATTTCAATATTTGATAATTTTGGAAATGTGTATGATTATTTAAAAAAAGATGGAAAATATTCTTTGATAAAAACATCAAAATTAATTTCATGCACTAAAGGTAATTTAAAACTATTAAAATCAAATTTTTATAATGAAGAAACAGAAGAAGTTCTAATTATTTTTCAAGAGACAGAGAAAGTAAAGTATGAGTTTTTTACTTATTGTATAAACGAAAATATGTGGAAACATTCAACAAATTGCTCTAATACGTCTATACAATATTTTGATAAATTAGACTTGCAATCTGAATATTTTTTAATTGACTATAATGGAGATGGTGTTTTTGAACTTTTGAAATTTAACAGAACAAATAAATTTAACTTAAAATTACTTAGTTTTGATTTTAGAAGTTACAAAATACTTTATGAAATTGATTTTAAAGGATTTGAAAATAGTCAAAATCCAAAATATTACGAAAAACTAAAAATTTTAACAGGAAATTTCGCAGATATTCGAGGTTCTGAAGTGATAATTTTTCAAGACAATGTAAATAAAGTAGATTGGTTAAATCAAAAAACAGAAATATATTCATTCAACAAATAAAATGAAAATTTATAAAATTTATATATTATTTTTAATTACGCTATTATTTGTTTCTTGTGGCTCTGATAAGAAAAAAACTTGCGATTATAGTGTTTCAGATATTGATTTTTTAGCAAATTATGATTCTAACGAATTAGACCTTGATTATGAAAATGCGTTAAGTGGTTTTACAATTCCCTCAATAAATCAAACCGAAAGTGGATATTTTAATTTTAATTTTAAACTTACAAATAATTCAAACAAAGAAAAAGAATACTTTTATAAAATTTATTATCAAAACGAATCGTATAAAATTCAAGAATGTGATTCTAAAAATAAAGCTCAGCAAGCTCAATATGTAGAGGAAAATTTTTATGGCTCTTGGGAAGATACAAATATTGGATTTAAAAGTTTAGGAAAAATTAGCCCTTCAGAGTTTATTGTTCTTACAGACTCTTTCCGGATTGTGGGTAATCCTAGAAATGAAGAAAAATATTTTTTCTATGGCGAAAACGACAGATGGAAACGTAATCCACGAGTGGGCGAATATAGTTTTATGTTAGTGATTGTTGATGAGGAAAATTTTGAGCAAATTCCTGAATACATAAAGCATATAAATTTGTTAAAAGATAGTGCAAACTTCGTGTCGCCCTATTATTATTTCCTTTATGGCGAAGGCAAAGACATAAAAAATTGTTTCGTAAAATTAGAAGAGAAAGCTTTAAAAGTTACTGCTAAACCCAATTTAGGTGGTGGAATTTATGTAAATCATTACATGTTTGATGAAACTATAGAAGATTTAGATAAATACCAATCTTGTAATTGCAACAATAGTTCAATGGAAGAAAAAGCACATTTTGAACAGTTTTTACATTATATAGACGAATCTTCTAGACTGCATAATGTACCAGTAATTAAAGATGTTCTGAATGAAGGTTTTACAAATGAAGAATACAACTGGCTTTCTGCTTTTTATAAAATTGAAGATAGAATTACTGTTCTCCCTCAATTAGCAAAATATCCTTGTCAAACAATTAAAAGCGATTCTGTTAACAATAAAATTATAATCTGTAATCCTGCATCAACATATGGTAACTGGCAAAAACAAAATGTAGGAGTAATTGCTCGACATGGGTTTGTGTATGGAAAATATACAGTAAAAGCTAAACTTACAAGTTTGTTAAATGATGACAATGTTTGGAACGGTATTACAAATGCAATATGGTTAATAAATCAAAAAGGACGAGGCAATGAAACCGGCTGGAATTTAAGACGTTCTTGCAATAAAAATGGATATATGAAAACTTATTGGGGTGGAAGAAATGACGAAAGAGTTGAAAAAGTTGATTATTCAGAAATTGATTTTGAAATATTAAAAACAACACCATATTGTCCCAGAACAAAAACAAAATTGACAAAATCTGACCAAGCTATGCCAGATAAAATAGATTCATGGAATATAGAACTGCCCGAAAATATTAAAAAAGACGAAGGGAAAATAGCTGTTTGTTGTACAAACTGGGATATGGCTTGCTGGGAACCAAAAAACTTTTCAACAGGTTGCCATAAAATAAAATATAATAACAAAACATTTTATTTACATAGATGGGATAATACATATAGAGCAATAACGTTAAAATATCTAGCCTCAAATAAAGAACTTTTTGGAGGAGATTATTATTATTATCAAATTGATTGGCAACCAGATAAAATTATTTGGAGAATAGGACCAGAAAAAGATAAACTTTACGAAGTTGGATATGTTGACCAAACTGTTACTATGGTGCCAAATAATCAAATGACACTAATAATTACTCAAGAATTTCATAATACGAATTGGTGGCCCGGTTCACCTTACGGACAAGAAAATATTCCATTCCCAGCAAAAGATTATGTCGGAGAAATTTATGAAATTACAATTGAGTAAATGCTAATAAATAGAAATTTTTAACGATTTCTATAAAAAAGTAAAAAAATATATATATTAAAACAACTATTTTTGTTTTTTTTCGTCAATAGTCAATAATAATGAAAATATTAAAATGTTTTTATAACTTTACACAATTAATAAAGTTTTTTAATAGTATAAAATTTTTAAAATGAAATAGGAGAAATAAAAATGAAAACTCTTTTTATTTTTTTACTTATGTTTGTCGCAAATATAGCTGTTTCACAAGTGGTTTCAGATACATTAGTTAAAAATTTAGGTAAAGTTAATTCAGACTTTGTTTATGATGAGGACAATTTAGTTTTAATCCCCAATACTAATATCAAGATGCAAGCACCAGAGTATTTTTTGATAAGTGAAAATATTCCAGGACTTGTACACCCAGGCTCGTCAGCTACAGTGCAAGTACAAGAAATCACAGGAACATCTTATATTATGATAAGCCAAGCAATGACAGATAAACATTTCGAAAGTCAAGGCGTAAGACTTATATCTACAAACGAGGTTACAATGCAAGACGGTAAAGGCGGAATTTTATATCTTGTTGAATTTGAGGCAAGTGGTATAATTTATGAAAGACTTATGCTTTTTGCTGGAGATTATAATAATACAATTTGGATAAATGCAAATTATCCTAAATCTGCAAAAAAATTACTTCAAGATATTTTAACTCAAAGTTTATTAACAGCTCAATATACTAAGCAATAACTATGGTAAGAAAATTTTTAATCATATTAGCAATATTTGTATTTTGCGGGTGTGGATTAACAAAAGCCCAAAATATCCTTGTCCACGAAATACCATATAGCACCCATCATCAAGATATGTGGGGCGTTGGAGAAGCTTTTAGTTTAGATTTTGATTATGACTTGTTTAATATTGCAGTACAAGATGGTTTTAATGTCGGAGATATTACAGAAGTGCTAGGACAGCAATTCGGTGTGATGGTTGATATGGGCTTTTATATATTTTTACGTTCTACTTTTAGTATGCATGGATTTACTTTAGGATCGGTCGATGTTGACTACCCTGTAAGAATTACCTGGGATTTTCCAGATGATTATACTTTTGACCATGGCGAAACTATTACTATAAATTCTTCTTATGACGTGTTAGACGGCTGGGCTTTAGATACTCACTTCCCAACAGCAGGAGTAATAGCACTAGACCTTGAATATGGATTTGGTTTGCATCTCGATATTATCGTTTGTTTGTTTAGTTGCGAAACAATTCCTATTATTCCAACAATAAACATTCCTGTAGTACCATATTCTACCGACCCCTTACCACATGACTCTATAGCAATTTTTTATCTGAATGGTCAAACAGGAGAAGTAGCATACCCATGCTTAGACCCTGTTACAGGATTGCCTAATATTTGTAACGATGATATTTTGCCTATTGTTATTCCAGATTGGTTCGGCATAGGATTAACCGGCGAAATTGATATTCCTTATGTAGTAACAGAAGATTCGTATAATCCTAATACTCAATGCTTGCATGCTCATGGAAGCGATGAATGGTTATGGTTCAATTTAGACATTTTAGAATTTCTTTCATTTATTGCTGGCTTTATACCACCACCTAATGGACCAGCAATTCAACAAGCTATTGGAATTATAAACGGACAAACTATAGAATATGAAATAATTGCTGGAGTTACAGCTACTATTGAATATTTTATTTTACACTTAGATTTACACATGTCAAGTCATATGACACAAGACTTTGCTTTTTGTCCAACTATATTAGCAACTCTTAGATTCCCAATCGACTTACCATATAGCGAAACAGATCCCTCTAATGGAAACGCTGTTGTAGCTGAAGGTGTAAACGATACTATCACTATGATAGTAAATAATGATTTACACATTACTTATCCTTGTTATGAATGGGATTCTATGCAAGTTTATGATATTACTTACAACATAATTAGTACTTTTTCTAACCATACATGGGACTCTATTGCTTTTGACTTTATCTTAGAGGCAATTTTCTTTCAAATATCAATACCAACTAGCTTTTTACCTGTAGCAAAAATGCCAGAGTTCTGCTTGCCTCAAATTCAAGCAAATAATGCAGACTTAGGAACTTATCAATATATTAATGCTTGTGCTCCTGCAATAACAGCACCAGCAGCTTCTATTAGTAGCGTTTTTGATGAAAGTACAGAAACTAAAGGAGGTAGTGTTTCGCAAACCAAAGACTTAACTTTCTGTTTTCCAACAAATTGTGAGCCTTTGATATCTGAATCCTTCCCATTGGGTAGTATTCCTTTAACTTGGTTTGACCAAACTTGGCTACTCGAAGGTTTTGTACAAGATACTGTTTTCCCTGGCACATGGCTTTTCCCTTTGCCTGAACTTGATATTGAAATTACGGCACAAGATGTTATTTGTTATGGTGATTCTACAGGAGTAATTACAGTAGAAGCTCTACATAGTACAGGACCTTATACTTTTGAGTATTCATGGGGAAATGTAAATACACACTTAGATCCTATAGATGAGATAAATGTGCCATCAGGATATTATTATGTAACATTAACAGATGTTTATGGCTGTCAAGTTGAAGGCGAAATAAATGTTGCTGATGAAAATCCACCTATCTTATCAAGCCTATATGCCGATGATGTGTTGTGCCATGGTGAAGCGACAGGAGTTTTGTATTCTCACGTTTCAGGAGGAGTGCCACCATACACATGGAATTGGCAACCTAGCGGAAGAACAGAACAAAATCCATCTGGAGTTTTTGCAGGATGGCATTATTTAACAATAACCGATGCAGTAGGGTGCGAACACTACGACTCTGTGTTTGTTGACGAACCAGATGCTCCTCTAACTATGGATTATATTAGCGGAAACGTTTCTTGTTATGGTTACTATGACGGATATATTGATGTAACACCAGAAGGCGGAACTCCACCATACTACTATCAATGGTCAAATGGCCAAATGACACAAGATTTAATCAATATCCCTGCAGGACAATATATTACTACAATAACTGATGCAAATGGCTGTACAATTACCGAAACTTTTGATATTACACAACCAGACCCATTAGAATTAACTACATATACTCAAGATGTGTTATGTTACGGTGAAAATACAGGAAGCGTTGACTTGGTTGTTACTGGTGGAACACCACCATATAGCTATACTTGGAGTAATAATTCAAATAATGAAGATTTATTAGATTTGTTCTATGGAATTTATATTGTTACTGTAGTAGATGCAAATAATTGTACAGAATATACTATGGTTCAAATACAACAACCTGCTTTACCACTACATGGAGATATTACGCCAACTCACGTAAGATGCTTTGGCGAAGGAAATGGAGTTGCCGATCTAAATGTATTTGGCGGAACACCACCATATTATTTCTCATGGAGTACAGGTGCTATTAGCGAAGATATAGAAAATCTAATTCCAGGAATTTATTCTGTTACAATAAATGATGAACATGGTTGCGAAACAGCTGATACTGTACAAATTTTCCAACCAGATGCTCCAATTGTTGGTACAATTTCAGGAAATGATATTACTTGCAACGGAGGAAATGATGGTAATATTTATATTACAGTACAAGGCGGTCGTCCACCATATACTTTTGAATGGTCAAATGGAAGTTGGGAGCAAAATTTAATAAATGTTCAAGCAGGAAGCTATACAGTTACTGTTACAGACCAAAGCCATTGCCATTATGAAATGAATATAGAACTTACTCAACCAGAACCATTTTATGCTCAAATAATGGATGACTTAACAATTTGTTATGGTGAATCAGTTGAAATCGGAATAGGAATAATTGAAGGCGGAACACCACCTTATACAATAGTTTGGAGCAATGGAGACCAAGGAATGAGTACAACTGTAAGCCCAACAGAAACAACAACATATACTGTTCAGATTGTTGATGCAATATTCTGCGAAAGTCAAACTGCGGAAATTACAGTTAATGTACATAAACCATTAAGTTTAGAAGTGAGTGCAAGTGCTACTAAAGTTTGTCCTGGCGATATAGTTGATTTTGAAGTTATTATAAGTGGTGGCGGAATTGATCCAAACCAAGTTTGGGTAGGAGATAGCTTATGGAATCTACCTGTTAGCATTGCAATAAACCAAGATACAACAATTATTTTCGAAGTTTTTGATGCTTGTAAATTTAACCATATAACTAAGCCTATTTCAATATCAACATATCCTTTACCATTGATGAATATAGCAGCAGAGCCTACAAATGGATGTTCACCACTTGAAGTTCAATTCTATGAAAATAGCCCTGATGTTGGACAAAGATATGTTTGGAATTTTGATGACGGAGATTTTGAAAACTTATCTTTTGATAAATATCCAAAACATACTTTCTATAATGCAAGAACATTTAATGTAGGCTTAGAAATTACATCTACTGATGGTTGTAAACGCGACTCTACAATAGGCATAGTGGTATTCCCAAATCCAGAAGTAGAATTTAGAGCTCATACAACAAATGTTACAATGGCAAGTCCGTTGATATATTTCACAAACTATACTCACGGCGGCTTCTGGCACAAATGGAGCTTTGGAGATGGAAACTTTAGTGATGATACAAATCCTTCTCACACTTATTCTATGCCTGGAACATTCCATGTTACTTTAGTGTCAGAATCACTATATGGTTGCGTTGATTCAGCTGGTGTTGATATATATGTCTCAAACGAATTGGCTGTTTATGCTCCTACTGCATTTACACCAAACTACGACGACCTTAACGAAACATTTAAAGTAATTGTTGATGGAATTGACGAGAAGACTTACTCGCTAATAGTATATAACCGTTGGGGAGAAATAGTACACAAATCTGAAGGCTACGAAAAAGAATGGAACGGAAGATACGGAGATATGGAATGCCCACCAGATGTGTATGTATGGGTAGTGAAGTTCGTGGATAATTATGGTAATGAACATACATATACTGGTAATGTTACGCTGATTAGATAAAATTAAAATAATGTGTAAGTAAAAACGCTAAAATTCAGGTTTTAGCGTTTTTGTTTTATAGATATAATTGTATAAGTGTTTTTAAAATTTTGTTGGTTAATAAGAAAAATAAATAATTATTTTGAATAAAAATATAATAGTTTTTGTTGTTTAATAGTATGTGCTTGCAATGTTTTTGCAAAAAATTATATCGATTATAATATTAAAATTCTAAAAGCACAAACCTACTTATTAGACACAAAATTTGATTCCGCATTAGTAGTTTATAAAGACGCATTTAACACTGTAGATAAACCTTTTCCTAAAGACATAGATAATGCCACTTTAGTTGCATATTATTTAGATAGTATTGATTTGATGAAAAATTACATTCAGAAATCTCTTGAAATGGGAAAGTCGTATAAGCGAGTTAAAAATAAATATAGCAACTTTTATAAAAATGAAACTTTTTGGAAAGAAATGAAAGCGGTTTCCATAAAGGCTTGTGAAAGAATTGAGATGGAAAGTGATTCTATCTACTTATACTTACAAGAAATGTTTTTGAACGATCAGAAAGCTAGAAAGTCTGTTTTTAATAAAAAGGCTAAAATGAAAGTTGCGGATAGTGTAAATACAATAAAACTTAATCGCATAGTTAGCGAAAACTATTATCCAGGTTTTTTAACAATAGGGCTGCACAATGCTTATAACGAAATTATTATTACAGATGTGTTGATGCTTCATCTTTCTGTTGATAATTTTGAAAAAATAATTGTAAATGCTATGACACGCGGAGAAGTAACTCCTTATATGGCATGTTATATTTTCATAAGACAATATAAAGCAAATTATAAAACTACTCAAGAACCTGAAGCTATTCCAGATTTGATAAAAAAATGCTTAAAATATTATAAAGGTGAAAAATATGAGCAATTGCAAAAAAAAGGTTTTGATTTTCATGCTATTATTTGATTTTTTTCGCTAAGTTTGTGGTGTGGTTGATAGGTTATCAGAATAATATGGAGGTAAACCAGGTTTAATTATTGTTGAATTAAATAAATTTATGTGCAATAGAGTAATAACATTTGTTTTATTGTTTCTTTTAAATGCAATAACAGTAGTCTCTCAAAATAGTTTGACTGGAACTATTCAAGATTTTGATACTGGCGAAAGATTACAATATGCAAATATTAGTTTGTTAAATTCACCCGTTGGAACTATGACAAATGAAAATGGTGAATTTGTACTTTACCTTAACAAAACTAATTTAAAGGATACTTTGTTGATTTCTTTTCTTGGCTATTCTAATTTAAAAATTCCTGTTGACTCAGCTTTTTTTAAACAAAATGTTTTTCGTTTGAAGAAATCTATTGAGTTCATTAACGAGGTAACTGTAAAGCCTATAGACCCATTTGAGTTACTGCAAAATGCGCTATTGAAAAAGTCCTATTTATACAATGTTAATGCTTATAATTCCGAAGGATTTTATCGTGAAATAATGTTAGAAAACAATGAACCTGTTAAACTTGCAGAAGCAGCATGTCTTTTTTATATTTCTCCTTATGCATCAAAATTTAACAGAAATGATGCTATATGGAATTATCTTGATTTTAGTGCTTATAATAGTAATTACCGATACGATCAGGCACTTAATTATTCCACAAATGCAACGTATCCAGATGATGCAGTACAAATAATTAGCGCACGTTCGAGTGATGATTTTACAGGTAGTATTTCTAAATTTTGTATTGCTGGTGGACCGTTAAACATTACAGCTACTGACTTTTTTAGAAATGAAACATTTTATTTTAGTTCATCAGGGCTTAAAACTTTGAAAAATAAAAAGAAATTCACATATCATATTGATTTTAGTATATACGATGGCAAAAATGTTTATGATTTGAATTTTGTAAGTAAACAGAATTCCGATTGGTTAAGAGTAATTGTTGAAAGAGAAAGTGGAGCAATAATTAGTTATAGTGGAAAATATACTCTTAACAATTCTTCTCAAATGGAGAGAACAGGGCAAATAAAAGGACAAAAAAAGACTGTTAATGATATTGTAACAGAAAAAGAGTTGAATTTTAGGGTCGATTTTAAAAATATTAAAGGGCTTTGGTATTTGAACCATATAAAATCAATAAATACTTATGAATACAAGTATTTGTTAGAAGATATTACTGTTCAGATGGCTTATGATAGGGAGCTGGTTTTTAATAATTATAATACTGAAGGTGTAAAAAAAATAGCAGATAATTTAGCTTATAAAAACATTATTTCGAATTCACTTTATGATTATCCAACTTCTTATGACAAAGATTTTTGGAATAATTACAATATGTTGTACCCAACAGAATTACAAACCGAAATTTTAAATAAAATAGAAGCAACAAAATCATTGGAAGATCAGTATCAAAGCAAATTTATCTCATTTGACGAAATGGAAAAACCCTTTGCATTAAATGTTATTGACACATCATATATTCACAACGACACCATTGTTGACACGTATGCGTGGACAAAGAATAATTCTGAGCTATTGGATTATATTGAAAAGGAAAACAAATACGTCTTATCATATTTGTATGAGAACAACAGCTTGATAAAAGGTATTTACAACGAACTTAAATCATATGAGTTGAAGCATAAATACGAATTTAGTTTTGATACTATTAATTCTTATTATTATTTTTTCTCACTTGAAGGTAATTTCTGTCGAAGTTCTTCTCCCGACACTTCTGCCAATGAAGTCGTAATTAATCTTGTTGAAAAAACCATACAAAACAGTCAATATGCACTTTACGATTATTCATTTAACGAAGATGCTGGTGTGTTAACTTATATTGAATCTCCTGATGGTGGGAGGAATTTGAATTTAATTTGCATAAACATAGAAAATTTGGGGAAAATTTGTGAGTTAAAAAATGTGATGCAATTGGAATGGATTGACAATAACAGGTTTTTATATACTTCTCTTGATGATAATGACTTTATTCCAACACAAGTTTATTTGCATGATATTAAAAGTAATGTTGACTCTCTAATTTATAAAGAAGTTGATGAAAGAAAAAAACTATCTCTTAAAAGATCGGCTTCTAACAAATTTATTTTTATCGAAAGTTTTTCTTTTTCAGATAATTATTCAACTTTGGCAATTAACACTGAAAATGAGAATTGTAGTATAGTAGCTTTCAAAAATATTCCAGATTCCGTTTATGCTAAGTTTGATCATTATAACAATAAGTTTTATATAAGAACAAATTATAGCAAACCAAATTTTTCGATTATGGTTTTGCCTGAAAATGAGCATGATATAAAAAAAGCAGAAAATATTTTTTCATTTTTGAGCGATACAACAATAACTGAACTTAATTTTAATGCAGGAAAATTACTTTTGTCGTTTCAGCATGGAATCACAACAGATTTTGGTATTGTTGATGAGGCAACACTTAGTTTTAAACATTTAAAATGGAAGGAAAATAACTATACAGTTTCTTTTTGCAAAAATATAAGTGAAACAAAAACAGAACTTAGTTTCGAATCTTATTTAGAACCTCCTCAAAAGTGGATTTATGACATTCCTAATGATATTATAAGTCAAACTAAGCACACAGAAATAAGAGGCTATAATAAAAATAAATATGAAGTAAAAATTGCAAATGCGAAACATTCCGATGGAATAACAATTCCAATAGTAATGGTAGGCATGAAAAAGGGCAAAAAAACTCGACCTATGTTAATGGAGGTTTATGCTGCGGGCATGGGTAAATCTTTGCTTCCGGGTTTTCGTAGCGATATTTTTCCATTACTTGACAGAGGTTTTATTTATGCTTATCCACTGGTTAGAGGAAGTGGAGAGTTAGGATATGAATGGTATAAGAAAGGAGCTAAGCAAAATAAAACAAAAACTTTTGAAGATGTTGCTGTGTGTGCCAAATGGGTACAAGAGAATAAGCTTACGACATACAATACGCTTTTTTATACGGCACCAGTGCTGGAGGATATACAGTAGCACACTTAGCAAACGAGTATCCACAATTTTTTAAAGGAATAATTTTAAATGTTCCCGAAGTTACTATTTTGCAAGGTTTACAAAAGAAATATGACCCTTTTTATTTGCTAAATGCCGATTTACATGGAAATATTGAAGACGAAAAAGTTTATGATTTTATTAAAAAAAGCGACCCCTACATTAATACACGAATAGGGCAATATCCTAACATGCTTATTTTTAGTGCATATAATGATGAGAATGTTCCTGTCGAAAATGTTGCAAAATATGTTGCGCGATTGAGAGAATGTAATATTGGTAATAATTTAGTATTATTTCGAACTCATATGAACGAAGATCACGATGGAGGTCAATATGGACAATTGCAAAGAACAGCAATAATTTATTTCTTTTTGTTGAATCTTGCTTATTAGCTATGAAATAAGCCAACTTAATTCAAAGAATTGAGATGTGTTTTAAATTTGCACAATTTTTTATAATGCCTTTTTGTTATTATTATAAAACTTGTTACTTTTGTTACAGAAAAACAATGACATATAAGACGCTGATTTTAAGTGGATTATTAAAAACAGATACATTATGAAAAAAGTTATAACATTTATTATTTTTTGCACAGCAATTTTTAATTTTTCTTGTTCTCAGAATAATTATACACAATTAGATTCAATAATCTTGTTTTATAACTCTAATGATAGTATTGGTAAGTATTACAAGTATGTTTATAAAGCCGAAGATTATATAATGATGGAGAATTTCGAAAAAGCTGCCGAAACTTACGAAAAAGCTTTTACTTATATTGATATTCCTTTTTTGCAGGATCTTGGAAATGCAAAAGAATGCGAAATGAATAGTCGAAAAAATGAGGAATGCATAAAAAAATATATTTACTTTTTAATTAGAAAAAATGGAACAAAAGATGGATACCTCAAAAATGAAGAATTGCAAAAACTTGAAACATGGTCTGATATAAAAGCTATGATAGATACTTTGTCTTGTTTAAATGATACTGCTGTTGTAAACGAATTGGAAAGAATTATTTTTAATGATCAAGATTATCGTAACCAGTGTCATAAAAAGTATAATGGCAACACATATAATGAGTTTACGAGAGATTCTATAGCTAAAATCGACTCCATAAATTACTATAAAATCTACAGAATGTTTGAAAATATTGATATGTCTGAGGAGATTTTTGGTTATAGAGGGTGGGGAATTATTGATGTAATACTTATGCATAATAGGCAACGAAAAGAGATATATGAACTTTTGATAAAATCGGTTTTTGATGGTAAATTAAATGCAAGAGATGTTTTCTCAAGCTTAGATGATTCCAATTATAAATTTGAAAATAAATATTTATTCGGCGGTAGGTCATTTGGATTTAATGTTAACGATGATTGTTATATGTATATAAAACCCAATTTTAAACAGAATTTATAAATAAATAAATATCGACAAAAAATTTATCTTGAGAATATATCAGATTTTCATAAAAAGAGAATTTGGCAAATGAGAAATAAGGACAGTGGCTTTTTCTTTTATGTGGGAGATACCTTTTATTTGAACGAAGCTCTTTTATACAATTTAATTACTAATGGAATATTTTATGATCATAAAGTTAACAATTTAAAACTTTATTATTCATCAGAAGAGGCTAAAAAAACTCTTGAGAATAATGCTAAAAAGTGGGCAAAAGAGCAAAGTGAGTTGTAATAAAGATTGTTCACAGTTGAATTATTAATTTAAAAAATTACATATTATGAATTTAAAAAGTTTAAATCGCGAAAAGTTCAAAAAAACAGAATTTAAGCAATATTTTATGAATAAATCTATTGTTTTTATTATTTTGATTTTTTGTTTCTGTTTACAAAATAAATTTACATTAGGGCAAAACACTTGGGATAAAGTAGATAGCTTAATAATAAATGGAAAACTTAATCCAAAAGTGCAAAAATATTATTCTACAATCTATAAAGCTGAAGATGCTATTATTAAGGAAAAATTT
>FZPS01000153.1_pt12 | contig 63323 bp, 66 predicted proteins | sample 1817821 | NCBI WGS metagenome assembly FZPS01 (sample SAMEA104158645, study PRJEB21678) | metagenome | place: Germany | collected 2015-04-21
AGAAATCATCTCCAAGCACTTCGCTCGACTTGCATGTGTTAGGCACGCCGCCAGCGTTCGTCCTGAGCCAGGATCAAACTCTCATTTAAAAGTTTGATGTTAGCTCATCTTTGCTGACTAATTTTTTAGTCTTTGAATCGACAAGGACTTATTGTCCTTTTGTCTTTTGGTTTGTTCAAAGTATCTCACACTGTTTAATTATCTAGGTTCTGTGTCTCTCCATCACCGGAGCGACTTTTATAGCTTAACAAATTTTAAAAGCTTTGTCAACTACTTTTTAGTGATTCTTTTTCTTGCTTGTTTATCTGCTCTAAAATGCAGCTGACAATTAAATACTATACACGGTTTTTTCCACATTGTCAATATCTTATTTCCAGATTATATTGGTAGAACTTTCTAAACCTCTATTATTGAATTCTTATAGGCAAAGATTACAGCCTGAACCCTATCTTCCACCTCTATCTTTTTGAATATCTGGGTCATATGGTTTTTAACAGTCTTCTCACTTATGAATAGTTTGTTTCCTATTTCCTTATTGGTGTTTCCCCTGGCTACCAGGGTTAGGATTTCGAATTCTCTTCTAGATAAGAGCTCCATCTTTTTTATGTCTTCAGAGTAATCATCATATTCCTCTTCCTCAAGATTCTGACGAAGAATCATGCCCAGTGAGGGTTGGAGGTACTTGCCTCCTGATGCTACCCTTCTTATAACCTGGATAAGATTCTGTCTATTATTGTCCTTGGTTATATACCCACTAGCCCCTAGTTTTATTGCATTTATTATATAATTTTTTGAAGAATGGGCTGATAGGATAATAATTCTACTCTTTATTCCTAAGTCCTTCATCCTTCTTAGGGTTCTTATACCATCTATATGAGGCATTACTATATCAAGGAGTATAATATCCGGATTATGAATGTGGGCCTGGGTAATGGCTGTTTCTCCATCTGCTGCCTCTGATACTACTAGGATATCCTTTGTAGCAGATAGTATACTTTTTATGCCTTCCCTGAAAAGTTGGTGATCATCCACTATCATCACTCTAATTGACATATTTTCCACCTCTAGTGTGCATTATATTGGATTTCTGCTTCTAAAAGCTTGGCTGCTCTTTTGTCAATCTTACTTACTTCATCTAGATACTTATCTATATTATAGCTTTCTTCTATGGCCCTATTGAAGAGGATTTCTTCTAGGGAATTTTTTATCTTCATTACGATGAAATCCTCACTATCTTCCCATCGGTATTTCTGATAGTCATAGAGGATGATTCCTAGTGACTCTAGGACTTGTTTTTTATCATAGTCCTTTTTAATGAACTTATCTACATCTAGGGTAAAGTCCTTATAATAGGCGTCATTTTCCCTGGCTTCCTTAATGATGAAACGGATAAATCCTATTAGGCAATTATTCCCCGCGCAGCTACCACACCTGTCTTCTCCTAGACAGATGCTATCTAGGGAGCGCTTTAAGGATTCCGTCTGGACGTAGAGCAATTCTGCTGCCATCTTCATTGGGGATACCCTCTTCTTGCTGCTAGCTACTAGCCTTGATAGTAGGTAGGCTTCTATAGCTATTACGAGGATTGCAAAAATGGCAATATTGGTAGTGGTCAGGTAGCTTGTTGGCAGAACATCATAAAGTTTAGCTGCCCCAAATCCAATGAATACTAGGGAAGATACAATCTTTACTAGTACTTCAGGTATCTTATCCCCAATCTTGCTTCCTACTAGGATACCTAGGCCACTAGTAACTATCATGGCCGATGAAGTACCCAAGAGGATAAAGAAGGGGTAGGTGGATTCACTGGCCAGGGTCATGGCAGTTAGCTGGGTCTTGTCCCCTAGTTCACCTACAAAGAAGGCTATGGCTACTGTAAGTATCGGTCCAAGGGATTTTTTCGTCTCAACATCCTCTAACTCTTCATCTTTTAAGGATAGAATACCAAATACGATGAAGAGAAAACCTGCAAATATCTGAATGGTATTCAAGGGTATAACCTTAGAAATATATCTTCCCAGTACTATAGCTAGGCCATGGTTTAGGATGGCTGCTAAGGCTACCCCCATTAGTACCTGTCTTTTTTTAAATTGGGTTGCAAAGGTCATGGCTATGATCTGACTCTTATCCCCCATTTCTGCTGCAAATACAAGAAGAAATGCCTTAATCGCTTCACTAATCATTTTTTACCTTCTTTCTGATAATGTATTTTGTCTTTAGTTTATCCTTCCGCTCTCAGGACCAAAAGTAAAACCAGGGCTGTCGCCTGGTTTAGGTTTTCTTACAGGATTCCCTTTCAATTAATCTTACAGGTAGTACTATGATTTCATCATCTATGGGCTCACCTATTAATTTTTTAAGCATCTTCCTGATGGCGATGGCCCCCATATCATAGTAGGGCTCCTTTATGGTTGTAAGGGTTGGCCTATAAATTGATGCTACGTTGATATCTCCATATCCCGCTACTGATATATCTTCTGGGATATTGATACCATTGTCGTAGAGGTAGTTCATAAGACCAATGGCCAATTCGTCCTGGCTACAGAATACTGCTGTAATTCCCTTTTCTTCCTTCAAGCGGACTATTTCTCGTCCTATCTTGTATCCTCCATCCATCCTATGGTTGCTAATCCTGACCAAGGTAGGCTCTTCACCAATGGATGACATGGCTGCTTCATAGGCCCTAACTTTTTCAACTTCTATATTTTTATCACTATCCTCTTCCTGTGTCAAGTAGAGAATCTTCTTATGGCCTAAGCCTATTAAATAGTCCATCATAATCTTAGTTGCATTGTCATGGTCTAGGGAAACTGTAGGTAGCTCAGGGACATTGTAGTACCTGTTGATGTACATGAATTCCATTTTGGTATTCTTCATATAGTCGATTACCTCTTGGTTGACTAGTTCAGATACTAGGATGATTCCCTCGACTTGTTTAGTTTTCAACAGCTTTAAGAATTTTAACTCTGTTTCTGCATCCCCGTAGCTAGATGAAAGAACTATATCGTACTTATACATCCTACCTATCTCTTCAATCCCTCTTACTATCTGGGATACATAGGCACTACCTATATCATCTACTATGACACCTATAAGGTTTGATTTCTTGGTTACTAAGCTTCTAGCAATTTCATTTGGCTCATATCCAAGAGTTTCGATGGCATGTAGGACCCTTCTCCTTGCCTCTGGACTTACCGGCTTGGAGTTATTGATTACTCTAGATACTGTGGATATGGATACTTCTGCTAGCTTGGCTACATCTTTTATCGTTACTGCCATACTACTCCCTCCTCTTCTAAGTCTACTTCTTTATTATTGGTTAATGAAAGATTTGCTGCAAAAATATTGGTTAATAGCCTACCTAAGTTTAAGTCTTCTAGGCTAAATTCCTTTTCTATAAGGGGTACAGATAGGTATATGAGCCCCTGTACTTCCTCCCCTCTAATTAGTGGAAGTATCAGGACTGACTGCCATTGGGGTTCCCCTGTGATGGGGTCTAGGGTATCTGTGTTGTCCCAATCTATAAAGAACTCGCCTTTTTTATTTGAGATTACCCGATCAATAAATTCCTTGTTTAACTTAGGTGTTTTTACCCAATTCTTGCTCTTTCTAATCTGGGTCATATAGATAGGATAGTCTCCCTCTCTAAGTCTAATAAGGGTTGCATACTGTCCTTCTAAACTTTCCAGAATTAGGCTGATAAATTCATGGATTTTTTGATCATCGTTGGCACTTTTTTCTACCAGGGATGCAGTCTTGATAACTGCTGAAAGATTGGCATTGTCCCTATTGATATTGCCAGTAAGTATACCTACTAGCTCGTTTTCATCGCTGGTATTTTCGTCTAAATCAATATTCCAGATTACCGTATTATTCCTACCCCTAATTTCCTTGGCATTGTAGAGGGCCTGGTCGGCCTTTCTTATAAGCTCCCTCTTGAATTGACTGTGTTCAGGGTATTGGGCCAGGCCTATACTTACTGTTATATCCCTCTCGATACCAGGTATACTGATTTCAGAGATATTCCTCCTGATTTTTTCTGCTATGACAAAGCCTTCTGCTAGGCTAGTATCATAGAGGACTATGATAAACTCCTCCCCTCCATATCTGGCCACCAAGTCAGTGGAGCGGACGCTGGATCTTAGGGTATTTCCTATGATGCCTAAGGCCTCGTCTCCCTTTAAATGGCCATAGGTGTCATTGACAACTTTAAAATTATCTATATCTATCATTAGGAGGGTAAAATTACCCTGGTATTTGTTGTGTCCTTCTATGAGCCTGTCAAGCTGCTGGTCAAAGTACTTCCTGGTGAGTAACCCAGTCAGCTTGTCAATAATTGTGAGTTCCTTCAAGTACTTGTTTTCTATATTTAATAGTATCAAACTAGATAGTTTCCAAACCAGCATGAGCCCATCATAGTCAAACTTATTTAAGTAGCTGTCTGATTCCAGGTAGATATATACCCTATCGTTACCTATGAGGGAGGTATGCTTCCTTAACCTGGTCTGGATATTAGATTTTCTCCTATCATATTCTTCCTTGACACTTTCCTCCTTAAATAAGGGGACACAGATAACGCTAACTGTATCTTCAGGTAGGAGCTCTATATAGTTGGTCTCTTCCATCTTGTCTAGGTTTCTATTGATTAGGATGCCAACTGGACTCCTATTGGATTGGGCCAATATATTCATCTTAGGCCAGGTACTGTCCCCCTCCCTAAGGGAGGCTATGATGGTATGTTGATTATCCTCTTCATTTACTGTTAGGATAAATCCCCTGGTTGCCAAGACTCCATGCCCTAGGTAGTTTAGGATTAAGTCTAGGTTTCTCTGGTTGTCATCGGTTAAGTTGTCCAGTAAATCACCAAGGTCGTCAATTTTCTCATACCCATGGTCAAGGCTTTTGAGCTCCTGGTACTCTTCTGGGTCCAGTTGAATAAGAATTCGGATTAAATCATTGTAGCTGATGTCCTCCCTATAGGCCTCCTCTAGGCCTATATAGTCTATCCTCTTACAGAATTTTATCTCGATATTCTTACTTAACCTATCCTTGACCATGTCTCCCTTTCTTCTTTTGATGAAGTGATATCGTAAATCCTTGTCCTCTATGGTCTGGGAGCGTTTTAGGATATTGTCTAGGGCATTGATACTATAGTTGATACTCCTACTAATCTCTCCAAAGGCGGACCAGAGCTCTGCTAATTTGATGCTGGCATAAAGTTTAGTCTCATTGGAGGCTGCCTTGTCCTTATACTTATCCATGGCCCTGAGCCTTACAATAGTAGGATAAATAGAGGTCTTTACTACATCCCTGAGGAGACGCAAGTCCTCTTTTTCTAGATCTCCTTGTCTGTCAACAATATTGATAATTTTCTTGGCGAAAGCCCTATCATCATGCATAAGGGCCAAGGTAGCAAACCTCAAGATGGTTTCTATGTTAAAATTATTCATCTTAAAGACCTGGATGTCATTTAAGATTTTATCCATTTTTTCCCTATTATAATCACGATTTAGCAAGACTTGGATTATTAGAATCTTGGCTCGGGCAAGGATATGGTCTTGTCGGGTTACACCCTTGGTGATATGGGCCAAAATCTTAAAGTGCTCAAGGGCCCTATCTAACTTGCCAAAATGATAATAAAAGCTTCCCAAGAACCTATGATAGACTATCAGGGTTCCCTTATCCACTATGGGCTCGTTATCTTGGATGATGGTGATGTATTTATAGACTGCATGGGCCTTTTCATTTTGGTCAAGCCTTAAATACACTAAACCAAGTTTTAGGTTAGATATCAGGGTGCCCTTGTAGTCGCCAATATCGTCTGCAAGGTCCCTAGCCCTTTCATAGTAGCGCAGGGCTTGCTTAAAGCTAAGCCTATTGAAATATATATCGGCTATATTACTTAAGAAGGCTGAACTGGCCCTGGAAAAACCATACTTAGAAGATATCCTATACCCCTTTTCATAGTAATCCAGGGCTTCTGCATCCTGTCCATAGACGTTAAGATATATGTTCCCAATGTTATTGTTTGATTTGATACCTTCTACTATATTGTTCTCCAGCTCAAACCGTCTAATACTCCTGTTGAAATAATCAATGGCCTCTTGGGGCTGGCCTAGATAATACATATATAGGCCATAAATATTGTATATATTGCCCAGGTGTCTATGAATTTCATGAGTTTTAGAAATTTCTATGGCCTCATCTAGGTAGGATCCTATTCCATCTATCCTGCCTAGATTTAAGTTTAGCCTTGCCTTATTGGTTAAAAGGATTATCCTACCTTCATGAAGGTCAGGATGCTGGGCTATTAGGTATTCTATCTCCCCTGTCAATTTTTCGACCATTTCCAGGCGGTTTACGATGAGGTAGATGCCTATCTTATGGTTTTTCGCCCTTACCAAGTAGATTAAATCATCTTTCTCTTGTGCTATATCCTGCATTTCTACTGCATGTTCTATGGCTATGTCAGTATAGCCCTTTATTCTATAGATGGAAACTAGAGTATCCAGTATACTTAGGATCTTATCATTCTCCTTGTCCTTGACAAGGAAATAGGCGTCCTCCCATAGGCTTAGGGAGTAGTCGCTAAACTTGTTGTCTTGTCTCTTGGCCTCCTCAAGGAGGACATCCAAGGCTTCTTCCAGCTGTCCTAGATTGGCCAGGTGGTGGGTTAGCTCTTGGATTATAGGCCTATAATCGTCCTTATAGAGCTTGATAATTGCATCTACTGCCTTCTGCCTTAGTTGGGTTTTTCTATTGTAGTCTATTCTGGAATCAACAATCTTCTTCAATTCCCGATTGTTGATAAATAGAACGTCTGAGCTTCCATCCTTGGTTTCTTCGATAATCTTAGAGTTTATCAGGGATTCAATGATGGGGTTCAGGTCCTCTTCCTTCAAATCCAAGATTTCCATCAAGAGCCTTCTGTTGCTGTAATCCTTGGATAGGGCTATGGATTCCAGCACCCTATACTCATGGGGATTTATGTTTTTCACTTGCTCGTTTATAGCCTGGTTTTCATCGATTGAGATGGCTATTTGATTATAGTCAGTTTCTTTGATGGCCCATCTCCCATCCTCTGACATATAGAGTTGTCCCAGCCTGTACATCTCCTTAATTATATGGGTGATATAGTTGGGATTCCCTAGGCTCTCCCTGTAGGTAAAGGAGAAGAACTTTTGAGGTATATAGTCTAAACCCAGGATGGAATCAATATTTACACCCATCATGGATTTGATAAATTTTCCACAATCCTTTTCGTTTAAGTTCTCTAGTTCTATAAACATGATATCATCATTCTTTATCATGCTTATGATCTTTCTCTTTACAGAATCATCCTTTATAAATACCGGATCAAGGCTGGTGATTATAAAGAAAACCCTATGCTTTTCCAATTTAAAAATAAGATAGTTTATAAGGTTTAGGAAATGATTGTGGGCATGGTCTAAGTTGTCGATTAGGATATAGATTGATTTTTCTAAGGATAAATCAGCAAAATAACTGGCTACCCTATTGTAGATCCTATACCTTTCCTGGGTAGTTTTTTCATCCAGGGCAGTATATTTTAAATCATGGCTTGATTCTTTATTTAAGATTTCCGAGAAGTCATCCCTATACTTATGAATTATCTCATTAGGTGCTGTTTTAAAGGTCTCCCGTAATAGGCTGGATATATCCAGGCTGTTGGAAATACTGTCTTCCATCCCTTTGATATGGAAGACGGAGCGATTTAACATCTTGAGTCTAAAGGCTAGTTCCTTTAGAAACTTGCTCTTTCCAGTACCAAATTTGCCTGTCAGAAGGGCTCCGCTATATTTCTTATTGGCATCTTGGAGGTACTTGTCCAGCTCCAGGAAATACCTGACCTCCTCATCCCTACCTATAAGCTTTGTATCTAGGACGAGGTGCTCTCTTTCCTTAACAAGGTCGTGGTCATAGTCAAGTTTAAAGACGGACTTGATGTTTTCGACATGGTCCTCTAGTCTTACGTCCCTAAAGGCAGCCTCTTTTTGAGTCAGATTTTTAATGGTAGAGATTAAAAAAGCCTTCTCAATAGGGCCCAGGTTAAAGTCCTCCCTAAAGCTATCCTTGTCTATGTCTTCTAAGGTAAATTCTTCAGTAAGGAGGTATTTCATCAAGATTCCTATGGAATAGTAATCCACATACTTGGTCAAATCACTGCCACTATGGAAGATTTCAGGTGCCATGAACATTTCAGTCAAGTCGTCATGGCGGGCATATTCAAAATCACTACTAATGTTTGCCAAATCCTTTATCTTTATTTGAAAATCCTTATTGACATAGATATTGCAAGGGCTGACATGTTTGTAGATGTAGCCCCTGAAATGTAAGTAGTCTATAACTGTCATTACGTCTAGGATAATCTTGAGACTGGTATTCAAATCCAGGCTTCCTTTTATGTCTGATAACCTTTTACCCTTTAGGTATTCGCTAATTACAAAATAATAGTCCAAGGAGCCTGAACTTTTGAGATTTATGGTCTCAATTATGTCAAACTTCTCTAATCTAAGTAAGCTCTTATGTCTGACACTTGCCAGAGTCTTAAATTCGTCAATAAAATAATCTATGGATTTCTTATGTCTGCAACCCTTGTAGATGGTGATGACCTTAGTTTTTTCTTTATCATGTAAATCCTTAATGATATAGGCTTCGCTATCCCTTCCATACTTTATTGGTTCCTTGACCCTGAACCTATTATTAATTAGTTTCATAGACTCCTACCCCTTTTACTCACAAGTACTAGTCTTCATTCTTTATGGCCTCGTAGAGTGTTGCTAGTTGGCCCCGTAAAAGCTCCATCTCTTCTAGCTGGTAATCAGCCATCTTGCCCCTTAGGTATGCCCTCCTTTTCTTTAGTACTTTTTCTAGGATTTCATGACCCCGGGGTAATACTTCCACTATTACCACCCGCTTGTCCTTACTGCTCTTACGCCTAAGGACTAGCTCAGCCTTCTCCATCCTATCTATTAAATCCGTGATGGTTGAACAGGCCAGGGCCATTTTTTGACTAAGTTCGCCTATGGTCATCTCTTCATTGTTTATAAGGATTTGTAGGGCTTGGAACTGGGGTGCGGTGATATTTTCCTCTGTGATGATTTCCCTACCTTTTTTCCTGATTATATAGTCAATCTTTCTTAAATGCCTTTCAATTTCTACTATGTTTTCATGGATTCTATCCTCATTCATAATATCACCTCTCTCTAAGGGACAAAGATTTTTAATCCTTGCTTTATAACTTCAAAGGTTTTAGGTAGAACTCCACCATATTCACCATCTAGATCTATATCTACTTTTTTCTCACATGAGACGGTTATCTTTTCTGTTTTAAAGTACTTAACATTAGGATGGTTGATATGTTCACCCCTTAAGAGACTAAAGAATATATTGGCGATTTCGGCTATATCTGAATTCCTGATTATGAGAACATCAAATAATCCATCTACTACTTCAGCCTGGGGTGCTATGTTTTTGAAACCACCAATTGATGAGCTATTGGAGATAAGAAATAATAGTACATCTTCCTCATTGGTATACTCTTTACTTTCGAATTTCATCCTAATGGGCTCAATTCCCTCTGTGGCAAATTCCCTTAAGCCTTCTAAATAATATGCCAACCTGCCTAGGATGGCCTTGGCTTCGGCTTGAACTTGGTAGGCTACATTGGTAAATAGGCCACCAGCTGCAACGTTGACAAAGTAATCATCTCCTGACCTTCCTAAATCAACATCTATAAGCTTCCCAGCCTTTATCATCTCGAAGAAACTGGCGCTTTTAGTAGGCAATTTTAAGTAGGTGGCAAAATCATTTACCGTACCCGAGGATAGTATGGCTAGAGGAAGCTTTCTCTTGCTCAAGGCTATACCCTTGGCTACTTCATTAACTGTACCATCTCCACCAGATACGATGATGAAGTCCCAGTCCTCCTGGCATGTTTTAATGGTTTCATGCATGGCATCATCTTTCTTACTGGTCGTGAATTTACCTACCACATAGCCATCATCTAGTAGCATCTTGCTGATATTGTCTATCCTGGTTTCTGCTGCCTGCCTACCAGACGATGGGTTTACTATTATTTTTACACGTTTCATCTCATCAGCCTCTCCAAAATATATAATACTATCTAATATACAGTATATCAGTTATTCTGTCATTTTCAAGAAAAATAGAGCCCAAAATTGGACTCTATCTCTTATTCAGCATATTTTTTAGGGCCTCAAAAATTTCCATAATTATGTTTATATAGTCTGCCAGGCTCTTGGTACCATATTGGAAGGCTAGGGCTGTATCTGCAATGCTTTCAGCCACATCCTCCACCCTGCTTCCCACCTTCTCAGTGGTATCCTTAACTGTATTAGTTATGGATGAGGCCTGCTCTGAAATGGAGTTAATGTTGTGGACCAGGTCACCTACCTCTGGACCTAGCTCAGTAAGAACCTCCTTGGTTTCCCTGGTGATGTCATTGACATTTTGGCTTATTTCAGGCAACTGCTTGATGGTGGTGTCTAACTCCTTCATATTGGCATCAATTATACCTTTGGCCTGGCCTAGGATTTTGTTGATTTTGCTTAAAACTAGAATGAAATAAGTACCTACACCTATCCCAACTAAAAAGAGGATTAGCTTGAATAGGTCTTGTACAGTTAAATTTGCATCCACTTGGTTACCCCCTTATCTGAAGTAGAAATTTTATCTTATTCTTCCTTAAGTTCTTCTGCTTTTTTCTCGATTTCTTCGCCTACTTCGGCTATTTCCTCACCTATTTCCTCCATGACTTCTGCTGCTTCTTCCATGAATTCATCGGTGAGCTTCTTTTTCTTGTCCTTAATGGCAGCTACATTTTCCTTAACATCCTTGGCTACCTTGTCTGCCAATTCTTTGGTTGCTTCTATGGAGTCGCTGACAGTATGTTTAACATTCTCTGCCACTTCCTTGGACTTGTCAGCTATGTCCTTCCTAGTTTCTGCTCCAGACTTAGGGGCAAATAATAGACCTGCTAGGGCTCCTAATGCTGTACCTATGAATGTTCCTGTGGCTACATTTTTGGCCGTTTCCATTTTCCTTCTTCTTTGGGCTTCTCTTTTCTTTTGTTCAAAATAGTTTTTAATCATGTGAATCTCCCCTTTGCATAATTATAGTACTATTATATTAATTTACCCTAAAATCCATGGAACAATCAAGCTTAGGACTAATTTTCAGGGAAATTCTTTTGTAGTAACTTTCTTAAATTAGCCGCCTGGAAGCCACATTCTTCGGCATATTCCTTGAAGAGGTCTGCTACCTCTGTGTCTTTAACTCTTTTGGATAGGGCTTCATAGTCCCGAACTAATTCCTGTACATCTAATATCTTCTTTTTTAAGATTTCCTCAGTTGATATCTTCACTTGAATTCCTCCATTTTAAATTATTTCTTATAGTTCTTATATCTCTTATCTTTCCATTCTCCCTGGATTTTATACATATTTTTACCAAGTATGGGTATTAGATATTAAGGGTGTCGAAATATCTCCACACTTGTGGTAATATATAGGTTAGAGATTTTTGAAAGGTAGGTTGTTTTATGAAATCATTTGGCAGGTTGAAGGATTTTTTCAAAGAGCATAAATGGTCCTATGTCCTTGGGATTGCTTGGCTCTTGTTGGTGGACGCTATGCAGTTGATAGTTCCTCAGATTATGGGGAGTTTAATAGATGCCTTCCAGGATAACCTCCTGGACAGAAGTGGAATCCTCCGCTACTGCATTTATATCATGGTTACTGGCCTACTTATCGGGGCTGGTAGGTACTTCTGGAGGATCTATATCAATGGTAACTCCAGGAAGCTGGAGTATTACTTAAGGAAGACCCTTTTTGAGCATCTATTGACCCTATCCCCCAACTATTTTAACCATCATAAGACTGGGGATTTGATGAGTCATGCCACCAATGACATCAATGCCATCAGGATGTCCATGGGATTTGGCCTTATCATGTCTGTGGATGCCCTGTTTTTAATAAGTTTTTCCTTGTTTATGATGGTAAGGACCACCAATCTTACCTTGACGGCCTTTTCCCTATTTAACCTGCCTATAATATTCCTGGTAACTAGGAAGTTCGGTAACCTTATATATGGTCGGAGCAGGAGGGTCCAGGAGGCCTTTTCGGAATTGACTGAGGTCACCCAGGAGAGCTTTGCAGGGATTAGGGTTATCAAGTCCTTTGTCCAAGAGGACTTGGTTGGGGATAATTTCACCATGGTTAATGATGATAACCTGAGGAAAAACCTAAGCCTGGTAAAGGTGTCGGGTTCCTTCCGTCCCCTATTAGAGTTCCTATCTGCCCTAAGCCTACTAGCCACCCTCTACCTGGGGGGCAGGATGGTGATTTTAGGTCGCATCAGCCTGGGTAATTTCGTGGCCTTTACCTCCTACCTAGGACTTTTAAATTGGCCAGTTAGGGCTGTAGGGATGCTGATTAATGTCTTCCAAAGGGGGGCTGCCTCCATGGATAGGATAAACAAGATCTTGGATGAAGAGCCTGAGATTAAGGATGCAGAAAATCCTATATTCCCTGATGATATTAAGGGAAGGATTGAGTTTAGGAGGGTGACCTTTAAGTATCAGGGAAGCAAGTATCCAGCCCTGGAAGATATCAACTTTACTGTAGAAGCGGGCAAGACCCTGGCTATTGTGGGAAGGACTGGTAGCGGTAAGACCACCATAGTCAACCTCCTCCTGAGACTCTATGATATTGATAAGGGGGAAATCTTGATTGATGGTATAAACATCAAGGATTTGAGTCTCAAGGCATTAAGGGAGAATATAGGTTATGTTCCCCAGGATAACTTCTTGTTCTCTAGGACTATTGCAGAGAATATTGCCTTTGCCTTTGATGAGGAGCCGGCCTTTGATGAGATAGTTAAGGCTAGTCAACTAGCCCAGGTCTATGATAATATAATGGATTTCCCAGATAAGTTTGATACTATCTTGGGCGAGCGTGGGGTAACCCTGTCTGGTGGTCAAAAGCAGAGGACCTCCATTGCCAGGGCTGTGATTAAAAAACCACCAATCCTGATTTTGGATGATAGTCTATCTGCTGTAGATACTGAAACTGAGGAGAAAATCATCAGTAACATAAAGGATATCACCAGAAACACTACGACTATTATCATTGCCCATAGGATTTCTACTATTAAACATGCCGATGAAATCCTCTTCTTAGAAGAGGGTAGAATTGTAGAGCGGGGTAACCATGAGGAGTTATTGGCCCTCAAGGGACAGTATAGCGACCTCTACGAGAAACAGCTATTAGAAGAAAGAATTAAGGGTTAGGAGGGATAAGATGGAGAAGGATTTACATGATGAAATAATGGGTAAGGCCTATGATTCCAGGTTGATGAAGAGACTTTTGAAATATGCTAGGCCCTATTGGAAGCACCTCTTACTGGCCTTGATTCTCCTGGTCTCCTTGACTGGATTAGAGCTACTGAATCCCTATATTTTAAAGGTGGCCATAGATGATTATTTGAATGGAAATGAAAAGCCCATGTATGAGTTATCCCTGGATAGCCCTTATGATGGACTGGAGCTGGGTGGTTACAAGTATGTAAGAGCCCGGGATATAGAAGATGAGGATATAGATAAACTCTCCCAGGCCCCTCTAAAGAGGATTATGAAGGAGGAGGGGGCCTACTATATTGTAGACTATGAAGCTGAAGGTGTGGATGGTGGCTTCCTACTTTCTCAGAATGATTATGAAAGATTTAGGAAGCAGGATATCTCTGGTATTAATAGGTTGTCCATCTTCTACCTGCTGGTGATTCTCCTTACCTTCTTATTCAACTATTTTCAGGTCCTTATTCTAAACTATACGGCCCAGAAGATAATCTTCAATATGAGGGAGGAAATCTTCAACCATATCAAGAGCCTGGCTGTATCCTATTTTGATAAGAACCCTATAGGGAGGCTGGTCACCAGGGTCACCAATGATACGGAAACCCTGAATGAGATGTACTCCAATGTCCTGGTCACCCTGGTCAAGGATGTCTTAATGCTTTTGGGTATCATGGCTATCATGCTGAGGTTAAACTATAAGCTAGCCCTGGCCTCCTTTGCCCTCCTCCCCTTGATTATAGTTAGCGCCTATAGGTTTAGGAACAGCGTGAGGAAGGTCTATAGGTTGGGTAGGATTCAGCTGGCCAAGATTAACGCTAGTTTAAATGAGAATATCACTGGTATGAGGACCATCCAGATCTTTAACAAGGAGAAAAAGCTGGCTAGGGACTTTGATGAGATTAATAATGACTATCTACAAACCAGCCTCAAGGAGGTTTCCATCTATGCTAACTTTAGGCCCTTTGTTGAAGTCATCAGGTATCTGGGTATTACCATTATTATCTATTTTGGAGGAGGCAAGGTCATTTCCAACCAGATAGAGTTTGGGGTCCTCTACCTCTTTATAGACTATATCCAGAAGTTTTTTGCCCCTATCTTGGATTTAACTGAGAAGTATAATATCCTCCAATCCTCCATGGCTTCAAGTGAAAGAATCTTTGGCATCTTGGATGATAAGACCATGATAGAAAATAGTGAGGATACTGTTGATTTGAAAGGTATTAAGGGCAAGATAGAGTTTAAGAATGTATGGTTTGCCTATGATGATGAGAATTGGGTCTTGAAGGATGTTAGCTTTACTATTAATCCTGGTGAAACTGTAGCCTTGGTAGGGGCTACCGGGGCAGGTAAGTCCTCCATCATCAACCTAATAACTAGGTTTTATGATATTCAAAAGGGTGAAATCCTCCTAGACGGAGTAAATATTAAGGATATTGACAAGTTTAAACTAAGGCGGCTTATAGGGGTGGTCCTACAGGATGTCTTCCTCTTTACTGGGACCATAAGGGACAATATTACCCTAAACAACAAGTCCATGAGCCAGAAGGAGGTCGAGGAAGTTGCTTCATATGTAAATGCCAACTACTTTATAGATAGATTGCCTAAGAAGTATGATGAGCCGGTGATGGAAAGGGGCTCCACCCTGTCCTCTGGTGAGAGACAGCTCTTGTCCTTTGCCAGGACCCTGGCCTATGACCCCAGGATTCTAATCCTAGATGAGGCTACCTCCAATATCGATACGGAGACTGAACTATTGATTCAGGATGCCCTGGGCAAGCTGATAAAGGGCAGGACCTCCATAGTTATCGCCCATAGGCTATCCACCATCCAGCATGCCGATAAGATAATCGTCTTGAGCAAGGGAGTCATCAAGGAGATGGGTAATCATCAAGAGCTCTTGGAGATGGAGGGCATCTACTATGACTTATATAAGCTTCAATATGGTGATTAAAATAGAGATTAAAAAACCTCTTAGCTTACGCTAAGAGGTTTTTTAACCCGATATGCCGTTCCCTCATTTAATTCACACCCGCCTCTTTTCAGGTGGGTGTCCGGTTAATAAATTCTAAAGTCCAAAGTCCGCTAGGACTAAGGCATTTTATAGCTTACTAAACGTAGACTCCCTAGTAATCTATGTGGTTGAATTATCTGAGGTCACGCACATCTCAGGTCGTTTTCTAATATAATTATACCTTATCTATACCCTATTTTCAAGAAGCAAACTCTTGGCTAAAAATTTCATCGATATCATTTTCTTCCAGTACTTCCTTTTCCAAGAGGCCCGCTGCTAGTATATTTAGTATTTCCCTAGATTCAAGTAAAATATTCTTAGTCTCTGAATACATGTCTTCCAGAATTTCCCTAGCCCTATTTACTAGGTCTATTTCATCCTTTAGGTCCATGGATAAGAGGACATTATATGAGATTAGGCCTGACTGCCTGTCCATGCCATATAGGCCTATTAAAGACAGGGCCATTTCAGTGGCTTTCTCCAAGTCTGAAGAAGCTCCTGTGGTTATCTGGTCTGGTCCATAGACAATCTCCTCTGCTGCCCTACCTCCTAGGGCTATCTTGATATTGTTTAGGATGTCCTCTTTATTCTTATACATTTTTTCTGGGCCGATGTTTAGGCTAAAGCCTCCCATTCCCTTGGTAGAGGGTATGATGCTTACCTTGGTAACCCTGTTCTCCTTAGATACCAGTTTGGCTACCAGGGCATGGCCTGCCTCATGGTAGGCGGTAATCTCCCTATCCTTATGTGATAGGCTGCTCCTGTCCTTCTTTTCATCCCCCACCAGAACCTTATAATAGGCCTTGCCTATATGCTCCTGGGTGATTAGCTGGTCCTGGTCCTTGACTGCTATCATGGCTGCCTCGTTAAGGAGGCTTTCCAGCTGGGCCCCGCTGAAGTAGACTGTTTCCTCTGCTAGCTTCCTTAAGTCAACTTCCTCAGCCAGGGGCTTGTTTTTAGCATGGACCCTAAGAATCTTCTCCCTGGCATTTATATCAGGGAGTTGGACCTCTATCTGCCTATCGAATCTACCTGGTCTTAGTAGGGCTTCATCCAGGACATCAATCCTATTTGTGGCAGCTACCACTATGATTCCATCGTTTTCCTTGAAGCCTGACATCTCAGCCAAGAGGGCGTTTAGGGTCCTATCTCCCTCTTCGCTACCTGTGGCCTGGTTGTCCCTTCTCTTTTTACCTAAACTATCTATTTCATCTATGAAGATGACGGACTTGCCCTTTTCCTTGGCCTTCTTAAAGAGGCCCCTGATTCTACTGGCCCCTAAACCTGCATAGACCTGGACGAAGTCTGAGCCTGATACCGGAAAGATGGGGACTCCTGCTTCACCTGCCAAGGCCTTGGCTAGGAGGGTCTTTCCTGTTCCCGGAGGTCCATAGAGGAGGACTCCCCTAGGTAATCTGGCCCCATACTGGTTGTAGACTTCGGGGTTTTTGATAAAGTCCACCATTTCCTTCAAGGATTCCTTGGCTTCTTCGTTGCCAGCCACATCCTTAAAGCTTATCCTGGTATCGTAATCAACCTCTTCCATATTGGACAGGTTGGACATTTCCTTCTCTACTTCCTTGGGAACCTTGTTTTTGAAGAAGTAGACCAGGTAGATTAAGCCGGAGGTCAGAGCAAGAAAGATGAGGACTTCCTTAAGACCTAGGCCAGCCTCCTCCACCCTGACCCCATAGAGGAGGAGTTCCTTTTTGAAGTCCTCGGTTCTTGGGTTGTCTGTTAAGACTCTTTCCCCATTTCTTAATTCTGCCTTAATCTGAGGCGAATCGCTTAAGATGACCCTCTCCACCTGGTTATTTTCTAGTTCTTCTACAAATGACTTATAGGATATGGTTTCTATTTTATTTACCCTCTCCACAAAGAAATAAGTACCGGAGATAAGTACAAGCAATATAATAAATAAAAGAAAATAATTTTTTCTTTTCATTGGATTCTCCCTTCAGGTTTACATAATACGTCTATTCCTATTATAACACCACCCCTCTACCATGTCTATTTCCTTGATATGGAAGAACCCAGCAAGTCTTATTTACGCCCTAGCATCTCTAGGATCTTATCCAGCTTTTCCAACTGGTCATCTGATAGGAGATCTCTGATTTCTTCTAATTGCTCAAAGATGGCCTCATATTCTTCCTGGCTCAAGTCCTTCTCCATCTGCTCATTGAGGTAGATGATTTCCATGAAGATTTCATCATCGGTCTTATCTTCAAATTTGTCTGTGACTTCTTCAATCATCTCAATATGCTCATCAGCTAATTCAAACTCACCTAGGTTTCCATATTTCCCTAGATCCTTCAATCTTTTTTTCATTATATGCACCTCCAGTTTCTATAATCTATGAAAGAAAACTGAAATATAGTACTTTCTTAGGTAAACATTAGAAGGTGGCTGCATATATTGTAATATCATGGGATAAGATGGAGGGATATCAATGAGGATAAATAGGCATTATACAGAAGAAAAGATTCGGCTGGCTAAGAAAATAGCCCCCCTAATGCCTGAAGAATATGTCTACCCCATCCAGAGATCCATCTACATAACTGAGAACCTGATGAGGATCCTGGAGTTGCAGGAGCATCTATCTAGCAGGCCGAATTTAAACCTGGAGTCAGAGGTAACTATTAGTGATAATAAAGAAAGACTAAGGAAGATCATCTCCACTGTTCAGAATGAGGCCCCTGAGTCCAGGATGGGCAATATGGGTTTTATCCTGGACTTCATCGTCAATTTTGATAAGTATCAGAGGATGCTCACCCTGCTTAATACCCTGATGAAAAACCAAAACCTCGGCCAGGATAGGGATAAACTCCTTAAGATGGTAGAGCCTATAATGGAAAAGGAGTCGCCCAGTGGGGAAGCCTCCCTGGATATTGAGAAGATTATTCAGATAATCAGTCTTCTTAATAAGACTAAGGATGGTAAAAAGGAGCCAGAGGGTGAAGATAGGCAGGTAAAACCTGAAGCAAATTCTAAGAAGCCAGATAAGGATATGCCAAAAAAAGAATCCTCATATGAGGAAAAAGATAAGGAAGGGATGGAGAAGGAGGAAGGAGATAAGAAGGAATTAGCTAAGGAAAAAATGGTCAAAAAAGAAAGACCAGAAAAAACCTAGTCTTTCAGTATACCTATCAACTTCTCCATATCCTTGGGAAGGGGGGCATAGAATTCAATTTCCCTTTCTTCTCTAGGATGCTTGGCCTTCAAATAATAGGAATGCAGGGCCTGCCTCTTTATATAGGGGCTTTCCTTATTGTACAGGCTGTCGCCTATTATGGGATGACCCATGTGCTTCATATGGACCCTAATCTGGTGGGAGCGACCTGTAAAGATTCGTACTTCTAGAAGGGTGGCATCCTTATACCTTTCCCTTACCCTATAGGTGGTCAAGGCATTCTGGCCACTGCTGGTTACTACCTTCCTAATGCTCCTCTCCTCTTCCCTACCAATTGGCAGGTCTATGGTACCCTCATCATCCTGGACAAGCCCTTCCACCAGACAAAGATACTTTTTAACTACAGTATTTTTTTCCAGCTGGAGGCCCATCTGTTGGTGGCCAAAGGGGTTTTTAGCCACTATGAGGATGCCGGTGGTATCCATGTCCAGCCTGTTTACAAACCTAATCTTCTTCTGGATATTATTTTCCTTGAAGTAATGGGCTATACCATTGGACAGGGTCCCCTCCTGATGTGACTTGGTTGGATGGACTACTATATCGGGTCCCTTGTTAATTACCAGGATATCATAATCCTCATAAAGGATGTCTAAATCCATCCTTTCTGGGGTGATGTTATTTTCCTCATCCTCCATGTAGATGGATACCCTGTCTCCCTTTTTTAACATAGTAGATTTTCTCACGAATTTACCATTGAGATAAATATCTTTGCGCCTATAAAGTCTTCTAAATAGGCGGCCTGATATGTTCTTTTCAATTAAGAATTCCTCTAGCGCTATTTGGTCCCTTTGACAGTCAAAAACTATTAAACTAGGACTTTCCTTGTATAAATCCATAATACACTCCCTAAAAGCTGATTTTTGTTATATAATATAGTTTGAATAATACAGCTATCATTATATCAGATTTATATATGATGGTAACGGTTTTAGGAGGAAAAAATTTGACTAATCCAAGGATAATCAATGTAATCTCTAATAAAAACCTAGAGTCCAAGAGGACCAGCAAGGAACTGGCAGAAAAGCTGACAGCCAAGGGCTTTACTGTCAAGTATCAGTATGATGTTAATGCAGAGTTAAATATATGCGTGGGTGGAGATGGCTCCTTTCTAAGGGCTATACATAGGAATAAGTTTCCTACCATTCCTTTTGTGGGCATCAATACGGGACATTTGGGTTTCTTCCAGGAAATCCTACCTGAAAATATAGATGATTTCATCCATAAATATATGAATAAGCAGTATATAACTGAGGAAATCTCCCTGGTAGATGCAGAGGTATGTACCAAGGAGAAATGCTACTATCTGTCCGGTCTCAATGAAATTGTGGTAAAGGGGGCCAGGTCCAAGGTCATCCATATGGATGTATACATCGATGGCAACCACTTAGAGAACTTTTGCGGTGATGGGATGATTATCTCTACCCCTTCAGGCAGTACTGCCTACAACTTTTCCGTTGGTGGTAGTATCATCTATCCTACTCTAAATACCATGCAGGTAACTCCCTTAGCTCCCATTAGCTCGGCAGCCTACCGCTCCCTCTTAAATAGTGTAGTGGTGCCAGGAGAGTCCACAGTTGCCCTGAAACTGAGGCATAGGCATACCAACTCTACCCTAATTGTTCGTGATGGAGTGGAGTTTAAGTATAACAACCTGGATAGGATTAATTTCACCATTTCAGACAAGAAGATCTATAAGCTGATATTTGATAAGAATATGTACTGGAGTAATCTAAAGAGCAAGTTCCTATAATAGGACACCCTGCCAGATTGGCAGGGTTTTTTTATGGAAGTATTTCATTATCATCGTAGCTTATCCAGTCACTGAAGCTTCCTGCATACATTTTAGGCTCAAGGCCTACTTCCTCCATGAGAATGTAGAGGACTGTAGCGGTGATTCCTGAGCCACAGTAGACTATTAGCTCATCATAGTCCTTAAAGGGTCTAAACTTCTCCTCTAATCTTTCTACAGGTAGAATCTCTCCATCCTTGATTAGGTCCTCCCAAGGACAATTCATGGCTCCAGGGATGTGTCCAGCCTTAAAATCCAGGGGCTCTACCTTGCCTATGTATCTTTCATAGGCCCTTGCATCTACTAGGGCTACATTATCCTTGTGGATGATTTCCCTTACATACTCCATGTCCACCTTCATCTCTTTCCTGATATTCTTGGTCAGGTTAGTGGCCTTGTTTACCTGGGGAAGCTCCCTGCTAATCTCTCCTCTTTGGCTTACCCAGCCATCCATGCCTCCCTCTAGTACATAAACCTCATCCTTACCTATGTACTTTAGTAGCCACCAGAGTCTTCCTGCCCTGGAGATGTCGCCGTCATCATAAATAACTACTCTAGTCCCATCACCTACTCCTAGGTCCTTCATGTCTTCAATAAACTTATCCAAGTTAGGTAGTGGGTGCCTTCCTCCATGGGTGGAAAGCTTGCCTGCAGCAACTTCATCTAAGGAAACAAATTGGGCTCCCTTGATATGCTGATTGTGATAATCCTCGTAATCATTCCTGATATCTAGGATTACCAAATCCTCTGATTCTAGATTGTCCTTTAACCAACTAGCTGTTACTATGTTTTTCAAGTCATCACTTCCTATTATGTATTTTTAATGCTACTTTTATATAAAGATTAGGAGAAGCCCTTAATAATTAGCCCAAATCCTAGGACTAATAATGGAACTCCTAATATAGCACCTATTATAGTCAAACAGAGGAAGAATCCTACTATTAAAAGCACTAGGCCTATACACATGCTTATTAATCTACCGGTAAGCTTAAAGATAAACTCAAGGATTTTTAAGGCTAGGATAATTGGAAAAAGGAGTATCTTCATTGTATCCACCTCTCATAGTCTCTAACTCTATTATAATATAGGCTTTAACTATTTTAAAGGTGAATAAATAGGCCATGGAAGTTTCTTACTTCCATGGCCTTATATTAAAGTGCAAATTTTATTAAGTTTTCTGATGGGTCCTTGGCGAAGATGTCCTCATTTTCCTTGATTACCTCATATCCCAAATCCTCTAGCTTCTTTATCCTTTCTTCCCTGGCCTTCTCATCTGGGAAGTGGATGGTGTAATACTTCATGCCAACTGAGTCTGCTGGTAGAGGTGGGGCATTCCTTCCGTTCCATATATTTAAGCCTATATGGTGGTGGTAGCCTCCCGATGATAGGAAGATGGCAGAATTACCAGCCTCCATGATTAAATCAAAGCCCAGACCCTGCATATAGAAGTCCTTAGCCTTTTCCAAATCTCCAACATGAAGGTGGATATGACCAATAATGGTAGTCAGAGGAGTCTTATTCCATTTATCATCCCCTGTCTCAGCTATTATTTCATCGTAGTCTAGGGGCTCAGTAACCATGTTAATCCTGTCCCCTCTTTTGTCCCACTTGCTGGGCTCGATATCCCTATAGACTTCAATGCCATTGTCATCCGGGTCTTCCAAGTATACAGCTTCACTTACACCATGGTTGGCACCACCGATTATGGGGTACCACTTGTCCTTAAGGTTTTTCAAGAAAAGGCCTAGATAATACCTGCTGGGTAGGAGGATGGCGAAGTGGTAAAGGCCTGTCCTTCTGGGTGGCTTGGGAATAGCGTCTTCTAGTTCAATTATGGTTATAATTGGATTAAACCCATCCGCCGTAAAAACAACTTCCCTGTCTTGGACTTTTAGAATGCTAAAGCCCATTATCTCGGTATAGAATTTAATGGACCTATCTAGATCAGACACCTTTAAGACTATTTCATTAACATATATGTTAGGCTTGCTATGATAAGATTTCATATAAATCATCCTTTATTTACTATTTGTAGCTATGTATGAGATATTTACCCAGTAGATTAAGGATTAATCTAGGGGCCCTTGATTAGTATTGAAATATTTGATATGAGAGTTGCTATTGGAATGATTGAAAAAGCAGGGATTTCTCCCTGCTGAACCTATTTACCCCTAAACAAATCCATTGAACCCAGTACCACATGGGCAACTCCGAAACCCAAGAGACCAGTTGCAACCATGGTACCCACATCCATTTTCTTCAATTTTCTTTTAGTTAGTTTGGGCACCCTATTTGCCAGGGCTGCTCCAGTTACTGCTGTCCCCAGCATTGTTGGTATCAATCCTTTTCTCATTGTCTCCCTCCTCATGAGCTAATAGATTCTAAATTATTATCCTCATTAAAAGTCCTAAATATACTTGGTCAACAAGAGGAAAGGATTAGAAAAGTAATGAAAGATTTGAAATTTTTTCTTTTAAAGGGTTTATTCTTTTGAGATGTCATGGATAACTACAAAGCTATCAAATCCAGCTTTCCTGAGTTCTTGCTGGCGTATTTCAGCATTTTTTCTTGATTTAAAGCTGCCACAGATAACCCTATAGACCTGGTTATCCTTTAGCTTATCATCTTTAGCTGGTCTTTTTTTAAGCTTAAACTCCTCTACTAAGAACTCCACGATTCCAGAGGCTGTCTTTCTAGCATGGTCATCCCTTAGGATAATGGGGACATCCGTCTTGGAATCCATGAAGCCATTCTCAAGGATTAGGGCTGGCATTTTGGACTCTCTGGTTATATGAAAGTTGCCAGTGGCAAGTGGTGAAACCCTATTGCCCTTAAGCTTGTTATGCTTGATTACCTTATCGTAGAGCTTTTTCTGGTAGTCCTTGGTCTTAGATAGAGATGATGGGTACCTATAGACTACCACTCCTCCTCCATTGCCACCATTTATGCCAGCATTGTGGTGGATGGAAATTAGTATATCTGCATTAAAGCTATTGGCCTTGTCGGTCCTGGTTTTTAAGGGAACGTCGACTCGACCTGTCGTGTCATCTAGCCTTAAGACCTCAATCCCTTCATAGTCTCCTAGGCTTTCTTGGACATAGTTGGCTATTCTAGAATTGAGGACCCACTCCCGGGTCTCATTTTTGTCTAGGGATTTTAAGCATCGTTTACCGGGTGTATTTAAACCATGTCCCGCATCTAAGGCTAATCTTACCATTTGAATCATTCCTTTCCTTATATTCTATGAAGTAGGGGACAACCTTGACACAAAAAATAGCCTCCTTCTTAATAAATAAATTTGAAAGGATGATCTTACTATGTATATGAAACCATAGGGAATGTAGAATAAAGCAGCTTATTTTAACTTGCTTGTATATATTTTTCAGCTTTGTAGATAATATATACAAAGTGGGAAAAAATGAAAGTCAACCTTCTATTTAATTCATCATATTTATAGGCCAGGTGAGTAGGATAATATTGGTTCATATGATTTACTAGGGTCTCAGGGGATAGATTATTCTTTACGAAATCCAGCGCCTCCTTGGTATCCTCTAGGCCTCCAGGAAGTATCAAGTGCCTTATGAGCAGGCCCCTAAAGGCTATTCCCCTCATATCGGTCTTCAGCCGCCTACTTGCCTGTCCATCTCCTTTAAGGCTAGTTTTACCTTTTCTGGATAATTCCCTACCTTCTCATATCCCTCGGAATTATATACATGGGATAGGTTTAACCCTTTTCAGCAGCCAAATAAAAGGCTTCTAATATATGGGCACAAAGTGGGTAGGGCTTACCAGGTTTATGTTGTGTCAGCCTTAATGATTCTGGATTCTCAGCATGATTTCTGCAAGTTCTTCAAAGGGATTTTATGGATATGTACACAAAGAAAAAGCCGTAAAAACGGCTTTTTATCAATGGCGGGAGTATGTGAGAATCGAACTCACCCAAGACGCTCCGAACGCCTCACATTGGCTTTGAAGGCCAAGGGGCACACCAGCACCCATCTACCCCCATTTTTCAATTGTAATTGTGATGACTACTACATTATAACATGTTTGTTGAGATTGTCAAAATGTTTATAATTGAAATCCTCTTCTTGTATCATTTATATTATATCATTTTTAAATAAATATGGATTACTTCCTGATATCAAATTTTTGTAAGAAATAGTGTTTAACTAAGATAAATAGTAAAATTATATATTGTAACCTATGATATAATAGGCTTATTAAAGGATGAGGATGAATAAATTTGACAGAAGGTAATATTTCAAAAAAAATCATGTTATTTGCATTACCAATTTTTTTGGGTAATCTATTTCAGCAACTTTACAATGTTGTCGATTCTCTTGTTGTTGGCAATGTTCTTGGTAAGGAGGCACTAGCTGCAGTAAGTTCTTCAGGCAGCTTAATTTTTTTGATTGTGGGTTTTTTAGGTGGAGTATTTGTAGGAGCAGGAGTAATAATTTCCAGATACTTCGGTGCAAAAAATGAAGAAAAAGTCTCCATTGCTGTCCATACTACTATGGCATTTGCATTTATATCTGGGCTCTTGATAACAATCGTTGGAGTAATCTTCACTCCATGGTTTTTAAAGTTAATGGGAACTCCTGATGATGTTTTTCTAGATGCTGTAACATATCTACGAATATACTTTGCTGGCGGAATTGGAATTGTTATGTATAATTCTTGTATGGGCATATTCCAGGCAGTTGGTGACAGTAAACATCCACTGTATTATCTGATAATAGCAGCAATTACAAATGTAGTTTTAGACATCTTATTTGTAGCTGTCTTTGATTTTGGTGTAGCTGGTGCAGCTCTTGCTACAGTTATCTCTCAATTTTTAAGCGCAATATTAGGCTTTGTTAAACTTACAAAGGTTGATGGCTACCATAAATTATACATTAGGAAAATTAAAATTGACGGTAATATGCTTAAGAGCTTAGTGAATATGGGTTTACCTACTGGTGTTCAAAACTCAGTTATTGCATTTGCTAATGTAATTGTTCAGTCAAATATTAATCAGTTTGGTTCAGTCGCCATGGCAGGTAGTGGCAGTTTCTCAAAACTTGAGGGTTTTGCATTTTTGCCAATTACAAGCTTTAGTGTTGCATTAACCACCTTTATAATAATTATGTAAATCATTATTCAGCATTATGGTTACCTGCATGCCAGGTATCCCCAAGTAGTTTAACTTATCAGTCAACAAATTGGTAATTTCAAGGTCGAAATCACTTTGGTTAGGATCTAGATTAGTTTCAGTAAATACGCTTAACTTAGGGTTAGACTTGATGTAGAAAGCTATAAGAATGATTGTGATTATACCTATCATTCCTACTTTATATCTAAGCCTAGTCAGCTTCTTATTTTTCTCAACCATACAGATTCCCCCAAATACTTGTATAAATAACTTAATCTCATCTACTGTTCAATTTTAGAGTTGGGTTATGTTTATCCTTGAGTTAGCCCTTTCAGCAAAATGACTCGCTCATTTACTATTCTCCTATGCTCTTCATCTGTCCATTTAGGGTTTTTATTCTCCCAGAATTTACTACATGGTATTTCTGTACATTCGCCGCAGTGATTTAGGTTTTTATCAATTACACTGCACTCATAAAAATCACAGATTTCTAGCCCTACTTCATCTAACCAACATGCCTTTCCTTCTATTGCATGGCACCCATCACACTCTATTCCGTAAATCCTACAATCGCTACAAATGCATCCGCATACTCCTATTACTTGATTCATTTCTAATCCCCCTTGTTTAGAAATAGATTTACCTATTTTAGTAATAAAATATAGACAGCATTTCTATCTAAATTACCAAGGCCTAGAAGAGTCTAACCAACCGTTCCTTATCCAGTAGTCCTTATCAGTAGGATTCCAGTTATTGGCCTTTTGAGCCATTCTCATAATTAGAAATAATATTTTTGTTTTTAACCCCGGCCTTACCTTGCCAATCTGGCTAGATATTTGACTGGATTTCTTTTTTACTTCCTTTTCAATCTTTAACTTCTTTTCAGGTTTTACAGCCTCCCAGCTTGATGCTGCAACATTTTTGCCATAAGAGTAGACCTTAGGTACTCCCCAATAAAATAGATTAGTCTTTAGGGATTTTGTGACACTTTTTGTACCTGCACCTGCAGCTGTAGAAATAACCAGTCCTACCTTACTAAACATTCTAGGATGGGGCCTATGGGCCATCCACCTATAGGCTAAATGGTCAAGAAAGGTTTTCAGCTGACCACTCATCCCAAATACATAGCAGGGAGATTCCAATATCAACAAGTCAGCATCATCAATTGCTTGAACAAGGGGTTGGACCTTATCTGCATGGGGACAATTGTCCTCCCCTTTTTCAAAGCAATTAAAACAGCCTAGGCAAAATGGTGGTGTATCCTTGGGCATAAAAAACTCTACTAGCTCTGTGTCATCATCTGAAATATTCTCAATGAATAGCTTAGTAATATTGTAAGTACTCCCCTTGTGTGACTGACCGTGCAGAACTACTATTTTCACAAGCTTCGCCCCTTTTATATTTATTTAAGCCACCTCTCCAATTATGATATGAACAATTAGGACAAAAGGAGTGACTTATCTTAATAGGATAGTTAATATGTTGACAATGTTTGGCTATACTATATCTAGCATTGGTGGGTTTGTCAAGGAAAAACCTCCTCCGGGGTCTTATATTACGAAGGAGGCTGATGAGCTTACTCTTTAATCAGATACTGGTCATTGACCCTGTCTTGCAAATATACGTTGGTGTATCTATGGGATGTGGTCTTGTATAGTCTATAACCCTCGTCTAGACAGCTGGAGCAGGCATCCCTTGGAATAGTTATGGCAAGTATGTGCCTTCCCCTATCGTTGCTGGAATCGATGGTGTTGACTCCTGTGCACTTGTTACAGACCTTGAACCTTCGAACCTGGTTTTCCATTATGCCGTCAGTATCATAGTAGATTCGCTTGTTTTCCTGGATATAGTCCCGTCCCCTAATGTTTCTTATATATAAATCATCCTTCATCTGCCACTGCCTATAGACTGTGTCGGTGGTTTTCTTGATGTAGTCGGTTATATCTCTAGATTGTCTCAGCTTCTCCTTATTATAGTCTGGCTCCTTGACCTTGGTATAGTCCAAACCAGCCATGGCTAGGATAATGCCCAGGTTGACATAGGGCAGGGCCCCTTCTATGGAGTAGCCCCCTTCTAGGACGGCTAAATCTGGGTTTAACCTCTCATTTAGTTGGGCATAGCCTTGGGCTGTGAAGTTCATGCTGGTCAAGGGATCGGTGTAGTGGTTGTCTTGCCCTGCGGAGTTTATGATTAAATCCGGTTTATAGTCTTCAAGTATGGGCATAACTAAATTATCTAAAACATAGAGGAAGCCTTCCTCTCCTGTTCCTGGTGGTAGGGGGATGTTGACATTATATCCATAACCTCCTGGGCCGCCCATCTCATTTATGAAGCCTGTTCCAGGATAGAGGGTCCTTCCATCTTGGTGGAAGGATATGACCAGGGTATCCTTGTCATTCCAGTAGATATCCTCTGTTCCATCTCCATGGTGGCAGTCCGTATCTACTATGGCCACCCGGAGCTTGCCATATTTTTGCCTAATCTTCTCAATAGCCACGGCTTCTACATTTATAATACAGAAGCCTCTATCCCCATATACAACTCTCTGGGCATGGTGGCCTGGGGGTCGGGTCAAGGCAAAGGCCTTGTCTACCTGCTTTGTCATTACCATTTCTAAGCTTTTAATGACTCCCCCAGCTGAAATCAAATGGGATTCAGTGACCCTGGATTTTACATCAGGTACGCAAAAATGCACCCTTTCAATGTCCCTTTCTTCAGCTAGGGATGGGTTATAAAACTTGATTCCTTCTATATCTTCTATGCCTTCTTCAGAAAGCTGGTCCTGGGTGTATAGTAGTCGCTCTTCCCGCTCTGGATGGCTGGGACTGATTCTCCAATCGAAGGCTGGGAAGAATACTAGGCCCAGCTTATTTTTAGCCTTAAGCATTTTCATCACTCCTTAACTCCTGAATAAGGCCTGGTCTTATCTGGGCCTTAACCCTGATATCCTTGCCTGAGCTGTAAAACCCCCTTACCATGTTAAAGCTAGTTTCTTCGATTATCTCTGCCTCTACATCCCATGGCATTCCTGTCTTCTGGGCATGCTCATGGATTAAGTTTAAGGCTCTTTCTTTAGCATCACTTAAACTAAAGCTAGACTTAACCCTTTCATAAAGCTCCAACTCTGGAACGCTGAGTATCTTCTTTGAGGTATCTACATGCATGCTAATCTCCATGGTTGGGCGGGCCAGGGCAGCTCCTATGGCATTGGCTACCAGGTAATTAGAGGGATAATTGCAGGGCAGGCCTAATTTCTTCTCTAGGATGGGGGCTAATATCTTGGCTGGTCCTCCTATTATATTGATTAGCTTGGGTTCTAGCTTTTTTCCGTACAATAATTCCTTTATGGTGTATACTGGCTGGCTATTAATCTCCTCTAAAAGCCCTTGTAACTTAGACTTAATCATCTCTCCCATGGTATCTAGGATTAGGGTAGCTGTTTCGATGGTGTTCAAATTTAAGACCTTACCTATAACATCCAAGGCCTCCTCTGCCCTTGCCTTAACTCCTGCTTCAGCCTCCAGTAGACCTAAGACCATCATGGCATCCGTCGGGGTAGCCTTAGGTCCTCCATAGGCGTAGGGCTTGCCTTTTCTTTCAGGACCTATCTTGATTTTATTATCTATCAAATCAATACTACTGTCACCGCCGAGACCCATGGAGACACTGTAGATAGCCCTTACCAGGGTCTTGTATTCCCTAATCTTTATCCCTAGGGGTTGGAAGAGGGGGACTCCATCTGCCAGAAAGAAGATGTCAGTAGTGGTCCCGCCTATATCAAGAAGGACTGCATCCTCATCTGTAGGCAGGAGGGCTCTTATACCCATAAAGCTGGCAGCAGGTCCTGACAGAATGGTTTCCACAGGCTTTTCTTGGGCTGCCTCCAGGCTCATGGTTCCCCCATCAGCCTTTAAGATATAGATAGGGACAGCTACACCCTCTTCTTCAAGAGATTTCTTAATATTGGTGGCAAAGTTATAGAAGCTACTATGTACTGCTGAGTTTAAGTAGGCGGTATATACCCTTCTAGGGAAGTTTAACTTGCCTGACATGGTGTGTCCCAGGGTGATGGTGGCAAACCTATCTCCTAGTAAATCCCTAATCATGGTTTCATGTTGGGGATTCCTGGTGGAAAATTTTGTAACCACACCACAAGCTTCAATTCCAGCTGCCACAAATCTATCACCTATAGCCACTATTTCAGCTGTATCCATTTTTTCAACCACATTCCCCCTATGGTCTATGTAGCCTGATATAAAGGCATTTTCCCTGCCACAGGCAAGATTCTCATAGGGCAAGCCTGGTCCTGGTTGGATTATCATGCCTACTGGGGTAATCTTATCCTCCACTATGGCATTGGTGGAAACTGTTGTGCTTAGGTTAATCCTAGTGATTTTTGACTTGTCTTGATTTTCTAAAAGCTCCTTAAGGGTGAAATAGATGGTGTTAAATAGATTGGACCTGTCTGTGGGCCTCTTGATGGTTTTTATGATTCTTCCCTCTTCTACTATTACTCCATCTATATTGGTACCACCCATATCAATAGCTACTATCAAGTTTATCCTCCTTCCTCTACTCTCCTACCATAATTATATCCTTAATATGGAAACCATATCAAGTAAAGACAAAAACCCACCTTTCTAAGGTGGGTCTGGTTAAATGTTGCCTTCATATACATAATTTAAGCTTTCTCTTGCTATATCTGCTAGATTAAAGATCTTCCTAACACTGGTAGGGAGCTTGCCTGTCAACTTGTATCTGGGGAAGAATCTGGTGAGGTGAAGGGGTATGTCAGGGCTGATGGATGCTAAGAATTCGGATAAATCCCTGATTTCATCTTCATTATCATTTTCACCTGGAATAATCAGGGTGGTAACTTCCACATGGCTGTAATTGGAAGCTAATTTGATAAAATCCTTCACCCTATCCAGGTCTCCACCAATCCTCTTGTAAAAGTCCTTGGTAAAGGCCTTTAAGTCTATATTTAGGGCATCTATATAGGGAAGGAGCTCCTTCATGGGTTCCTGGTTAAAGTAGCCATTGGTAACAGCTACGTTTTTTAGCCCCTTTTCCCTGGCTAGGATTGAAGAGTCCCTTACGTACTCGTATCCTATAAGGGGTTCATTGTAGGTATAGGCTATGCCTATGTTGCCCCTGTCCCTTGTTTCTATGGCTAGCTGGATTAATTCCTCTGGTTCCATGTGTTTTGAGTAGACCCTGGGCTCTGATGCCATGGCGATTTCATGGTTTTGGCAGAAGGAGCATCTGAGGTTGCAGCCAAAACTACCTATAGACAGGATATTGGTCCCTGGCATAAACCTCTTTAGGGGCTTTTTTTCAATGGGGTCAAGGGCTAGGCTGGTTACATGTCCATAGTTTACAGATATAATTTCTCCCTTGACATTTTTCCGGGCCCTGCATATGCCGGTTTGGTCCTCCCTTAATTTACATTTGTGGGGGCAGATATTGCAGGTTTGAGTAGTCACTGGTGTCTCACCACCTCAAATCTCTCCAACTTATACTTTTCCCTTGGGGATATTCCGGCTTTCTGGAGGGCTATATAGACCTGTTTTTCTGCCGTATCAATCCCTTCAAGATTGGGTAGCAATAGGCCCCTCCTGAAGCCCTTGGAAACGATTACACCATATCTCTTTGGGTCCAATTCTTCTATGGAGTCTACCTCTTCAATTTCCCCCATTATATCTACACTGTAAACCAGTCTGGGTAATTCATCCTTGGTGACGGGACTAAATCTAGGATCAGCTGTACCTGCACTGATGGCATTATGGATTATTTCTTCGGCCAGGCTTTCCCTTGTGGGTATTATGGTGCCTATGCAGCCCCTCAGTTCTCCATCCTTATGTAGGCTTACAAAGGCCCCTGCCTTGCCTTCTAAAAGCTTTTTACTTAGGTGTTTGGGCTTTTCCATTACTTCCTTGTTTAGGATGTAATTTTCTAAGGCCTTACGGGCTAAATCAAGGTATTCGTTGGATTCTTCAAGATGGAAGGAGGCCACTGCATAGCCAACACCAAAGGGTCCCTCATAGGATAGGAGGCTGGGTCTTATCTTTTTGCCCCCCAGGGCACCAGCCATTATCAAGAATGACCTGAGGCCACACTCTCCTGCTGCATCTAGGAAGGAGGCATCGAATTCAAGAAGCTTGGACAAGTCTCCACTTGCCATGGCCTCGGTGACCTGCCTGTCAAAGATGGGTCCTTCTTCCCTAAAGCCATAGGGCCCATCCTCCTTGAGCCTGTGGGACAAATCCCCACTAGCTATAAATACTACCTTCTTGCCCATCTCATCTATAACCTGACCTATGACTTTTCCGAACTCATAATGTTTTTCCAAGGATAGGCCTGATATGGAGATTCTGACAAGCTTATAGTCGGTATAATACTTGTTTACAAAATACAGGGGAACTGTAGAACCATGGTCTAGATGTCTTTCCCTGGCCCCCATCCCTCCTGCGTCTATTCCATACTTCTCTGCTTCCTTGGAAATATACAGGGCTAGGTCCTTATCGTATTCTACTTCCATGGATACCTTGCCCTGTCCAAAGGTCCTAAAATCACCCTTGGCCTTATCCCCAGGTGAAATATGAAAATAATCGGAATAGGCTATAGAGTGGGGGGTTGTTATTATGATGGTATCCGGTTTTATTTGGGAAATCTCTCTTGCAATCCTGTCATATGAGTCAATAGTTTTCTGTATCTTCCTTTCCTCTCCCCTACCTATTTCAGGAATTATTAGGGGAGGATGTGGTACAATAAAACCTGCTTTCACAGACATAAGATAACTCCTTTCAAATTCACCAATCAGCTATGGCTTACTTAGGTAGCTGAAAATAGTAGCCTACTCCCCATTTGGTGGAAATATATTGGTACTCTAAGGCACCTTCCTTTTGTAACTTCTCACGAATCCTCCTGATATGGACGTCCACTGTTCTTAAATCACCATAGTACTCATATCCCCAAATCCGCTTTAACAGTTCCTTCCTGGTAAAGACCTTGCCTGGATTTAAGGAAAGTACGTAGAAGAGCTCAAACTCCTTCCTGGTAAGGTTCAAATCTACATTCTTGTATTGAACCAGCTGCTTGATGGCATCGATGGTAAAATCATCAAACTTGTAATAATACTTGTCATTTTCCTCATTGTTGGAATTAATCCTCCTGAAGAGGGATTTCACCCTGGCCTTTAGCTCCAGGACATTGATAGGCTTAACCAGATAATCATCTGCCCCATATTCCAGGGCTAGAATCTTATTCATATCCTCATCGTTTTGGGAGATAATGATTAGGGGGATGTTTGAAAGCTCCCTAATCTTTTTGCAGATAGCTACTCCCTCTATGCCCTTGGATTCTGGTTCCAGTAGGACCAGTTTATAGTTGTTGCTCTTTATCCTGTTTGATATGTCTCGCCCAGTATTGATTATGTCGATCTTATACCTGTCTTTTTCCAGACTATATTTTAAGCTATTCGCAAAAACATTATCACTGTCGACAATTAGTACTTTACCAGCCATTAACTCACCCCATAATTCTATGCTCTAAAGATTTGTCAAAAACCTCTTGTCTTCTACCCGTCTAGTCAGTCCTTGTTGGTCAAAGGATTCCAATAAGGCTAGGGTAATCTTCCTATTTGTATCCAATAAGTCCCTGAATTCTGCAACTGTTATGCTGCCATTTTTTCTGATATAATCCTTCAAGATATCCTGGGACTTGTCATACAAACCCTTTAAGATAAAGATTTCATCATCTAACCGGATAAGTTCCCCAGCATGATACAAGGAATTAAAGACTTCTAGGAAGTCCTCCCTCTTAAAAGTCATACTATTTATCATGTCGTCAACTTTTGGTATTTTATAAAGGGCTTTTTTATAATTTCCTATAATTGCTTCTTTTATCTTGTCTTGTTCATCATTATAGACTATCTTGAAGTCCCTTATTTTAAGGACTTCTAGATTCTGGTCCAAATCCCCTTCATCAATTAGTCTTTGGATGAAGGAATCTCCCAGCCTGGGTGTGGCATTTTTCAGGAACTTTCTCCTAACTAGCTCCTTAGGCATACCAGGTCTGAGGGGATATTTCTTATGGTAGCCTGCTACTTCACTTAAAATCTGATTTTTAACTTCCTTATAAAAGTCTCGGTGGATAACGTATTTGTCCTTGGTCAGGTTAAATAAGATAACCCTACCATTCTCATTTAGTCTATCTACTTCCTCAAGTAGGTTCTTCTCTAGCATGGAAGTAATACTTGCATATTCTTTTATCGTTAAGAAGTCCTGGCTCTTATCCTTGATTATGGTTTCCAAAATTTCTTCCTGGCTGCCCTTCTCCTTTAGCCTTAACTCAGCAAGGGCCTTCTCATCTCCTGCCTTCTTTTTACCTGGGTTGGGCTCTAGTACAAGTCCTCCACCAATGGTAAACATGGGGGAATAGAATCTAAGGATGAACCTATCTCCCCTCTTGGCCACTATTTCTTCCTCAAGTCTAAGTTGGGCATAGGCCTCCTCACCTGGATTTAGGACTTCCTTATCCAAGAGTACTATCCTACAGAAGAGTTCCTTGGTGCCCATATAAAGCCTCAACCTGGTCCTGGGCCTTAAGACTATATCTACCTTGTCTAGGAGCTTGATTTTGACATCTAAAAGCCTGGTCTCCCTCATCTGGTCTATGGGGGCTAGGACATCCCCCCTATTAACCTGGTCCTTCTTAAGGCCTGCCAGGTTAACAGCCACCCTTTGGCCTGCATAGGCTATCTCCCTGTCTTCGTCATGTACCTGCAGATTCCTTATCCTGGCTGTGGTCCTGCCTGGATATATCTGGACTTCATCTCCTATTCTTAGACTGCCTGATAGTAGGGTACCAGTGATTACCGTTCCAAAACCAGACAGGCTAAAGACCCTGTCTATGGGGATTCGGGGCATCTCCGATATATCCCTTTCTTCTATATCCTTAACGTATTCATCTATTAAGTTAATGACCTCCTGGATTCCCTCCTTCTTGGTGGATGACACCTTGAGGATGGGACTAGTTTCTAGGAAGGTTCCCTTGATTTCTTCTCTTACCTCTTCTTCAACCATATCTAGCCATTCATCATCAACTAGATCTACCTTGGTCAGGACTACGAAGCCCCTCTCTATACCCAGGAGATTTAGTATGGAGAGATGCTCCTCTGTTTGCGGCATGATACCTTCATCGGCAGCCACAACTAGGATGACTATGTCCATCCCCATTACTCCTGCCAACATGTTCTTTATGAATTTTTCATGACCGGGAACATCTATTATTCCAGCCCGCTGACCACTAGGTAAATCGAAGTAGGTAAAGCCTAAATCAATGGAAATACCCCTCTTCTGCTCTTCTTTCAACCTATCTGTATTTCTACCAGTTAGGGCTCTTATTAGGGTGGTTTTACCATGGTCTATATGGCCTGCTGTACCTATAATAAAATGCTTCATCCTCAACTCTCCCTCAAAGTATTTGCTACATGGGTTAGACCTTCCACAATTGTCTTAAACTCTCCTTCTTTTATGGTTCTTAAGTCAAAGTAGATCCTATCCCTATAAATCCGTGTGATAATTGGTGGGTTAAAGCCCCTTAAAAGGCCTTCAATTGATTCAATCTTGTATTTATCTGAGCTTAGAACCAGGCACTTGGTAGCCAGCTCCTCTAAGGGCAGGGAGCCACCTCCTACTTCTGAGAAGTCATCCTGGATTTCCAAGGTAAAGGCTTTGTCAAGTCCCTGACCTTCTATCAGGTCTAAGAGATTCTTAGCCTTGGCTTCTATTTCAGCTATGGGCATGGTTAACATCCTTAAGGTAGGTATTTCCCTAAGGGCTCTTTCCTCATCCAAATAGTATCTTAACGTTACCTCTAGGGCAGCTAAGGTGAACTTATCCACCCTGATGGCCCTGGTGAGGGGGTTTTGCTTCATCAGGGATATATGCTCTTTTTTCCCTAAGATAATCCCTGCCTGGGGCCCTCCTAAGAGCTTATCCCCACTAAAGGTTACTACATCTGCCCCATTAGCCAGGGATTCTTGGACTGTAGGTTCATGGTTAAGACCATATTTAGCCAAGTCTACCAAGACCCCACTTCCCAAGTCCTCGATTAGGGGGATTTGGTACTTAGTCTTTAAATCCACTAGCTCCTTAATGGATACCGATGATGTAAAACCTAAAATCCTATAATTGGATGTATGAACCTTTAATAGGGCAGCTGTTTCTTCCCCTATGACATTTTCATAGTCCCTAAGGTGGGTTTTATTGGTGGTACCTACCTCTCTAAGGATGGCCCCACTCTCCTCCATAACCTCTGGAATCCTAAAGGAGCCTCCAATTTCTATAAGTTCACCCCTGGAGACTATGACCTCCCTACCCTTGGCCAGGGTGCTAAGGGCTAGGAGGACGGCTGCTGCATTGTTATTTACTACCAAGGCTGCTTCCGCCCCTGTGATTTCACAGATTAGGGACTCGATGATGGAATATCTAGAGCCCCTCTTAGCTGATTGCAAATCGTATTCTAAATTGGAATAGTTACTGGCGATTTCCTTGATATTATCAAGGATTTTATCATTTAAAAGGGACCTGCCCAGGTTGGTATGGATAATTACTCCTGTGGCATTGATGACCCTTTTAAACTTGTAGCTGGCTTCTTGATTTGCCCTTCTGCTAATCCTAGCAACCAGGCCATCAAGCTGGCCTTTAAGTTCTTCTTTATCTAGCTTGTTCTCCCTTATACTAGCCCTGAGGGTGTCTAGTTCCTGTCTTATAACATCCAAGACAAGACTTCTGGGTATTTTATCTAATAATTCCTGTATACTTTTATCTTCTAATAATTCATCCACCTTGGGAAGAAGACTGTAGAGATTTGCATTGGCCAAGTGATCACTTCCTCTTTTTTATTCTACTTGAATATAGGTTGCTGATTTTTCTATGACCTCACCTATTATAGCATAGTCTGTGGAGGAATCCTCCAGGGCCTTGAGCAAGTCCTCCTGGTAATCCCTGTCTACTGCTATTAAGAGCCCTCCTGATGTTTGAGGGTCATATAGGATATCCTTCATGACTTCGGACACGCCATCCTTAAATGCTACCTTGTCTCCAATATAGGACCTATTGGAGTAGGCCCCTGCTGGTACCAGACCCATGCTGGCATATTTAGGGGCATTGGGGAGTACTGGTATAGCCGAACTATCTATGATTAGGGAGACCTGACTGGCTTCTGCCATTTCCAAGGCATGACCTAGAAGCCCAAAACCAGTGACATCCGTAACACTGTTGATGGACTTGACCTTATCCATGGCCTCCTTGGCATACTTGTTAAGGGTAGTCATTACCTTGACGGCTTCCTTGTAGGAATAGTCATCTATTATTTCCCCTTTTATGGCTGTGTTTATTATCCCTAAGCCTAGGGGTTTGGTTAGGATTAAAATGTCCCCTGGTTTAGCCCCCTGGTTGGTAAAAACCCTGTCTGGTTGAACAAAGCCGGTAACTGAAAGACCGTACTTGGGCTCATCATCAGAAACACTGTGTCCACCTACTAGGAGGGCTCCTGCTTCAGCAACCTTGTCATAGCCTCCCCTTAGTATCTCACTAAGAACTGCTGGCTCTAGACAGTTAGGAAAGCATACTATATTCATGGCTAGCCTGGGCTCTCCTCCCATGGCATAGATATCACTTAGGGAGTTAGCTGCAGCTATTTGCCCAAAGGTGTAGGGGTCATCTACTACCGGGGTAAAAAAATCCAAGGTCTGAATCAGGGCCAAGTCTTCATTAATCCTATATACTGCGGCATCGTCGGATGTATCCAAGCCTACTAATAAATCCTTATCCTCTATCTTTGGTAAGTGACACAGGACCTGTGTCAATATATCGGGACCGATCTTGGCTGCTCAGCCAGATGCCTTGGTTAATTGTGTTAATCTTATTTCCTTATGGTCTCCCATCTTATCACCTCTTTAATTGCACTTTATCATCTCTTTTATGGCATCAAACTTCTTAACTCCTATACCTGAAACATTCATGATATCTTCGATTGTCCTAAAGGGTGTCTTGCTTCTGTAATCGATTATCCTGGTGGCTGTGACCTCCCCTATTCCTGGCAGCTGCATCAACTCCTCCTTGCTGGAGGTATTAATATTTATTCTCCCTGAGCTAGATATACTGGAGCTGCCTGAGCTGGTTGACGAATCGAAGATAAGTCCTATATCGACTTCTTCATCTATTGCGGGAATATAGATTTTTTCTTCATCTGACAACTTCTTTGCAAGATTAATTTTATCAATATCTGCCTCTTTTTTCAAACCCCCTGCTAATTCCACGGCATCTATAACCCTGGAGCCTGAATTTAGGACTACTAGGCCTGGCTGGTATACCTGGCCACTAATATGTACCATGATGATGGTGACTTCTTCCTCCTCCCTGGGAGGGGTATCCTCTTTATTTCCTTCCTCTTCAGGAGGGTTATGGTTTACTATTTCCAGGGGTGTGTCCCGGGATTCTAGCAAAAGGTTTGAAAGTAATTTATAACCTGTATAAGATACTACTAGAAAAACAATTAAAAGTATAGCTATTAGTTCTTTTTTTGTAAAGTAACCTTTCATAGTTGCCCCCTTTATAATTGATTTCTTAAGTACACCGATTTCCGAAATATCTCCTAGTTAAGTATTCTACATATTTTTACAAATTCCTTCTTTTGGTTATGGTTTTTTTGGGTTTGATAAGGGGGGCATTTCTGCTATAATATATATATTGAACCCAGAAGGAGGATATTGACTTGAAGAAGAAGATTTTGATAATTATAGCACTTATTCTGTTATTTAATACATATAGTTTTGCTGATGCTGACTTGTCCTTGGTTGGTGAAGGTGTCGTCATGGTTGAGTTTGATAGCGGTACTGTTCTCCACCAGAAAAATATGAATACCAAGCTCTATCCAGCCAGTACGACCAAGATTATGACTGCTATTTTGGCAATTGAACATGGGAAGATGGATGAGATAGTTACCATTGATTCTGATGTTATTGACTTAACAGATGGAAGTCATATTGCCCTGGACTATGACGAACAGATGTCAGTTAGGGATTTGCTCAATGCCTTGATGGTTGCTTCGGCAAATGATGCAGCTGCAGCCTTGGCCAAGCATGTGTCTGGCTCGGTGGATGACTTTGTGGATTTAATGAATCAGAAAGCCCAGGAGCTGGGGGCTACCAATACAAACTTTACCAACCCTAGTGGTCTACATGATGATAACCACTATACTACAGCCTATGACTTGTCCTTGATAGCCAGGTATGCCATGGCTAATGAAACGTTCAGGGAGTTGGCTAGCAAGAGCACCCATACCATCGACGTTACCAATAAGAAGGATGAGCCTAGGTATCTCTATTCTACAAACCAGTTCTTCTATGGTAGTATGAAGATTGATATCAATGGTCAACGTATCCCCATTAAATACGACGGGGTTGTATGTGGTAAAACCGGCTATACCAGCCAGGCTAGGAATTGTCTGGTTACCATGGCTGAAAGAAATGGCATGAAGCTTTTGACTGTAGTTCTAAAATCAGAAAACCCTGATGTCTATGCTGACACCCACAAGCTCTTGAACTATGGATTCAATAATTTTGATTATGTGGCAGTGGGACATGCCAATGAGTTTATCGACAATTTAGAGATTGAAAATGGACAACACCCATATGTTTCTGTTGTTTTAGAAGATAATGTCAACACTATTCTAAGTTCTGGTTCCTTAGATAAGATTCAGAGGAAAATCAGTTTTAATGAGGATTTAAGTGCCCCTATATCCAAGGGGGATGTAGTTGGAAGGGTAGACTATTATCTAGATGAAACCCTAGTGGGTAGCGCAAATATTGTATCTACTATGGATGTGGCTGAGCAAGCCCCTCCTAAGCTACATCAGGTCCTCATAAGCAAGTGGTATATACTCGTCTTTATTGCCCTGATAGTTTTAAGGACCTACAATATCTATAGCAAGGCTAAAAGAAGGAGAAAACGTAGAAGCAGCAACCTTTATGGTTACCATTAAAAAACCTGGTCTTAGACCAGGTTTTCTTATGCCTATTAAATTACAGCTACTGCCTCAATCTCTACTTCTCCACCTAAGGGTAGTTCCTTAACAGCTACACAGCTTCTAGCTGGTTTGTGGTTTGAAAAATATTGGCCATATATTTCATTGACAGCTGAGAACTTGGCCATGTCTGTAAGGAAGATGGTTACCTTTACAACGTCTTCTAGCTTGGCTCCGCCTTCTTCAAGGATAGCCTTGACGTTTTCTAGGCAAAGCCTGGTTTGCTCTTGGATGTCTCCCTTTAGCATTTGTCCATTTTCTGGATCAATATGTAATTGTCCAGAAGTAAAGATTATATTACCTGCCTTAACTCCTTGGGAATAAGGTCCTACTGCACCTGGAGCTTTTGTAGTTGCTATAAGTTCTAATGACATAAAGTTTCCTCCTCTATTAATTGGTTTTTCTGTCTTCAGTCCACAATCTTTCTAGCTTATAGTATTCCCTATCTTCCTTATGGAAGATATGGACTATTATCTCTTCATAATCTAATAAAATCCACCTTCCGCTTTGATAACCATCCCTAGATAACTTCTCATAGCCAGCCTTGGCCATCTCCTCCTCTATCCCATCTGCAATTGCCTGGGCTTGGGATGATGAATTACCGCTGACTATTACAAAATAATCGGCAATGGTGGTCATACCAGAAATATCTATCACCTGCTTATCGATACCCTTTTTCTCCTCAATAGCATGGGTTATAATTTCTAGTTTCTTTTCTATTTCGCCCATTGGCTCCCTCCCTTATTTCCCTTGGATACTAGCTGATTTCTTGCTTCAATTGTATCTAGGGATATTATTCTATTACTTTTTACCAAAAATACTATGGTCTGGTCCATGGCTAGACAGATACTTTCATCCAAGTCCTCGAAAGCTAGCCTCCTTACCCTTTCAACGCCAATAAATTTCCTATTGGGTTCTATATAATCTGCTATATAGATTATCTTTTCCAAGTGAGACATATCCTTTCTGCCTGTGGTATGGTATTTTATGGCATTTAAGATATCCTCATCCTCTATCTTGTACTTATGCTGGGCTAAGGCTGCCCCTAGGGGGGCATGGATTAAATCCTTATTATCTGTCATCATTATATCAAAGTCATCTGCCAGTTTCAATAAGTTGTTATTATCCTTTAGCTTGCCACAATCATGTAATAGGGCAGCTGTAGTGGCTTTTTGTATATCAACATCATACCTTCTGGCTAGCCTTTTGGCCTCCTCAACAACCCTTAGGGTATGCTCCAGCCTGGACTGATCTAGATCTTCCATGAGCATGTCTATGATCTTCTTATCCATAAAATTCATCCTATCTATAGAGATTGTTCTTTAAGATATAGTCCTCTACTACTTCCGGTACTAGGTATTTGATGGATAGGCCCTTTTTTAGCCTTTCCCTTATGAGGGTAGAGGAAATGTCGATTACAGGACTATCCATACTTATGATACTGGCCCCGTACCTCCTGGTCAGTTCTTCTATCCTCTTATCCACCCTCTTTCTATCCAGACCCAACCTATCTGCTACTATAATATTAATCATGGATAGGATTCTTTCATAGTCCTTCCAGGTATGGAGGGATAGGAGGGTATCAGTACCTATTATCATATACAAATCGTCGTCCCTGTAGATTTCCTTAAGTTCATTTACCGTATCAATGGTATAGGAGAGTTTCTTCCGTACAACCTCCATGTCAGTACATATAAAGTAGGGATTTTCTCTTATGGCCAGGGCTACCATCTCCAGTCTGATTTGGCTGTCTAGGACGGCCTGATTATCCTTATGGGGCGGGATTCCTGTTGGAATGAAGATTATCTTGTCCAAATCTGCCCCTATCCTGATATATTCACTTAGTATCAAATGACCATGATGAATTGGGTTAAAGGTCCCCCCCATAATTCCTATCTTCATAAGAATTCTCCTTTATATTTCAAGAAAATAACTGTCCTAGGGTAATTGGATCTTTTTATTCTCCTTGGATTCCCTGTATAGGACTAGCTTACTCCCTATGCTTTGTACATACTCCGCGTCTAGTAGGCGGGCTAGTTCGCTTGCAACTTCTTTGGCATCTAAGTCTATATTTTGTAAAATCTTAATCTTTACCAATTCCCTGGCTTCTAGGGCTTCATCTACTTGCTTGATGAAGTTATCTGTTATACCATTTTTACCTATTTGAAAAATTGGTTCCAGGCTATTGGCCTTTGCCTTTAAATAACTTCTTTGCTTACCTGTTAACAATCCTGACACTCCTTTTAATGGAAGAATTCAAACTCATAGCCGCAGATAAATACTGACTCTCCCTCTTCAATACCTAGCTTTTCCAATTCTTCAACTATGCCTCTTTTCCTAAGGGCATCTTGGAAATATCTTAAAGAGTCTATATCGTCGAAATAGGTTGCTTCTAGGAGCCTCTCAACAAAGGTTCCCTCTACTATATAGATTCCATCCTCCTTCTTGACTATGACTGTTTCTTCTTCCTCTACAATTTCAAATTCTTCATATTCTTCATCAAAGGTTTCATAATCCCCCTCATGGGTGGTCAGTAACTCCCAAATGGAATACTTCAGATCTGCCACTCCCTGGCTTGTAGCTGCTGAGGTCTCAAACACCTGGATTCCTTGGGGCTCAAATTCCGCCCTTATCATCTCCAAATTTTCTTCAGCTCCAGGGAGGTCCATCTTATTGGCCACAATCAACTGGGGCTTATCCTCTAATTTGGGGTTGTACTGGAATAATTCATCGTTTATCTTATAAAAATCCTCTACCGGGTCCCTGCCTTCTAAACCAGATGCATCTAGGACATGGACTAGGACCCTGGTCCTTTCTATGTGCCTTAGGAAGTCATGGCCTAGGCCTACACCCTCTGAAGCACCCTCTATAAGTCCTGGGATATCAGCCAGGACAAAGCTCTTTCCTTCATCCACCCTGACCACTCCTAGATTGGGCTGGAGGGTGGTAAAATGATAGTTGGCTATCTTGGGCTTGGCTGCTGACAGCATGGACAAGATTGTGGATTTCCCTACATTGGGATAACCTATGAGGCCCACATCTGCCAGGAGCTTTAATTCCAGGATAATTTCTAATTCCTGGCCCTTGGTGCCTGGCTCTGCAAATCCAGGGGCCTGCCTGGTAGGTGTAGCAAATCTGGCGTTTCCTCTGCCCCCCTTGCCCCCCTTGGCTATTACGAATTCCTGGTCCTTATGCTTTAAATCCACTATTACTCTTTTGGTTTTAGCGTCCTTAACTAGGGTGCCTACTGGTACCCTAATGATGGTGTCCTGACCCTTCTTGCCATATTGTCTTTTGGTTCTTCCGTCTTCTCCATTTTCCCCGCTGTAGTGCCTCTTGTACCTAAAGTCCATCAGGGTCCTTATTCCTTCATCGGCCTTTAGGATTACGGAGCCACCGTCTCCTCCGTCTCCACCGTAGGGACCACCTGAAGGCTCGAACTTTTCTCTCCTCCAGGCTACTATTCCATTTCCACCCTTGCCTCCTTTTACGGAGATCTTGGCTACATCTATAAACATATGGTCATCATCCTCTAACACTTAATCTATACTTAAGTTCATTATAGTACTTAGTATATGAATAATCTAGGTCTTTATTAGATAAATAAAGCTTGCCTATTGGCAAGCTCATAAATTATGCTAATTCTTCAACTGGATAAACACTAACTTTCTTTCTATCTCTACCCATTCTTTCGAATTTTACTACTCCATCTACTGTTGCAAACAGAGTATCGTCACTACCTCTTCTTACATTAACGCCTGGGTGGATTTTAGTTCCTCTTTGTCTAACTAGGATATTACCAGCTAGTACGAATTGACCAGCTCCTCTTTTAACACCCAGTCTCTTTGCCCTACTGTCTCTACCGTTCCTGGAGCTACCTACTCCCTTTTTAGAAGCAAATAATTGCAAATTCAATTTGATCATCTGTTACACCTCCCTATTCCATGAGAGTCACATTATTTGGGTAACTTTCTTCTATGGATTTAACTCCTAACTCAAAAGTTCTTAAAACAATTTGACTATTATTGAATATTTCTTCACTTAAATTTCTAGGTAAATGTAGGTCTACAAATCCCGTTTCCTCATCAATCCTGTAGTCCAGTCTTTCCTTGTCTATCCCGCAGATTTCTATCAGGGAGTTTAGGGTAGTTATTGACAGGACGGAGATTGCAGCACATACTATATCTTGACCATAGGCCGCATATTCTGCATGCCCCTTAACTTCAAATCCTCTTATACTATCCTTATTTCTAAAGATCTTAACACGAATCATGTCTAGCCTACTATCTTTTCAATTTTTACCCTTGTATATGGCTGACGATGACCTGCTTTCTTTCTGTAGTTTTTCTTAGCTCTATACTTGTATACAATGATTTTCTTTGCTTTACCTTGTTCTAGAACACTAGCTTCAACCTTTGCTCCTTCAAGGTAAGGCTTGCCAGCTAAGAGCTCACCTTCCTTTGATAAGATAAGTACCTTATCAAAATCTACAGTTGCTCCAACTTCTGCATCTAACTTTTCTACAAATAGGGTATCGCCTTCTTGAACCCTATATTGTTTGCCTCCTGTTTCTATAACAGCGTACATACTCGGCACCTCCTCTAACCTAGTCTCGCCAATATTAGGTGCTATGCTTGAAAACCTAAATTGAGCGGCTCCACACCAAAACATTTTAACAAATCTAGTAGGTTTTGTCAAGATTTTTATTTTTGAATCCGCCCCCTACCCAGGCAGGTTGGACAGGTTATGGATATGGTACTGTCCAGGGTGGGCCTGATTTTCTTTCTGGTTATCTCTACTAGATTTAATTTGGTTATACCAATTATATTGGGCTGGTTCCTATCTAGTTTAAAGCACTTGGCCAGTCTGGATAGGACCTCTGATTTGTCACTTTTACTTTTCATATCTATAAAATCAATGATAATAATACCACCTATATCCCTGAGTCGAATCTGTCTGGCTATTTCTTCAGCTGCTAGCAGGTTGGTCCTTAAGACGGTATCCTTCAGGGACAAATTGCCTGTATATTTACCTGTGTTAATATCAATGGCTGTAAGGGCCTCAGTTTCATCTATGACTATGTAGCCTCCGTTATCTAGGGGGACCTTTCTCTTGAAGGCCTGTTGGAGGTCATTTTGGATATCCGCATGCTCTTCCATACAGAAGCCTTCATCCAGGATAATCCTTTTTTCTACAGGAATGGAGTAGAAGTAGCCCAATTCTAGTATGTTGTCATAGACTTCCTTGTTGTTCACGATTATCTGATAGTCCCTTTCATTGAAGGTCTCTCTAACAATTTTGTAGATTAAGTCTAATTCCTTGTAGATTCTCTTAGGTGTAGGAAGGAAGCCCTTCTGCATCTCTATCTTCCTATAGATGGCTAATAGTTGCTTATACTCAGCTTGGATTATGTCCTCGTCCTTATCTTTGGCATTGGTCCTAAAAATCATACCTATATCATCTTCTATGATTCTTTGGCCAAGCTCCTTTAGCCTTATGATTTCGGACTTCTTGCTTATTTTCCTGGATATATTTATATCCTTGGAAAAAGGTGTAAGGACTACATATCTACCAGGTAGACTGATATGGGTGGTCACCTTGGGACCTTTAGAACCCAGGGGTTCCTTGATGACCTGGACCATGACTTCCTGGCCAGATTTTATGACCTGGTCTATGGAATATTTCTTCTTGGATAATAGTTGTTCCTTATTATAGGCATCTTTAACATAGAGGTAGGCATTCCTGCCCTCGCCGATATTTACAAAGGCAGCCCCCATACCCCTAAGTACGTTCTCTACTCTTCCCCTATATACATTGCCTACTAATTTTGTATCATTTTCTTCCTCAGTATAGAATTCAACCAGCCGGTTGTTTTCAACAACTCCCACCTTATTGATTCCATCCTTGGAGCTTATAAATATATAATCCATAGACATACTCCCATTCTAGATTGGTTCGTATAGCTGGTCTCCATCTTCCTTATATAAGGCTTTCCTTATCAAGGAGACCGAATCCTTATCAAGCTTAATGATATCACTAGCCTTTAAGGCATCTATGAAGTCAAAGGGTCTGAGGTTTCCATCTTCTCCTACCCTCATAAGGACTTCCAGGGTGACTTCTGACCCTGTCTTATCCCTGACATCTATGCCACCTATCAGGGGGGCGATATCCTCTTCCTTCATGACCTTTCTCTTACCTTGTTTTCTGAGTCGGGATATTATTATTCCACCCCTGGCTAGCCAGTTGTCTAGTCTTTCTTGGATATCTTCGATACTTAGGTCTTCCTCAATTTCCAATGTAACCCCATAGAGGGCCCAGGATAACTCTGAGGATATGGACTTGTTTTCCTTAGGATATATTGCTCTTAGAATCCTGATATCCTTGGGCAAGACCTGGTTCATCTTTTGTGTAAAGTCATCAATATCTACCTTATCCTCTAACTCTATATCCATATACTCCCCTTCGCTCTCTATCCCTAATGAAAGGGGATTGGCTATTGAAAACTTTGGATGGGGATTGAATCCCTGGGAATACTTAACAGGAATCCCTGCCCTCCTAAAGGTCCTCTGGAAGAGGCGTAGTAAATCTAAATGCCCTATATATTTCAAATAATTCTTCTTATTAAATTTTACCCTTAATATCAATTAAAAACACCTCTCATGGAGCAGTCCCTGATGCCACATCCTGTACATGCTAGCCTACAGTCATGGGTCAATTGGCCTGCCAGGGATTTTTGGTATTCCCTGTATAAATACTTTTTAGACACCCCTATATCGATAAAGTCCCAAGGGAAGAGTTCATCCTCATTCCTTTCCCTTTGTGCGTAAAATCCACCGTCTATGTCCTCTTCATCAAAGGCTTCCTGCCATAGTTGGAAATTAAAATGTTCTCTCCAGCCATCATATTTGCAGCCCTTTTCCCAGGCCCTCTTTATAACCCTAGACAACCTTCTATCTCCCCTGGCAATAACAGCTTCCACATAGCTTACTTCTGGATCATGGTAGTTGAAGGTAATCTTCTTATCCTTTATGCTATCCTTGACCAGGTAGGCCTTCCTCCTAAACTCCTCTATGGAATCCTGACTTACCCACTGGAAGGGGGTAAAGGCCTTGGGTACAAAGCAGGAGCCACTGGCTGTTACTGAGAAGTTGCCCCTTCTTTTCTCTTTGGGAGCATTAAAGAATATATCCTTTACCAAGTAGGATAAATCCCTGATTCCCAGTACATCTTCATCTGTCTCTGTAGGCAGGCCTATCATGAAATAGAGCTTGATTTTGGACCAGCCTTCATCAAAGGCGTAGCTCACAGCCTTAACCAAGTCCTCTTCATCTACTCCCTTGTTGATGACATTTCTAAGCCTTTGGCTACCTGCTTCAGGTGCAAAGGTCAGCCCACTTTTCCTAACCTTTTCAATTTCCTTGAGAATATCTATGGAAAAGGAGTCCAGTCGTAAGGATGGTAGGGAAACACCGACATTGTCCTCCCCATGCTCTTTCATAAGGCTGGAAACCAAGAGTTGGAGCTGACTATAGTCGCAGGTACTTAGGGAGGATAGGGAGATATCCTCATATCCTGTATTGTCCACTAGCTCCCTGGCCAAGTCCATCAGTCTTGAAGGGGATTTCTCCCTGATTGGCCTGTAAAGCATGCCTGCCTGGCAAAACCTACATCCCCTGGTGCAACCCCTGAATAACTCCAGAACCACCCTATCATGTACTGTCTCAACAAAGGGTACTATCATGGTCTCTGGTGCAAACATGGAGTCTAAATCCTCTACTCTTCTCTTTTTAACCACTTTAGGTGCTTCATCTATTAAGGGTACCATTTCCCTTATGGTTCCATCTTCCTTATAATGGACATCATAAAATTTAGGAACATAGATGCCTTCAATATCAAGGATGTCCTTTAAGAAGGACTCCTTGTCCCAACCCCTTTCCTTATGCTCCTTGTATTTATTTAACAGTTCTAGGGTTACTTCTTCCCCCTCCCCTAGGACAAAAACATCTATAAAGTCCGCTAGGGGTTCTGGATTATAGGCACAGGGACCTCCCGCAATTACTAGAGGGTCATCATTAGACCTGTCTCTAGATAGGAGGGGTATGCCTGATAGGTCTAGGACATTGAGAATATTAGTATAACTCATCTCATATTGGAGGGTAAAACCTAGGATGTCAAAATCCCTTACCTCTTCCTTGTTTTCAAGGGTGTAGAGGGGGATGCCCTCCTTGCGCATGAGTTCTTCCATGTCTATCCAAGGGGTAAATACCCTTTCACAGGCAAAGTCGTCATATTGGTTTATGAGATTATATAAGATGTGGAGTCCTAGATGGGACATACCCACATCGTAAACATCTGGAAAGCAAAAGGCAAATTTTACCTTAACCTTGTCTAAGTCTTTTATGATGGAGTTTTGCTCCATTCCTATGTATCTAGCAGGTTTTATAACCTTGTTTAATACTCTATCCAACTTCTTCTTTTCTATCATAATGTATCCTTTCTAATCTAAAGTGTATTATTATATATTACCATACTTAAAACAAAAAAACATCCATCCTTAATTTTTGAGATTGATTTAATTTGAGTCTCATTTTGAAAATTTATTCTTTTTCCTGCAGAAACAGAAAGAGGCTTAGACAAAATAATATACCTCAGCAATGGATACCGAGGTATAGTTTCTATTGGAACTCTATAAATTTTAGTGGATTTACATGCTGCCCATCTTTAATGATTTCAAATCTTAAGTATTTTTGTCCATCTTTATTGGTCCCCAAATAGCCTATCAAATCCCCTTCTAAAACCCTATCTCCTATAACAAAGTAGGATTTGGATAGGTAACCATAAACATGGTCTATTTCTTCGCTTTCGACCGTAACATAGTAGCCCTTGTTATTGGTTAGTATAACATCCTTAACAATTCCAGCTGCTATGGCCCTGGGTTCAGTGTCTCCATGGGATAGGATATCTATTCCCCTATTGGTTTCCTTGTGGTAGCCCTTGAATATCTCGCCTTTGATTGGGGCTGGATATTCTGGCTCATTGTCTAGGTTGAAGACCTCTAGGACTTTCTTAGAATCATCTAGCAAGTCCTTTCCCTTGCTAAATATCTTCTTACTATCCTCTACCAGCTTGAATTCATAGTTAATACTGCTCTTGACCTTTTCTAAAAAGACATTAGTTGCCTTAAGGTCCAAGGACTTTAAGAATAGTAAGAGCAATATTATACTAAGGGCTACCAGGCTCTTATGTAAAAGTTTCTTTAAGATATCAGGTCCCTTGGTCGATAGAAGATCTAATATGTTCCTTAAATTCCTCTTCATATTCTCACCTGCCTTAATAGTATATTAATATTTATTAAGGCTAGGTTTTAGACCACATTTACTTATATGTTTGTATCTAATTCTTGTTTTTCATCTTAAGGATTGGAATATTGGCAACCAGGGCGGACATGGGTCTTGAATCACCATCTCTTTTCATCCTGGTCATCTTTATGTCTAGGCCTTCCTCATCTATATCTGCATATTCTGTGATTACCCTTATTATGTCTGTTTTTATCATATCTAAAAACCTAGGTGATAAGTCAGATCTGTCATGCACCAATACCAACTTAAGCCTTTCCTTTGCAATATTCTTGCTTTTCTCTTGCTTCTTCCCAAACATCTTAAATAGATCCAAGACTCTCCCCTCCTATTTTCCGAATATCAGCTTGAATATCTTACTGATCTTGCCTTCGTTATCATCTTCTATATCTAAGAGCTCTATTTCTTCACCTAATATTCTCTTTGCTATGTTCATATAGGCCTTACCCGCCAATGATCTTCCTTCTATTACAGCAGGCTCACCCTTGTTGGTTGATATGACTATTTCTTCGTCATCAGGCACTATTCCGATTAAATCAATGGCCAGGATATCTTCGATATCCTCCCTATTCATCATGTCGCCTTTCTTAACCATATCTGGCCTTATCCTATTGATTAGGAGCCTGTGGTCATGCAGCCCTTTTGCTTCAAGAATACCGATTACCCTGTCGGCGTCTCTAACAGCTGATATCTCTGGAGTAGTTACTATGATTGCTAGATCTGCTCCAGCTATGGAATATTGGAAACCTTGCTCTATACCTGCTGGGGAGTCGATTATTATGTAATCGAATTCATCCTTGAGCTCATTAACTAATTCAATCATTTGCTCTGGTTTTACTGCTGACTTGTCCCTGGTTTGGGCTGCTGGCAGTAGATAAAGTTTTTCAAACCTCTTGTCCCTGATAAGGCCTTGTTTTAAGCGGCAGGTTTTTTCTACCACGTCTACGATGTCATATACAATCCTGTTCTCTAGCCCCATAACTACGTCTAGGTTCCTTAGTCCAATATCTGCATCTACTATAACAACTGACTTGCCAAGCATTGCAAGGCCTGTCCCTAAATTAGCACTGGTTGTGGTCTTGCCAACTCCACCCTTGCCCGATGTGACTACGATTGCAGTTCCCTTTTTATTTTCCATGTAAGTTCCTCCCTATTATTTATTAGGTAAATATGGCTCAATTATGATTTCACCATCGTATACTCTTGCAACTTCAGGTAGTTTATATTCTGATATATCGCCATCTGGTGCCCTGACAATTATATCCGCTATCCTCAATTGATTGGGAATTAGGTTGTATGCAGCTACTATAGCCTCATTGTCACCATTAAATCCAGCATGGGCTACTCCCTTTAGGGTCCCAAGGATGATAATATTGCCAGTGGCCTTAAGAAAGGCCCCTGGATTAACATCTCCTACTACTACAATATTACCATTATATTCTACGATTTGGCCAGACCTAAGGGTTCCATATAGGAACTTGGTCATGCCCTCCTTAGAGTTTTTTACTACGGAGCTTTCCAATTCCCTCTTGCTCTTGTAGATCATATATAGCCTATCCAGGAGGTCATCCCCTAGGTCTATGTCAAAATCATACCTGTATTTTAAGATTAGGTGTATCTCAAGCATCTCTTCTGGAGATAGGTCTTCACCACTTACCCCTAGGAAGTTGACACCCTGAAAAAATCCCGATGACTTAGCCAGCTTGGTCTTTAGCTCTTCTTTGATCTTGTCCATGTCAGAACCATAGATTTCTAAATATACGCCGTCATTTACCCCTTTAAAGGCTATTGTACCATTTTTCACTTGCCAGTACCTCCGTCCTAGTCAATCTATAATGATTCTATTTTATCATATAATTGTAAATTTCACCATTTTTCTACCTAAATTCCCTATCTTGTTGGGAAGTTTTCGTAGGGTAGATTATCGTCGATGCTAGAATCATTTAATCCGAGGTACTCAGCCATGATGTCTCTAACCATGGGACCAGCATAACCACCTGACCCCCCCTGGAAGATGAGGGCTGCCACGGCTATTTCTGGTTCATCATAGGGGGCGAATCCTACAAACCATGCAAAGTCATCATAGACCTCACCTGTTGATGGATTTATACCAGTTTTTTGGGCTGTACCTGTCTTAACTCCTACCTCTATGGGGAAGTTTTGAAATACCCTTCTGGCTGTACCACTTTCAGATACCATCTTCATACCCCTTTTAATATGCTCGAGGTTTTCATAATCGTTTAATTCTATCCTGTCTGGATTCGGATCGTGGGCATACTGGGTCTCTGAATTGTTGTAGTTCTTTACATTATCAATCAAGGTCAGCTTGTGTTTATAGCCACCGTTTGCTATGGTTGCTACATAATTGGCCATTTGGATAGGAGTATAGGCTCCTGCCCCTTGTCCAATGGTGACATTTATTGTGTCTGATAGCCTCCAGCTACCATAGTTAATATAGGTATACTTAATCATATCAGCCAGCCCTTCCCTATCTCCAGGAAGCCTCAATTCAGAGTTGATACCCATATCTTCAAGCCTTCTTACTACTTCCCCTCTGGATAGGGGCTCATCATATTCTAGCCATGTAAGGATCTCTTCTATGGCCTTTTCCTTGAAGTCTTCGTCATATTCACGGTCTTCCTTATAGTACTTTTCTAGCTTTCTATTTAAGACGGATTTTAAGAGGGCCTTGGTATTGAGTAACTTCCTTTGGGGATCAGGTATCACCCCAGATACTTCGGCAGGGATATTTATCTCAATTCCAGTCTTGTCATTTAATCCAAGTTTCTTAGACATTTCTGCTATATCCTCAACGTCAATCTTAACTCCGATATTGGCCCCTGTTTTCTGGTTATAACCTAGGGCTAGGGTGTAGAAATAATAGTTACAGGAGTCCCTAAGGGCTTCATATACGTTTACAAAGCCATGGGTCCTACCACCACCGGTCCAAATATGGCATTTAAAACTATCATTTCCTATATCGACTTTCCCCATATCCCTGATTCTTAACTTGGGATCTAGCCCCTTTTCCAAGGCTGTTAGTCCTGTAGCCATCTTGTAGATGGAACCAGGTTCAACAGCAGTCTGGGTGACTATATTATATAGGGGTCTGGGGGCCAATTGGTCCTTGTCATTTTCGGGGAAGAGGCTCTCCCAGTCAGTCTTGGATATACCTATGGAGAAGAGGTTGGGGTCATAGGCTGGATAGCTAGCGCTGGCTAGGACCTGACCAGTCTTAACGTCTATGGCCACAACTGCTCCTGAGTTAGCTACATAGGGCTTACGCTTTCTTTTATTGATACCATAGGTGTAGTCTCCCCATCCCCAGGGACTACGGTAAGTGCCTCCTCGGCTTATCTCTTCCAAGGTATGCTTCAAGGCCTGCTCTGCAACCTGTTGGAGTTTCAAGTCAATGGTGAGGTAGACATTGTTGCCTGGAATGGGTTTTTCCTCTGTTAAGACGCCGGTTGTGTTACCGACGGAGTCTACTTCTACTTCCTTAACCCCGTTTTTGCCCTTTAAGATTTCTTCAAAACTCTCCTCTATACCTGTTTTCCCAATTAGTTCATTGGGTGAATACTTTAATTCTTCCACGTATTTTTCTATTTCATTGGCCTGGCTTATCTTGCCTAGGTAGCCCAAGATATGGGCTGCTGAATGGCCTTCTGGATAGTACCTAACGGGCTCTACTGAAACACTGATGCCAGGTACCTCAGCCGAGGTCTCTTCTATCTTGGCTACAGTGGCATCCTTGATGCCGTAGGCTATGTTTATTGGATTATAGGCCAGATAGCCTTGTTTTCTTATTTCTTCATGGATAATGAGAATCTTTCTAGCCTCATAGATACTTAAACCTTCATCAATCTCATATCTATCTCTTAATTTCTTAAAGACCTCCTCCTTGTCCTTGTTTAAAAGGCTTTGGATATTAGGATTTTCACCTTCTTCCACATCTATTACCTTGCTGCTGGTATAGAATTGGATTAGGTTGTTTATTTCTACATATTGGAAATTATTGGCTACAGAAATCCTTGGATTGATGCCATCCCTTAATAGTTGAGATTGGACAGAGTATTTAATATCATCCCTGGTTATGAAATCTGCTAGGACTCCTGCCCTTTCAGCATAATTTATTAATAAATCAACCAGGTTCTCATCCCCGATATCAATATTGCCTGTATATCTATAGATGACTGAGGATTCATCATCTCCTAATTCTGCCTCTATTGGTACTTCCACGCCCTTTTCCCTGATTAAATCCAGTAGAACTTTGCCTGGGATTAGTCTATCCTCATCTTCACGCTGAATACTGGTTTCTAAGAAATTCTTCAAGGGAGACTGCTTGGTAGTATCTATAAAGTCTTCCACTGCCCCTAGGGGTAGGTCCTCAGAAGTCAATTCATCTATGGAGTATATTGGACTTATTCCCTGATTGGACATTTGTAGTTGAAGAAAATACAAGATTTCTTCATCTGTGACAAAGTCTATTAAGATTCCAGCTTCTTCAGCGGATCTTATAAGTAGGTTTACTGGGCTTTCATCACCAAGATCCTCATTGCCCGTATACTTATATAGGACTGTAGAATTATCATCGGCTAAGGTAATTTCTAGAGGAAGTGAAATGTTATCCTCCTTTAAGAAATCTAATAAGACTTGGCCTGGGATTATCCTACCACCATCCTCCTTTTCATAGCTGGTTTCTAGGAAATTCATCAAGGGGAATTGCTTGGCTATGTTTACGAAGTCATCCTTTGCACTTGAGGTCAGGGTTATTCTTGGATATATATTGCTCAAGTGTCTTTTTTGGCTTAGGTACTCTTCTTCATAGGTTATGGCAATCTCTTCAAGATAGATATTATCTACCAAATCATTCTCTACTAGTATATCGTATACCAGCTTCCTAGATAGGGAATGGTCTATGGTCTTTCTTAAGATGGTTGTATCTTCTTCCAGGTACTGGATTAGAATATCCCTAGCTGAAGCTCCTGAAGGGATACCTTTAGATCTCTTCCACCTGTCGATGTCGATTTTTTCATCAAAGAAGATCTGGACCTGCCCCTCCTGGATATCTGTTTCTATGGGTAGGTCTATGCCTTTCTCTAATATGGCCCTAATGGTTTTGTTAGCTGTTATAAATTTGAAGTGACCTAGATAGTCCCTATGTACATAGTGGGAGTCTACAAGCCTAGGGATTAGGTTGTTGTCCATGATTAATTGGATAACCTTGTCTATTGGCTCTAAAGATTCTTTTTGATAGTCCCCTTCTGTCCTGTACTTAAATACATTCAGTTGGATGGGGAGTTCATCTACATAGGTGACCCCATCTTCTTCTAAGAGCCTTATCAGGTCTAGGTAGGCCTGGTTTCTGGTCTTTAAATCCAGCCTATTTAACTCATCCTTTAATAACTGGACGGTAAAGCTGGACTTGTTGCCTGCCAGTAGTCTACCATAGCGGTCCCTGATCTCCCCTCTGGGGGCTGTAGTGTAGACCTCTTTTAGTCTCTTGTTGTCAGCTAAATCCCTATAGTAGTCCCCTTGGGCTATTGTCAAGGTGGCCAATCTTATGGATAGGGCCAGCATCAAGAGTATTAGAACAAAGGTTATTATATTGTATCTATTTTTAATTTTATCGAGAATATTCACCTATATCACCCCTACCTTTTCCCAAATCTTAGGGAAGGTATAACAAATATCTTGGAAAATAGTTTATAAAGCAGTAGAGCTAAAATCCCATTGTAAAGAATTTCTATTGAAAATACCTTCTGCAACATAACTTCCCTAGGTATCTCCCGGGATAGGAAGAACATAAGTACATAATAGAAGTAGTTGTAATAAATGGTTCCTATAACAGAAGAAAGTATTGGAATCACCATGTTTTCAATGTCCAATACTTCATGTATCAAGCCCAAACCATATCCTAGGAAAAATAAGATCAAGGCATTTACCCCTACTACTTGTCCAAAAAATATGTCTTGAATTAGCCCTAGGGCTAAAGCAAAAAAGCCTCCATAATACTTACCCTTTCTTAAGGCTACCATGACTATGATAACTAAGCCAGTATTAGGCAGGTATCCAAATAGGCTAAGATAGGGTAGTATTGAGCTTTGAAATATGGTATTTATGATTAAAATTAATATTAGGGTTGGAATGTTCACTTAAATCAATCCTCAAATCAATCTCTTATTACAAGTACCTTGTAGAGCTTCTTAAAGTTTATGGCTGGGTCTACAGTTATTCTCATTATCAACTCTTCATCGTCATGGTGGACTTCTGCCACCTCACCTATATATATGTCTTCCTTAAATACCTCTCCTAATCCTGAGGTAAAGACCTTGTCCCCAGGGATAACATCTGCTTCACTATCAAAGAGGTAACCTTCTATTGTTCCGTCAATGGTTAGTTTGCCATTGAGCATACCACCGTCCTGGGTTCTTATTATCTTAAAGGAAACCTTGTTTTGCTCATCTATAATGGATATGACCTTGGCCCAGTTGCTTCCGATATCAGCTATACGCCCTATAAGGCCTTCTTCTATAACTCCATTCTCTGTTTCAATTCCCTGGATTACATTATCATTCTTCTTAAGCCCATGATTTAAACCCTTGTCAATGGTAAATACATCATACCAGTTGCCAGGGTCCTTGCCTGTTATCTGGGCTGAAATCAGGTCATAACTTGTGTTTTGAAGCAGGCCTGCTTCATTTTTAAGGAAGTCATACTTGCCTATAAGGTTGTTGAGGTCTCTGTTTTCATCTTCTAAGGCAGCTACCTTTGCCAGTAACTCCTCATTTTCCTCTGACAGCCTGGATATGTTTTTTATGGAAGAAAAAAATCCAGATACCCTATTGCCAATGCTATAGACTACCTTGTTGACGGGTTTAAAAATGTTACCCATAAGGTTTTCAAAAGTACTTACAGACAACCTATCCTTGTTAGTAAACCCAATTATAAGAATTAGAATGATAGCGACAGCTGTCACCATCATTCTATTTTTGTATTTTCTAAAAAAATACATAGTATCACCACTTAACCCATTTTTTTAGTGTTATACATTGTCTTTTTCAATATATCAATGCTATCTAATGCCTTTCCAGTACCAATAGCTACACAGTCAAGTGGATTTTCTGCTACTATAACTGGCATGCCTGTTTCTTCTATGATTACTCTATCCATGCCGTCTAATTGGGCTCCTCCACCTGTTAGCATGATGCCCTGCTCCATGATATCTGCAGCTAGCTCAGGTGGGGTCTTCTCAAGTGTGGATTTGATTGAGTCTATGATGTTTAATATTGGCTCCTTCATGGCTTGATAGATTTCTTTAGATGAGATTTCTAGGGTCTTGGGTAGACCGGTTATTAAATCACGTCCCCTTACGTCCATTGTCACAAGTTCAGAATCTTTATCAGCTGTACCTATGTTTATCTTAATTTCTTCAGCTGTTCTTTCTCCTATCATGAGGCTGTATTCTTTCTTTATATAGTTGACGATAGCTTCGTCAAACTCGTCTCCACCCACCCTGATGGATTTGCTTGTTACTATACCTCCAAGGGAGATAACTGCTACTTCTGTGGTACCTCCACCGATATCCACAATTAGGCTACCAGTTGCCTCTTGGACTGGTAGGCCTGCTCCGATGGCTGCTGCCATGGGTTCTTCTATTAGGTAGGCATCCCTGGCTCCAGCATGGATGGCCGCCTCTTCAACAGCCCTCTTTTCTACTTCAGTGACCCCACTGGGTACACAGATTACTACCCTGGGCTGGATGATGGATCTTCTCTTGTAGGCCTTGCCTATGAAATACTTCAACATATCTTGTGTTACATCAAAATCAGCTATAACTCCGTCTTTTAATGGTCGAATGGCCACTATGTTGCCTGGAGTTCTACCAATCATCTTCTTAGCTTCTTCACCTACTGCCAGGACCTGTTTGGTATTGGTTTGGATAGCTACTACTGAGGGCTCCCTAGCTACTACCCCCTTACCTTTTACATAGACCAAGGTGTTGGCTGTTCCTAAATCTATTCCCATATCTTTATTTAAAAATCCAAAAAGTCTCATAAATGTCTCCTTCCAATGTTAAAATAAATTCTTTTCCTTGAAGCTTATATATCTATTATCCCCAATGATTATGTGATCTAGTACCTTTATTCCTACTAGATTTCCAACTTCTGCTAATCTATGGGTAATATTTATATCTTCATTACTTGGGTGTGGGTCACCACTGGGGTGGTTATGTAATAGGATAATGGAATTGGCATTTCTCTTAATAGCCATGTTGAAGACATCTCTTGGATGAACTATTGAAGCATTTAAGGTCCCAACTGAGATATTTTCAATGCCTAGGACTTGGTTTTTTGTGTCTAGCAGGGCTATATTGAAATGTTCCTTTTCTAGATATCTCATATCATCCATTACCAGGTTGGCTATAACCATGGGTGAGGTTACCTTTACCTTATCCTCTGCATTCCACCTACTGATCCTCTTACCTATCTCTATGGCAGACAGGATTTGGGCAGCCTTGCATTTCCCTACGCCTTTAATTTCAGTAAGTTGTTCTAAACTTACATTTGTCAAGAAGGGAAGACCCTTATCATCTATGTTTAGAATTGTCTGGGCAAGGTCTATGGCTGTTTTTTCACCATATCCTGTCCTTATTATGATAGCTAATAATTCAGCGTTGGATAAAGATTCAACACCATAGCTATATAGTTTCTCTCTAGGTCTTTCACTTATGGGCAAATCCTTGATGGTATAAGTCCTCTCAATATCCAGGTTAACGTCCATAATTTCACCTTCTTTATATTAAACTCTTATTGAAATGTTTCAACATCAATTCGTCAAGTTTAACCAAAGGCAGTCCTATTACATTATAATATGAACCAACTATACTTTCAACAAGAATACCACCTAAACCTTGGATTCCATAGGCTCCAGATTTATCCAGTGGTTCCTCGGTTTCTATATATTTTCTTATGGTAATAGGTTCTAAATCCCTAAACTTTACTTTCGTAAGATCATAGTCTACAACCTTTTTATTTTGGCATAGGTTGATGATGGCAAGTCCAGATATTACCTGGTGCTCCTTGCCACTTAAGAGCTGGAGCATCCTATAGGCATCTTCCTCATCCTTGGGTTTTTCTAAGATTTCGTCCTTGTAGACCACTATGGTATCAGCTCCAATGACTATCTTATCTTCATATTGCTTGCTTACCTCATATGCCTTGGCATAGGCTATGGCCATGGCATATGGAATAGGCTTATCCCTAGGATCTAAAACCTCACTTACCTTGCTTTCCACTGCTTGGTAATCTATATTAAACTTATCGAATAGTTCCTTCCTTCTAGGGGATGAAGTTGCTAGAATAATCTTACTCATATTCTCCTACCTTCTAAATATGATATTAAAGCTTACCGTTAGGTTCCTGATTATGTATGTAGAAGCAAGTCCTACAAAATAGCCTGAGAAAATGCTAACTAACATCAAGAATGGTAAGTATGTATAGATTTTCAAGTTATTCATTATGATGGTAGCTACTGTTACCTGGGCAAAATTATGAGATAAGGCTCCCAGAATACTTACTCCTATTAAGCTGAATATATTAGAAAAGTATCTATATCCAAAATACATGGCGATACAGCTTAAGACTGCACCAGAAAAACTATATATAAAGCTCGATACACTTCCTGTTACAAGCATCAGTACGATACTTTTAAGCATAGCAACCGTTATACCATCCGTAAATCCAAAAACTACCAGGGTTATTAAAACCACCATATTGGATAAACCTAGTCTAGCACCTGGAAAGGCAATAGGAAGTGGGATTGCTGATTCTAGGACGCTTAGGGCTAATCCTACTGATACTAATACTGATAAAAAAAGCATCTTATTTAATTTTTTCATTTGTACCTCTTCCTAATAATTAATCATGTCTATTCCATCAACAGAGTCTATTCCCTTGATTTCTACTATCAGCCTATTAGGCAGGCAAACTATGGTTTCACCTATACGGGATATGTAGCCTTGCTTAACATCGATCTTGTCCGGGCAGCTGGCTTCAATAACTCTTACCTGGTTATCACCGACTTCGATTAAATTATAGCCGTATTTTGTTTCGATAGGTATGGTTTTTCCTACTACACTCTTGTCGAAGATTATCCTTTTGATTTCTTCGCCATTTACTTGTACACTTACGTATTTATCTTTATTGGATAGTCCTTGGCTTTTTATATATCCCATGGATGCCAGGGATAGGATGAGCACAAAAACTATTAATAATTTATCACCTTTAGTCACTTTAATCACCTTTCTAAATACATAAGATACCTATCTTCACTCTTATAAGTTTACCACATTCCCCGTTATGTTTACAACAATAATTTACCCCGTAGGGTATAGATAGGGAGTGCCCCAGGGTACAACAATAATTTACCCCGTAGGGTATAGATAGGGAGTGCCCCAGGGTACAAAGATGACCTAACTTAGCGAACTATAGTGAGCTTTAGTAGGTCATTCGCAAGGAACATCAAATTTGCAAGAGAGGGACGAATGAACAAATTTGTCATGTGAGACTGCGCTTTATTATAAGTTATCTACTTTTGTTAATCCCTAGTAATGTGTAATGAGGGAGTGTGTGTTAGGTCATAAAAAAGTAGAGCCTTTCGGCTCTACTTTCTTAGCTAGCGACGTCTTCGTCTTTCTTTTCTACACTAGTCCAAATACATTTAGTTGGACATTTTTCTTCACAAATTCCACAATTTGTACACTTGTCATAGATAATCTTGGCTAGATTATTTTCAAATGTGAAGGCATCCTCTGGACAATTTCTGACACAGATTCTACATCCTATGCAGCCTATGGAACAATTTGCCCTAACATCTTTACCCTTGTCCTCACTCATACATTTAACTATGTATTCATTATCATAAGGTACAAGCTCGATGATACCTTTAGGACAGATTTCTATACACTTCATACAAGCTGTACATTTGTCCTTATCTATGACTGCAACACCATCTATCATTCTAATAGCATCGAATTCACAGACATCATAGCATGTACCACAGCCTAGGCAGCCGTATGAACAAGCCTTGCAGCCATCTGCAATCTCATTTTGGTACCTGCAATCTTCAACACCATCATAAATATATTTATCTTTAGCTTTTTCCTTGCTTCCTTGACACAATACTACAGCAACATTTTTATCTACTGCTGCTGAGTCTACACCCATGATTTTAGCTACTTCATCAGCAGTAGTTTGACCACCGATTGGACAAGCATTTACAGGTGCTTCTCCATTAGCTATAGCCTCTGCTAAGCCAGCGCAACCTGGGAAACCACAGGCTCCACAGTTTGCTCCTGGTAGTGCATCTAAAACTTCAGTTATCTTAGGATCAACTTCAACTTTAAACACATCAGAGGCAATGGATAATAGAACACCAAATAGCAATCCAAATCCGCCTAAGACCAATACTGGATTTAAAATATCACCCATTTCATTACCTCCTATACTATTCCACTAAAACCTGAAAAGGCTATGGACATTAATCCTGCTGCAACTAAGGCTATCGGTACACCTTCTAATGCTTTAGGTACATTGGCTAACTCTAACTTTTCCCTAACACCTGATAAGAGTATCAATGCTAGGAAGAAACCTAATGAAGCTCCTATACCACTAGCTATGGCCTCAATAAAAGTGTACTGTTCTTGGATATTTAATATAGTAACACCTAGTACTATACAGTTAGTAGTAATAAGTGGTAGGTAAACACCCATTGCCTTATATAAGGCTGGACTTGCTTTCTTTATGAATAGCTCAGTAAACTGAACTAGTGAAGCTATTACTAATATAAATATCAAAGTCTGTAAGTAACCAATTCCTAATGGATCTAGAATTGCATGTTGAATAAAATATGTTATGGCTGATGCCATTGTTATAACGAATGTAACGGCAAGACCCATACCAGTTGCAGTTTCCATCTTAGTAGATACTCCTAAAAATGGACATATCCCCAAGAACCTTGCAAATACATAGTTATTAACAAATATAGTTGAAATAAGTATTGTTAATATGTTCATTTAGTCCCCTCCTCTACTATTACTAATTAGTAGCCTTTTTTCTGTCGATAGCTATTTTAAACACAGCTATAAAGATACCTAAAAGAATGAAGGCTCCTGGTGGCGCTAAAAATATTCCTGCCGGCTGGTATCCCTCGCCAAAAATATTTATAACAAAATCTGTTCCAGCAAATATGGTTCCAGAACCGAATAATTCTCTAACTGCTCCAAGGATTGTAACGACAACTGTATATCCTAGTCCCATACCTAAACCATCTATGGCAGATGGAATAACACCATTGTCAAATGCAAAGGATTCTGCCCTAGCTAGTATAATACAGTTAACAACTATCAAGGGTAAGAATATTCCTAGTGCCTTATAGATAGGCTGTACATAGGCATTCAAGAACATCTCTACTATAGTTACAAATGTAGCTATAACAACGATGAATGCTGGTATACGGATTGTGTCTGGTATAACTTTTCTTAGTAATGATACAACTACATTTGAGCATACTAGAACGAATATAACTGCCAATCCCATTGAAAACCCATTTATTGTTGTATTAGTTACAGCAAGAACTGAACATAATCCTACCAATTGAATCAATACTGGGTTTTCCTCAAAAATACCTTTCCTAAATATATCTAAAAGTTTCAATCTTTCCACCTCCACTATCCTATCGTTAGTTTAAGCCGCCAAATACTTCTATGGCTTCATTTACAGCTTTTACTACAGCTTTTGTAGAAACTGTTGCACCTGAAATCATAAGGACTTCATCTTCGGCTGAAGGTGATGCTACTGCCTTAAGTTCACTATCAGTTCCCTTGCCAACAAATGTATCTGTAAAATCTGCTTCTTCTATCTTAGTTCCTAGACCTGGTGTTTCTGAGTTTTCACCAACTCTAATTCCTGTCAGCTTACCATCTGTACTTATACCAGTAAGGACAGGTACATCTCCACCGTAACCCTTGGAGCTTGTTGAAATTACATAGCCTAATAACTCCCCGCCTGCTTTTGCTTCTTTTACATTTTCATTAACTTCAGCAAATTCATCAGCATCTGGGAAGAGTTCGCCTAGTAATTTTTCTTGCTTTTCTTCTTCTGTTTCTTCTACTATTGGCTCTACGTCCGCATCTGTGAAGTTTACTTGGAATATGTTAATTGCTTCATTAACTGCTGTAACTACTGCCTTAGTGGAAACTGTTGCACCTGAAATCATTTGTACTTCATTTTCAGCAGAAGGTGATGCTACAGCCTTAAGGTCACCAGTAGCTGCCTTACCAACAAATGTATCTGTAAAGTCTGCTTCTTCTATCTTAGTTCCTAAACCTGGTGTTTCTGAGTTTGTACCTACCCTAATTCCAGCCAATGTACCATCCGCATTGATACCAGTTAATACAGGTACTTCACCACCATATCCTTTGGAGCTGGTCATGATTACATAGCCTAGTAAGTCTCCACCGGATTTGGCTTCTAGGATATTTTCTTTTACTTCTACGAACTCATCAGCTTCTGGGAATAGTTCGCCCATTAGTCTTTCTTGCTTTTCTTCTTCTGTTTCTTCTACTATTGGGGCTACTTCTACATCAGTAAAGTATCTTAGGTATGCATCTCTTGATGCGTTTACAGCATTAAGTACTGCATAAGATGATACTGTAGCTCCTGATATTAGTTGGACCTCATTGTCAGCTGATGGTGAACCAACAGCTTTTAGTTCTTCAGTTGCTGATTTACCCTTATAGGTATCCGTAAAACTAGGTTCTTCAATCCTGTCACCTAGGTCTGGTGTCTCTGAATGGCTACCAATACTAATACCAGCAATGGTATTGTCTTGAGCGTTTATACCTGTTACTACATTAACGTCTCCGCCATATCCTCCCGCTGAACTCCTAAATGAATAGCCCAGTATAGTGTCACCTGATTTAATCTCAAGTACTTCAGAGATATTGGAATGTGTTTCTTGAATCTCTGCTAACTTAGCCTCATCTATCTCTACTAAATCATCTGCATCTGGGAACATCTCTAATAATGCTCCAAAACTCTCTTCCCTTTCTCTTTCCGCTATAATTGGACCGGTAATACTATTAGAGAAAGCTAAAATCGCAGCAGAAACTGCTGTAAAAAGTAGTAGTGTTATACCTAACTTGATAGTATTTTTCATTTATTTTGCACCCCCAAACACTCTTGGTCTCGTAAACCTCTCAATAATTGGGGTCATTATGTTCATAAGTAAGATTGAATATGATACCCCTTCTGGCATACCGCCTTTAACCCTTATTAGGGCAGTTAATATAC
>FZPS01000192.1_pt44 | contig 63226 bp, 49 predicted proteins | sample 1817821 | NCBI WGS metagenome assembly FZPS01 (sample SAMEA104158645, study PRJEB21678) | metagenome | place: Germany | collected 2015-04-21
AAAGTACCCTGCTAAATATCATGGGAGGTATGGATCGCCCTTCGACCGGTCGGGTTAGCTATGCGGGGGAAGATTTAACCCGGGTATCGGATGATCTTTTGGGGCGTTTCCGGCGTCATGAAGTCGGGTTCGTTTTTCAATTCTACAATTTGATACCGGACTTGACCGCCTGGGAAAATGTGGAAATTGCAGCCGAATTGGTAAAGTCGCCGTCATCGGTAGCCAAGGTCCTGGAGGAGGTCGGTCTGGCGGACCGGGCTTATCATTTCCCTTCCCAGTTGAGTGGAGGGGAACAGCAGCGGGTTTCCATCGCCCGGGCCATGGTCAAGAACCCGCGTTTGCTGCTCTGTGACGAGCCTACCGGTGCCCTCGATCACCAGACCGGCAGCATGGTGCTTTCCCTCCTGGCCAACGTAAGCCGCAGTCTGGGGAGCGCAGTCGTTATTGTCACTCACAACACGGTTATTGGCGATATGGCGGACCGGGTGATCCGCATGCGCAGTGGGAAGGTGGCGGAGATCATAACCAATCCCGACCCGCTGCCTCCGGAAAGGATAAGCTGGTAATGAGTGTTTTAAGTCGCCGGCTATGGCGTGCTTTTCGTAAAAGCAGGCTGCAGTTTTTGGCGGTGGCCCTGGTGGTTATGATCGGGGTATCCATTTACATATCCATGAATACCGCCTATTACAACCTGGACCACTCACGGGATGTATTTTACCGGGAGAATCATTTTGCGGATTACTATTTCCATGTGGTTCGCGCTCCTTACCAGGTGATCAAGAGGATCGAGGCCTTATCCGGCGTGGACATGGTTACCGGGCGGGTGCAGATGGATGTCCCGCTGATGCGGGAAAATGCCGACCGGGGTACCATTCGCTTAACCGGCTACCACCTGCCTTTAGACAAGGAAGTTAACCGCATTCAGCTTTTGTCAGGGAGGATGTTCGATAAGGACCCGAGCGGGGGCCGGATTGAAGTCCTGACTGATCCTCAGTTTGCAGCGGCCAACCGTTTGAATCCCGGGGACAGCTTGGTTGTGGCGGCTCAGGGGCGGGAGGTGACTCTCACTGTTACCGGTACCGCGGGGGGGCCGGAGTTTATTTATCCGATGAAGGATGCAGCGAGCCTGATGCCGGAACCGGAGAGCTTCGGAATCATTATGGCTCCTTTGAACCAGGTCCAACAGGTTTTGGGCTATCCCGGTCAGGTTAACCAGGTACTGATTACGGTTGCTCCCGGATATGACGAGGAGAAGGTGGCGGAACAGGTTGAGAAGATCCTGGAACCATACGGCAACCTGGCCAGCTACCCTCGTAAAGACCAACTCAGCCATGCTATGTTGGATGCTGAACTGGAGGGTTTGCAGAAAAGTGCAAGCAGCCTACCCGCCGTTTTCCTGGTGCTGGCAGCCGTTATTCAGTACGTGATGCTGGGCCGGATGATCAAGACCCAGCGCCGGGAGATCGGGATACTCAAGGCCTTGGGATTTGACCGGCGCCGTATCGTTATGCATTACGCGGGCTACTCCATGATGATTACTCTCCTCGGGGCGGTTCTGGGGATAATCTTTGGAATCATGCTGTCCTCGGTGTTTTCCAAGGCCTATGCCATATTTTTTAACCTGCCCCAGGAGATTGGCGGGCTTAATGTCAAGGCCATCTTCTACGGGTTGATCTTCAGCCTGGCAGCGGGAGCGGCTGCGGGGCTGGGGGCTTCTCGCGGAATACTTTCCCTAAACCCGGCCGAGTCTATGCGGTCCGAGCCGCCACGGGTATCAGGGCGGATCGGGCTGGAACGGTGGACCTGGCTGTGGAGGAAACTCGACAACTACTGGCGCATGAGTATCCGCACCGTTTGGCGCAATGGCTGGCGCTCGTTTTTTACCATGGTCGGGGTAATGTTTGCGGCCGGGATGCTGATCATCGCCTTCTTTGCCGACGATTCCATGGATTACATGTTAACTCAGCACTTTGCTTTTGAGAAGAGCTATGATTACCTGATCCGTTTTACGGAGCCGGTGAAGGAATACGAGATCCTCAATATCTCCCGTCTGGAAGGAGTCGTAAAGTCTGAGCCTTTGTTGGAGGTGCCGGTGCGGGTAAGTTTTGGGGTTCGGGAAGAGGACGATCTACTGCTGGGCATGAATCCTGGTACAACTCTGAAAACAGTCTTCAATGAGGATGGTGATCTCCTGGCAATTCCACAGGACGGGGTCTTAATGAATGATATGACTGCCAAGAAACTGGGGGTCAAGGTGGGAGATCAAGTGACGATAGAGACCCGCATGCAGAGTGGTGTATCCCAGGAGACATCACTTAAAGTCCTGGGAATAAACCACCAGATGATTGGTTCCGGATCCTACGTTTCGCTTAAACAGGCCAATCAGGTCTTGAGGGAAAGCCGAATTGTAACCGCGGTGATGTTGAAGGTTGACCCGGGGAAGGCCGCAGATATCGAAAAGGAATTGAACCGGATGACCGGGGTTAGTTCTATCCAGAGCCGCCAGCGGGAGCTCGAAGGGTTTGAGAAACAGATGGGATATATGATCTACTTCGTGGTGATTATGGTCTCATTCGCCGTCATTCTGGGATTCGCCATTGTTTACAACTCATCGGTTATCGGCTTCAGTGAACGCCAGCGCGAACTGGCCCTGCTTAAAATGATGGGGTTCAGTGACCGTGAGGTAGGGGGACTCCTTTTGCGGGAAACCCTTTTACAGTCAATACCGGGGATGCTGTTGGGGCTGCCCTTTGGGCGCATGATGAGCCAGTGGTGGGTGGCCGCAATAAGTACCGAGGCTTTTACTTTTCCGGTGGTGGTCTACCCCCGGACCTATATTGTGTCCGCGATTTTTGGGGTGCTGTTTGTGCTGGTGGCACACTGGTTTGCATCCCGGGGAATCAGGCATATTGAACCAACTGAGCTGCTGAAAAACAACGATTAGGATTGGGGAGGGTTTGAAAAATGGAGTGGGGCAGGAGGAACAAGACTATCATTGCCGCTGCGGCAGTAGTCCTTATCCTGGTAGTCTGGGCATTTGCCAGCCGGGGAGACGATGTGGAAACGGTAAAGGTGCAGGCAGGTGATATCACCCGGACGGTGGAAGATGTCGGTTACGTCCGCGCCAAAGGGGAATCAGTCCTCTACGCCACGCAGGCCGCCACCGTAGCCCGTATAAATTTCGAAGTCGGACAAGAGGTGAAAGCGGGAGAGGTGGTGGCGGTACTGGAAAACCTGGAACTCAAGGCCCAGGTCACCGACATAGAATCGAATCTGATTCAGGCTGAAGCATCGTCCCGTTCTACAGCTTACCGCCTGCAGATGGCGGAATTGGCCCTAAATAATGCCCGCGATAACCTGGAAAGAGTCAAGGTGCTGTATGAATCCGGAGCAGTCTCTCTGACCGATTATGAGAAGGTCCTGTTGGAGGCGGAAAGTGCCAGGGCCGCGGTGGAGGAACAGGAGGCACAGTTGGAGGCGGTTTCCGCCCGGATCCAAGGGTTAAAGGAGACCCGGAGCCACCTGGCATCACGGGAGAATGAACTGGTTCTGAAGAGTTCGGTAGATGGAGTGATCTTAAGTCTTCCGGTCAAGGTCGGGCAGGTGGTAACTCCTGGAACCCCGGTTGCTGTGGTGGGAGGTGGCACCGGACTGGAGGTCAAGGCCGATATCCTGGGTGAAGACCTGACTCACATTGCGGTAGGACAGAAGGTGCTGGTGACCGTCCCCGGGGTTGATCAGGGTTACCTCGTAGGCGAGGTATCGCAGATATATCCCCAGGCGGAGGAGAAACACTCCGCTCTGGGCATAGTGCAGCGGCGGGTGCCGGTAATAATAACCCTGGAGGAGACCGGTAGCCTCAAACCCGGATATGAGGTGGATGTTGCCATCCAGACCCTGACCCGCAAGGGGGTTCTGCTGGTCCCCCGGGAAATGGTCAGGACTACGCCCGAGGGCACACAGACGGTGAAGCTGGTGGACAGGGGCAAGATTAAGGAGGTTCCGGTTAAGACCGGCATCACCGACGGTACCTACATAGAGATCACCGAAGGCTTGACCGCCGGGGCGGAAGTGGCGTATTAAACAAGGCTGTTATACAAAGAGCGGTGACGGAACCCCGGGGGAAAGATAACCGGGGTTCTGACTCCGGTCATATTCCTGCGGTTGATGACCGCTTTCCCATCACATAGATCCTGTCAAGTGACTTCCTGGTGTCAGTCTGTCAGGTTATACTTGGTTAAAAGGGAATATTCCAGAAATAAACAGGAGAAAGCCATGCTTAGCGAGTTACAGGCGTTATGCCGGGATTACCTTTTCGAGGACAAATACCTGGTGGGTCCTTCCTTTCTGGCGGGATACGAAGTATGTCAGGCGCTGGCCCGCCGGGCAGGGAGCGTAATCAACCTGCGGCCTACCACGGTCCAGGGGATTGCCCAGGGTATAGCTGCCCTGGAAATGGCGCGTAAACAAATAACGTTCTTAAATGCGTATCTGGCCCAGCAGGTGGTAGAAGGCTTGGTACAGGAGCTTGATGCGCAGGGGAGGCTGCAGTACTTCCGGCGCCGTCACCTCAGACCCGGCCTGGTGAATGCTTTGAGCTCAGCCATCTTCGAGGTGCGAAACTGTGGGATAACGGCTGCGGACCTCACCAGGGATATGTTTGCCGCCGCGGATAAAGGGGACGAGTTTATTGCCCTGCTAAAGGCCTATGAGGATTACCTGGCCGCCCATAGCTGTATAGACGGGCCGGGACTGGTTAAGCTGGCAGTTAACATAATGAAGAGGGGCTCTTCCCCAGGGATATACATAATCCCAGGTTTTCTGGAACTGTCACTCCTGGAAAAACAATTATTCCACGAATTGGGGAAAGGCCCGGGCCGGGTTGTCTATCTTGATCCGCTGCCGGCCAGGCTCAGCACACAGCCGTCGTGTGACTGCGAGCTTCTGGCCCGGATCAACAGGGACACTTATCCGCCGCCGTTTAATGATGGTACAGTCGAGATGTTTCACGCCTACGGGCTGACCAATGAGGTTCGTGAAGTATTAAGGCGAATTCATCGGGATGAGATCCCGCTGGACCAGGTGACGGTGGCGGTGTCTTCCGATGAATACCGGGGGGCGTTTCTTAACCTCTCCCGCGAATTGGGGTTCGGGATCACTATCATGGAAGGGATCCCGGCCTCGTTTACCAGACCGGGGCGGGCGTTACAGGGACTGGTAAAATGGGTGAGGGAGGAGTTTTCGGCGGCCTCCCTATTATCCTGGCTGAAAGATTCTCGGCTGCTTCTGAAAGGGGCTGCGGGTGAGTCATTAACCCCGTCGGAGGTGGAAGAACTCCTGCTCCGGGCACGAGTGGGATGGGGACGTTCACGCTACCGGCGATTGGAGGTTTTGGCCCGCGGTGCAGCGGGGGACAGGGATGCTGGCGATCATAACGCCCATCCCGGTTCGGGTGGGGATACCCAGGTGGTAAAAGCCAGGTTCCTCCACGATATACTTTCTGAATTCTTCGCAGCCCTACCGGAAATGGATTCCGGGATGGTGAGCCTAAAGGAATTGGCAGAGGGACTGGCCCTCATCCTGCAGAAGGTTGAGCCGGCCCAGGATGAGCTGGAACAGGAGGCACTGGGGCTTCTGCTCCGTCGGCTTAAAGAGACTTCCCTGATGAATCAGATCAGGCTGCCGCTGGAAGAGGCCCTGCATCGGATTGAAGCCCTGACTTACTACCTGAGGGTTGGTGGAAGCGGTTCCCTGCCGGGGCACCTGCACCTGGTTGGTTACCGGAATCTGATCTGGTCGGATCGCCCATGTACCTTTGTGGTGGGGCTGGATGCCGGGTCTTTCCCGGGCCGGGCGCTGCAGGATCCCATAGTGCTGGATTCGGAACGATTTCAAATCAGCGCCGGTTTGCCGCCGGCCGCCCGGGGACCGCAGGCCCTTGAGATGTTGATGGAGGTAGGACTTTCCACCCGGCGGGGACGGGTTTTTTTTAGCTGTTCCAGCTTCGATCCGGTGCAAGCCCGGGAATTATTCCCATCTTCAATCATGCTTAAGGTCTACCGGCTGCTTAAGGGGGATCATTCCCTTGATTATTCCCACCTGCAGGCGGCTCTGGACCCACCGGTTGGTTTTCTACCTGCTGCCGATGGGATGCCGCTTACCGAAGATGAATGGTGGCTGAAGGCTGCGCTCACTTATGGTCAGAGGCTAAGGGGACTGGTGGGAGATGCCTTCAGGGCCATTAGGCAGGGAGAAGCAGCGGAGACGCACCGCCGCCAGGGGAGGTTTACCCAGTATGATGGTATGATCGAGGTGAGCGGGGAAGAGCTGGATCCGCGTTTTAACGGCAGGGTATTGTCCTGCAGTGCTATTGAACAACTGGCGACCTGCCCCTTTGCCTACTTCATGAAATACGTACTCCAGGTGTTGCCGCCCGAGAAGCTGGAATATGATGTGGAACGCTGGCTCCCGCCCCATGAAAGAGGGAGCCTGCTCCACGAGCTGTACCGTCGGTTCTTACAATATCTGGGCGACCGGAATGAAACGGTGGATTTTCAGCAGCACCATCACGTGATCCGGGAAATGGCCCATGAACTGATTGAGGCTTATGCCCAAAGGATTCCCCCACCCAGTGAACTGGTGTTTCAAGCGGAAGCCGACGAGATTTACCGGGCCGGCGATCTGTTCCTCAAAGGGCATGAAGCGTTTACGGGATACCGGCCTCTGATGTTTGAGGTCCCCTTCGGCATGGGTCCACGTGCGGTGGAGAAGGCGGGGTACGGCCTGGTCGATCCAGTGCGGGTGGAACTGGAGAACGGGGCGAGTTTCCTCCTGCAGGGGGTTATAGACCGCGTAGACCGGGGAGCGGATGGAGGATTTGTGGTTTGGGATTATAAAACCGGCAGCGCATACGGCTATCAGGAGCACGGTTACCTGAAGCGAGGGCGGCAGGTGCAGCATGCGCTCTATGCGGTGGCCGCCGAGGAGATCCTGCGGCAAATGGGTGAGCAGGAACCCCGGGTAGTTATGGCCGGATATTATTTCCCCACCGAGAGGGGAGAAGGCAGGCGAATTCTACGCCGCCAGGATATGCGCAGCCTGGTACGCGAGACCCTGGGATACCTGTTTGACCTCCTGCGGGAAGGGGTGTTCCTGCCGGCCGAGGATGGCGAGACCTGCAGTTTCTGCGATTACAAGGAGGTTTGTGATTACAAAAGGGCGGTAGCACGAACCCTGGAGGTCCTGAAAACCAGCCCCGATGACTACCTGGTTCCCTGGAGGAGGCTGATGATGATTGAATAAGCGGGTACTGAGAGACCAGGATGCACGTGACAGGATTGCCAACGACCTAGATACCTGTCTCCTGGTGGAAGCAGGGGCCGGTTCGGGGAAGACCGCCAGCCTGGTTATCAGGATGGTGAACCTGATTAGGGAGGGCCGCTGTACTATGAATTCGCTGGCGGCGGTGACCTTTACCCGGAAAGCGGCCGCGGAGATGAAAGCGCGCTTTCAACTGGAGATGGAGAGGGCCTGCCGGGCGGAGACGGACAGTGGGAGAAGGGAGAGGCTGGCCGCGGGGTTAAGGGAGATTGAACGGTGCTTTATTGGTACCATTCACTCCTTCTGCGCCCTGCTGCTGCGGGAGCGGCCCCTGGAAGCCGGGTTGGAACCGGGTTTTACGGAGATGGATGAGCTTGAGGACCGATTGTTTCACCGTCGGGTGTGGAATGATTACCTGCAGGAGGTAAGGCTTAAACACCCGGAGAAACTGGAATCCTTACAGGAAATCGACCTGGAACCCCGAGATTTGTGGTATTTCTACCAGGCCTTATCCCTTTACCCGGAGTTTGAGGCTTACCATGTGGAGGTGCCTTTTCCGGACCTGACCGGAGTACGGGAGAGGCTCGATTCACTGTTGGATTTGGCGGCAATGCGCATACCTCCGCAGCCGCTGACCGACCGTGGTTACGATGATTTGCAGCATACTCTGAAGCGGGCGCTGCAGCGGCGCGAATTCTTGGGGTTGGATGATGATCGATCGCTCCTGAAGCTCCTGACCCTGATGGATAAGGAGCCCAGGATAACCCAAAACCGCTGGTACTCTCGCGAAGAGGCTCTGGAGGTCAAACAGGAGTACGAACTCTTCCGCAGCCAGTTTATTGAACCTGTTCTGCGGGCCTGGAGGGAGTATCGGCATTACCATATAGTATCATTTGTTTTGCCGGCCATCAGCCGCAGCCAGGAGGTGCGCCTGCGGGAGCAGAAGCTGAATTACCAGGACCTTCTATTGCTCACCGCCGGCCTCCTACGAGATAAACCCGAGGTGAGAAGGTACTTTCAAAAACAGTACACCCACCTCCTGGTGGATGAATTTCAGGACACCGACCCGCTGCAGGCGGAAATCATGTTTTACCTGGCCGGCCAGGATGTGAGGGAGACTGATTGGCGCCGTCTCATTCCGCGGCCGGGCAGCCTCTTTGTGGTGGGAGATCCCAAACAGTCCATTTACCGTTTCCGCCGGGCAGATATCGATACCTATAATGAGGTAAAAACGCTGCTGGAAAAACATGGTGCAGTGATCCGGTTGACTACCAACTTCCGATCAGTCGAGGAGATTGGAGCATGGAACAACCCGGTTTTCAGCCGGCTCTTCCCGGCTGAAGCGAATACCTTCCAGGCGGGATTTACGGAGTTGGACACGGTTCGCGAATCGCAGACGGGGGCATGGGCGGGGATAAAAAAACTAACCGTACCCCAGGTCCCCCGGCACAGGCGGATTCAGATTGTGGAAGAGGATGCCAGGCGGATTGCCGCCTGGATTGACTGGGCTATTCATGGGGGGATCAGGCTGGCCCGCACCCCGGAGGAGATGAAAGCCGGCCTCGATGAACGTCCCCGGCCCCGTGATTTCATGATCCTGGTGCGCTACAAGGCGGATATGCATGCCTATGCCCAGGCACTTGAGAAGATCAAGCTGCCGTACCGCTTGTCCGGTGGAGGCGGGCTTGCGGGATCGGATGAGATAGAGGAGTTCATTAAACTGCTCCGGGGCCTGCTGGACCTGGAAGACCCGGTCAAACTGGCAGCAGTTCTGAGGGGCCGGTTTTTCGGGCTGAGCGATAACCAGCTTTGGCGATGGCGGCGCTTAGGCGGGCAGTTCCATATCAACTCGGAGCTGCCTCCCGGTTTGGAGACCGAGGATAGGGAAATATTTATCTGGGTTTTTGATACGCTGCGGGCCTTCCACAGCTTGTTATATGAGCTGCCGTTCAGCGTGGCCTCAAGGATGATAATAAATCGACTGGGCATGATACCCGGGACAGCCGTTCAGGAAATGGGCAGTCTTAAGACCAGTTACCTGCTGCAGGCCCTGGAACTGGTGGCAGCGATGGAGCGCGCCGGGCATACCGCTCCCTCTTTTCTAACCGATTACCTGGCAAGCCTTATGGAGCACGGGATGGAGGAGGATATAGATCTGGACCCCGGTTCGGGGGATGAGATTCGGTTGATGAACCTCCACAAAGCCAAAGGTCTGGAAGCCCCGGTGGTTTTCCTGGCTCACCCGGGACGGAGAGTTGAAATACCCCCGACGGTACATATAGACCGGTTAAACAATCGCGGGTATTTTATAGCGCAGAGGATTCGGGGTGAGTATACCCGCGAAGTATTGGGCCAGCCGGTGGGCTGGGATGATATGGCCGCCCTGGAGGAAAAGTATCTGCAGGCTGAGGAGATTCGGCTCTTGTACGTGGCCGCCACCCGGGCCCGCAACCTCCTGATCATAAGCACCTATCCGGCGAAGAAAAGTCTAAGCCCCTGGGCAGAGCTGGAGCCCTTTATGGACGGGGCTGACGAGCTGGAAGAGATCGGGGTGAAAGATGCTCCGTTAGACCGGGCTGTCCCTCAGGAAAGACAGTTGGTTGAGCCGGATGGAGTCGATATATCTACAGAAGAAGCCGCGTCCATCCTGCCCCCGCCTACAGCGGAGGAGCCTGAACCGGATCGGGAACTGCTTTTGAAGGCCAGAATGGATTTCTTTGGTCCGAATAGCCCCGAAAACATTGCGACCTACAGCTTAAGATCAGTCAAATCGCTGGCCGACGCCGGCCGGAGCCTGCCCCGGAGCCGAGAGCCGGGAAAGGGTGCCGATTGGGGACAGAATATCCACCTGATTCTGGAGGCTGTAGCCCTCGATCCGGCTGCTGACCTTGATATACTGGTGACCAATGTACTGGAAGTGGAGGAGAGGGATCCGGCGGAGAAGGAAGAGGCCTTGCGCCTGGTTAGGGGGGTAATGGGCTCGCCCCTCTGGGAGAGGATGAGGAAAAGCCGCCGCCGTTTAGCGGAGGTGCCGTTTACCGTCAGTGAGTTGGATGCACATGGCCGGGAAACAGTTACCAGCGGGGTTATCGACCTGGCATTTGAAGAGGACGAGGGATGGGTGATAGTTGATTACAAGACGGATGCGGTTCCTGACCCCCAACGTTTGGCGGAGCTTACGGAGTTCTACTCTCCTCAGGTCAGGTTATACCGACAGTACTGGGAAACTCTAACCGGTACCCGGGTTATCGAAGCCGGTCTCTATTTTATATCTGCGGATGCGTGGGTAACGGTATAGACTGCAGCCACCAGGAACTCGGGATCGGGGGAGTGTTCCCGCAGCGGGGCTGATATCATAAATGGCAATAAATTAATTCAATAGATAAATATGTGTGCAACAACACGCGGCTATTCGGAAACACTAGTCTCAGAAATATATATTCTAGGAGGAAATAGTTTTGATAGGAGTAGTAAAATGGTTTGACGATGCCAAAGGTTATGGTTTCATCGAGAGCGAGGAAGGTCGTGACATCTTTGTTCACCACACGGCTATTCAGAACACCGGTTTCCGATCTCTAAGTGAAGGACAACGAGTAAGATTCGACGTCTCTCAGGGACCAAAAGGGGAGCAGGCCCAAAACGTCGAGATCCTTTAATCGAAAGCGCCGCAGCTCGATGACCTGCTATATGCTGAACCATGCCTGGAATAAGAGCCTTCGGGCTCTTTTTTTTAACGCCTAATTTGGTGATGGTTTCTGTCAATGCCTATGCCAATGACTGGGCCTTGCGACTTTTTGAAATCGTTGATTTTTTACAGCACATAGTTAAAGGGGCGAGGGGGAAAATAGTGTTATATCAGAACAGGAGGTAGATGGACCTTGAAAAAAATTTCACCTTCCGAGATGCTCCAGTTGCGAGAGCTTATGCAGATGGAAGCTAATGCCCTGGCTATGGCGCGTGTGACCCATCATGTAATCCAGGATCCGGAGTTCAAATCCCTGTCCGATGCCGGGATTAAAGCTATGGAGACCCGAATCCGCGAGATGCAGATGTTTATCAACGACCACGATCTGATACCGAGGGGGGTTCAGTAAATGATGAAGAACCTTATCAATACGGTGCTGGGTTCCGATGCAAAACTGTCGGATGAGATGCTGGCCAATATCACCCTGCAGGGAGCCAAAGGATCCTCCGCCGCCTACCTGACAGCAACGCTGGAGTCGGCTACGCCTGAGGTTCGGCGTATGTTCAGTGAGTTCTTAACCCAGTCCATAATGTCTCATGAGTCACTGACTAATCTGGCCATAAAAAAGGGCTGGTACAAGCCGTACCAAAGCCCGGACGAGCAGATTACCCAGGCTTACGAGCAGGCCAGTTGGGCGTTTAGCCAGGGAATGCAGGCTCAGTAATACTTGAGTCTGTTTAATACTAATGATGATTCTCTTTTCCTGCCCGGCCAGTGCCGGGCTTTTTTATGGTCAGGGCGCTACCGTTACCCGGTCCACCCGGTAAAACCCCCAATCCTGCCACCGCCAGGTGGCAACTTCACCTGCGGTTGATCCGCAGAAACCGTTAAAAAGCTGCCACCAGTAGCAACCCTCGGTTATGAGCAGCTCATTCCGGCCGTCACCGTCAATATCCTTTATGGTTATGGAATCTATGGGCCGGTCAAGGGCGGAGGACATCCAGAGCGGTTTTTGGTGCCGGTTCGTCAGGTTAAAGACATAAAGGTGACAGGTGAACCTGGCGTCTGGTCCCGTATGCCAGAAGGGGCGTGATTGGTCAAAACTGCCCTTTTTCCAGACCAGCAGCAAGAGGTCCGGCCGCCGGTCATGGGTGACGTCGGCTACATGAATAGAGGCCACCCGCCAGTCGGGGGGCGACCTCCATATTATCCGTTTCTCGGCCGCAATGATCAGCCCTTGGTTTGACAGGAGATAAAGTTCTGTTTGGCCATCCTGATCCAGGTCATGAATCAAGGTATAAATCCCCGCACCGGCCACCGGCCAGGGTCGGGGAAGACTGATAATGACCAAACCCAAAGCTGCAGCCATTCCTGCTATCGTTAATACCTTCATTAGAAAATCGCGCCGGCGAGCCATGCTCTCCCCTCGTGCTTACCCGTTATCGGGGAATCAGTTCGGTTCAGGATGTATCCTGCTTGGTGAACAGCGCTTACCCCTTTGAAATCATGCGGCAGAACGCTGCAACAGAACCGCGGGATTCCTGTTAAAAAACCGGTTGGCTGTTGACGGTTCCCGTATAAGACTTTATCCAACCCGGAGGCTCGGGAGCCTGCCCGCTGCGCAGCATTTCCTGCCATTTGGTATCGGTCAGCCGGTCGTTCATCGGCCAGGGGAATTCATAATACGAATAAACCCCTCCCCGGACAATCCGCAGCTCACCGTCCACCGGCACGATAACGTAAATAGACCAGACCATGCCGGTGGCTTCCTCCAGCACCTTACCATTAGGATCGGTAGCCACATCCGCCACCAAGGCCGAGGGGTTCTCCCAGACCTGGGACCGGCTCTCGATATCTTCATCTCTCAGGGCCTCTATCCAAAAGTGCTCCAGCTGTCCGCCGAAGGTTCTTATCAGGTTGTAATCGTCATCAGAGAGCGGGGTGTTGTTCAATTCCTTTTCCGCGATTTCTTTCAGGGAAAGGGCCAGGGTCTCCAGGCGGGTCAGGTTATCTTTATCCCGCTGTTCCAGGAGTCCGCGCGATGCCAGTCCGTCCCGGGTCATGGCGCACAGGGCGGACAACCTGGCAAATAGATGAGGATTTGGTTCCACGTATCCACGGTCATCCTCCGGTTCCGCACCGCCTCCCATCTCTGCGTAAACCTGTTTGGCGTAGAGAATAGTATCATGCTTAAGCTCGGTCCAACTGCCTAGATAGGTGGCCAGGTCCTTGCGCTGCCAGGCCTGGTTCCGCATGAAGGAGGGATAGCCCTCAGGTTTCTCCCAGGTCAGGGGGAGCAGGGTGTAGAGCCAGTTCCAATAGAGGTTTTCCGTCCAGGTAGTCAGCTTCAGGCTGCCGATGTATTCCCGGAGCTTTTCCATGTTTTCCGGGTAATCTTTATAGTCAGTCTCGCCCATTGCATCCAGCAGGGAATAAGCCTCCCGCGATCCCATGGCCGCCGGAATATCAAGACCTTTGGGCAGGTTTCTTCTATCACCCCGGCTGTTTTCCTCAACATCCCGGTAAATCAGGCGTTGGAAGATGGCGGCATCCAGCGTGAACCTCTGCCCCATGAAGCGGAAACCCTTGATCTCCAGTTCACGGTCGGGTTGGATGGTCTCATCAAAGATGGGGATGGAATTAATAACCGGTGGGTCCAGCTTTTTCGCCTGGCTGAAAAAGGTATCCCATTTCTGTTGGTCCTCGGCCAGGTTCTGGAGAGATAACCGTTCACCGTAGACCTTTCTCAATAGAGGTTCGTATTGGTAGTAGCACAGGTCGTCGCTCTTGCCCACGAAGAACCTGGTGGTCTGATAAATTTTGTCCCAGCTAGCCAGGTTCTGGCCCTCGTTTAGAGCCAGGGTCATCAAGACTGCCGAGCGGGTTTCATCCGCATCCTTCTGGCGGAAGGTCAATCGGCCGTACCACATCATGGCGCAGAAGTACCGTTTCAATTCTTCTGATTTGGTGTAGTGACCCCGGGGGATATACTGGGTATAGTCCTCTTTCAGGTCCTCCAGGATATCCAAATCAGTACGTCCCATACTCATGACTGGAGATATGGCAATCTCATCATGCTTGGCAATCAAGGCCAGCTCCTTGGACACCACATCCTGCACCACAGAAGGGATCCTGGTTGCCGGATCCAGCAGACTGGCACCTACGGCAAAAAAGGCCAGATTCCGTCGGGCGGCATTCTCCCAGGGGGTTCCTTTTAGCTCCTCACACTGCTTCATCGATTCCTGCATCATGCCGGCGTTCAAGGCCCTGAGTTCCGGCATGAGATAACCGGCTTCCAACTTTTTCAGCAAGTGGCTGAAAAAAAGGTGGTAGTTATGTAACATGGCATCGGTGGTTACAAAATTGGGGATATTGTCATAGCAGTTGGTTTCGTAAAGCATAAAGAATTCAGGTATCTGTTCCGGGGTTACCACGAAGCCGTTGGCGGTCAAAAGCTTCAAAGCTTCTGTAGAAAACTCGAACTGGTCGCGATTGGTCACATTGGACAGGTCGGGGCTAACCTGATAAGGTTCGATGGCCGGTCGAGCATTGACAGGGACTTCACGGTATGCTGCAAATTCGGCTGCCAGGACCGTTTTCTTATCCGAATCTCCGGTTGGCAGATCCCGACTGCAGCCAGACAGGGTCAAGGCTGCAAAAAGCAGTGCCATAACTGCGGCCATAAGTTTCCGGTTTTTCTTCCAACGCATTCTGATCATCCTTCCGCTCAAGGTCTCTTTATATCCACCACACTGATTAGTAGTACGCAGAAAGAAACGGTTTCTTTCATAAAGCGGAACAGCACCGGGACGAAAGAACCGATATGCACGCTGCTTCCCGAACCGGCCGTCTGCTTGGAAGGCGGCGGTGATTGCTTTTTTACACCGCCATGCTAATATCCCGGGAGTTTCTTTCCGCCGGGCACAAAATGCTTAAGACTCGGTCGCGTGTTGTCCCGCTGTCCACCGCGCCAAAGATGCATCCAGGTCACAACGGATGATACCGAGTTCGGTTCAAATAGCCTTAAGGCCACCAGCCCTTTGAATCATGGGGGTATACATATACCGAGTATAATTATAACCTTATAATAAACTGGCTCCTGCAAAAAAACATGCAGCTTAAACGGTCGCTTGGACATGCTATAAGTAGAGCGGCGAGATAAATGGGCAAACGGGGTGATTAACTGTGGCGTCCGATAATGACAGTCGGCAATTGGCAACCTTTGCCGGGGGTTGCTTCTGGTGCATGGTGGGCCCTTTCCAGGAGCTTGAAGGAGTCAAGGCGGTGGTGGCCGGCTATACTGGTGGAAAGACTGAAAACCCAACTTATGAGGAGGTCTGTTCGGGAAAGACCGGACACTATGAAGCCGTCCAGGTCACTTATGACCCGCGGATCATCACTTATGAGGAGCTGCTGGATACCTTCTGGCGTCAGATCGATCCTACTGATGAAGGGGGGCAGTTTGCCGACCGGGGAAGTTCTTACCGTACCGCCATATTTTACCATAATAAAGAGCAGCGCTCTCAGGCGGAGTTGTCCAAACGGAGCCTGGAGCAGAGCGGCAGGTTCGATCGACCGATAGCCACTAAGATTCTCCCCGCATCCAGGTTTTATCCGGCGGAGGAATACCACCAGGATTACCACCGCAAGGAACCGCTGCGCTATGCGGCCTACCGGGAGGCCTCAGGTCGTCAGCGGTCCCTGAATCAGATCTGGGGGCGGGAAAGAGAACAGGGGAAGGAAGATCTGAAGAAAAAGCTTACCCGGCTGCAGTATGAGGTTACCCGGCAAAATGCCACCGAACCGCCTTTCAATAATGAGTACTGGGACAACTGGCGCGAGGGGATCTACGTTGATGTTGTTTCCGGGGAACCGCTCTTCAGTTCCCTTGACAAATTCGACGCCGGCTGCGGCTGGCCCAGCTTCACCAAACCGGTGGCTCCGGATCATATTAAAGAGAGGAAAGACTACAGCCACGGTATGGTGCGCACCGAAGTGCGGAGCCGGGAGGCAGACTCCCACCTGGGACATGTTTTTAACGACGGACCCGCACCGACCGGACTGCGGTACTGTATCAACTCGGCGGCTCTGCGCTTTATTCCCCGGGAGGATTTGGAGAAGGAGGGCTACGGGCGGTTCCGCCATCTTTTTGAGGAAGAACCGATGACAGGAGCGTAATGTGTTTCAACCGGGAGGCCGCAAAACGTGGATACAGGCAGCGGCATCGGAGCCATACCATTATGGAACCCCTCTTACTTAAATCATCAACCTTATCCTGCCCATTTAATTCCAGTATCTAAATGCCGGTTATCAAGTTCGACAAAATCCTTTTTATTACAACCCCTAAACAGCTAAGAAGCAAAGGAAAAACAGGAAATAGCACATAATGTGTCGAATCAAGAAAAAAAGCTTTGCAGGGCATTCTCAGTTAAATCAGCGGCAAAGGAGGTGTATTAACTGGCATTTTTCAGCAACACAACCATGAAGATAGCCAACCAGGATGAAAATCTGCATCAGGTGATTGAGTGTCCGTTATGCCGGCAGAGCAACTTGTTTAACCTCTACCGGGGGGCAGCTTTCTGTCCCAATTGTGGTCATGATATCTGGAATCTGGAGGCTGGATACTATGGATTGTTGGACCTGTTTTCCGGCGAAGGCAAGTGGGGACCGGATTGACTTGCCCGAATTGAAGGTTTGGTTATTGGCTATAACCTGGCGGAGGTCATTGGCGAACTGTCCCGCTTAGGTGTGACAATATGCTACACAAATTGGTATGAACCTGCTTGGATCCTAACGATCAACTGTAAACATTTTGCGCCAGAGTATTGAATAATACGGTTTAACAGGATATTATGTAATAAGAATGAACAATAAATTAGGGAGAGGAGACTTATTAATGAGGACAAAAGCGGAATATATTGAGGGATTGCGCAAGAAGTACAATAACCTGTACTTCAATGGCGAAAAAATTGACCGGCTTCATCCTTTCCAAGAGCCCGCCATAAATGTTATGGGGCTGACCTTTGATGCGGCTTGGGACCCGGAACTCAAGGATCTTTGCACTGCTACATCTCACCTTACCGGCGAGACCATTAACCGCTTCAATCACATTCACCAGAATACAGAGGACCTGCACAAGAAGCAGGATATGACCAGAGCTCTGTGTAACAAAGTGGGACAGTGCATTCAGAGATGTATGGGTATAGATGCTGCCAACGCGATTAATGCAGTATCTTACGAAGCATCCAAGAACCCCGATAGGAAGACCGATTACTACCAGAACTGGCTCAAGTGGTTGGAATACTTCCAGAAGAACGACCTGGTTGCCAGCTGTGCCCAGACCGATCAAAAGGGTGAAAGGCTGAAAAGACCGTCTCAGCAAACCGATCCGGACATGTATGTACGGGTAGTTGAGGAGAGGGCCGACGGAATAGTGGTAAGGGGCTGCAAGGTTCATATCTCGGAAGCTTCCATTTCCGATGAGATTCTGGTTGTTCCCAACCGTGCGCTGATGCCGGACGAAAAGGAATATGCTGTGTGCTTTGCTGTTCCTTCGGACCATCCGGAAGTCAAGCAGGTAGTTTCGTTCCACAACAATCATCCGCGGGAAATCTTCAAGAGGGGATTTGATTCCGGATACACTGACTCTTACATCATCTTTGATAATACGTTTATTCCCTGGGAACGCGTTTTTCTCTGCGGTGAAACCCAGCATGGCGGGGTAGCTGCACTGCTGTTTGCGCTCTTCCACCGTCACAGCTATTCCGGCTGCAAACCTGCCTGCCTCGACTATGTTCTGGGTCTGGCGGCCAATGCGGCTGAGATTAACGGAATTGAAAAGACCTCTCATGTGAGAGAGATGCTGGCCAAATTGATTATGACGGGTGAACTTGGATATGCTGCAGGTTACACAGCTTCCGACCTTGGAAAACCTGAAGTTTACATGCCCGGCAAAGGTTTTGTCCCTTACGGACCCGGCAGCTATATCCCGAATTCGATTTACGCCAATGTGGGAAGATGCTTGACCGGTGAGGCTGTGTTCCATGAGCAGGAAATCCTGTGTAATATAGCCGGCGGACTGCCTGCTACCTTCCCACAGGAGAGGGACTTCGAAAATCCGGAAATCAAAGACCTTCTCCGGAAATATCTCAACAGGAATCCCAAGATACCTGTGGATGATCAGATCAAGTTCTGGTTCCAGTTTATTGACTTCACCTGCTCACATTCAGGCGGTTCCATGAACTATGGTAACTACCATGGCGGAGGATCCCCGATTATGGAACAGATTGCGATTACCACCCAGTATGACATTAAGAAGAGAAAGGACATGGTGAAACAGATCGCCGGCATCAAGGTTGACTAATTGTTATCCTGATGTAAATTAAGCTGTTTGAAGATCCAACAGGGGAGTGGCTCAGTATTTGCTTACTCCCCTGTTTGTTGTTTTCAACTCAGAGTGTTGCCGAAGAACTCGGCTTTATTATTGCCGCAAATACTATAGGACATCAAAGTGCCGGGACTTATTTAAGTTCATTGCGGGCTTACTGTTGGTATAAAAAAGGAACCGAGCCGGAAGTGGTCGAATTAGGTTTATTATATTGATATGCACGGCCGGATATTTTTATCGGTTTGAGCTCAACAAATCAAGAAAGGATGAACATGAGTGTGGGAAACCATTAACTTTGAGGTGCGGGAAAACGGGGTAGCTCTCCTTACGATGAACCGTCCCCGGCAGTTGAACGCATTTAATGACCAGATCCTGCTGGATATTAAAGAGGCAGTCAAGACGGTTCGCGAGAACGACGAGATTAAGGTCCTGGTTATCACCGGAAGCGGTAATGCCTGGTCGGCCGGCGGGGACATAAACTCACTTATGGGAGGACCGCAGACTGCAATAGAGGCCAAGGAACAGTACGATGCTTCCACCGGCATGATCGGTGACATCTACGAATTGCCGAAACCAGTAATAGCAGCCGTTAATGGAGTCGTAGCCGGTGCTGCTACCTCCATGATGATGGCCTGTGACCTGATAGTTGCTTCGGACAAGGCGCGGTTTGGTTTTAACTTTATAAACATTGGTCTCTGCCCGGATGGGGGAAATACGTATTTCCTGGTCCGCAAGGTTGGCTACAACAAGGCGGCTGAGATCTTATGGTTTGGGGACCTGCTAAGCGCCGAAGAAGCCCTGAGATTAAACCTGGTAAACAAGGTGGTACCGCATGAGGAAACCCTGACCGAAGCCCTGGCCTGGGCGGACCGCCTGGTAACCAGGCCGCTGTTTGCTGTCAGACTGGATAAGAAGCTCCTGCGCCAGTCCATGGTTAATGACTGGCATCAGCAGTCAGAACTGGAGAACCTGTATCAGGTACAGGCTTGGGCATCCGAAGACTTTAGGGAAGGGGCTCGGGCATTTCTGGAGAAGCGGAAGCCAAATTTTAAAGGTAGGTAAATCCCCGGTTCCGGCGGAAAAGCCCTGCGGGTCCAGGGATGCCAATCCCTGGACTCGTTTCCGCAGACGAACGGCGGCCGGTATCTACGGCTTCCAGGCGTGAATGCTGATACTTCACCTGCGGTGGAGAAATGAACCGTCCAGGACGTAAACCAAAGTTGGTTGAAGGAACGGCTCGTTACAATATCGCACTCATAAGCCGGCGATATGCGCTTTCTGCTCCCAAGCAGTTAACCCCGCCGCCTGGTTAATCGGGGATCGGACGATAAATACCGCGGGAGTTTACCCACATAATCTTACCCGCCGGAGCCATGGCCGTCCTGCCTTGACGGGGATTATGACCCATAGTAAAATGGTTGTTGTCACTGAACGAATTTATGCGGGTGTGGCGGAACTGGCAGACGCGTCGGACTTAGGATCCGGTGGGCAACCGTGGGGGTTCAAATCCCTTCACCCGCACCATATTTGTAAGAGGGGTCCAGAAATGGACCTGTTTTTGTCTCCAGAGCAGGTAAACTGTACTGAAGCCCGCCTCTTTGGGATGTATTTGACGAACGGCTTAATCCCTGACTCCTGCGTTATTTCATCTGCGAAAGTCGCCTTGCCATGCTGCTTATGGATGATGATATGAGTTATTGATTGTATCCCACCTGCCAGGTTTTGTGACCCGGCAGCCGCATTGACTAATCAACGAATCGAATCGACAGGGTGTGGGTCTCTTTAGTCGCAGGGTTTTTGGTGGGGACGACAGACTTTGGAGGCATTGGTTTCCACCGGACTTCCCGGTTATGAGCAGTCCCGGTTTCGTCGGGAACGCTGCTGTAGGCGGTTATGGGACGCCGGTGTGGAGGGATGGAGGGTTGGTTGGGGTCTGGTTCATCCTGCTCATGGGTTCCGGATTCCGCGTAAGCATGATGACCGGGATCGTCATCAACAGGGAACCCTTCTACCGTTGCGATTGGGGTGCCAGTTGCAGTTGTGAACTGTTCTTGGCCGGGATCGCCTTCCGCCGAATTCCTGTTGATATCAGAGACTGGATCCTGGCTTAATTCCACCTCCGTGATGACCAGCGACAGGATGCACGCCAGGCAAATGGCCAGTATCACTTCACTATCCATGGTATCTCGCATCAGCACCATTGCCAGCAGCAGGAGGGCAATAGTGACCTGATTCAAGGAGTGCAGTTCATTACCGACCTCAGATTTTCCCACAATAAAACCTCCCACCTATGGCTTTCGACCCCATGTCCAATAGATAAAACCTTTCCCACCATAATATATTTTTTCACATCCCTTTTTATGAGACCTTTGCCTTAAACTAAAGAATTAATGCAGAAAAGGCGTAGGGTCAGTGATAGGCCTTCGGTGCGCAATCAGATGGGCTGGGATGGTAGGCGGAATTAACATGATCGGCCATTTCCAGAGAGAGTATGAGGGTTTTAACAAACCGCTCTAATTCGGGTTCTATATTTACTGATTCTTGTAGAAATTCGCGCAAACGTATTATTGTCATCTGTCGTGGGTTAGTGGAATATTTTTTCATCGTGAATTCCTCCGGACTAATACTTGTATCACCTTATGTTTCTGACGAAAAAGGGACAGGCGTTGTTGCCTCTAATTAGTGGTACTGATGGTCACCGTGCCCATGTATGGGACAAATAAGGAGCGGATTGGCTTTTTTAACTGGAGGGCTCTTGGGTGGCAGCTTTATTCCGGTGTAAAAACTTGCCCAACTGAAAGCTGAGCTTGGTAAAGAAATCAGACCAGGAAATCTCCTTCCATATGATCTTCCGGGTTGGAGAGGACTTTATAATGTTCCCTGGGCATTATTGGGTTTTCCAGGGAGATCAGGTCATCTTGGATGCCAATAATCTTATAAGGAGCCACATGTGACAAGAAAAATCCTGCCCCGTTTTGAATCAGGATTGCTCCGGTGACCATAGACCTCCGGGGATGGGAAAGGATATCGGAACGGTATGTTATGGCGTGATTAGGAGGTGGTTTCCTCAAAAAGGAACAAGCGGTGCAGCACTATCCCGGCCACGAATCCTCCAATGTGTGCCCAAAATGCTATCTGAACGGCGCCGCCGGCCAGGGCTGAGGTTCCACCCATGACCTGGATCAGCAGCCAGAGGCCCAGGTATATGTAAGCCGGGATATCTACGAACCAGGGAAATATGAATATTGGCACCAGGGTTAACACTCTTGCCTGTGGATACAAAATGAAGTAGGCCCCCATAATTCCGGCTATTGCACCTGAGGCTCCAACGGTAGGGACTAATGAGGTTGGGTTAACATATATATGAGATAGCCCGGCGGCTATCCCGCACACCAGATAGAATAAAAGGAAGTTTACGATGCCCATCCGGTCTTCAACATTGTCGCCAAATAACCACAGTGCCCACATGTTGGTGATGAGGTGCGCCAGATTGCCGTGAAGAAAGATAGAGGTTATGAGAGGCGTAATACTGGCAAAGGGGCGGGAAAGATCAAACTGTCCGGGAATTAAAGCATAGTGAGCAAAAACATCCTCTGTCACTTGAATCCCCTGAAGGTTGGACTGGTAAAAAACAAAGAGGTTAATTCCGATCAGTATTAGCGTCATTACCGGTGGGTGCTGACTGGGGATTTGATCTCTAAGCGGAAACAAGGATTCACATCCCTTATTTTTGGGAACATTATACCATAGGCCTTAAATCGGCCAAAGTCGGGCTGTGTTTTGATATGACATAAGAAACCAATAACCATCGCACAGGAGGAAAATCGAGTTGTATAATCCTCAGGTTTGCTCAACTTTGGAATTATAGTGTGCGGGGTCTTGACTTTGCATCAAGCCTCCCATTATCCTATAATATAGGTTATTGGGAATCAGTGCTTTGCGGAAGTAGCTCAGTGGTAGAGCATCGCCTTGCCAAGGCGAGGGCCGCGAGTTCGAATCTCGTCTTCCGCTCCAGAATGCATTGCCTCGGCCCTTTGGGGTCGAGGTGTTTTGTTAGTGAACCGTTAATCCGGAGAAGGAGGAAATCATATTTTGTTGTAGAAAACCTACTTCAGGATGGGATAGCCAGCAGGTGTTAATCACTGCCACAACGGTTCGTCATCTAGGGTATGATTTAGCTTACGGGAGGTAAACATAATTGAAGACGAAGCTGGAAAGAATGGAGAGGAATGAGGTGGCCCTGGAAATCGAGGTAGAATCTGACAGGTTGGAGCAGGCTATGCAGAAGGCTTATCGCAAGGTTGTAACCAAGGTCAGTATTCCAGGATTTCGCAAAGGGAAGGTGCCACGTCAAGTCCTTGAAGCTTATCTGGGGAAAGAAGTCCTGTTCGAGGATGCACTGGAAGAAGTTATCCCCCAGGCCTATGAAGAGGCGGTGAAGGAAACCCAGATCGAACCGGTTAGCCAGCCCAAGATTGATGTAGTCCAGATTGAAGATGGGAAACCTCTGATATTCAAGGCGAACGTCATTGTCAAGCCCGAGGTCAAACTGGGGACTATAACCGGCCTCAAGGTTGAGGTCCCCAAGCGAGAGGTCCGGGAAGAAGATGTCGAACAGCGTTTGGAAATTATGAGGAACCGGTATTCCAAGCTGGTTCCGGCCGAGGAAGGAGTCCCGGCGGAGAATGGTGATATACTGAACATTGATTTCAAGGGTTTCGTCGATGGTGAACCATTTCCGGGCGGTATGGGTGAGGACTACTCCCTGGAATTGGGGTCCAACACATTTATTCCCGGGTTTGAGGACCAACTTATAGGTGCGGTAGTAGGGGAGGAGAAAGAGGTCACAGTTACCTTTCCGGAAGACTATCACGCCGAAGACCTCAAGGGAAAGGATGCCCGTTTTGAGGTAAAGGTTAACCAGATCCAAAAACGGGAACTGACCCCGCTCAATGATGAGTTCGCCAGGGATGTTAGTGAGTTTGATACGCTGGAGGAACTCAAGGCGGATATACGCAAAAAGCTGGAAGAGGAAGCCGCAGCCCAGACCGATGGCATGATCAGACAGCGCTTGGTGGCCAAGGCGGTGGAACAGGCGGAGACCGATATTCCTGAGGAAATGATAGAAAATCAGACCGACGTTTTGTTACAGCGCTTTGAGGAGAGACTGTACTACCAGGGTATGAGAATGGAAGAATATCTGCAGATGGCGGGTGTTACTCTGGAACAGGTGCGCCTGGATATGAGGCCTCAAGCCGAGCAGTCGGTGAGGGAGAACTTGGTCTTGGAAACCATCGCCAAGCAGATGGACTTGAAAGTAAGTGACGAAGATTTTGAGAAGCAGATAGAAAGAGTTGCCCAGGAGTTTGGCATGGAAGCCGAGGCGGTGGGCCCCAGTCTGGAAGGCTCCCGGCAGCGAATAGAATACGGCATTCTGCTTGATAAAGCTGTCGATTACTTAAAAGAACATGCTGAGATTGTGTTGGTCGAGGAACAACCTGACCTTAGCGAAGAAAAAAGTAGCGAAGGCCAATAAGCCGTCCGCCCTTTTCATAACTTAAAAGAAGGGATGAGATCTAATGTCTTATCTGATTCCGATGGTGGTAGAACAGACCAACCGTGGAGAGCGGGCTTATGATATCTATTCCCGATTGCTCAAGGATCGGATAGTATTTCTGGGTTCTGCTATAGATGATCAGGTAGCCAACCTGGTGGTGGCACAACTGCTGTTCTTGGAAGGCGAGGATCCCGATAAGGATATCAGCCTCTACATCAACAGTCCAGGAGGTTCTATTACCGCCGGGATGGCAATTTATGATACCATGCAGCATATCAGGCCGGACGTGTCTACTATTTGTGTTGGCCTGGCGGCTAGCATGGGGGCGTTTCTCTTGGCTGCAGGAACTAAAGGAAAAAGGTTTGCGCTGCCCAACAGCGAGGTTTTGATTCACCAGCCGGCCGGCGGAACCCAGGGGCAAGCTGCTGACATTGAGATACACGCTCGTCGTATAATAAGAATGAGAGAGAAGTTAAACCGCATACTGGCTGAAAGAACCGGTCAGAAATTGGAACGGATTCAGGCCGATACCGACAGGGATTTCTTCATGTCGGCCGAGGAAGCAAAGGAATACGGAATAATTGATGAAGTGATGTATCAGCCAAAACGATTGAAGAAGTGATGGGTTTTACACCGGGAAGAGAGGTGGATTTATGCAAAGGTTTGGAGACGAACGGGGTCAACTGAAGTGTTCATTCTGCGGAAAACTGCAAGATCAGGTAAAAAAACTCGTAGCTGGTCCTGGTGTCTACATTTGCGACGAGTGTATCGAACTGTGTAACGAGATAATTGAAGAGGAACTGGCGGAAGACCTCGGTTTTGAGATGGGAGATATTCCAAAACCGCAGGAGATCCGCGAGATATTGGATCATTATGTGATTGGACAGGATAAAGCCAAGAAGACTCTTGCAGTAGCGGTATACAATCATTACAAGCGCATAAATCTGGGAATGAAACTGGATGATGTCGAGCTCCAAAAAAGCAATATTGTCATGCTCGGGCCTACCGGTAGTGGAAAAACCCTCCTGGCACAGACGCTGGCCAAGATTATAAATGTGCCGTTTGCTATAGCGGATGCAACATCCCTGACTGAAGCCGGTTATGTAGGAGAGGATGTGGAAAACATCCTGCTCAAACTGATTCAGGCGGCCGATTACGACATTGAAAAGGCAGAGAAAGGGATAGTCTATATTGATGAGATCGACAAGATTGCGCGCAAGACCGATAATCCCTCCATCACCCGGGATGTTTCCGGGGAAGGGGTACAGCAGGCTCTGCTAAAAATACTAGAAGGTACTGTAGCCAGTGTGCCTCCTCAGGGAGGTCGCAAACACCCGCACCAGGAATTCATCCAGATAGACACCAGCAATATACTGTTCATCTGCGGAGGAGCCTTCGAGGGTATTGACAAGATTATTCAGCAGCGTACCGGACACAAGGCAATGGGGTTCGGGGCCGATATCAAGACCAAAAAAGAGAAGCGGATCGGGGAAATCCTGGAGCAGATCCTGCCTCAAGACCTCCTGAGATACGGGTTGATACCTGAGTTTGTCGGCCGGGTTCCGATTATAGTTACCCTGGACGCCCTGGATGAAGAGGCTCTGGTACGGATACTAACCGAGCCCAAGAATGCACTGGTTAAGCAGTACCAGAAGCTTTTCGATCTGGATGGGGTGACTCTGGAGTTTACCGAGGATTCCCTCAGAGCAATTTCTTCGGAGGCAATGCGGCGCAACACCGGTGCCCGTGGATTGCGAGCCATAGTGGAGGATATCATGTTGGATGTCATGTATGATATTCCCTCCCGGGCTGATGTTACCAAATGCGTGGTCACCAAGGATGTTGTAGCCAAGAAAGAAAGCCCCTTGCTGGTTACCGTTGAGCCCAAGCGAAGGGTGAACTGAGTGAATAACAATTATAGCAGGTAAGAACCCGCTCTCGGGCTGGAAAGCAATAGAGCGGGTTTTTTGCGTCAAGCCGGTAGCAAAAAAGTATCACAGCTACATGAGGGAGTACTTGACCATTTTTCTGTACAGAGTAACCCGGGATATTCCCAGTTCCCGGGCGGCTCGACTCCGGTTGCCCCCATTTCGGCGGAGACAGTCCCTGATTAGCTGTGCTTCCAGAGCACTTTTGTTGGCATCAAGCGGCATTTGGGGAAGAACCAGGGTTTCGGTTCTTCGGAGTTCTTCGGGTAAGATGTCCACGGTTATGACATCACGGGAGGTCAGGTTGATTGCACGTTCAATTACGTTGCTCAACTCTCTAATATTGCCCGGCCAATCGTAATCCATCAGCAGGTTCATCGCTTCATCGTCGATTCCCTTAATCACCTTGCCGAGCTTGGGTCCGATAGACTTAATAAAATGTTCCACCAGCTCCGGAATGTCATCCTTCCTCTCCCTCAGCGGCGGTATTCTTATATCTATTACCCCCAGCCGATAATACAGGTCGAGACGGAAATTGCCTTTCTTTACTTCCTCGATAAGGTTTTTGTTGCTGGCGGCAATTATGCGTACATTTACCGGGATTACTTCTCGCCCTCCCAGGCGAACCACAGCTCCTTCCTCCAAAAGCCGTAAGAGCAAGCCCTGCAGGTCCAAAGGCATCTCGCCGATCTCGTCGAGAAAAATAGTACCCTGGTCGGCCAGTTCAAATTTACCGGGATTACCGCCTTTACGGGCACCGGTAAAGGCGCCTTCTTCATAGCCGAACAGCTCGCTCGATATCAGTTCCCGAGGCAGAGCGGCGCAGTTCAACGCAAAAAACGGCTCTCTAGCTCGGCTGCTGGCATTGTGAATGGCCTGGGCGAACATGTCCTTGCCCACGCCGCTCTCACCCAGCAAAAGCACATTGGAATCCGATTTGGCCGCCATTTCGGCACACATAAGAGAATACTTAAACTCGCTGCTCTGACCGATTATGTTATCAAATGTGATGCTGGCGTGTGCACCGGAAACCCTTTCAATGAGGCGTTTGTACTGTTTCATAGGTTGGAGAATAATTACCGTTCCCAGAATTCTCCCATTTTTGCCGGTTAAGGGCGTACAGCTGACTGCAAGTTTTACGGTAGTGCTGCCGCGCTTTATAATCAGGGGTTCTCCGGTAAGTCTTTTATTGCTTGATATCCGGGAGAAGAACAGCTCGTTGCCGGGAGACATCAGGTCTTCCAGCTTTTGCCCAACACAGGTACGGTAGTTAATCCCCAGATTGCGGGCGGCAACCCGGTTGAGGTGGGTTATCCTGCCGGCACGGTCCAGGGTGAGGACGCCTTCGGACATGGACTCCATTATAGCCGTTTTGTGCAGATTGGCCATCTCGCTGTTTTGATACGAAGTTTGCAGGGCCATATGACGTTCTATGGCTCGAGAGGCGGCCACAACCATGCCCAGGGTATGGCGATTAACCAGGTGATAGGGACCGGCTACACCAATGACTCCGCAAACCTGGCCATCTTCATCGAAAATGGGGGCCGAGGAACTGCAGGAAAAGGTCGCTATCCGGCAGTAGTTTTCGTAACCGTAAAATTGAACCGGTCTTTTTAATATCACGGCGGCGGCGCCGGTGTTGGTGCCCATGACCTGTTCGGACCAATTGGATCCTTCTACCAGATTGGAATAATTGGCCCAATCGATGGCATCCTTCCCGCCCAATCTTGCAAGAACATAATTGTCACTGTCTTCCAAAAAGAAGATAAACTGAGTTTCCTGCATAAACTCATTGAGGTGCTTCATCATGATCGTGGCCTGTTCTATCAGATTGCGGTTTCTCTCCATTCTTTCGGCCAATTCCTGGGGGCGTAAGATAACATCGCAACGCTCTTTATAAGGGTTAACCCCATAAAGCTCGCTACGGCGCCATGATTCTCTTATTTCTTCGGGTATCGTAATACCTTCGCAGTAACCGGTGTTGCGCAGGGAGTTCCAAATTCTCAATACATCGTTCAGAGCCGGCAAACTCCTTTCGGGTATTGTTTTTAGGATTGTTAATACTATTGTTTCTTAAATGTAACACTAAATCAATACTTGTTTTATTACTAATTGTTTGAATTTTAGAGACTCTTACACAAATCGCGATTTTTCGTGTTGCATGTATGTAACACGAATTTGAGAAAATGTTACATTGCTGAAACATTTTTCGGCTGCAATTGGAGGGAAGGTAATGTTTGAAATGCCGGAAATCACGGGCTTTTGCAGCGTTTCGGTTGAAGCTGGCACGCAATTTGCACTAAGAAATAAATGCCAGGTTGGGGGACAATAATTCTTTCATCTTTTCTAACCCCTGGCTTTTTGACGGGAGCTGTATCTTTCAGCGCCCAACAAGTATTAAGAAGGGAGGTACTGCCAGGAGACATATCCACAGAGCGAAAGGCTAAAAAACCAGGTTTTGAGAAAGGAGTTGCAACAATGTCTTCAGTATATGCCAGTCGCTTTTGGACCGAGAATTATAACTGGAAAACCCCAGTGCATATCAAGTATCCGAAGACGCCGGCGTATTATCTCCTGCGTGATGGATGCGTATTTCAACCCAATAAGGCTGCAACCCATTTTTATGGAGCAGAGATTACTTTCGCAGAACTCTACCAAAAGGTAACGAGGTTCTCCAACGCCCTGGTGGAGCAGGGAGTCAAAAAAGGTGACCGGGTGGGGCTTCTCCTACCCAATTGCCCGCAGTTTATCATTTCCTATTGGTCGATTTTAATGTGCGGTGGAATCGTAGTAAATCTTAACCCCATCTACACGGCGGATGAATTGGCTTTCCTGTTCGAGGATTCAGGACTCACCACACTTATAACTTATGATGCCGTTGTTCCCAAAATTAAGCCATTATGTAAAGAGCTGAACATACCAACCGTTATAGTGACTTCACTGGCTGAATTCATGCCCAATGCTACCCCCAGTACTCCCGAGCAACTGGGATTGGAAGAAGGATGGCTTCACTTCTCCAAGCTGTTGGAAACCGACAAGCGATGGGTTCCACCGCGGGTAGATATAAAATATGATGATCCGGCGGTTATCCAGTATACGGGTGGAACCACCGGCAAGCCCAAGGGTGCGGTTCTCACCCAACTTAACATCACGGCGGCTGTTATGGCCTGTGTCAACTGGTGTAAGGAGATGGTTGATCGGGAAAGTCCCGACCAGAAGAATATACTCGCCATTGTGCCGTTTTTCCACGTCTATGGCGAAGTCTGCTGTATCGGCTATTCGGCTTTTGCCGGTATGACGCTGGTAATCCTGCCCCGATTCGATGTTGACGAGGTGATTGACACCCTTAAAAAATACGAAATCTGGGCTTACTGGCCGGCAGTACCTACCATGCTCCAGGGTATTTTCTACAGTCCCAGGGTTGACGAAATCGATTGGCATGCGAAACTGATTTATACCGGGTCCGGTGCCGCTCCGGCTTCACTCGAGTTGTACGAAAAGTGCCGCGACTATGATTTTAACTTCTATGAAGGATACGGCATGAGTGAAACCACAGCTACGGGTATGAGTACCCCCGGTGGCAGACCCAAACCTCACAGTGTCGGGGTTCCTTACATCGATATGGAAGTCCGCATCGTTGACGAGGACGGCAACGATGTTCCTCTGGGTCAACCAGGCGAGATCTGGATGAGAGGACCCATGGTCATGAAAGAATACTGGAACAATCCGGAAGAAACGAAGAAGGTATTTACTGAGGACGGCTGGCTGAAATCCGGCGACGTGGCCTATATGGACGAGGAGGGTTATGTCTTTATCGTGGACCGTACCAAGGACATGATCATAGCCGGCGGATACAATATCTACCCCCGCGAAGTGGATGAGGTCCTCGTAAAGCATTCCAGTGTTGCCGATGCCATAACCGTTGGTGTTCCTGACGAGTACCGTGGGGAAACGGTTAAGGCCTTTGTGAAACTGAAACCGGGCGCGTCGGCAACTGCTGACGAGTTGATTGCCTGGTGCCGTGAATCTCTGGCAGCATACAAGGTTCCGCGTATGATCGAATTCAGGGACGAACTGCCGCGGACAGATACGGGTAAAGCCCTGCGCCGAATTCTGCGCGAAGAAGAGATGGCAAAGAGAGGGTAATACCCGGAAGGTGTAGTCTGCTATAATAACTGCTCACGTTTCGATGGGGTCGGGGGTTTCCAAACCCCTCCGGCCCCTTATTCATTTTTATCTGCAGAGAGTCCCCCTCGTATCCGTGGCACCTGAGGGGTTCCACGGGCTGTTGGCTGCCTGCAATAAGAAATGGTCTGAAACCGCCTCACCTTAAACGAGGGCGGTATCGAGGTGTTTCTTTCCGTTTCAATATGACACGCCAGTAGTATGAATTGTTCCAAACTGACAAAAATAATAGGCCCCACCAACCCTGAGACCATATCCCTTCCCGCCGGAAAAGCCGGTCACCACTGGATTCTGTAGACTTTGTATGCCCGGCATGATGTTGGCATGAAATTTGCACATACAAAACACGAATAACTTTAGTTCGAATGGAGGATGAGTATGAAGGCTGACGACATAAAAAAGGTGCTTATCATCGGTTCAGGAACCATGGGGCGGCATATCGGCCTCCAACATGCCCTGTACGGGTATGAAGTCGTATTCTACGACATCGACGAGAGCGTACTTGAGGTTGCCGTTACTCATGTGGGGAAAATGGCTTCCAGACTGCTAAAGACCGGTTATATCAACGAAGAGATGTACGCCAACGTCTCCAGGCTTATTACAACCACCACTGATCCCCAGGAAGCCTCCCGGGGAGTACAGCTGGTCAGCGAAAGTGTTCCGGAAAGCATCGCCTTGAAACAGAAGGTCTGGAGCGAGTTCGATAAATACCTGCCTGCGGATGCCATACTTACCACCAATACTTCCACTCTGGTAGCATCAATGTTTGCCGAAGCCAGCGGCCGGCCCGAACGCTTTTTGGCCTGGCACTTCCATCTCCCGGTTTTAACCGCCAATGTGGTGGATGTCATGCCCCATCCCGGAACCGACCCGGCCGTAACCGAGGTGATTTTGGAGCACTCCAGAAGAATTGATCAGATACCCATCGACATCCGCATCGAATGGCCGAATTACGTATATAATGAAATGCTCACTTCTCTGCAGAGTGCGGCATTGCGCCTGGCGGTCAACAACGTTGCTACCCCGGAAGACATTGACCGTGCGTGGATGGCGATAATGGGCACCAATATTGGGCCATTCGGGATTATGGACAGTGTCGGGGTCGATACCACCTATCACATTACCGCTCAGGATTATGAACTGCACCCCGATACTCCTTATCTCAAAGAGATCGTGCAGTTCTTAAAGGAAAAGGTTGATGCCAATGAACTGGGCCGGAAAACCGGGAAAGGCTTTTACAGCTACCCCAATCCCGCCTATGAGCAGCCCGACTTCGTAAAAAGGGTTCTGCCCAAGTATAAGAAATAGTTCCGATTGTCGCCGACCAGACGATTGCAGACAACAGCCGGTTATTCATTCCTTGAATTTCCGGCTGTTTTTCTTTTGGTCCGCCAATCGGCAGCCGGCACGGCAAGTTGCCTAATTTTACTTTACTGATTAGCACTTAATCGTCACATAATAGGCAATACTATCACCACAACCTCGTTGAAAGGGTGGACAGTATGACTGAACCTTTTGGTGGTTTGAGTGGCGTTGTGGCAGTGATCCAGTTGTTTTTCGCCATAGTCATAGGGCTGTACTTCTGGAATATGCTGCAGAACCAGCAGGGGAGCAGAAACGCCGTCGTCAAGGAGTCCCACAAGGAGAAAGACAAACTGAAGAAAATGAGAAATTTTACTCTTACCGAACCGTTGTCGAGCTTAACCCGCCCCTCCAGCTTTGATGAGGTGATCGGACAGGAGGACGGAATAGAAGCTCTGCGGGCGGCATTGTGCGGTCCCAATCCCCAGCATGTGATAATATATGGTCCTCCGGGGGTCGGGAAGACGGCCGCCGCCAGGTTGGTTCTCGAAGATGCCAAGAAAAACCCGCTTTCCCCTTTTAATGAGAGTTCGCAGTTTGTTGAGATAGACGCGACTACAGCGCGGTTTGATGAAAGGGGGATCGCCGACCCGCTAATCGGGTCCGTCCATGACCCCATTTATCAAGGAGCAGGTCCTATGGGCTCCGCCGGAGTCCCGCAGCCCAAGCCGGGAGCCGTGACCAGGGCTCATGGTGGAATCCTGTTTATCGACGAGATTGGAGAGCTGCATTCGGTGCAGATGAATAAACTGCTCAAGGTCCTTGAGGACCGCAAGGTTATACTGGAGAGTGCCTATTACAACAAGGATGATACCAACATACCAGCCCACATACACGATATGTTTCAGAATGGTCTGCCGGCCGACTTCAGGTTGGTGGGAGCAACCACCAGAATGCCCCAGGAGATCTCTCCGGCGTTGCGCTCAAGGTGCCTGGAAATCTTTTTCCGCCCCCTCGAAGAGCACGAGATCGTCACCATAGCACGGAAAGCCCTGGATAAGGTTGGTTTTGAGATCGAGGAAGGAGCTTTGGCCGAACTGTCCCGTTACGCCACCAACGGGCGGGAGGCGGTCAACATGGTGCAGCTCGCGACGGGAATGGCTCGGAGCCGCAACAGCAACCGGGTCACTCTGCCGATTGTGGAGAAGGTGGTACAGAGCGGGCAGTATTCGCCCCGAAGTGGAAGGAAGAGGCTTGAGTCTCCCGGTGTGGGACTGGTCAACGGCCTGGCGGTCTATGGGCCGAACCAGGGAGTGGTAATCGAGGTAGAGGCGGTCACAATAAAGGTGGAAGGCGGACGCGGCAAGTGGAACGCCACGGGGGTTATCGATGAGGAGGAGGTCGGCTCGCACAGCCGCACCATACGCCGCAAGAGTGCAGCCCGGGGATCGGTGGAAACCGTAATGACGGCCATTCGATGGGTCTGCGGTATCGATATGCGGGAATACGATGTTCACATTAACTTCCCGGGCGGAACTCCGGTTGACGGACCGTCGGCAGGTGTGGCCATGGCGGTAGCCGTTCTTTCCGCCATGGAGAACTATGAGCTGGACAATCTCCTGGCCATGACCGGAGAGGTATCGGTCAGGGGACGGATTAAGCCGGTTGGCGGAGTGATAGCAAAGATTGAGGCGGCGCGCAAGAATGGGATCAAGAGGGTCATAATTCCCCGGGATAATTGGCTGAAAATATTTGACGACATGACGAGTATTGAAGTCATCCCGGTAAGTACCCTGGAAGAGGTGCTGGACCTGGCTATGCCCGGTTGTTTCAATAAAAAATCCAGCCGGTTTCCCATCATTGTTAATGATTTCGTGCCGGCCGGCGAAATCAGCACATTTTAAGGTGAAAGTTTCTGCGAATCGGTCTGACAGATAAAGGTATAACACAGCGTTTCCGATTGGAAAAAGGGCAGACTTACTATCCTGCCCTTATTTTGTCGAGTTGCGACCCCCTACCACATATAGTAGAATATATTTGCGCCTGAAACGGTGGAGGTGTTGTAACAGTGTTAAGCAATCAGATAACAGAACAGGTTAGAGATATTCCTCTCCTACCGCTTAGAGGAGTTCTGGTCTTTCCCTACATGGTAATTCACCTCGATGTGGGGCGGGAGAAATCGATCAACGCTATTGAAGAAGCTATGATTACCGATAAAGAATTGTTCCTGGCGACACAGAAAGAGGCTCAGACCGATGATCCCGGAGAGCAGGATATATATGAAATAGGAACTATAGCAGAAATCAAGCAGGTTTTGAAAATGCCGGGTGGGACCATGCGGGTACTCGTGGAAGGGTTGCGCCGCGCCAAAATTGAAAGGTACCTGGAAAACGATTTCCTTTTCCGAGTACGGGTAAGAGAGATATGGGAAGATCCGGTGCAGAAGAATTCAGAGATCGAGGCTCTGACCCGGACTCTGATATACCAGTTTGAACAGTATGTGCGCATGAGCAAGAAGATCCCACCCGAAACGGTGGTTTCCGTGGTTTCGATTACGGAACCGGGAAGATTGGCAGATGTAATCGGTTCACACCTGTCACTGAGGATTAACGAAAAACAGGCTATTCTGGAAGCGATAAATGTAAAGCGGAGGCTGGAGCTCCTCTGTGAACTTCTGGGAAAGGAAATGGAAGTGCTGGAACTGGAGAGGAAGATCAATATCCGGGTCCGCAAGGCCATGGAAAAGACCCAGAAAGAGTATTACCTGCGGGAGCAGATGAAGGCGATCCAGAAAGAACTGGGAGATAAGGACGATCGTGCAGGCGAAGTTGAGGAACTGAGGGAAAAGATCGCCCAGATCAACCTGCCGGAAGAGGTGGAGGAGAAGGCTCTAAAAGAAGTGGAGAGGCTGGAAAAGATGCCGCCGATGGTGGCGGAAGCCGTGGTTGTTCGCAACTATCTGGACTGGATCCTGTCACTCCCCTGGAGCCATGAAACCAAGGACCGCCTTGACCTTTCGGTGGCGGAAAAGATCTTGAACGAGGATCACTACGGGTTGGATAAACCGAAAGAGAGGATCCTTGAATACCTGGCTATCAGAAAACTGGCCAAAAAGATGAAAGGACCGATACTCTGTTTCGTGGGACCGCCTGGAGTCGGGAAAACCAGTCTGGGCAAATCAGTTGCCCGGGCACTAAACCGCAAGTTCGTTAGGGTATCGCTGGGCGGCATCAGGGATGAAGCCGAAATCCGCGGGCACCGGCGCACTTATGTCGGTTCTATGCCCGGTCGGATACTGCAGGGTATGAAACAGGTGGGTTCAAAGAATCCGGTCTTTCTGCTGGATGAGATTGACAAGATGACATCCGATTTCAGAGGTGATCCGTCGTCTGCTCTGCTGGAGGTCCTGGATCCGGAACAGAACTATATGTTCAGCGATCACTATGTGGAGGTTCCTTTTGACCTTTCCAAGGTGATGTTCATTACTACGGCGAACTCATCGCACAATATACCCAAACCCCTGCTGGACCGGATGGAGGTTATCCATTTAAGCGGGTACACTGAGGAAGAGAAGGTCCATATCGCTCGTGATTTCCTGTTTCCAAAACAGATCAAAGAGCATGGATTGAAACCCCAAAATATATCGATATCAGAAGGCGCAGTTAGAAGAATAATCCGGGAATACACCCGGGAAGCCGGGGTCAGAAACCTGGAGCGGGAGATTGCTGCCATCTGCCGCAAAACTGCCCGGGAAGTGGTTAAGGATCGTAACAAATTCATTAAGGTAGGAAAGAATAACCTGGCTACTTTCTTGGGACCGCCGCGTTATCGTTACGGAACAGCGGAGAAGGAAAGCCAGATAGGGTTGTCGACCGGATTGGCCTGGACCGAGTCAGGAGGAGATATCCTGTCGGTGGAAGTTGCCCTGATGCAGGGCAAAGGCAGGTTGATCCTGACCGGTCAGTTGGGTGACGTGATGAAGGAATCAGCCCAGGCGGGACTGTCCTATATCAGGTCACGTCGGGAGTACCTGAGTATAGAAGCGGATGCTCATGAAAAAATAGATATTCATCTGCACGTCCCAGAGGGAGCAATACCCAAGGATGGTCCATCGGCGGGGATTACCATTGCAACCGCTTTGGCCTCGGCTTTTGCCAACCGACCGGTTCACAACGATGTGGCCATGACCGGGGAAATAACCCTGCGTGGTAGAGTGCTTCCGGTGGGAGGGATAAAGGAAAAAGTCCTGGCGGCCCACCGGGCGGGGATCAGGACCATTATACTCCCGTCCGAAAACCAGAAGGATCTGGAAGACGTGCCGCAGAACGTAAAGCGCAAGATGGAGTTTATCCTGGTGGATCACATGGACCAGGTCCTGGAGCGTGCTTTCGTTAAAGAAGACCATGCGAATTGATTCAGCGGTTTTTACAGTATCCGTATTCAACAGCACACAGCTGCCAAAGCCTGCCCTGCCGGAGATAGCTATGGTAGGCAGGTCCAATGTGGGAAAGTCTTCGCTTATCAATTGTTTGACCGGGAGAAAAGGACTGGCCCGTACCAGTTCCACTCCCGGAAAAACACAGAGCATCAATTTCTATCTGATTAACGAAACCTGGTACCTGGTAGATCTCCCCGGCTACGGTTACGCCCGGGTGTCCAAAAAGGAAAAAGCGTCATGGAGCAGGTTAATCGAGGGCTACCTGACCGGTAGGCCAACCATTCGAGGGCTGGTACACCTGGTGGATATTCGCCACCCGCCGATGGAGAGCGATCTGGTGATGCAGGAATGGGTCCGGTCACACGGAATTCCGACTCAGGTGGTGGCGACCAAGCTGGATAAAATCTCCCGGGGCAAAAGGCTTCAACACCTGAAAATTATAAACGCCGGGCTGGGACTTGCCAACCCGGCGATACCGTTCTCTGCGGTTACTGGTGAAGGTCTGACTGAGTTGACCGATGCTCTATCATTGTGGCTGCAATAAGTGTCAAAGTGTCAAGGGAAAGTGTCAAGGGGACGGTTCTCATGACACCTTTTTCAAAAGGTGTCATGAGAACCGTCCCCTTGACACTCTAGGTCTGGCGGAGTCGACGGAGTTTTAATCTGGCGAAGTCGAGTTCGGTCAGGAGCATGCCGCTGATAATAAGGGCACAGCCTACCAGAGCCCGGGAGGAGAGGACTTCCCCCGCCCAGAAATGGGCGAAGGCGGCACCGAAGATCGGCTCCGTGATGAAGATGATCGCAGTGCGCGTGGGAGTGGTGTATTTCTGCATGGTGTTCTGAACCAGAAAGGCTAGTGCGGTGCCAAATACCGAAGTTATTACCAGAGCCTCCATAACCGGAGCGTTGATTACCGGCGGCCATGGTTCCTGCGCTATGGCGACTAACATGCAGAACAGCCCCACCGCCAAAATCTGAACTATCGCCAGGTTCACCGTATTATAATGAAAAGACCAGCGATCAACTACCACGATATGAGCGGCAAAGCCGAAGGCTGCACCAAGAACCAGTATATCCCCATATGAGACGTAAAAGGCATTGGTTACCGTGAGGAGAAAAAGACCGGTTGTTGCCAGGACAATTCCGCAGGTTGTGCCCCAGGAGGGTAAACTTGAGGTATAAATGGAAATTATAATAGGAACGATTACTACTGACAATCCGGTAATAAAGGCGGTGTTGGAGGCAGATGTGTACTGAAGGCCAACGGTTTGAAAAACAAATCCGACGATCAGAAAAAGGCCCAGTGCCAGGCCGGCCTTGATTTCGGGCCATGAGATTCGGTACAGGTGTTGATAGGAAACGCAGGCCAGGAGGATAGAAGCCAGGATAAACCTTAAGGCCAGGAAGGTATAGGGGCCGACGAATCCCAGAGCACCTTTTACCAGAATAAAGGTGGTTCCCCAGACGAAAGCGATTAGCAGCAGGTATATTTCAGCTCTCCAGCGCATGGGAATCTTTTTCATCATCTTACTCCTACTGTTGGTGTATGGCCCGGTGGATATCCCGGCAATCACGAAGGACTATGAAGGACTATACTATAAATAAACGGCCTTACATGGATTTATATCGGGTACGCTGAGATGGCTATATAGCTCCGCTTTAGCAAACCGTTACTTATCCTTAGATTTCCCATTTGATATGTGGTTAACGCATGATGTGGGATAAATCGGGGAACTGTTTTGATGTGGATTCCGGTGTCCCAGGACCAAGGATTTGAACTCCGGCCCCGCATAAATATTATCCTCTAGCTGAATAGTCCAACCGAGTTTGTTAAAATGTTATATGTAGTGTTTCTACACCTGATGAGGAGGGTATTACTTTGGATGACCTGAACAACCTGCCCAAAACGTATAACCCAAAGACGGTGGAGAAGAGATGGTATGACTATTGGCTTGAAAAGGGTTACTTTGCCCCGGCGGAGGATCTTACCCGCGAACCCTTCTCAATCGTGATGCCACCTCCCAATGTGACCGGTTCGCTGCATCTGGGACATGCCCTGGACAATACCCTGCAGGATATCCTGACCAGGTGGCGCCGTATGCAGGGTTACAGTGTGCTATGGCTGCCGGGTACCGACCACGCCGGAATAGCAACCCAGGCCCGGGTGGAGGAGAGCCTGGCACAGCAGGGTATCTCCCGACATGATCTGGGCCGGGAAGCCTTCCTGGAAAAAGTATGGGAATGGAAGCATACTTACGGCAGCACCATATCCAACCAGCTCAAGATGCTGGGAGCCTCATGCGACTGGAGCCGGGAGCGGTTTACCATGGATGAGGGGTGTTCCCGAGCCGTGCGTGAGGTTTTCGTTATGCTTTTCGAGAAAGGGCTTATTTACCGGGGAGACTATATCATCAACTGGTGCCCCCGCTGCCATACGACCATCAGCGATATTGAGGTTGAACATATTGAATCCGAGGGGAATCTTTACTACATAAAGTATCCGCTCCAGGACGGAGAGGGTTTTCTTACGGTAGCAACTACCCGGCCGGAAACCATGCTGGGGGATACCGGGGTCGCGGTTAATCCTACTGACGAGCGCTATCGTGAGTATATTGGGAAAAACCTGATACTGCCTATCCTGGGACGGGTGATACCCGTGGTAGCCGATGACTTTGTGGACCAGGAGTTCGGGACTGGTGCGGTAAAGGTAACCCCGGCTCATGATCCCAACGATTTTGAGATGGGCATGCGCCATGATCTGCCGTCGGTTAATGTCATCAATCAGGATGGTACTATGAGCGATGAAGCCGGTCCTTACCGGGGCCTGGACCGCTATGAGTGCCGGCGCCGGATTGTGGAGGACCTGAGGGAGCAGGGATACCTGTTGAAGGTTGAGGACCACTCCCATGCGGTTGGACACTGCTACCGGTGTCAAACTGTTATTGAACCCATGATCAGCAAACAGTGGTTTGTGAAGATGAAACCCCTGGCCGAACCGGCTATCAAGCGGGTTCTGGAAGGAGACATCGTTTTTGTACCCAGCCGGTTTACCAAGATATATATCAATTGGCTGGAGAACATCCGGGACTGGTGTATATCCCGGCAGCTCTGGTGGGGACACCGGATTCCGGTTTGGTACTGTGAATGCGGGGAGATGATCTGCAGCCGGGAAGACCCCGAGGTCTGTCCCAGTTGTAGCTCCTCGGCTCTGACTCAGGATCCGGATGTACTTGACACCTGGTTCAGTTCGGCTTTATGGCCGTTTTCCACCATGGGCTGGCCTGAGGATACCCGCGATCTGGCCAGGTTTTATCCAACCTCAGTCTTGGTTACCGGCCGTGATATCATATTCTTTTGGGTTGCACGTATGATTTTCGCCGGTTTGGAGTTCATGAAGGAGGTTCCCTTTTACGATGTGATGATCCACGGCTTGATTCTGGATGGACAGGGACGCAAGATGAGCAAGAGCTTAGGGAACGGCATCGACCCTATTGAGGTTATTGAACAGTATGGAGCCGATACCCTTCGCTTTTCCCTGATAACCGGGACTACTCCCGGCAATGATGTGCGTTTCTATATGGACAAGGTGGAGAACACTCGAAACTTTGCCAACAAGGTCTGGAATGCCAGCCGGTTTGTGATCATGAATATGGAAGACTATGAACGAATCAAGCTGGTGGATAGTGATTTTGAATTGGCCGACAACTGGATCCTGCACCGCTTAAGTGTTACCAACCGCGAGGTAACCAGGCTTCTGGAACAGTATGAGCTCGGGGAGGCCGCACGCACCTTGTACGATTTCATCTGGGATGACTTCTGCGACTGGTACGTTGAGCTGGTTAAACCCCGTTTATACCGGCCCGAAAAGCCCCGGGAGCGCAAGGTGGCACAGAACATTCTGGTTCTGGTCCTCAAGGACATTCTTAAGATGCTGCATCCATTTATGCCCTTTATAACCGAGGAGATTTTCCAGCACCTGCCGCAGCCAACAGCAAGCATAATGATAGAGCCGTGGCCGGACAATGAAAGGTTCTACCGGCCGCAGGCCGAGGAAGATATGCGCCTGCTGATTCAGGTTATCAGAGCCATCAGAAATATAAGGAACGAATTCAACATACCTCCAGGAATGAAGATCCCGGTTCAGGTAGTGACTGCCGACACGGAAAAGGCGGCCAAAATAATGAAAAACCAGGACTATGCCGAAAATATGGCCAATCTCAAGGAGATAACCGTCGGCGGTCCCCAGGAAAAAAGACCGCTTCAAGCCCTTTCAGCCTACCTGGTAGACATTGAGATCCTGGTGCCGGTGGAAGGGGTAATCGATGTCGAGAAGGAGATAAGACGGCTTAAGAAGGAACTGCAGGCCACCGAACAGGATATAAAACGACTCGAAAGCAAGCTGAGCAATCAGGGGTTCATAAGCAAAGCGCCGGCAGAAGTGGTTGAGAGGGAGAAAGCGCGTCAGAAGGAAAACCTGGAGAAGAGGGAGGGCATTGTAAAACGTCTTCAAACCTTGAACGGATAGAAAACTATTTTAAGGCCCTGACTCGCTTCGGCATCAAGCCCGGTCTGCAGAGGATCGAGACCCTGCTGGCCTGTTTGGGACATCCCCATCAGCGGTATGCCACGCTTCATATAGCCGGAACCAATGGTAAGGGCTCGGTGATTGCCATCCTCAACCAGGTTTTAAGTGCCGAGGGTTACCGGGTGGGGGTCTTCACCTCTCCCCACCTGCACTCATACCGCGAACGCATCCGGATCAATCACGAATTGATAAGCGGTGATGACCTGTGGTCCTTGATTAATCGATTAGAACCGGCGATACGGGAATGTGAGCATGCCGGTTATGGCAGCCCTACCGAGTTTGAGATCCTGACCGCCTTGGCTTTTACCTATTTCGAACAGCGCAGGGTAGATATCGCACTTATCGAAACCGGCATGGGAGGGCTCTACGATGCAACCAATGTTGTTCAACCTCTGATAACCGCCGTCACCAATATCGGCCTCGATCATCTCCAGTACCTGGGACCGGGAATTGAGGATGTTGCTTACAACAAAGCCGGCATAATCAAACCGGGTGTTCCCATGATATATGGGGATAACGATCCCGTAGTGGTGAAAATATTAGAAGATACGTGCCGAAGCAAGGGTGCATACCTTCGCCTGGCAGGAAACAATGCCCGGCTTACCCGGGTAAGAAACCTGGGCATGTCGGGGTTTATCCTGGATATTGACAGTCGGCGGTTCTCGGCCCGGGATATTGGTTTTTCCCTGCCGGGGAGCTACCAGTTGGATAATCTGGCAACTGCCGTTACCATATTGGATGAACTCCCTGAGCGCGGTTTCCCCATCAAGAAGGACCTGGGGGAATCACTGTCAGCAATCAGATGGCCGGGGAGAATGGAAAGGGTCAGACGGCATCCGGAAGTAATCCTGGATGCGGCTCACAACCAGCACGGCGCGCGGGTCCTGGATCGGGCATTGGAGGAGATTTACCCCGACCGCAGCCGCATCCTGGTAATAGGTATTCTGGATGACAAAGACGGCCCCGGCATATTTGGAAGTCTGGCAGCTCATACCCGCCTGTGTATCCTTACGCGGCCCGAGGGCAACCGATCCCGCAACTGGCTGCAGAGATACCAAGAGGCCAACCGTATTTTCCCGCAGGTATTCCTGGCCGAAGAGATTGAATATGGAATCCGGAAGGCCTTGGAAGAGGTCCGGGACCAGGAATACATCCTTATCACCGGTTCTTTCATGACTCTTGACCGAGCACGTCGTTTCTTAACCCAAGCTTAGCATAAGTAAACACCAACTTAGCACAAATTGGGAGAAGGCTGTGCGACAATATTTTGGAATCCCGGGTCGGTGTTAAGGGGTTTGGCCTAGAGCTTTCCGAGTATTTTCATCAGGGTTTTAACGTAGTATGTGACAGGGATTTGTGACAGGATGACCCCGGACAGGGGCTGTCCTGGATGCGGTCAAGAGGGGTCCGGTACCTGGTGCCCGTCACCGGAGGGGGTACTGCCGGTCTATAATGCAGGGTGCCGGATAATGAGGTAGCGTCAAGGATGTCATACTGTCCAACCAGCCATAACCGGCAGCAGCGAACAGCAGCACAGGAAGTGTTTGCTGCCGCAGATAGATTGTTATCGGCATGGATTTGCCGTGGAGCGATTAAGTATTACCACAATCAAATAATGAATGGCGCCGAGAGCGATTCGATATACTGCGGGGAATCGCTCTTTTCGTTTTTTCAGGCAATCAGATCCATTTGGCACCGGATGATTGCAGGCGCCGAACCCATTAAGGCTATATCCGATCTAATCAGCGCTGATTGCTATAACCGGTCGGGGATAAAGGAGTTATTGTTAAGAAGATGCCGGGTTTCTTGCTTTTAATCCTCGTGGTCATCCTGGCGCTGGTTTTCGATTATGTTAACGGATTTCATGATACCGCCAATGCCATTGCTACCTCGGTGACCACCAGGGCTCTATCGCCGCGCAGGGCCATTATTCTCGCCGCCAGCCTGAATTTTCTGGGGGCCTTGAGCGGGACGGCGGTGGCCAAGACTATTGGCAACAGCATAATCAAGCCGGGGATGGTTGACGAGAAGGTGCTGATCCTGGCTCTGGCGGGAGCCATTTCCTGGAATCTTTTTACCTGGTATTTTGGTATACCCAGTAGCTCATCCCACGCGCTTATTGGGGGGTTAATCGGAGCCTCGGTGGCTATGTTCGGGTATCACAGTGTTAATTGGCCGGGGCTGGGCACAATTGTATTCTTCTTGATCGCCTCCACTGTGATGGGACTGATGGTCGGTGCATTGGTTATGACGGTTCTATCCCGGGTTTTCCGTGGGGCCTCGCCGAATCGAATGAACAGAACTTTTCGCCGTCTTCAGGTGCTGTCGGCCTGCATGATGTCCTTTTCTCATGGATCCAATGATGCTCAAAAGTCCATGGGGATAATCACCATGGCCCTGCTTGGTGCCGGGCATATTTCAACATTTCGTGTTCCCTTCTGGGTTATGCTGGCCTGTGCCACGGCCATGGGCCTGGGTACGGCGGCTGGTGGTTGGCGGATTATTGCTACCCTAGGCAGCAAGATATTTCGTATTGAACCGATAAACGGCTTTGCGGCTGATTTCAGTTCTTCGGTCGTGATCTATACAGCTTCGGTAATGGGTTATCCGGTAAGCACTACTCATGTAGTGTCATCATCGATTATCGGGGTAGGGTGTGCCAAACAAATGACGGCTGTCCGCTGGGAGACAGCCCGCCAATTGGTGACTGCCTGGTTAATCACCATCCCTTCAACTGCTTTTATATCCCTGATCTTTTGCAAGCTTCTTGAACTCTGTATAGGGTCACATATTTAATTCCTGATAAGCGGTGTAGGGTCTGCATAAAAAGGCCCGGGTAAACTCTCCGGCTTTGTCGTATAATATTTACATAAAGAAGGATTTCACAAAGGTTAAATAGAAGTACTTGCAATGCTAGTAAAGGAGGGATGTGAGTATGAAAGCTCTTAAAATCCCAGAAGCCACCGTGACCAGGTTATCTGTTTATTCAAGACATCTCGCACAACTGATTAAGGATGGGATTCTCACAGTTTCCTCCGGTGAAATCGCTTTGGGAGTGGGAGTTAGTTCAGCTCAGGTGAGAAAGGATTTGGCCTACTTCGGGGAGTTTGGTACCAGGGGAGTAGGCTATAACGTACAGGATCTTTACAGCCACATAATGAGAATTCTGGGGCTGAACCGGACCTGGAATGTGGTAATAGTCGGTGCCGGAAAGCTCGGTTCGGCTCTGGCCGTGTATAAGGGTTTTGAAGATCGGGGATTCAACGTAGTGGGAATTATGGATGTCAGCCTTGACAGAATCGGTCAACCACTGGGTGATTTGGTGGTTGAACCCATGGAGAATCTGGAACAACGCATCCATGAAAAGAACGTTGAGATTGGTATAGTAACCGTACCTGCCGCTGCCGCCCAAGAAGTTGCCGATATTATGGTTAGAGCTGGAGTCAGGTCCCTGTTAAACTTTTCTCCCCGGGTGTTGAAGGTGCCTGATAATGTAATCCTCAGGAATGTTGACCTGTCAGTTAACCTGGAGGTCTTAAGTTTTAACCTTTCATTTTTTAGCCGCCGGCATTAAGCATAGTAAATCTTTAGAATTGGAAAAAGGTACCCTTCAGCTTGAAGGGTACCTTTCTTGTAAATGCGAATAACGAGTGATAAACTTAAACAAATGTTGGGGAGGGTTTGATTTTGGGTTCTCGCAGCAGCCATCGTTCATACCCGGGGTGGCCTATCCTCCTGGTAGTTTTGATATTGGGAGCTATAATCGGCGGATGGCTGGGAGAGATCCTGACTGGGCTAATACCTGCTTTGAAAGAGGTGGGACGGGTATATACCATGGGTATTCCCCGTCTCACCTTGGATTTGGAGGTATTAACCCTCTCTTTTGGCCTCACAATAAGAATAGGTCTTTTCGGTGTTTTTGGAATGTTAGCGGCCTTTTTTGTGTACCGTAGGATGTAAGGAGGTCTTTACAGTCTCATTGATTCTAGCATCAGGTTCCCCTCGGCGACGTCTGTTACTGGAAAGCCTGGGATTGAAATTTGAGGTAATTCCCCCGCCAGGTGAAGAAAGGATAGCAGTGGGGGATGATCCGTGCCGGGCAGCGGAAAGCCTGGCCAGGCAGAAGGCCCGGGGAGTAAGTGCGGTAGTACCTCCCTCCATCATACTGGCGGCTGATACCATCGTGGTCAGGGATGGCGAAATTATGGGTAAGCCCCGTGACCGCGAGGATGCAGTTGCGATGTTACGACGGCTGAGCGGACGAGGTCACCAGGTGGTTACCGGGGTCTGCCTGCTCGATATGGTCGGCCGTCGAGAACTGGTGGAATCCGAGGTTACCACGGTTTATTTTCGGCAGCTCTCGGAACTGGAAATCAGCCGGTATGTTGACAGCGGCGAGCCGTTTGATAAGGCAGGAGGTTATGGAATACAAGGTTTGGGTGGCGTTCTGGTGTCACGGATAGAAGGGTGTTTCTATAACGTGGTGGGCCTGCCCCTGTCCAAGCTGCAGGAAATGCTTCAAAGTCTGGGGCTGAGCCTGCTGTAGGGGTGGAATCATGGCGGGAGAATATCATACTTCCATCAAAGAATTGCCGGTGGAGATGCGTCCCCGGGAGAAAATGCTGGCCAGAGGCGAGGAGTATCTGACGGAGGCAGAGCTGCTGGCCATCCTTTTAGGGAGCGGTACCAGGAAGCTGTCCGCCATCGAATTGGCGCAGCACCTCCTGCAGAAATACGAGGGACTCCGTTTGTTTAAGACTTTGACCATACAGGAAATGTTGGAATTTGAAGGGATTGGGCTGGCCAAAGCCGCCCGGATCAGAGCAGCCGCTGAGCTGGGACGTCGACTGGCCCTGACGTCAAATCAACAACAGCAAATAAAGTCTCCCGAAGATGTAAAAAACTATGTAATGGAGGATATGAGATACTACGACCGCGAACATTTTAAGTGTCTCTACCTCAATCGCAAAAACCAGGTTATCAGCCTGGAGACCATTTCCATTGGAGGGCTGGCGAATGCTCTGGTTCACCCCCGTGAGGTTTTTAAGCCGGCGGTTAAGCGCAGCGCGGCGGCGGTTATACTGATACACAACCACCCCAGTGGCGACCCTACTCCGAGCAAAGAGGATATTAACATAACCAAAAGACTGATAGAGTCAGGAAAGTTACTCGGTATTGAAGTACTGGATCACATAATAATAGGTGATGGCAGGTATTTCAGTCTAAAAGCTGGCAATGTCATTTAGCTGAAGGGAGATAAGAAATGTTCTTAGTTCGAGATATGGGCATTGATCTGGGTACTGCCAATACTCTAGTGTATTTGAAGGGCAAGGGCGTAGTTCTGAGAGAACCCTCGGTAGTGGCTATTGAGAGCGGTTCCAACAAGGTACTGGCTGTAGGTGAGGAAGCAAAGCGAATGATCGGGAGAACTCCCGGCAACATAGTCGCAATCAGGCCAATGAAGGGTGGAGTCATTGCGGATTTTGACATCACTCAGGCCATGCTGAGTTATTTTATTGAAAAATCCAGCGGCCAGCGAAATCCTTTTATAAGACCACGCGTAGTAATTAGTGTGCCTACTGGAGTTACCGCAGTTGAAGAACGTGCGGTGCGCGAGGCGGCGATGCAGGCAGGAGCCAAAGAAGCCTTCCTGATCGAGGAGCCTATGGCAGCCGCCGTGGGAGCAGGGCTTCCGGTTCATGAGCCTACCGGCAATCTCATAGTTGACGTTGGCGGAGGTACCACCGAGGTAGCCGTGGTATCCCTGGGCGGGATAGTAACCTCCAAGTCGGTTAGGGTTGCAGGGGACGAAATGGATGAGGCCATTATGCAGCACCTGAAAAAAAAGTATAACCTGTTGATTGGAGAACGCACGGCTGAGGAGATCAAGATCAATATCGGATCCGCCCTCTGGGAGGGACCCGAAACAACTTACGAAGTCCGGGGACGCGATCTGATAACCGGTCTCCCCAAAACCCAGCTGATTACCGCCGGCGAAGTCAACAAGGCTCTCTCGGAGGTGGTTTCCGCCATTATTGAAGCTATTAAGGTGTGCCTGGAGCGGACGCCGCCGGAATTAGCCTCCGATATTATGGACCAGGGAATTGTACTGGCCGGTGGAGGCTCACTCTTACGGGGACTTGATCAGTTGATAAGTATGGAGACTAATATGCCCGTCTACGTGTGTGAGGAGCCGCTGTCGGCGGTGGCTCTCGGAACGGGCAAGGTTTTAGAAAATATCGACGTCCTTAAGCGAGTTTTAAGGAACCCTCGAAAAAATTACTGAAGAAGAACATATAATATGTACGCTCAGGCTGGAATCGATTTATGGCGAGTTTTGGTATGGAAACTTGATCCGGCCGGGGATTTCAAGTTATAACCATGGCCAAATCTGTGCCCTCCTGTGGAAACAGCAGCCGGCATGCGGGGGATGGAGTAAAGTGTTTCGTTTCTTGAAGAACCGTTATTTCTGGATTATGTTTGCCGTCATTGTCATCAGCCTTATAGCAGTCAGTCAGACATCGGCCGAAAGAGACGATTTAACTATAGCTGAAGAGATGGTGCGCAAAGCCTATACCCCGCTACAACGCGGGGTAAGTATATTTCGCGGGCATCTAAAAAAAATGGAGGTATTATTTGTCAGCAAACAGAGTTTGATAGCTGATGTCGAACGGTTGGAGGGGGAACTGGCGGCCCTGCATTTGGAGAACCAGGGGCTAAGAGAATACAGGCACGAATCCCGTCGGCTTAAAGAACTGCTGGAGTTTCGAGACCACAATCTGACCAACATGAGGATGATTCCGGCTCAAGTAATCGCTCGCAACCCGAACACCTGGTACAACACCGTCACTATTGATCAGGGGAGCGATAAGGGGATAACCCGTAACATGCCGGTGATAACACCCAGGGGTCTGGTCGGCCGGGTCAGTTCGGTTTCGTCGGATCACGCAGTGGTTACGCTGATAACCGACAGGGAAGCGGCGGTGGGAGCCATGGTGCAGGAAACCCGGGTCCCGGGCATCATAGTGGGAACGGTGAACGGGAAACAGTTGAAGCTCAGCCAGATCCCATTTTATTCGGAAGTGCAGGAAGGTAACCGGGTGGTAACCTCCCGTTTCAGTGTGTTGTACCCCGCGGGAATATTGATCGGCACCATTGCTGAGATTTCTGCCGAGTCGGAGGCATTAACGAAAACAGCCACGGTCATACCGGCCGTTGATCTCGACCAGATTGAGGAGGTCCTGGTAGTTACAAATTATATGAATCCCGCCTCCGAATGGGGAACCCTTGATTCCGGTGATCCGGAAAGCAGGAATGAGGTTCCTGCTCCTTAATATGTGGAAGTCAATCGTTGGTTGGTTATACCCTGTTCCCTGAGCGACTGCGGGGTTGGGTGCTCTAAGGATAAAACCACCCGCAGGCGATGTCTGCCGCACTGGAAAAGCAGACAGGATTGCTATCTGGGACCCAGGTAAGGGGTGAATTCTTTGCGCTACGCGGTATTATTCTTTATTATACCTTTCCTCTCCTTATTTCTTGAGAGTACCCTCTTTGGCCGGTTCACCCTGCGCGGGGTGGGACCTGATCTGATGCTGATATTTGTTGTTTTTTACGCTATAATTAACGGGTCCAGGCGGGGATTCAGTTACGGATTGTTTTGTGGCCTTTTGGAGGATTTGTATTTTGGCAGGTTTATTGGTATGAACGTTCTCTCCAAGGGTCTAACTGCTTTTGTTATCGGCAAGTTTGAGGATAACGTGTTCAAGGATAATTTCCTGGTTGGTTTTGCCGGGGTGGTTATGGCCACATTTCTTAATTTCCTATTAATGCTGGTGATAGGACTGATCAGTATGCCTCACCTGGTTATGGACGGGTACATGCTGGTGGATCTTAGCGGGCAGCTTTTTTATAATGGTCTCCTGTCGATACCATTCTATATCTGGTATTATCGGTCCGCCAGAAGTGGACTATTAAGAGAGCCGAGATACAGGGGTTGAGGATTATGAATCCCAAGGAGCTTCAAGCGAAACTGAGGATTTGCTGGTATATAATTGTAGGATTAATGGCCCTATTAATGATAAAACTGGCCTTTGTGCAGTTTATCCAGAGCGAAAAGTATGTGACCAAAGCTCAAGAGAACAGTATCCGCATGGTAACCCTCAAAGCTCCCCGCGGAGAGATATACGATCGCAACGGCAAAATTCTGGCCAACAATCGTCCGGTGTATACAGTTTCCCTTACTTACCTTCAGCTTACTGACCAGGAGAAGGTGATCCGCCGTTTGGTGGAGTTGATGAGTCCAAGTTATCCCGATATTACTGAAGATTATATAAACCAGTTGATCGAAGATCAGAAGTACAGGCTGTTTGAGCCCATAACCGTCATGCGGGATGTTGATTGGGATATGGTGGTTAAACTGGAGGAACACGGTGCCGAATTGCCCGGAGTCGAGGTGAGTGTTGAACCATTACGGTATTATCCTGAAAAAAGCCTGGCCGGCCATCTCTTGGGTTATGTACATCCTATTTACAATCGTGAAGAACTGGAAAAAAGCTATGATCCCCTTAAGTATCGGGTTGGAGACCTAGTGGGGAAGGATGGATTGGAGAAGGTTTATGAGGAATACCTAAAAGGAACTGACGGAGCGCGGCGGGTAGAGGTTGATGCCCGGGGCCGTCCCATTCGAGAGCTGGTGACTCTGGAACGGAAAGCAGGCAATAACCTCGAACTGACCCTGGATCGTGACCTGCAGCGGGTGATGGAGTTGGCTATGGATGAGGTTTTGGAACAGCTGCAGAAGTCTCGTCCCAAGGCCAGAGCGGCTTCAGCAGTTCTGATTGATGTCAAGACTGGCGGGATTCTGGCTATGACCAGCAGACCAAGCATGGATCCCAACGATTTTACGAGCAAAATGGATGGGGAAACCCTTAATTATTATTTCCCCCAGGGAAATTATGATCCCATGAATCCCGGGGCTGCCACCAACCGGGCTATTCAAACTCTATATCCGCCAGGGTCAACCTTTAAGCCGATAACAGGTATGGCAGTTCTGGAATCCGGTGCCCTTGACCCCGACAATGACAGGGTAAGATGTACCGGTGCCTACTGGATCAAACCTCACATTGGCTGCTGGGGAGTCCACGGTTCGGTTAACTACTACCAGGGAATGGCCGCTTCCTGCAATGTTTTCTTTCAGGAGGCGGGTCGAAGAGCCGGAGTTAATGAAATGGCCAGGGTCGCCCGTGAGTTTGGCCTGGGCAGCAAAACCGGTGTCGACCTGCCCTATGAGAAGAGCGGACTTGTTCCGGACCCTTCCTGGAAAAAGGAGGTTAACAGCGTTCTCATCGATCGCCGTTATGAGAAAAAACGTGACGAAACCTCCAAGAGTTATGATTCTCTTATCGCGGCGGCCGCTACCGAGGATGAAAAAAAGAAGTTGAGAGCAGAAAAGGAAAAAGCCCTTAATAAAATTGAGGCTCAATACCGCATTGACTACAGGTTCGAGACCACCTGGCAGCAATTTGACACCTTCAACATGTCAATCGGTCAGGGGAGCAACAACTACACGGTTATACAGCTTGCCAACTACGTGGCAACTCTGGCCAACGGCGGGTACAGATATCAGCCGCATCTGGTACGGAGAGTGATATCCCCGACCGGCGAAGTTATAAAGGAATTTGAGCCGGAACTGATTCAAAAGGTTAAGCTGAAGCCGGAGATCCTGGCCGTCACCCGGGATGCCATGCATTATGTGGTGCTGCCCGGGGGAACCGGTTACTCAATATTCCGCAACCTGCCGCCGGAGCTTTCCGGAGGTGCGAAAACCGGCACTGCCCAGACGGGGCGGGCTTCTGACAATAAGAACCAGGACTATCACGGGGTTTTTATCGCATTTGCTCCCTATGACGATCCGGAGATCGCCTTTGCCGGTGTCGTCGAATACGGCTATCACGGCAGCACATCGGTCGGTCTGGTGGCCAAGACCTTATTTGAGCACTACTTCGGCGTTAAGGATTACCTGGCCGAGGACCGACTCCCGGCACAGGAATATAATGTCGCTCCACTTGAATGATTGCTGCCATATTTCGTAAACGATTTCGGGGGCATTCCAGTTTTCCTGTCAGCATCCACGCCCGCCAGTCGACAATCACTCACCTAAGTGTGGCCCTATATAATTACCTTAAGCCCTGCAAATTAACCGGTATGCGTTTTGATGTCCAGGAACGGTGCAACTGAGCCGCTATTTCCATATAATAATCGGCCGCAGCTCTTAAAAGCAGTAAAAGGAATAACCACCCGGCCACGGCTGATGTTACATTTCAGTATCAATTCACCTGGTTTAGATCAACTGTCTCCCAGTTTTCCTCTGCCCCCCGCGCAGCCCGCTCGCTTGTAGATCCATGCTGATACAAAACATCTTTTTGCTGAATAAAGCCCAATTTGCCTCAATTTTTGCAGGGATTATTTAGAGGAAAAAATTAACAAACATAGAAACTAGAGTAAAAAGGGAGATGGGGGTGACTGTAATAACTGAGGATGTCGTGATAAGGGAATCCCAGGGCGGAATTATTATATGTTTGAATTCTCAGGATTCATTCCCGGACCTCAAACGGCAGTTAGCAGGTAAATTGAAGGCCTTTGACGACTTGCTGATTGGAGTCCAGGTGGTGCTTGATGTAGGACAGCGCAGGCTCAAAAAGATGGAAATACAGGAGTTAAAAGATCTGCTGTTGGAGCAGGGGCTTCACCTGAAAAGACTGATCAGCAGGGGAAAGAGTGTAGACCTAACCGGTAAAGGGGGACAGGTTGAGGTCATCAGTGCACCGACCACCAAATTGAGTAATCAAGAGATAGGTTCTATAGAGGAGACCATACTGGTTAAACGGACACTGAGATCCGGTCAAAGGGTATTCTTCCCCGGAAACATTGTGGTGCTGGGTGACGTTAATCCCGGAGCCGAGGTTATTGCCGGTGGAAATGTGCTGATAATGGGATCTATGCGCGGGATGGCTCATGCCGGTGCCCTGGGTTCGGAAGAAGCCGTGGTAGCCGCTTTTCGCCTTAATCCCACCCAGCTGCGTATAGCCAACCACATTACCCGCCCTCCTGAAGGCCAGGCATCAAAGGGCAACGAACCGGAGGTAGCCTCTATTAAGAGTGGCAAGGTGATAATTGAGGATCTCAAACTCTGATTTGGAATGGGAGGAAAAGGAATGAAGGGCAAGGTTATAGTTATCACTTCTGGTAAAGGGGGCGTGGGCAAAACTACTACTACCGCTAATCTGGGAACAGCGCTGACCATGTTGGGAAGACGTGTGGTTATGGTAGACACTGATATCGGTCTGCGTAACCTGGATGTGGTGATGGGTCTTGAGAACAGGATTGTGTTTGATATTGTTGATGTGGTTGCGGGTGGCATCAAATTAAAGCAGGCCCTGATTAAGGACAAGCGGTTTGAAGGCTTATACCTTTTGCCGGCGGCCCAAACCAAGGAAAAGACTGCAGTGTCGGCCCATCAGATGAAAACACTCTGCTATGAGCTGAAAAAAGAATTTGATTTTGTTCTGGTGGACTGCCCGGCCGGGATCGAGCAGGGCTTCAAAAATGCCATAGCCGGTGCCGATGAGGCCATAGTTGTGGCTGTGCCCGAGGTCTCCTCAGTTCGAGATGCAGATCGAATTGTGGGACTTCTAGAAGCGGCCGGATTGAGGAAAAACCAGCTTATCATTAACCGGATACGCCCCCGTATGGTCAAACGGGGCGATATGATGGATATTGAAGACATGATAGATATACTGTCAGTAGACCTGTTGGGAGTGGTTCCAGAAGATGAGATAGTAATTGTATCAACCAATAAAGGAGAGCCGGTGGTAATTGCTCCTGCTTCCCGTGCGGGCGACGCCTATCGAAGAATCGCCAGGAGACTAAACGGCGAGGAGGTATCCCTGTTGCCTCTTGACCATTCGGAAGGCTTGGTGAACCGATTCCGAAGAATGTTCAAATTGGCATCCAGATAAAGGGGGAGAGGATTTGTTTCAATTTTTGAGCAGGCTTTTTTGGAGGGACAGGGATAAAGTCGGCAGCAAGCATGTAGCCAAGGAACGGCTTAGGCTAGTACTGGTTCATGATCGTGTCAATTCATGCCCCCAACTGCTGGAGGCATTGAAGGAGGACCTGATCCGGGTTATTCGTGAGTACATTGAAATTGACGAGGATGCACTTGATATCAGCTTTGACAGCATAGATAATACGGTAGCCCTGGTAGCCAATATTCCGGTCCTAAGAATCAAAAAAGGTATAATCTAATCAGGCGGATCCTCACTGCTGCGTACTTGCGACTTCTGTGCAGCCCGGCACTGGTAACCCTCCCCGATGGACAGAGACGGATAGCAGGTTTATAATCAATTTGACTCCGTCCATAACGGGAGGGTTATTATGCATCGCCGGGCGTTAAAGGTTATTGATAAGCCGTTTGTTACGGCACTTGCAGTGCTGGTTGTTTTTGGCCTGGTAATACTTACCAGCGCCAGCAGCGGCATAAAAGCGGGTGCCCCCTTTTATTACCTGCAAAAACAACTGATTTCCCTGGCCATCGGCGTTGTCCTGGTGCTGGTAATGCTCAATGTTGATTACAGTCTGGTAAGCCGCTATAATGCTCTGATCTACGTAGGGACAAATATCCTGCTGATCGTTGTTCTGGTTTTCGGCACGGAACAGCGGGGTTTACAGGGATGGTTATCAATCGGAGGTTTTAATTTCCAGGTGGCCGAATTTGCCAAAATACTGTTCATCCTCTGTTTTGCTGACTTCTTGGCCAAACGCCAGGGAATGATCCATACGCTGCGGGATATGTTTCCCTGTTTCATCTATATCGGCCTCCCGGTTCTGCTCGTCACCGCGCAGCCCGATCTGGGGACTGCTCTGGTGTTTATTGCCATTGCCATGGGTATGATGTTTGTGGCGGGAGCCAACCCTCGAATTCTGGTGGGGATCATATTTGGAGCGCTGGCCCTGGTTGTACTGGCATTGTTCCTTCACCTTCAGTTTGGAATGTGGCTGCCGTTGGAAGAATATCAGGTTAAGCGGCTCACCGTGTTTTTGGATCCGTATAATGATGGACAGGGCGGCCGGGGTGCGGGCTGGAACATAATACAGTCTCTGGTGGCTATTGGTTCCGGGGGTTTGATCGGCAAAGGTCTTTTCCAGGGTACCCAGGCGCAGCTCAACTTCCTGCCGGAACACCATACGGATTTCATATTTGCCGTTGTCGGTGAAGAATTCGGTTTTGTCGGGGCTGCGCTGCTGCTGCTTCTATTTGCGGTAATCCTTTTGCGGGCTATATTTATTGCGTATAATGCCAAGGACTTCTTCAGCACCCTGACGGTGATCGGTATAATCTCCATGTGGCTTTTTCATATTTTTGAAAACGTCGGTATGTCTATTGGACTCATGCCGATTACCGGGGTTCCGCTGCCTTTTGTAAGCTACGGGGGCAGTTTTATGCTGGCCAATATGATCGCGGTTGGCATTATTCTGGACATCAACATCAAAGGCAAAAAGATCGTTTTCTGAAACGGCATCCCCCGGCAGCCCCGGCCAACGAAACCAATCCATGTGGAAAATAAAGCCACTTAAATGGTATATTAGGGCCTTCCTCCAATATATTTTTAAGAGGACGGGGAGGGTCTGTAATGAGTAGTTTTAAGACCAGGCTGCTTATAGCTTTGTTCCTGATTATCGCCGTAACCTGGGCATACCCTGAGACCGGTCAGCAGGACGGCCTGATCCACTCACTGCTGAGCTATGCCACCAACACGGACTACGATGTAAGCAGGTGGCTTGAATCTATATGGTACGATCAGGAATTATCACCGGCATCATCCACTTCAGCCCTGCGCTTGCCCTGCAGCTATACGGAAGTGGTTCGTCATTTTGGATGGTATTACAATGCTCGAACCGGAGATCAGGCCTTTAACCCGGGAGTGGTATTGAGAATTGAATCCGGCACCCTGGTATATCCGGTTCTTCGTGGGGAGGTTACCTCCATAAGCCTGCAGGAAAACGGCTATCAGGTAGTGTTGAAGCACAGTGAAGCCCTGACCTCAGTGGTTCGTGGGTTGCGGGAGGTGAGGGTGGAGGAAGGGGAGACGGTTGACGAATCGACCCCGCTGGGCAGGGGAGCCGAACTCCTGTATCTGGAACTGAAAAACCAGGATGGACCTATCAATCCCGAGGGCTTTCTCGCTTCCGAAAACCCGGTATGAGATTGGGATCAGTAAAGGGAGTTGATCTGGCGGTCAACCCCGTGTTCCTGCTGCTTTGTCTGCTATGCTTGTCTATCGGGTTTGTTGAGATCCTGTGGGTTATCCTGGCCCTGGTCCTGCATGAGGCCGGACACGTATTGATGGCTCTGGCCTGCGGTTTGAAGCTGCTAAGGGTGGAGCTTTTCCCTTTCGGAGGGCAAATATTAACCGAAGATTTAGTCGGTGTCAACTCGAGGCGTGAAATAATTGTGGCATCGGCGGGCCCGGCAGCCAGCTTGTTTTCGTCGGGATTAACCTATATAATGGAGGGAAATCTAAGCTTAGTGGATTTCTCTTTTTTTATGGAGTTTAACCTGTTGCTGGGGTTGTTCAACCTTCTGCCCGCATTGCCGTTAGATGGAGGAAGAATCCTTAAGGCCTTTTGTTCCACCAGGGTCGGGCTGCGGAAGGCAACGGTGATTGGCTCCTGGTCAGGACAGGTTCTGGCTCTGGTCTTGATTGCTGCAGGTCTTTACCTGGGATTTCAGGATCCCCGCGCGTTAAACCTGCTCGTGATAGCAGGTTTTCTTGGTTATAAGGCCCGAGAAGAACTACAGATGTTTCCTTATGGATTTACCCGCTATCTGCTGCGCAAGCGGCTCCTGCCAGCGGAGAACGATATGGCTGCCGGTCTCTTGACCGTAGCCCACAGCGGTGTTAGGATCAGCCGGCTATTAAACCGCATCCTGCCCGACACTGTTGCTGTTATTCTGGTTATTGACGCTCAAGGTAAGGTTATCGGGATCGTGACCGAAAGAGTTCTGATTGAGGCCATGCTTACCCGGGACCCTCTGACTACCGTCGGAGAACTGTTGGAGTCGGCTGCAGGATGCGAAGACCGGCGCAATTAGGTGGGCCCGGCCGATGCCAGGGACCGGACTTTCAAAACTATGGGGATATCCCAAAAACAGGATGAGAAGTGTAATGATAAGGGAAACGTTGTGTAAAATATTACCAACAGTGAGCAAACCTGCTCGTTATACGGGTAATGAATTGAATGCGGTCCGCAAAAATTGGGATGAGGTACAGGTCAGAATGGTATTCGCTTTCCCCGACGTCTATGAAGTGGGTATGTCACACATGGGGGGGAGAATACTGTATGGTCTGGTCAATAATCACGCGGATTTCCTGATGGAGAGGACTTTCGCCCCCTGGCCGGATATGGAAGAAAAGATGAGGGAGAACGGGATTCCTCTTTTCAGCCTGGAATCCTTTATGCCGGTGGGTGATTTCGATGTGGTAGGGTTCTCGCTGCAGTATGAACTTTCCTACAGCAATGTGCTGAATATGCTGGACTTAGCGGGAATACCTCTGTTGTCGCGGGATCGTGATGACGCGCATCCGCTGGTGATTGCCGGGGGGCCCAGCGCCTTTAATCCTGAACCCCTGGCCGATTTTATTGATGCCTTTATTATCGGCGACGGCGAGGAAGCAATACTACAGGTCCTGAGTTCGGTCAGGAAGAGTATCGGTCGGCGCCGACACGAGAGGTTGAAAGAGCTGGCTGCAGTTCAGGGGGTTTATGTTCCTGCCTTCTACGAAGTAAAATATAATGGTGACGGGACCATCGCCGGGATTAATCCCCGATTACCGGGGATACCGAACCGGGTGAAAAAAGCAGTGATACCGGACCTTGACCAGGCATATTTTCCGGTTGCTCCGGTGGTGCCATATCTGGGAATCATTCATGACCGGGCGGTTCTGGAGGTTATGCGGGGCTGCCAGCGCGGCTGCCGTTTTTGCCAGGCGGGAATCATATACCGTCCAGCCAGGGAGCGAACGGTCGACCGCCTGATGGAGATGGTTCGTCAAACCATTAAGTCTACCGGCTTCGATGAGGTGTCGCTGGCCAGTCTCAGCAGCGCCGATTATTCGGGAATCCAGGAGCTGACCCGCGGGTTGATCGATGAACACGGACCACAGGGAATCGGGGTGGCCCTGCCTTCTCTGCGGGCGGACGCCTTTTCGGTGGGATTAGCCCAGGAGGTTCAGAGAGTGCGAAAAACTACCCTGACCTTTGCGCCCGAAGCCGGAACCCAGAGGCTGCGGGATGTCATCAACAAAAACGTAACCGAGGAGGATATATTAAACGCCTGTAAGGCGGCTTTCGATGCCGGGTGGCTGGGAGTAAAACTATATTTCATGCTGGGCTTACCCACCGAGACGGATGAAGACCTGGATGGGATTATCGAGCTGGTGCGTAAAATCAAGCGTTTGGCCGCGGAGCGTTCGCGAAGGGCTCCGAAAATTCATGTCGGGCTGGCCTTTTTTGTACCCAAGCCCCATACTCCGTTCCAGTGGGAACCCCAGATTACCACCGAGGAGATGATGAGGAAACGCCGATATATACTGGAGAAGGGCCGGATTAGAGGGGTAAAGTACGATTTTCACGACCCCGCCACCAGCTACCTGGAGGGTTTAATCTCCCGCGGAGACCGGCGTCTGGGTGAGGTTATCCTGGGAGCCTGGCAGCGAGGAGCCCGCTTTGACGGATGGAGAGAGTATTTCAATTTGGAGAATTACCTCCGGGCCCTGGAAGCGGCCGGACTTGATCCGGAATTTTATGCCAACCGGCGGCGGGAATTGAACGAGATACTGCCGTGGGAGATCATCGATACCGGAGTCACTGCTGAGTTTCTTATGGCGGAGAGAGAGCGGGCTTATAAAGGTGAGCCTACCCTGGACTGCCGGGAAGAAGGCTGTCAGGACTGTGGAATCTGTCCCGGTTTGGGTGTGGATCTGCAGGTGAAAGGTGGGGGACAGTGCGCTGGTGGATAGAGTATGAAAAGGGACCGGCAATAAGGTATTTGTCCCACCTGGATATGGTGAGGCTCTGGGAGAGATTGTTCCGGCGCAGCGGCCTTCCCCTGCAGCTCACTCAGGGATTCAACCCGCATCTCAAAATCTCCCTGGGTACGGTCCTGCCGGTAGGTTTGTGGGGCAGGAGGGAATACCTTGACGTTAAGTTGGGAGGGGATATCGAACCGGAAGAATTATGTTCTCGGCTGCGGGCGGTTGCTCCGCCGGGGATTGAGATCCGCCGGGCCCGGAGGCTGGCACGAGAATTACCGTCGCTGATGGCCGTAATTGATACCTCGATTTATAGGTTCAAATACCCCGCAAGTCTGGAAACAGCGATAAGGAAGGCGGCCGAGAGAATGGAGAGAGCCTCCGAGATCCGGGTAATCCGTCCCAAAGACCGGAAGGAGGTGAATATAAGACCCGGAATTATACGTATTAAATGCATTCCGGGCGCAGATGAATTCATACTCGAGTTCACAGTCTTCAGCGGCGGCCGGGAGACTGTCCGGTTCTCCGAGCTCCTGCCGGCTCTGGATGAAATGGGGCTGCAGCGGAAAAAGATCGTGGATTACTGGAGAGAAGGAAATTATGTAAGAACTAACGACCAACTAATAGACCCTATGGAGCTTGATTAAAAGGATGTAATACGTCATGCAAAGACAACTGGTTATAGAGAAATATCCATGGGAGACGCGCCTGGCGATTGTTGAGGATGGCCGACTGGTCGAACTGCATTATGAAGAGGATGATGACCGGGTGGGCAATATATACAAGGCTCGGGTGATGAATGTATTGCCCGGTCTCTCATGTGCTTTTGTGGATCTGGGTTATGAAAAAAATGCTTTCCTTTATCAGGGCGACCTGAGGGGAATTAAGAATAATACCTCCATCAGTGATGTTCTCAAGAGGGATAACGAAATACTGGTACAGGTAAAAAAAGAGGAGGTTCCCGGAAAGGGAGCCCGGGTTACTACCTATCTTACCCTGCCGGGACACTATCTGGTTTTTCTGCCTTATCAGAATGATGTCAACATATCACGCAAGGTTAAAGATCCCGAGTTGAGAGAAGAATTGCGTACCTATCTCAAAGCATTGAAACCCAAGAATTCAGGGGTGATTGTCAGGACGGCCGGAGCCCTGGCACCGTTGCAGGATTTGGCTGTCGAGCTGGATTCCCTCTATGCCACGTGGCAGCAGATATGTGAACTGGAGAGGCATATGGCGGCCCCGGCCCTGTTATACAAGGATCTGGATGTGGTCCAGAGAGTCCTGCGTGATTATATTGACGGCAATACAACCAGTATCGTACTCAATAAACAGGAAGAGGCAGTCATGATTAAAGAACTGCTCAGCCAGGATGCGGTTGCGCAGGGAATCAAGATCAAGGTGGAAGACGCCCCCCTGGAGAAACTCGGCCTGGAGCGGGAGATTAAACGCCTTATGAAATCCCGGGTCTGGCTCAAGAGTGGGGGATTTATAATAATTGAGGAGACCGAAGCGATGACGGTCATTGATGTGAACAGCGGCAAATACACAGGCAAGGGTCAGTTTAACCAGACTATTCTCAAAACAAATTTGGAGGCCGCTCATGAAATTCCGCGACAACTGCGATTAAGAGGTATCGGCGGCATAATCCTCATCGATTTTATCGACATGAAAGACAGGAGTCACCAGGCTGAGGTGTTGCAGGCACTGGAGCAGGAACTGTACAAAGACAAAGCACACAGCAGAGTGCTTGGTATAACCAAGCTGGGCCTGGTGGAGATGACTCGTAAGAAAACCAGGGCCAGTCTGGGAACGGTGCTGGCCGAGGAGTGTCAGGTATGTGAAGGTAAGGGCCGGATACCCAGCAATAAGGTTATATGTCACGAGATAATGCGCCAGATTTACAACCTGGGTCATCGTTCAGCCACAACCGTTAATGTAGATGTCCGTCCTGAAATCCTTCCTCACCTGGGAGAGCAATCCAGATATATCAGTCAGATCAAGGAACATCTGGGTAAGGAGATTGTGTTCTCTCCCAACCCGGATCTGGAAGGGTATTACCACATACGATCATAGAAAAACAGGTCGGCAAGGGGAGGACAGACGGTGTAAAAACTTGGGGCGAGAGCGCAAAAATCCAGTTTTCACATCGTCCGAGGCTCCCCTTGCTTTCTTTTCCATGGCTCCAAAAGCTCCTTCCGCTTTCCCCGCCTGCCGGTTTCCCTGCCTGACATAACCCGTGAATCGTTTGGTGCAGCCTCCCGATTGCTTGGCCGTAATACCAGGTGAAGGGAACGGTGCCGACTGAGCGGATTAATGCGCATCATTGCAGCCTCGGTCGTACAATACCCCTCCCGGGTGCTGACGGCAGCCTGAGGTTTGCAAAGGCGCAACTTGAGTCTTACGCGGTTCCAGGCTAATTGCGGTTTGACGTGCAAGGTTGCAATTTGGTATCGCGTAATACAGGTGAGGGTTTTAATGGCTGGGATTACCATCATTGATGTGGGGAGGGGAACAATGGAAAACCGGGATGACCTTATCAAAAGTGGGCGGGCGCGACTGACATTTGCGTTGGTCACATTAATGGTTTTTATTGGGGTTCTCATCTTTATCGCTACTGCCCGGCCGGCCTGGACGGCACCGGGAGTGGCTAATGCTGATGGAGTGTCGTATCGAATTGAGGGGGATAAGATAATTCTGTCCTGGGGCGTGAAAACAACCGGTGGATATTCCATAACCATCGACCGCCTGGAGATTGAAGGGGTTACTCTCAAGGTCACCTACTCTTTACAGTCTCCATCACCGGGCGCCGTGGTGACCCAGGCTCTTACCTATCCGGAAGCGGCAGCCGCAATACCCGGCGGCGTGAGTCCGGCCCGGGTGGAACTGATTAAAAATAACGTGAAATCACCAAATCTGTCCGTGGGGTTGGAACCCCTGCCCGCGGTAGGCTCGCTTGATAATCTGAAAAAAATCCTGGAATCGGCCAGGGAAAACCAACCGGAGTACCCGCGTTACATACGGGAAGCGGCGAAAGAAGTAATGAGCGATACCGTTGCGGGCACCGGCAGTTTCCAGTACGATAAACAAGCCCTGGATTATTCCGGGACCAATGTGCAGGTAGCCGGGGTGGATGAGGCGGATTTGGTCAAGACAGACGGCAATTTCATCTACCAGGTAAACAAGCAGAACATTAAGATCATCAGGGCTTACCCGGTTTCGGAGCTTCAGGTGGCATCAACCATAAGTTTTGACGATGCCGGTTTTACTCCCCGGGAGCTGTATGTGGATGGGAACCGGCTGGTGGTAATCGGGGTTTCCTATGCAAACCCTGTATACCGCATGGGAGAAGGCAAGTCTTCATACATTTATCTGCCGACCCACCAGTCGACAATGGTCCTGGTTTACGATATAACCGACCGCTCCCAGGCCAAAAAGGTTCGAGAAGTTGAACTGGAGGGTAACTACCTGTCATCGCGCAAAGTGCATAACCGGCTATACCTGGTTGCCAACCGGTGGATAAACTATCGGTGGTCGGAAATAGGTGAGGATACGGATCTAAGACCCGGCTACCGCGATAGCGCGGCCGGCAAACAGAGACTGGCGGTAGACTATTCAGCTATAAGGTATTTCCCGGATTGTATTGAACCGAATTATCTGCTGGTAGCCGGAATAAACCTGGATAAGAACGAACCTGCTGTTATCTCCGCTTACCTGGGAGCCGGAGAAAACATATTCTGTTCGAAAAAGAATCTCTATGTGGCCATCAGCCGGTGGCAGGACATACCCCGTCCAATGTTGGAGAGTAAAACAATCATGCCGGAAATGGTTGTTCCTCAGGAGGTTAAGACCACGATATATCGCCTGGCTTTGAACAACGGGTATCCTGAATACAACGGGAAGGGTGAGGTACCGGGCACCATCCTCAACCAGTTTTCCATGGATGAGCATAATGGTTATTTTCGAATAGCTACGACTACCGGCAGCATCGGGATGATCGGGGAAGAGACCTCCAAGAATAATATGTACGTTTTGGACAGTCAGATGTCTATCATAGGCCGACTGGAGGGTATTGCCCCTGGGGAGACGATTTATTCCACCAGGTTTATGGGCAACCGGGTTTATATGGTGACCTTCAGAACGGTTGATCCCCTCTTCGTTATCGATGCGAAGAACCCGAAGAAACCCGTTGTACTGGGAGCTTTGAAAATACCGGGTTACAGCGATTACCTCCATCCTTACGATGACAACCACATAATCGGCTTCGGCAAGGACACGGTGGAAGTCAAGTTTGGGGATGGATCCTCGCAGAGCTTTTATACTGGGATGAAGATAGCCTTGTTTGACATTACGGATGTCACCAGACCAAAAGAGATGTTCAAGGAAATAATCGGAGGCCGGGGAACGGAATCGGAACTGCTGCGCAACCACAAAGCGCTCCTGTTTTCCCGCACGCAAAACCTCCTGGCTTTTCCGGTGACGGTGATGAAAGCGGGCAAGGAGTCGGGCAACGGCATACCCAATACAGGTGAGTTCGAGTTTCAGGGGGCTTATGTTTACCGGGTAGACCTGAAAAAGGGTTTTCAACTCCAGGCCCGTATAACCCATCTGACGGATGAGGACCTTTTAAAAGCCGGTAATTACTGGTACAACAGCGATAGAAATGTGGAACGAATCTTATATATTAATGACGGGTTGTACACCCTGTCCCGGGAAAGGGTCCGGGTTCATGACCTTTCAACTTTTCGTGAAACCGGGAATCTGTGGCTTTAAGAATCCGGGAGGTGGGGAGAAATGTTCCCTGCCTCCCGGATTCTTGTATACATATTGAATAAATCATCATTCCCGGCATTCTCATCCGGCTCCGAGGAGACCCGGATCTGCTGTTGGGCTCACTGATTCATTCCGCGAGCGCATGACCGATCTCGATCTGCATACTACGAATCTTCCCCAACCCACCACCGGTTCCTTGAGCCGGTCTTTTTATCATTTTCGTGTAGAAATAAATAGGAAGGAATAAGCTAGAAATGGAAGAATAATTATTGCCAGGAGGTGATCACCAGTTAACTAAACAGGAGGGGGTTTTTTAGTGGAAGTGAAAAAGATCGGAGTGTTGGGGGCAGGAATTATGGGAGCGGGAATTGCCCAGATCTGTGCAGAAGCCGGATTTGAGGTGATCCTGGTTGATCTGGCCGAGGCGTTCGTCAATAAAGGTTACCAGAACATAGTTAAAAACTGGACCCGAGCCGTGGAGAAGGGAAAGAGGTCGGCCGAGGAGCTGGATAGATTTAAGGCCTTGATAACCACCAGCGTGGACAACAAGGATTTTAAGGACTGTGATGTTGTAATAGAGGCGATAATCGAAGACATCGAAGTAAAGAAAAAGGTGTTTAAAGAGCTGGGGGATATCTGCAAGGATTCCGCCATCCTCGCCAGCAATACGTCGGCCTTGAGTATCACCGAAATAGCTGTCGCCAGCGGTCGTCCCCAATCGGTAGTGGGCATGCACTTTTTTAACCCGGTTCCGGTAATGAAGTTGGTAGAAGTAATACCGGGAGCTGAAACCAGCGAGGCGGCGGTTGACATCATTACTGAATTAAGCCGTAAAATCGGTAAGGAACCAGTGCAGGCTCGTGAAACCCCGGGGTTTATCGTCAACCGCATCCTGGTTCCCTATATGAATGAAGCAGCGATGCTGTATCAGGAAGGGGTTCCGGCGGAGGAGATTGACAAGGCTATGAAACTGGGG
>FZPS01000151.1_pt249 | contig 63219 bp, 64 predicted proteins | sample 1817821 | NCBI WGS metagenome assembly FZPS01 (sample SAMEA104158645, study PRJEB21678) | metagenome | place: Germany | collected 2015-04-21
CTGATGCTGGTGGTGACGATCATCATCGCGGCCGTGGTGAGCGGATTTGCGGGCGGGTTGATGACCTCGCGGGAACCCGCCCCGTCGGCGAACTTTGATGTCAGCATGACAAATAAGAGTCTCGAACTGGTGGTACGGTCGGCTTCCGAGGATATCCCCTCGAAGGACATCACGATTGTTCTTTCGAAAGGCAAACTATGGCGGAAATTGGTACCAAAGAGTTCAACAGTGCCGTTTGGATTTAACATTGTGGAAGAAGTGCATGAGATTGCTGCAGCAGGAGGTTTCAAGGATTTCGAAAATGTCACCAATGCTCCTAGTTCAACTACACAAGCGGCACATGAAAACAATACAGTACAGTGGTTCGGAAACTATACCCTGAAAGCCGGTTCACGGATGAGCGCCTCTGATGATGCATTTATAGACCTTTGTGGTGTACTCCTACCAGAGGGTTTAGAGAATCTAAATTCAAAGACGAAGGGTGAGTTCCTTGGGGCTATAACCGAAGAACAGTGGGAGAAGATATTTGGAGACAAAGATGCAACTGTTAAGTATGGAGTAGCTTTAGCTTGTACAGATTCATCAGATTATGTCTTAAAAGGAAAGCTTAGCCAAATTACTGCTGATGCGGCTCTTAAGGAGGCGTTAAAGACTGCACTGCCTACGACAGATGACAAAGCTTCCTTCTATGCAACAGCCAAGGATAAGAACTGGCGCTTCGGGCAGACGATCATGTACGGTGACGGCCTCGGAGGCATCACCGTGTCCCCTGGTGACCGTGTCACCGTGTCGATCGTCCATACCCCATCCGGTCAGACCATGTTTACGAAGACCGTCACGGTGAAGGGAGCATAACGATGAATACGAGAGAAGAATCACGGGATGCAGCGGTATCGCCGGTCATCGGCGTCATGCTGATGCTTGTCGTAACCATCGTCATTGCAGCGGTGGTCTCCTCCTTTTCGGGAGGGTTGGGTACGGCGAAAGATACCACGCCGACGATCACCTTCAAGGCCGATCTGAGCGTAGAAGATGGTCTCACCATAACATGCCTTGGTGCCACTCCCGGCAAGAACGTGAATTTCGATGTCTGCATCGGCGATACCAACTGGTATAAAGTTGGATCGGGCTCCACGGGTACCTTTAGCCCCGGGATAACAATCAACATCCCATCGAAGACTCCAAAGGACGAAGACTCGCTGAGCCTTGACAAGGGATTCACCGATGCATTTGGGGACTTTGGAGGGTATCAGAATACCGGAATGTACGTGCCAAATCCGAGCTTTATCGGCAAGACCTACACCGTCCAGCTGATCAGTGAGGATGCCGGTATCATCGGGAAAACACATGCCGTCCTCACGGCATAACTGCTCAACTACCCGATAAACCTTTTTTTTGAGGGGGCTGCACGCCCCTGCATTGGAGCGGGGGAGATCACCTCGGATCGACCGGATCGCCGACTTCGAGTTTCTTCACCTCTCGCGGCAGGAGGCCCCGGCCCTCCTGCGGCGAGGAAGTGTGCCCCCGTGGGCGTGATAGCTCCCCCTCGGTCCACAGCATGCGGCGGGACCACCTTCATGCACGCCTCGTACAGCGACCCCCCGCGTCCGCATGGCCGTGAACAGATCGACGCGCCCGGCCTCTGGCGCTCGTTGAGCACGGCTGAGAGCCATCAGGCAGTGCAGGAGGGTTTGGGCAGAAGACCCGGAGGCGCGCCAGAACCACGACGACAGGGGGGAGTCCTGCCGGAGCAACTCCGTCCCACCTGCCGGGGGTGTTGATCTCACGAAGAAATAGTAATGGTAGGGGCGGGTTCGGGAGGTCGTTCCCGCCCCCCCTCTGGTTTGCCACCCTCCCCGGGCATCCGGTATGATCCCCATCCAGTGCGTTTCCTTTCCTCTTCCCGGATGCCTGGGGTTTTTCTGTTGATGAAAGAGAGGATTTCAAGGCTCGATTGAAACCTACGTTGGCTATGACGACAACAAAGATACCACTCTGGTGTTCTGGTTCACCGCTCCATTCCCTTGTTATCCATTGATGCCCCGCTATCGCGGTGGCACCACATATACAGTATAAATTATAACTATTTAACTTTACCTATTTGTTAATTAAATTTGGTTTACTATAGGGCATCACGAAGCGGCAGCCCCCCGGGGGACCAGGAAGGCTTTTCCCCGCTCCGGCGCAAGAGATCCCGTACCCATGAACCACGACCTCAAGGCAGCAGTCCTTCGCCGGTGCCAGGAGATGGAGATCCCGCTCGTCGGGATCGCGAGCACGGATCGGTGGGAAGATCCGCCGTTCGAGCCCTGGATGCCCGAAGATTTCTATCCGCAGTCGATATTCCCCGATGCCCGATCGGTGATCGTCATCGGCCTCCCGGTCCACCTCCCGGTGCTTGCGACCGCCCCCTCGATCTACTACCACGAGCTGTACAAGACGACAAACACCCTGCTCGACCAGTACACCTACCGGCTCGCATCGTTCCTCAACAACCATGGCTACCCCTCGGCCTTCGTCCCCCGGGACGGCTACGGGGGCGTCGAAGCCCTCCGTGAAAACCCGGTCGCTTTCTTCTCGCATCGGCACGCCGCGCTTCTCGCCGGGCTCGGAACCTTCGGCGTGAACAACGCCCTCTTAACGCCGGAGTACGGCCCAAGGGTGCGGTTCGGCTCGGTCCTCACCGCCGCCGCCCTCCCCCCCGACCCCCTGCAGGAAGATGACCTCTGCACCCGGTGCATGAGGTGCGTCCAGGCCTGCCCCGCAGGAGCGCTCGATGGGCGGGACTACCCCGAAGGACTCACGGATAAGGTCGCCTGCACCGCAAACAGTGCTGAACTCGCCCGGCGCCGCATATCCCCCTGCGGCATCTGCATAGCGGTCTGCCCGGTGGGGAAGGACCGGCACCAGTACGGTGTCGCCGATGATGAAGATCCCCAGTACCGCCGGGCCCGGGAGCACGTACAGAGGTATGGGGGGTTGTAGGACCCCCCCCTCAGAGACCGAACTACTCTTCCTCTGCCTTCTTCATCAACCGATCCATTATCTCCGGAGCCCGATCCCGAAGACCGAACCCGACGATGATCGCAATCGCCGCTCCAAGCCCAAGCGCAAGTCCCCAGGCAAGCGGAACGACGAAGACGTAGATGATCGAGAGATCGAGCAGAAGCTGCTGGAGCGCGAGGATGACGACGACGAAGTAGAAGAACGCCCGTAGCAGTATCGTGACCACCCCGAACCCCTCGATCCGCCGTGTCTTCCCCATGCTCTCAAGGAAGTCCATGAGCCAGTCAACCAGGATGATCCCGATGACCAGGATCAGGATGAACGCTATGATGTTCGGGATATAGGCTCCGATGACCGCGACCGCAATGGTCAGGGGTGCGATCTGGAGGACGCTGATAGCCGCGAGGATTGCGGTGAGGTAGATGAGCCAGCGGACGATGAGCTCGAATAGGTGGGCGGTGCCCGCCCCCGACTGTTCGATGTATGCCCCAACAGAGGTCTTCCTGAGCGCACTATCGACGCCGATCCGGTTCAGGATCCCGGCAACGATCTTCCCAATAACACGCCCCAGTATCCAGCCTATGATGAGAATGATGATTGCTGCTATGATGCTTGGCACATACAGGACAAAATTACCGATCAGCTCCTGAATCGGTTCAAACGGCGCCGTTACCTGTGCCGCGAGATCTTCGTTTACCACGGTATAACCACCGGGGCAGGGATAGGGAAGGTCCTATATTAATCTGATGGACTCCCATGTCCCACCACCGCCCGGGAGATCAACGTCATTCCGCCCGGGAAAACTCTATCATGTTCCGACTGGGGCCTGTATGGCGGTGCATGAGCGCAAGCACCGCCGGCATCACGACGATCGCCCCAACAAGCGAGAACCCGACGGATATGACCGTCACGACACCGAAGTTGCTGACGATGTTGAACGTCGAGAGGGTGAGCGCAGAGAACCCGAAGACCGTCGTCAATCCCGAGACCGTCACAGCGGTCCCGATCTTCTGTACAGCGGTCTGGATGGCCTCAAGGAAGTCCATGCCCCGGGCGAGCTCCTCCTCGCACCGCTCCATGATCAGGATGGTGTACTCAGATGCGACCCCGATCGTCATCGACCCGAGGACGGCGGTCAGCGGGGTGTAGTCCAGCCCGAGGAGGTACATGATCGCCCCGTTCCAGCCTACGATGAAGACGATCGGGATAACCGGTGATATAGCTCCAAACTTCCTGTAGACCATGATCAGGAACCCGAGGATGAAGGCGAACCCGATCATGGTCATATACGTCCTCGACTCGCTGATATCATCCATAACGGCGGCGAACATCTCCATGGAACCGGTGATCTTGACCGTCACGCCGGCCGGCGGAGCATTCCACACCACATCGCTCTGCACCCTCTTGACGAGATCGCGGGCGACGCTCATCTCCATATCGACCGTCGAGAAATCGATCACCGTCTCCATATTCCCGTTGAGGTGGTGCTCCAGGGTCGCATCCGGGATCCGGGCGATGACATCATCGACCTCTCCCCTGGTCGAGGGCAGCACTCCGTCGTTGTACTCCCGGATCAGGGTTGTGATGCTCGCAACCCCGGTGATCTTATCGTTATGCTCTGGCTCGTAGGCGCCGAACTCGTCTATCCAGGCGAGTGTCTCCAGGGAGAGGACGTCATCCGCGATCACGATGACCGGGATGCTGTCAGGCGAACCCATCGTCCGGGTGACCTTCTCCAGACTCTGGAGAGCCGGCATGTCGTGCGGGACGAAGGTCTTTTCATCCGCGCTGATGGGGACGCTCTGGTCGAGGTAGTATCCCCCTGCCGCGACCGACAGGAAGAGCAGGATGACCGGAAGAGGATGTTTTGCGACGGTATAGGCCAGCCGCCCGAGGGCGCGGTCGTATCGTTCGAGCGGAGAGGATCCGCTCTCCGGGGCGCCGGACGCTTGCGCCCCCTTCTTCGGCCGGTAGTTCGTGAGGATCGCAAACGCAGGAACGATGATGAGCGCTGCGATGTAGCAGGAGACGACCCCGATGGTGCAGACCATCCCAAAATCTGCCACCATCGGCACCGGAGCAAAGAACATGGCGATGAACCCAAGCGATGTCGCCACCATCGCGATCAGGACCGAGGGGCCGAGGTTCACGACCGTGGCCCATATGGCCTCCGGGATCGCGCTGTGCCGGATCTCTTCGTCGAACCGGGCATGGAACTGGATCGCATAATCGATCCCTATACCGATCAGCACCGGGAACGCCCCGACCACCACCATGCTGACCGGGATCCCAAAGAGGCCCATGAACCCAAAGGTCATGATGAGCCCGACCGCGACGACCCCGACGGGGAGGAGGCTGTAGCGGACGTGGGAGAAGAGGAGGGTGACCGCGAGGACCATGAGGAGCATGGCTGCAAGGATCAGAATACCTATCTGCGCGCCTATCTCCTCTCCCATCTCCTTTGCAAACGCCGGGTTTCCGGATACCGTGACCGTAAGGCCCGGCGGGGGCTCTGATATGCTGATAGCGGACTCGATGCTCCCGATGATCTGTTTCTGGGCATCCATGGAGACACCGGGTTCGAGGGTGATGATGCTCAGGGTCATGAGATCTGAGGGCAACATCCGCTCGACGAGCTCCGGCGGGGCCTGCCCGATGATCATGTCGATCTCCGCTTTGGACGACGGCAGGGTGCCGCCGCCTGCCTCTTTGAGGAGATCTACGACGCCGGAGACCTCGTCAACATACCGCTCGTTCCTGAGATCTTCCTGGAGGTTATCGATGTACCGTAAGATATCCGGGTTCCCGACGCTGTCCGCCTCATAGATGAGCATGATCGCATCGGAGCCATAGGTATCCTTGTAGTGGGAAAGGAGCGCACCGCGAGGCGTGGTTTTATCGATATAGGTATCGTCGCCGGTCTCCATCGTGACCATCGAGAGCCCGAAGAGTGCCAGGATGAATATGGCTACGGCAACCCCGACGACGGCCCAGGTATGGTTGTTGATTGTGGTGGCGAGCCACTCGTAAGGATTTTTCATGCACACCCCCCATCGCCCCTGCTTGCGATGCGCCGAAGCCTCCGGTTCAGGGGATCCTTCACTGCTCTTGTGAGGACGTTTGAGAAGAGCGGTGCTCTGGGTTCCCCGGCCGTGGCGAGGCGGTGGGGCACCCGCCTCTGGCCCTGCAGGGGATCGATGTTATTCTGGATGATTGCGTGGTTCACGGTTATCCTCATGAGAAACGGTTCATTGCTGGAGGTATCATTTTGGAAAGATATAATATGAATCTGCCGCAACTCCGGCGTGGACTGGTCTCCTTTCAGCCTGGAGAATAGATGGTGGGAGCGGCTGACCCAGCCACACCTGAGCCCGCCGCAGGGTACGCTTCCCGGGCATGATGACGAAGGATGCTTCCAGACCCTGAGTGTGGTTCAATCAGGGTTTGTCTGGCGCTGTTTGCTGCATATGGTGATAATATCTTGTGCGCTACTCGTTTCGGTCCTCACCGGAGCACAGTCCAACCACGTGAGGCGGAGGAGGATGCCCGGGTTAGCTTTCTAGCACTCGAACGCATGGGTCCGCTGATGATCAGAGTCATCACGGACGATGAAAGATCGCTCTCCGGTGGGCCCATCATGCGAGGAGGTGTTCTCTCTCGCTGATGTACCCATATCCTTTCACAGGGTATAAATTTGTTGCAACTCAATAGAGGTGCAATGACAGTCGAGATTGTCCAGGGGCTCCGGGCCCTCGGGATGAACGAGTATGAAGCAAACGTCTACTCAACCCTCGTCGGACTACAGAAGGCGACTGCCCGAGACATCCATGAGGTGAGCGGGGTCCCTCGAGGAAGGATATACGATATCCTCAACGACCTGGCCCGGAGGGGGTTTGTCGGGGTGGAAGAAGGATCCCCGACATCCTACTATGTGCTGGATATCGATCAGGTCTTCGATCGGCTCAAGGATGACTACGTCCGGTCGCTCGAGGACGTCCGGGAAGCACTCAAGGCCCTCTCCATAATGCCGAACCCTCCTCCGGTCTCGTTTTTTATCCTGCGGAGCGCCTGGGCGATCGAGAATCACATCGTCTCGCTCTTCCGCCGGGTGAAGAAGAGTATGGTCATCCTCTGCTACAGTCCGGAGTTTCTCAGAAGCCATTATGACGTCATCAAACCGCTTGAACGCAAGATCGATCTCTACGTTATCGTGCGGGAGAAGGAGGAGTATGCGGGCATCCGGCTCCCGATCTACGCCGCCCGGGGGACCGTGATCGAGCTCTTAGAGAACAGACCGGTGATGAACGGGATCAGGCCTGGCGGCGTGACCCGGGATGAGTGCTCGATCCTGGTGGACGGTCGGGACTTCTTCACCATCGTTCTCGCGGGGTCAGGGCGGTACGCGGTGGTCGGGTCCGACATGCCGATCATCAACTACCTGCAAAAGACCATCGTCGAGCGATTGCAGGAGGAGTGAGGGGTGGCATACCCCCTCAGGCCTCCATCGGGTTTGTGACCCTCCCCATGAAGAGGATCGTGCCGGAATCCTTCTCCATGATGAGGAAGACGAACGGGTGGTCCGCCCGGAAGACGGGTACTGCAGTCGGCGGTGCGCTCACCGGACCGACGACTACCCCGGTCGCTGCCGCGGCCTCGGTGCCCTCCTCGTTCACATCAACAAACGCCTTGTGGACGACATCGCTTATGAAGAGATCTCTTGTGCCGTCCATCCCCGAGAAGTCGGCATCGTCGGTGAACGCCGTCGGCATCCCCATCTCCGCAAGCATCGCCGGGAGACTGTACCCCACGTCAAGCGTGAACTTCGGGAAGAAGACGTCGACGCGCTTGCGGGAGAGGGACTCACAGAGGTCTGTGATCGCCTCCCCATCCAGGGTATCCTCTGCGGCAGTCAGGTTATCATCCTTCGGGAGGAGGATGAGCATCGAGAGTTCGCTGCCGCTCCCATGCGCATACGGCATCTCAAGCACCTGAAGGGTATCAGTCTCGCTGTATCTGTATGTGGTATCCGCCCGCTGCATCATCTGGACGGTCACGGTCTCGCCGGGTCCGATACGGAACTCCTCCTCCCGGGTCTTCTCCGGGTCGAACTGGTCGGTCCAGGTACCTTTGAAGTAGATGGCGTTTGTGATCACGAGCCTGGTGAGTGCACCGATCGAGCCGCGCGGGAGGAGATCGGGGATCTTCTCCTCGGTCTTCTCCCCGACCCAGCGGTTGATGGTCGCACGCGATCCCTCGGGGTCGTTGATGAAGTCAAGGTTCATCGCGTCCGCTCCGTACCAGCGCCTGGCCACATCAACATACTCAGGGAGGAATAGGTGCGTCTTCTCAGCCCAGAGAGCGTTTGCTGTGCGGAGGGTATGGCTTTCGTCCCCGGTGTTCAGGTAGGCGTCGATCGCTGCAAACCCTTCTCTTCGGAGAGCGTCATCTGCCGGGAGGTGGAGGACCGCCCTGATCTCATCGGCTGTCTTGCCCCGGGCGCCCTCGGAGGTGATCGCCAGGGCTGAGGAGATGCTGTAGGGCGAGAAGAAGAGGTTCTTTCCCGCATAGTGTGGATCGGCTGCAAGCTGTCCGTAGAGGTCGGATGCGAAGCGGGCATTCCCCACCGAGACGTCGCTGGGACCGGCATCCGGTGGAGGGGTCGGGTCTGTGATCGTCGTTCCCGATGTATCGATGCACCCCGCGACGATGCAGGTGAGTGTGACGAGGCCTGCAAGGAGGAGCAGGCCGATAATTCTTCTGTCCATGGTTGTGGTATGGTGTGCCGGGTACAATATAGTATGTGGTAGCTTCGAAGGATCTTGCCGGATCAAGCCCTGGCGTGGCAGGTGATTCTCAAACGCTTCTGAGATACGGGCACCAGGCCAGCTGCCCAGAGCGCCGTCACCTCTCTGTGTGGTGGCCGCGATAGGAAGCCCAAAGTTGGAGAGGGCAGCGGAGTAGGACGATTCCCCCGATGCGGCTCCTGGGGGGGCAGAGATGATCGACCGCATACACTATCGATCCCGGGTGCAATAGTCCGGGTGTGATTGATCCATGGTGATGATGTCTGATAGCCTTATTGCGCTCCTGCGGGACTGGCACTCCGTCCCCGTCGCGACCGTCGGGGCCGACGGGATGCCCAACGTCGCAGCTAAGTCGATCACGGTCAGGGATCCTGAGACCGTCGTATGGGGCGAGCTCTATCGTATGCAGACCTACGAAAACCTCGTACAGAACCCTGTCGCATCGATCTGCGTCTGGGAATGGGCCCCCCCGTTTACGGCCTACAAGGTGAAGGGGCGGGTGGTGATCCACAGGCGCGACGAGGTAACGGCGTCGCTCGATAAGAGTGTCTGGGCAGGACATACTGAGGAATTTGCGGCCCGAATAGAGGATATGACAGCAGTCGTCCTCACAGTCGAAGAGATCTACGACCAGACTCCCCGGCTTTGGGGTGCTGGAGAGCGGATCGCGTGAACCTTCCGCATAGCCCATCCCCCTCTTCCGGGAGAGATGAGCGAACAGAAATAGGAGGGCCAGGGCCGAGATTCGAACCCGGGTCGAGGGATCCACAGTCCCTTAGGATAACCGTCTACCCCACCCTGGCAGATGTACTCATAGTGATTGGTGGTCAGATTTGATTAATGTATCTCTACGCCATCCCGACACCCGTGCGGAGATCGGGAGGACGCGACGGATCCACGGCTGCAAGCGTAGTCCCCGAGCCCCTCCCGGCCAGATCTCCACCGCTCAGGAGGGATTGCGATTCCAGGAGAACCATTAGTGAACTACCCCGCGCTTGCGGGCGGGGCTTCCCGGCTATCATTCTCCTCCCCAGCGGGAGCGAGTCCACAGGCCCTTCGGCGCGTTCCACGCCTGATACCCCGACAAGATTTTGATCTTGCAGGGCGAACTTCTTGATATTGATTGCCGCGTTGATATCGCGGTCGTGGTGAGTACCGCAGTCAGGACAGATCCATTCTCTATCTGCAAGAACGAGATCCTGCTTGATGTACCCACAGCAGTTACAGACTTTTGATGATGGTTCGAATCTCCCGATCTTTGAGAGCGTCTTCCCATGCATCTGACACTTGTATTCCAGCATCGTGAAGAAAGCGCTCCACGATACATCGGAGATGCTCTGAGCAAGACAGTGATTCTTCTGCATACCGGCAACATTCAACGATTCAACTGCGATGGCTTGGTTCTCGCCTACAACTCGATTCGAGAGTTTGTGCAGGAAATCGTTGCGCTGGTTTGTGATCTTCTCATGACATCGGGCAAGTTTCTGGATTGCTTTGTTGTACATAAACCGACAGGCATGGATGTGGTGCATGAGGAGTGAGATTTGCTCCTGACTGGGATACATCCGATACTTGTAGGCTCGAAGCATACAAACATTATTATATCTTATATTGGGATATAGCTTGCGATAAGTACACAGAATGCATGACGAAGGGGCGGAGCGCCCGTCCCCGCGCTCGTGACCGGGGTCTTCCCGCTACGCCCCCGAGAGCCCCGAAAGATAAAATCTACGCTCTATAACATACCATCGATCCGGGCGCCCCGGAGGGTACAGGAACCAGTCAGATGGTGGCGTAATCCAGAAAGAAATAATCGATATCCCATAATCTTCGGGAAATATTCGTCGATACTCCACATACAGGAAAGTGATTGTCATGGCAAAGAGATCAACGATCAGGACCCCCATCGTCTGCGTGATGGGCCACGTAGACCACGGTAAGACGTCGCTCCTGGACAGGATCCGGGGTTCATCCGTGACGTCAACGGAGGAGGGAGCGATCACGCAGCACATCGGCGCCACGCTCGTTCCCATCGATGCAATCACCCGCATGAGCGGAGCCTTGAGCCGGGTCAGCATCAACGTCCCGGGCCTCCTCTTCATCGACACCCCGGGGCACCACGCCTTCACCACCCTCCGCGCGCGCGGGGGGGCGCTCGCCGATATGGCGATCGTCGTGGTGGATATCAACGAGGGCTTCCGGCCCCAGACGATCGAAGCGCTCCAGATCTTGCGCAACTACAAGACCCCGTTCGTCATCGCGGCCAACAAGGTCGATCGTATCCACGGCTGGCGCGCCCAGAAGGACGAACCGTTCATAAAGACGTTTGAAAAGCAGAACGAGCGCGTCCAGGGCATCCTCGAGACGAAGGTCTACGAGCTTGTCGGGAAACTCTCAGACCTCGGGTTCAACTCCGAACGGTTCGACCGGGTCACCGATTTCGCGCGGAACATCTGCATCGTACCGACGAGCGCCCTCACCGGCGAGGGGATCCCCGACATCCTCATGGTGCTGATCGGGCTTGCCCAGCGCTACATGACCGAGAATCTCACGGTCAGCGCCGATGGTCCCGGCGCCGGCACCGTGCTTGAGGTGAAAGAGGAACGTGGGCTTGGAATGACGCTGGATGTGATCCTCTATGACGGAACCCTCTCAGTCGGGGATGAGATCGTCGTCGCAGGGAACGAGGAGATCATCGAGACCAAGGTGCGTTCCCTCTTAAAGCCACGGCCCATGAAGGAGATCCTGGTGGAGGAGCGGTTCGAGCGAGTCAGATCCGTCACCGCTGCTGCAGGCATCAAGGTGGCCGCCCCGAGGCTCGATAGCGTCATCGCAGGCTCTCCCCTGCGCGCAATCAAGGGTTCCAACCGGGATGAGGTGATCGAGCAGGTCCGCCATGAGGTCCAGGACATCCAGGTGACCCTCTCCGATCTCGGGATCATCATCAGGGCAGATACCATCGGTGCCCTCGAAGCCCTCTCAAAGGAGCTTGAGGGGCACCAGATCCAGGTGATGCGCGCCGCCGTCGGGCCGGTCACCCGTCACGACGTCATCGAGGCCGGGACGATCAAGGATCCCCTCTACAGCGCCATCCTCGCCTTCAACACCCCCATCCTGCCGGATGCAGTCGATACCCTGGCCGATGCCTCGATATCGCACGTCAGCGTATTTGAGGGCGGAGTCATCTACCAGCTCATCGATGACTACGTGGAGTGGCGGGATGCAAAGAAACAGGAGCTCGAGCGCCAGCGGTTCGAGAAGCTGATCATGCCCGCAAAGATCCGGCTCCTCCCGGACTGCGTCTTCAGGCAGAGTAACCCCGCGGTCGTTGGCGTCAGGGTTCTCGGCGGGAAACTCCAGAGCGATGTCAACCTTATCCTCACAGACGGAAAGAGGATAGGCCATCTCAGGCAGATTCAGGACCGGAGCGAGACTGTCCACGAGGTGGATGCGGGCAAGGAGGTGGCTATCTCGATCGAGGGGCCGACCGTCGGCCGCCAGATAAACGTCGGCGATGACCTCTACGTGGATATACCGGAGCGGCACGTGAAGGTGATCGAGCGGGAGATGCTCGATCTCTTAAGCCCGAGCATGCTGGAGATCCTGGAGGAGTTCACCTCCCTCAAACGTCGGGAGGATCCCTTCTGGGGGAAGTGAGCCTGCTCTCCCGGGCGGATTCCTGTACCGCCGGCGAGCTCTGCGGAAGCAGGCTTTTAATACCACATTCTCAAATTGTATAGGTACTTTCGAAGGAGTCGTCAAGATGGTGGATTTCAAGATCATCCTATCAGACCCGGATACCGGGCGTTCATACAAGATCGATGCGGCCGATCCTGCCGCACGGGCGCTCATCGGCAAGCGCATCGGTGACGAGATCGACGGGGGGATCCTTGGCCTTGCTGGCTACAGGATCAGGATCACCGGCGCCACAGACAGGACCGGCATACCGGCACGCCGCGACCTCCCGGGTTCCGCGCGGCGGCGGATCCTGCTCTCCAAGGGCGTCGGGTTCCACCCAACCATAGATGGACAGCGCCGCAGAAAATCGGTGCGGGGTAACGAGATCAGCGCTGATCTCGTCCAGATCAACGCCGTCGTGAAGCAGCATGGTGCAAAGTCGCTAGCCGAACACTTCAACGAGCCAAAAGCGGCCGCAGAATAGATCCCTATACTTCTTTTCAAAATGACTTTCGTCCCGGCATGGGTCGACTCTACCGGCCGCGCCAGGGTTCCCTGAGCGTGGCGGGGCAGCGATCGCGGAGGGGGCATGCCCCGCAGTCACGGGGATGGGTGGGGCATCCGCATGCAGCCGCATACGCGGCGGTGAGCGCCGCCGCCGGGTCCTCTTCGTATGCGGGGGCGAGGCGGTCGGCCACATCGACGATACCGTCAGGGACCGCCTCAGGATAGTAGCCGCTCCAGGCCACGTCGAGAAGCCCTGCATCGCGGCAGACCGCGCAGAGCCGTTCCATCTGCTCTTTTGGCGGCCCGGGGTGGTAGTAGAGGACGTTGTTTGGCCGGAACCCGATGAGCCTGTAGGGCACGCCCGGATCGAGCGTGGCGATGAACGCTGCGATATCGCCCACCTCGCGATCGGTCATGCCGGGGATCACCACCGTCCGAAAGACCCTGATGCGGTCCCTTCCCTCATGCACGAGATACTCCGCGTTCCTGAGCACCGGAGCCACCGGCGCTCCCGTAAGAGCGCGGTGGACCGGATCCGAAAATGCCTTGATCTCGAGGGTGATCGTCCGGCAGAGATCGGCGATCCGCTCCATCACCTCCAGTGTTCCAAAGCCGCCGGTCGATATACCGATACTGAGATCGAGTCCCTGCCGCTCCACCTCGGCCGCGACCTCCTCGATGTAGGGGAGGTGGATGATCGGGTCTCCGCCCGTAAAGCCGATCGTCCGGATACGCGGGCCCCTGTAGGCGGCGATCCGTTCCCGGGCGTTGGCGACCAGCACCGCCGCCGGAACGTGGCCGGCGTACTGCCAGCCCGGATCGGGGTACTGGGAGATGCGGTAGGCGTTGCAGTGGAGACAGCGGTAGCAGCACCCGGTCAGGGTGACGATATAGCTCGCAAGGGTGCCCGAACACATCGTCGCCGCCACCTCCGCCCGGCCGACACGACATACCCCCCGCTCGCCCTGCAGGCGATCGACCCCGCACCTCCACTCGCAGAGGGAGCAGGACTCGAGATTATGCATACCATTCTCTGAACGTGCGCGGGCACGATTAACCTTTGGGGCCCTGGCGACGCGGGAGCCCGTCCATGCAGCCACCGGCGTTGTTATTACGAACGAATGCCAGAGTATGGACATGCATACAACATCACCGGACATCCCCGGCATGGTTCTGCGGCCTGTGGGGATCATCCACAACGCCGTGCAGGAGCCCTCCCTCGTCGCAGGCGGGGATGGCATCTCCATGCGGGAGGGAGACGGCGCAGGCGGGGCTCATATCCGTAGCGCAAGGGAGGCAACCTCCGAGATCGTCCTCGACGAGAGTCGTATCGAGCTGCTCGACGGTATCGAGGGCTACTCGCACATAACCGTGCTCTACTGGGGGCATAAGGTGCCCGATGAGGGGCGAGCCGTCAACCGCGTGCACCCGATGGGCCGGGCGGATATACCGAGTACAGGGATCTTCTCGACATGCAGCCCTGCCCGCCCAAACCCCGTGCTTGCAACCGTCGTCCGCCTGCAGGCGCGGCACGGGAATATACTCGAAGTCACAGGGCTCGATGCCGTCGACGGCAGCCCGCTCATCGATATCAAGCCCTATGTCCCGACCCAGTACCCGCACACTGATGTGCGGATACCGGCGTGGATGGATAGGCTCACAAAGGAGATCGCCGAACGGCGGGGGTAGTTCGCCCCGACCGTCACCGCCTCTTCGCGACCTCCCTCTTGAGGGCGTCCAGCGCATCTTCAAACGCCACCCCGTGTTCCTTGGCGAGTATGACCACCGCCGCCTCGACGAAGAGGTTGCCGTCGAAGTGGTTGACGATCCGATGGAGCTCCGCGACAACATCCTGCGGCGTCTTCCCCGTCGTGGCGGCGATCCGCCCGATGAGCTCCTCGTAGGGGCTCTCCGCCACGAGGATCTCGGAGGTGGGTTTAAACCCCAGGGGTATCGAGACCGTCGCAACATCAAAGAGCGGCCTGATACCCCCACTCTCCATCTCGATGAGCCCCTCCGACCTCGCCCGTTCCAGGAGCTGGTTTGCCTGCTCCTTGTTCATCCACTTCCGGTCGATGGCGATGTAGAAGACGAACTCGCTCCTCTGCAGCCGGTCTTTGTGCAGGTGTTTGAACGGCGCGGCGACGGCAACCTTCAAGCTCACTCGCAGACACCCTTCAGGAATCTTCGCAGGTCCATCGCGTCCATATCACCGTGAGGACTCTCCTTTGCGGTATAGCACTCCGTCGTCGATCCTTTATCGATCATCCGGAGGTAGAAGACGTTCTCCGCGACTGGAAGCCTCTTTTCGGGGGTGAGTAGCGTCCTCTGGAAGGCCAACCGGAAGTCTGCTGCCTCGTTGATGTGCTCGGAGAGCGGCATCAGGTCATCGATATCCAGGAACTGCGTCCGCTTATCCGCGACCTGGATGAGGACCCTCTCTTTGATGAGGCCCTCGCCTCCCCTCGAGGTTACATGGGTGTCGTGCAGACGGGCCAGGCATGAGAGGATCTCCTGAAACGGTCGGGCAAGTTCAAAATCGAGGTCGATCTGTTGGGGGAAACGATGGTATATCCTGCGCATCACTAGAGTTGGGGTGCGCGAAGCGTAAAAAGAATATGATCCTCCCGAGAACCTCTTCCCCCGGTGCCGCACAAAGGCTTTTATTGTCTCTGACCTCCCTCACCGGGTCATGGGAGATCAGGTCACAATCTTGCAGATGAACGATTCGCATGGTTACCTGGAGCCCCACCAGGAGCTCCTCTGGGCCGGGGGCCAGGCAGAGTACCGGACGGCCGGCGGCTACGCTCGGATAGCCACGCTCCTCGACGAAGCCAGGGATGCACGGCCGGGGAGGGTGCTCGCGTTTGACTGCGGCGACACCATTCACGGGACGTACCCTGCTGTGCAGTCGAGGGGCGGGGCGTTCGTCCCGATCCTCAACGCCCTGGAATTTGATGCCATGACCGCTCACTGGGAGTTCGCCTACGGCCCGGAACGGTTTGTGGAGATCGCTCGCAGTCTTGACTACCCCGTCCTCGCCATCAACTGTTATGATGACTCCAGCGGCGACCTCATCTTTCCGCCCTACACCGTCTGCGAGACGGACGGGCTGCAGGTAGGCGTCATCGGGATCGCCGCCACAGTCGTCGATAAGGTGATGCCGCCATCGTTCTCGGAGGGGATCCATTTCACCCTGGGAGACGAGGAACTCCCCGGGCATATCGCCCGGCTCCGTGATGAGGAGGGCGTGGATCTGGTCGTCGTGGTATCGCACCTCGGCTTTCCTCAGGAGGTGAAGCTCGCCCGCGAAGTGGGTGGGATCGATCTCCTCCTCTCAGGCCATACCCATAACCGCCTCTTTGAGCCAGCGGTCGTCGGCGAGACCATCATCATCCAGTCGGGCTGCCACGGTTCATTCATCGGGCGACTCGACCTTACGGTCGAGGGTCGACGGGTGACGGGGTTCGAGCACGATCTCGTCATCGTCGATGATGCGATTCCGCCGCATCCCGGGATCGAGGATCTCGTCGAGGGGGTCATGGATCCGCACCGGGAGTACCTCTCCCGGGTCGTCGGCGAGACCAGGACCCCCCTCAACCGGAACACCGTCCTCGAGGCCACGATGGATAATCTCCTCCTCCAGGCGATCTCCGATCTCACCGGCGCGGATATGGCGTTTTCTAACGGTTTCCGCTACGGTGCCCCGGTGGCGCCGGGCCCGGTCACCAGAGACGATCTCTGGAACATGATCCCGGAGAACCCCGATATCTCGACGGTCGAGGTCACGGGCAGGGAGCTCCGGGCGATGATGGAGGAGAACCTCGAGCGGACGTTTGCGTGCGACCCCTACGATCAGATGGGTGGTTACGTGAAGCGGTGCATGGGAGTCAACCTCTACTGCAGGCTCGAGAACGCGCCCGGACTCCGCATCCAGGAGTTCTTTGCGGGAGGAAAGAGGCTCGATCCGGATGCCGTCTACCGGGCCGCGCTTGCCACCGACCAGGATGTGCCGGAGAAGTACGGGAGGGATCGGGAGGTGCTGGACACCAACATGATCGAGGCACTTGAGCGCTACCTTGCGCAGGGGCCGGTCAGCGCCGATCTCCGTGGGAGCGTGGTGGCGATATGACGCCCGGGTATCGTGCCCTCATCCATGCAAGCGAGCTCGGGCGGGTTCCCGTGGCTCTCAGCAACGCAGAGAATCTCTTCGCTGAACTCGGGGTGGAGGCGGTCGAGATCCGGATGGTGGCGTATGCCGACGGGGTGAAGGGGTTCTGCGCCGATGGCCCGAACACCGCGTTCATGGATCGGCTTGCAGAACAGGGTGTCCAGTTTGTCGTCTGCGCAAACAGCCTCCGCTCCCGGAACCTGGTCATAGAGGACTTCCCGGACTATGTGAGCACAGTTCCCGCCGGTATCGCTGAACTGGTCGTCAGGCAGGCAGAGGGATGGAGCTACGTCCGGCCGTAGGGACCGATCCTCTGGGGGCGCACAGCCCCCGGAAGAGTCAAAAAAAAGTATCTTATGCGAGCAGAACGGCGTTGACGACGCCATCCTGGCTTGGTCTGCTGACGATCCGTGCGCGCCCGATGTCCGTCCTGATGATGGCGCCCCTGGTCAGGAGGCCTCGCCGGACGTAGTTGGGGTTCGCGCTGTTTGCCTCGACCACCTCGATCTTCGCTCTCCGGGTCTCGCCGGTCGCGGGATCCGCGACGGCTGCGTACTCCATCCGGAGTGCCCGGACCTTCTGGTTGCCGCCGTAGGTGCGGATGCTCCTCCTGCGGTCTTCGCCGATGAATGTCTCCGCCGGAGCTCTGCCGATCTCCGACCGCTTCTTGCCCTGGGAGGTGTGGTAACGCCCGCCCGTCGGCTTCCGTACTGATCTTCCTTGCCACTGCATATGGTTCACCTGAAATATTCTCTTGAGGATGCGATTGCCCGCCGTGGGGTTCTACGATCTCGATAAAGTGCTATAGTTATTCGGGGGGAGGGTATATAACCGTGCTGATTACGCGAGGATCGCGTCCAGCAGCTCCTCTATCCCCTCCCCGGTCTTCATGTTCGTCCGGAAGATCTGCATCTCGGGATTGTAACGGCGCATATCCCGCTCCATCCGGTCAAGGTCGGCGCCGATGAATGGGGCGAGGTCGACCTTGTTGATGACGCCGATTGAACTTCCGCGAAAGATCATAGGATGTTTGTTCACCACGTCATCCCCCTCGGTGGAGCTGATGACGACGATCCGCTTCTCGGCACCCAGTCGGAAGTCGGTCGGGCAGATCATGTTGCCGACATTCTCGATGAAGAGGATGTCGATGTCGTCGAGGGGCAGGTGCTCGATGGCATGCTCTACGAGGTGAGCGTCGAGGTGACACTCCTTTCCGGTGTTCACGTTGTGGGCTGGAACGCCGAGGGAGACGATACGCTGGAAGTCGTCGTCACCGTAGACATCTCCCGCGATGGCGCCAACACGGAGACCTCGTTCCCGGATGAGGGGTGCGAGTCGCTCGATCGTGGCGGTCTTCCCCGATCCGATAGCGCCGAGGAGATCAAACGCCCGGACGCCGTGGCTTTTGAAGATATCCGCGTTGGCATCTGCGATGCGGTTGTTGGCGTCGTAGATGTCCTGCTCTACATGGACGTCGATATGGTGCATGGTTAGTACTATTGACCATGATATGTTTATAGGTTAACACCCAATCAGTACGCAATGAGCGCGGAGCGCATCCTGTATCCCTGCTATTTCGATGCCACGCTGCAGCGGCGGGAGGGGCGCCGGGTCCCGAGGGAGCTCGGCATAAAGTCCCCGGACCTCCCTGCCATCGAGGCGGCACTCCGGAAGATGAAGGCTCCTTATCGCCTGGAGCAGCAGCACCACCCCGCCCGGTGGGCGGAACGGGAAGGCCGGGCTGTGGTGGAATGGGAGGGGAGCAAGGAAGATCTGATCCGGCGAGTCGCAAAGCGTCTCCGGAGCCGGAAGTGACCATGTACGACCTGCATACCCACACCATCCTCTCCGACGGCGAACTCCTCCCGACGGAGCTGATTCGCCGTGCGGCTGTCCTCGGCTATAGCACCATCGCTATCACCGACCATGCGGATGCGTCGAACCTCGCAGGGCTGGTGGAGGCGATCGGTGAGGTCCGGGATTCGGCGCAACGGTACGGTGTGGATCTGCTCGTCGGTGTGGAGCTCACCCATGTCCCCCCATCCCTGATCCCGGCGCTTGCGCGTGACGCGAAGCGGCGCGGTGCTGATATCGTCGTGGTGCATGGTGAGACGGTTATGGAACCGGTTGCTCCAGGGACCAATCACGCCGCCTGTACCTGTGAGTATGTTGATGTGCTCGGCCACCCCGGGCTACTATCGATCGAGGATGCGGCTTTGGCGGCTAAGCGCGGTATTGCGCTTGAGATAACGTCCCGCGCCGGGCATAACCGGACGAACGGCCACGTGGTGCGGGTGGCCCGGGAGACGGGCTGCCACCTTGTGATCAATTCAGACACCCATGCGCCGTCTGATCTGATGTCTCGCGAAGCACGATGGGAGGTTGCGATCGGCGCGGGGTTGACGGAGGCGGAATCACGGGAGGTTCTCTCTGCGGATATGCGGCGCCTCCTGCATCTGTAAGATAAGGTATTTATAATTTAGCAAAAGGTTTATATACCCATATCGTCAATATATATACGTTACTAAATACATCTAACTAAGAGTATACCTTCGAGGTTGCAGTTTGCGGTTAGCCGGTCGTTCTGTAGGTGTTTGCAGTAATCGCTTGTTAATCTTGCGGTGTGATGCTGCTCAATTGCCCCGTCTCTACAGTGAGGTTCTGGATCGTCGGCTAAAGCCCGTAGGGAAGGTAGTAGACATCTTTGGGAATATATCATCTCCCTATGCCGTAGTTCTCTGCGACAACGGCTGCTCCGTGCAGGTTGGCGAAAAACTCTTTACAAAATAGGTGAATAATCGATGGCTGAAGTTGAAAAATTAAAACAGCTGCAGATGCAGCGTGAAGCTCTGAAGAAGAGAGGGGAGCAGAAGGTCAAGGAGACGGAGAAGAAGCGTCACGAGGAGAGCGTCCAGTCTGTCTGTCCCGAGTGTGGCAGCCGCCAGCTCGTCCACGACTACGAGCGTGCCGAACTCGTATGCCAGAGCTGCGGTCTTGTCCTTGATGAGGAGTTCATCGACCGTGGTCCTGAGTGGCGTGCTTTCGACCACGACCAGCGTATGAAGCGCTCCCGTGTCGGCGCACCGATGACGTTCACGATCCACGATAAGGGTCTCTCGACGATGATCGACTGGAGGAACCGTGACTCCTACGGCCGTGCCATCTCGAGCAAGAACCGCGCCCAGCTCTACCGCCTCCGGAAGTGGCAGCGGCGTATCCGTGTCTCGAACGCGACTGAGCGGAACCTGGCGTTCGCGCTCTCGGAGCTCGACCGGATGGCATCCGCGCTCGGACTCCCCCGGAACGTGCGTGAGACCGCGGCGGTGGTCTACCGTGATGCGGTCGACAAGAACCTGATCCGTGGCCGGAGTATCGAGGGGGTTGCTGCGGCAGCGCTCTATGCGGCATGCCGCCAGTGCAGCGTGCCCCGGACGCTCGACGAGGTTGCAGAGGTCTCCCGGGTATCGAGGAAGGAGATCGGGCGTACCTACCGGTTCATCTCCCGCGAGCTTGGACTCAAACTCCTGCCGACGTCGCCGATCGACTATGTCCCGCGCTTCTGCTCGGGCCTGAACCTGAAGGGCGAGGTCCAGAGCCGGGCTGTCGAGATCCTCCGGCAGGCGGGCGAGCGTGAGCTTACGAGCGGCAGAGGTCCGACTGGTGTTGCAGCGGCCGCCATTTACATCTCCTCGATCCTTGGCGGCGAACGGCGCACCCAGCGCGAGGTTGCTGAGGTTGCGGGCGTGACCGAGGTCACGATCAGGAACAGATATAAGGAACTGGCAGAAAAGTTAGATATTGAGATCATACTCTGATCTCATATCTCTGGGCCCGTAGATCAGGGGAAGATCGTTTCGTTCGCAACGAAAAGGCCGCGGGTTCAAATCCCGCCGGGTCCATCTCTTCTTTTCAAGAAGCAGCATTCAGACCTTGTTCGCCCGAAATCGCAGCGGCTATTGCGTCTCTTCCGAAATTTTCATCACCGCGATCGGTCCGCCGGCACTCCCCAGTACCGTGCTTGATAGAGCTCCCTTCCCGGGCATTCCGCTTCTCACCGAACGCGCAGGGGGGTGTAGGGTGGTGTTTGGAGCAGAGTAGAAAGGACCCGACCACGACCACATCACGAGACACACTTGCTGTCTCTGGAAAAGGTTTTACACAGAAATAGGGACGCTGAGGGGGAGATTTGAACTCCCGAGGGGCTCAACGCCCCACGGGCTTTCCAGGCCCGCGCCTTACCGGTCTAGACTACCTCAGCATAGAATATGCATCATTAGTTGGCGGGCTGGTCTATTAATGATATCTACCGGCGTTGCACCGTCCAGCCCCGTGGGTAGGTGCCAGGTCGCATCAGGACTGTGGTGGGGGCGACGACCAGCCCGGGCTCCCCGGGCTTCAGCGCCGATGAGCTGACAAGGGGCTCCCCGAGTCCCACGAGTTCACCGCGCCCGGTCATGATCGCGACCACCTCACCCCTCCGAAACTCCCCTTCAACCCTGGCAACCCCCACACCGGCGAGCACGGCGCCGTGGCAGATGGCATCGACCGCGGTATCACGGATGATGACCTTCGGGAGATCGGTGATGGCGGAAGCAGGGGGGAGGAGCATCCGCTGGAGCGGACCGGGATCCCCCTCCTCCCTGGCCGCTGCAACGGCATCGGCAAGCTCATGGAGCGAGACCGATTCGACCTCGCCAAACGGCCCAGAGCGTATCCTCCGGAGCTCCTGCATATGCGCACAGACACCGAGGGCGTAGCCCATATGGACGCAGAGCGTTCGTATGTAGGTCCCAGCATCACACCGGACGCGGAAGAGGACGAGCCTCCCCTCCATATCCAGGATCTCGATCTCGTGGAGCTCCCTGATCCGGAGACTCCGCTTCACGGCACTCCTCCTGGGCGGCCGCTGATAGACCCGGCCGACGAACTCCCTGGCCACCGTATCCACCGCCTTTCTGGGAACATCGCCGTGGAGCCGCATCAAGCAGATATACTCCTTGTCGTGAGAAAGAAGCACGGGAGCGAGCCTGACGGCGCTCCCGAACATCACGACGAGCACCCCGGAGACCCGGGGATCGAGTGTCCCGGCATGACCCACCCGCCGCCCGAGTATACTCCCGGCCCATGCGGTCACCTGGTGGCTGCTCGGCCCACGGGGTTTGTCGATGACGACTATCCCGGAGGCGGGGATGAGGGACTCTTCCTGACCGGTCATACCCCTTCCCGGTGACGGTTCAGCGCGTCGAACGTCCCGGCGAGTGAACCGTCCCCGACAACCACCGGCGGATGCCCTCCAGCCCGCATAGCATCCGCGGTGACATCTCCGATCGCTATGAGGAGGAGGTCGTCACGGGGCTGCCACCGGGCCTCCCGGTAGGACATGGCGCTCGTGAAGAGGACGGCATCAGCATCATCGAGGTCGAGCTCCTCACCCGTGGGGACGAGTGCATAGATCCTCTCCTCGTGGTACCTACCCCCCGCCGCGACGATCCCATCGAGGAGCCCCGGGTTCGGGACATCAGCACGCGGGATCCCGACCGTCCGCCCCCGGAGCCAGTCCCCGAGATAGGGAACGAAGTCCCGGGAGTAGTACGCAGGAAGAACCTCTGCCTCGATCCCGGACTCACCGAGGATCTCGGCGGTCTTCGGCCCGATGGCGATCACCCGGGGCCACCGGGTGAGCTTCGATGCGATGATCATGGCCGGAAGGGCGCTTGTGAAGAAGAGGCAGTCGAACTCACCGCGATGAACGGCATCGATGAACGCGGCGGCCCTCTCTGGCCGGACATCAGATCTGAGTGGCGAGACCGAGTAGCAATCGTGGCCGTAGGAGGCGCAGAGGGCGCGATCCCCCGAGGCCTTATTCGCGAGACGGGTGATGGCGATCTTCATCTGGTATAACGTTTACCCCGCAGAATATGACTATATCCCCGATGTGATTCGGTCGGTTTATCCGCGCCGACCCCGACCATTGATCAAGCGTGTTCATCAGTATCTGTTGTGGTGTCGCCATCGGTGTTGGATGCGGCGTCATAAGCGGTCTTGTCCCCGGGATCCATGCAAACACCATGGCCGGCCTCCTCCTCTCGCTCCAGGTGCTCCTGCTGGCATGGTTCGATCCGGTGATGATCGCATCGGCCATGTTCGCCGCACTCGTCACGCACACATTCGTCGACTTCGTCCCCGGAGCGTTCCTCGGCATCCCCGACGCCGATACGTCGCTTGCAGTCCTTCCCGCTCACTCCCTCTGCCTCGAAGGTCGGGGGGAGGAGGCTGTCCGTATATCAGCGCTCGGGAGCGCCGCCGGTGTCGCCCTCTCCCTGCCGCTCGCGTTCGCCTTCATACTCGTTCTCCCCGCCCTCCAACCCACGATCGACTGGGGTATCGGGCTCATCATCCTCGCCGTGGGAGGCTACCTCATCGTCGTCTCCGAATCCCCCGGGTGGGCGCTCGCAGTCTTTCTCGTCTCAGGGATGCTCGGGCTCTTCTCCCTCCAGTATTCCTTCCTCGCCTGGCACGTGGGAGGTGAGTCCGGGATCCTGATGCCGCTCCTCTCCGGGCTCTTCGGGATAGCGGTCCTCCTCCGGGCATCGCACGGGACCATGCCCGCCCAGCACTTCACGGGCATCGATCTTGCGCCCGGCGCGATCCGACGTGGCTCCATACTCGGCTCCATCGCAGGCGCCCTCGTCGGGTGGCTCCCCGGCCTCTCAAACGCCACGGCAAACGCCCTCCTGACGTCGGTCATCGGCTACGACTCAAACCCACGGGAGTACATCGTCGCGACCAGTGCCGCAAACACCGTCAACGCCTTCCTCGGGCTTGCAGCATTCTACGCCATAGCCCGGACCCGGAACGGGGTGATGGTGGCGCTCGCGGCGGCCGAGGAGATACCGCCTGCGACCGTCGTCCTGCTTGCCGGGGCGATGGCCGCGGTCGCGGCCTACCTCCTGACCGTCTACTTCTCAACGATGGCGGGGTGGTTTGGGGGCGTGAACGTGACAGCACTCAATCGAGGGGTCATCATCTTCGTGGTTCTCCTCTCCCTTATCCTCTGCGGACCGTTCGGGGGACTCGTTCTCCTCCTTGCAACGGCGGTCGGCTACGTCCCATCGCTGGTCAACATCCGCCGGGTCTACTGCATGGGTGCCATCATGGTCCCGGTGATGGTCTACTCGTTCGGATTTGCCTGATCGCTTATATCAGCCGCACCCTAATATCGTACCCATGCTACAACGCTACTGGTTCGGGGACGTCGATGAGCAAGGATGCCGGGGTGCCGGCACCGACCCGGCGGCGCTCGCAGAACGGGCAACCACGCTCCGCACCGGTATGGAGGCCTATACCCCCATCGACTGGGAGACAGCCCGGGACTGCGGGGTCGTCCGGGATCGGGAGGAGTACATCAACCTGCTTCGGGCGGTCTGCACCAGGCTCGCCCGGGAAAAGATCGCCGTCGCCTACCAGGCCGGGGATGTCGAGCTCCTCCAGATGGTCAGGACGCTCGATGAGCTCGATAACGTCATCAACCTGCTCTCGGAGCGTGCCGCGGAGTGGCACCAGGTCACGAACCCGTCGTTCTCCCGGAAGTATCGCCGCCTTCCGGCACGAAAGATGCTTGACATCATCAGGAGGGAGGCGCGGGGTGGCCTCTCGGACGTAGCAGGCGAGATCAACCGGCTCACCGGGGTCCGGGGCCGCCTGATGCGGGAAGTCTCGGCCCGGGCCGACGAGGTGATGCCGAACGTGAGTGCCCTCATCGGCGGGCTGGTCGCAGCCCGGCTCCTCTCCCGGGCGGGGGGGCTCTCGGCGCTTGCCCGGATGCCGGGGAGCACCATCCAGGTCCTCGGGTCCGAGCGGGCGCTCTTTTCGCACCTCCGGGGCGGGACACCGCCGCCGAAGCACGGGATCATATTCCAGCATCGGAGGGTGCATAACGCCCCACGCGAGGTCAGGGGCCGGGTAGCGAGGGTGCTCTCCGCAAAGATTGCGATCGCGGCCAGGCTCGACTACTTCCGTGGGGTCCTGGTGCCGGAGTTCATCGACGATGCACAGAGGCGTATCGATGAAGCGGGGGTGGTGGCATGATCTGGATAGGAGACGTCCTCGTCTCACCCGGTGAGGGTGGTGTCTACGGGGAGCGGATGCTCGAGGGCCACCGGGTCTGGGACCCCCGCCGGAGCAAGCTTGCCGCCTACTACCTGCTCGGCGGCGGTCTGGATCTCGCCCCGGATATGAGGGTGCTCTACCTGGGCGCGGCGAACGGGACAACGGCCTCACACGTCGCTGACTACGTTGATGTGGTCTACTCAGTCGAGTTTGCACCCCGGCCGGTGCAGGATCTCCTCGAGGTAGCCCGCCGGAGGAAGAACATCGTCCCGATCATGGCTGATGCGAACCGGCCGGACGAGTATGCACCGTTCATGGAGTGGGTCGATCTGATCTACCAGGACGTGGCACAGCCAAATCAGGTCGAGATCGCAGAGAAGAACCTCATCTTCCTCAAACCCGGCGGACACCTCATCCTGATGCTCAAGACCCGGAGCGTGGATGTGAGAAGGGACCCGGCCGACGTGGCGGCCAGCGCCCGGAACGAGCTTGAACGGCACCTTGACGTGGTGGAAGTCCGGTGGCTTGAACCCTACCATCAGGACCATGCTGCGATCGTCTGCACCCGCCGGGGATAATATATATTGGATGCGGGGCGAACCCTCCGTATGAACAGGGTAGTCTTCAACCCCTTCTCTCCCCTGATGCTCCTCTTCCTCTTTGGGCTGCTCATACTCTTCGGGTTTGTCATCATCATCTTCCCGATCATCTTCCTGACCGCGATCGGCGCAACATTCGCAAAACTCGGATTCTCCTGGTGGGGAGCGTTCCTCATCCTCCTCCTGACACTTATCGGGAGTTTCATCAACATCCCGATCAGGACGCTTGAGGTCCGCGCCTTGCCGGCGTACGACCGCTACATATCGGTCTACGGGCGGTTCTACCGGATCCCGCAACCGGTGCGCCGGACGGTCCTTGCGATCAACGTCGGCGGGGCCCTTATCCCCATCGTGATATCACTCTACCTCCTCTACGACTCGATCGTGGTCAGTAGCGGTTACCTGCTCTTTGGGCTTGCGCTTGCCGGGGTGGTGGTCGTGACGGTCGTGACGAAGCTGGTCGCGCGGCCGGTGCCTGGCCTCGGGATAGCGACACCGTTCTTCATACCGCCGCTCGCGGCGCTCATATCAGCGCTCGTCCTCTCACTCTTTGCCGGCGGGGTTCCCGGGGCGGCGGTGATCATAGCCTACGTGAGCGGAACGCTCGGGACCCTGATCGGAGCCGACCTTCTCAACCTCGGGCGTATCGCGGAGCTGGGGGCACCGATGGCGAGCATCGGTGGGGCCGGGACGTTTGACGGTATATTCCTCTCCGGGGTTATCGCGGCGCTCCTGGCGTGAGGAGAGACGGCAGCCAGGGAGAGGCTCCACCGACTCCCCGAACCGGTGGTGCGCGGCGCATCATCCATCGCGCTCGCCGGCTGCCACCCTCCGCAGTGTGAACCGAAGCGACGCCCCGAGGTACGGCCTCCCCTCGACCCGATCCTCGACCCAGATCTGGCCGCCGTAGCGCTCGACCAGCATGCCGGCGATGTACAGGCCCAGCCCTTCCCCGTAGCCCTGGGTCCCTCCCCGCTGGAACCGGTGAAAGATCGTCTCTTTTATCTCGTCGGGGATGCCGGGACCGGTATCCTCCACAGCCACCATCACCGCATCCTCATCTCCAGGGCGATCTTCCACCCGGATCGCGATCCTGACGTCCGGTCCACCGAACCTGGCGGCGTTGCCGATGAGGTTTCTGAAGATCTCCGGCAACAGGTCATCTGCCCAGACCTCCACCGGGGAGTCTTCAAAGGAGATGTCCACTTCAGGAATGCGATCGAGCTCGGCCCTGACCACGTGGCCAAGGCGAACCGGTTTGAGGTCAGGCAATTCCTGGAGGATGCGGCGGATGGTCGCGACGTTCTGGAGGATGCTGGTGCTCTTCCTGATGCTCTCCCTGAGGCTCCTGGCATACCCGGCAGCGTCCCCCTCCAGGGTGTCGATCAGGAGGTCGCAGTAGAGGCTCGCGACATTCTCTGCGTTCTTGATGTCGTGGGTCATGATGTCCAGGTAGAGGTTCGTCTCGCGGTGCGCCGCTTCAAGCCTTTTGTGGAGCATGCTTCGGAGGACTCCCGAGCCGATCTCTTTCCCGATCGCCTCCAGAAGGCGCCGCTCCTCACCTTCAAGACCCTGCCGCTCCCGGCTCCCGACAAACAGCGCACCGACCACAACCGACTCAGCGAGGATCGGAATGCAGGCGAGAGCGGACGCCTCAAGTGATGTGAGGACCCCACCCTCGACCGTGCCGGGCCTGTTGCGCAGTTCGATGTAGCGCGGTTGGCCGGCGATGAAGATGAAGTTCCAGGGCCAGTGGTGGATCTTTATCACCCGGTTCCGGGATAGGTACTTCCCCGGAACCATATGATGAGAGCGTATGAGCGCCGTTGTTCGCTCCGGGTTTACCAGGTAGGTCAACCCCACATCAAAGTCGAGCAGGTCGAGGGTCTTTATGAGCGACGTCTCAAGCAGCTCATCAAGCGAGAGGGACGATGCAGATACGCCCATGATCTGGTTGAGCACCTGGAGCTGCCTGTTTGCTGAGAGGAGACCTTCGTTCTTCTGTTTCCGGTCGGTGACGTCCTGGATGACACCCTGGATGAGGACGGGGGTGCCGTCATCGTCGCAGACGTTCCAGACGAGGTCCCGGATCCATCTCACGGTGTCGTCTCTCCGCAGGATCCGGTAGATCCGGTCCACGGAGGAACCCCGGATCGCCTGCAGGCTGTCGGTCTCCTCCTGGAGACGAGGCAGATCGTCGGGGTGCACGACCGCATCCCAGCGAACGGTTCCGGTGAGGAACTCATCCGCGGTATACCCGGTGATCGTCTCGACCGCACCGCCCACGAAGACCGGTTCGAGGTCGACCGTCGCCTGGTACGCTATGCCCTGGAAGTTCCGGGCGAACAGGCGGTGCCACTTCTCGTTCTCGCTTCTCCCGATGGCCCGACCGAGCATATCCGCTACAACCTGCAGGAGATGATGCTCTTCAGCAGTGAAGGCACTCTTCTGGTGCGGCAGAGAGTCTGGCGGGCAGACAACCTCTATGCATCCCACCTCCCGCCCCTCCACCTGAAGGCTCGCTGTGGCTTTCCAGGGCGTCTTTTGGTAGCGATGGGTGTACACCGCATCGCCGTATGCGATGCGGACACCGATCCGCCCGGAATCACGGAATCCGGGTGGGAGGATCCGGGTAACCTCAGCGAGGAGATCTTCGAGCGGGAGATCGTCGGCCTCGATCAGATGAAATATCCTGTGCAGCGTGCGGATCCCGCTGCCCTCCTTCCAATCGGTGATGTTGCGCATCCGGAGCACCCACATACCTGTCCATGGCCCCCGCTCCATCTTCTGGCTGGAGCAGGTGAACCACTCCTCCTCCCCGTGGGCGCTCTGCATCGGGAGATCGAGGCGGGGCACCGCAACCCCGCTACATATCGCGGTGATGAGTCTCTGGACGCCCTCGCCTCCCTGCACGAGCGGAACCAGATGGGTATCGAAAACCCGGGAAACATCGCATCCCAGGAGCTCTTCTTTGCGTGCATCGAGGAGATCGCTGGCATAGGCGTTTGCCCAGATCACCTGCATATCCCGATCGAGCACGAGAACGCAGACGCCAGGTTCATCGAGAATCTGGAACGTCTGCTCTGGTTGGGTTGATACCCTATCCTCCATACCCATGCGAGAATCTTGCCCCCCTGACATTGCCATCAAGCAAGAGGTATAGGTACGATCGCACCCTGGTGATAAGAGATTTGCGGTTGCCGGCCGCTCAGGCCTCGATCATCTGTAGCATCTCCGGCCGCATAGGCACTTTTCCGGCCACTTCCTTGGTCTGTACCGGATCTCTTGCCTCTGCTCTACTCGCTCTCCCTCCGATTCCTGAAGATGAATGCACCGGATCCATCGTCTGGTGATAGGGGCGCCGGTACGGCTCTGCGCTCCTCTCCTGATACTTCCTGCGAGCCACGCCGGGGAGAGGGGAGTTGCAGTGTTCCGGGCGAAAAAAGGGGGTTAGATCTTTTCTAATCGCCGGTTCACGGCATCCCAGTTTACGATGTTCCAGAACGCATCGACGAACTGGCCCCGGTTGTTCCGGTAGTCGACGTAGTAGGCGTGTTCCCATACGTCGAGCACCATCAGGATCGGAAACGACGGGAAGACGTTATTGCTGTGTTTCTCGATCTGCATGATCATCGGGCGGTCCGTCATGGTGCAGTATGCCAGTGCCGCCCAACCCGATCCCTCGACGCTGGAAGCAGCCTTTGAGAACTCCGACTTGAACCGGTCAAACGATCCCCACTCCCGGTCGATGAGGTCTGCAAGGGCGCCGCCCGGGGTTCCGCCGCCGCCTTTTCCGGCCGGTGCCATGCTTGGCCAGAAGAGGGTGTGCAGGACGTGGCCGCCGATGTTGAATGAGAGCTCCTTTAGGAGTGCTTTCATATCGAGATCGACTCCTTCCTGCCGCGCCTTCTCCAGTTTTTCAAGGTCTGCGTTCGCCCCGGTCACGTAACCCTGGTGGTGTTTATCGTGGTGCAGGGAGAGCTGTTCCTTTGAGATGTACGGCTCAAGAGCGTCTGGCGCGTAGGGCAGGGGTGGCAATTCATACTTCTTCGACGATACAGGTACCAACTTCTGTGCAGCCATAGGCATCATGTCAAGGAGGGAAGTTGATCTATTTCATGGTGCCGGTGCGGGGTCGATACCGGAGCAGTGGATCTCTACACTGCACGATCCATTCAGTCTTATGGAGCATACGATCCGCCTATCCTTCCAAAATCTTCTCGTAAAGCCACAGAACGGATCAAAGTTCCGTGTACAGCAGCACATCAATGCTTACGTGCAGAGATGGTCCGGGATTGGGGCATCGAATCCCTTTCGCCCCGGTGCCTGTAGCAGGAATTTCAGCCGCTCAGGCCGGCAAAAAAAGTATTCCGGAAGAGAAGGGTCAGCGGAACCTCTGCCAGAGGATCCTCCCCATAACCCGGAACGTGAAGTCGAGTTCCTCGAAACTTGGGATCTCGTTTTCTTTGAGGATCTTGCGGCCCCGTTCCATGGAACCTCCGCCGAGCAGCGCTCCGATGATCACGTTCTCAGTCTTCTCTGCGAAGCGGACTGCCTGGTTCGCCAGCTGGTCGGACCCGATGACGAGGTTTGGGAACCCGACCACGAAGGCGATGTCCCAACAGTCCTGGTGCTTGGCGAGCACGTCAAAGACCCGTTCAAACCGCTTCTCATTGGCATCGCCGAGGACGTCGATCGGGTTATTCTTGTTCCAGAACTCAGGTAGGAACGCATTGAGCTCTTTGAGAACCTTCGGCGGCAGATTGATCAGGTCGATGTTGTAGCGCTCGGCGTAGTCAGAGGAGAGTACAGAAAATCCGCCGGCGTTCGTGACCACGACCGCCCGTTTGCCCCTGGGGTAGCCTTTGGGGAGCGCCAGCATCTCTGCGACCTGGAATGCGCCGGTCAGGGTGTGGACAGGGATCACACCTGAGTCACGGAACGCCTCCATGTAGACCTCATACGACCCGGAGAGCGAGCCTGTATGTGACGACGCCGCCTCCTGACCCTTCTGGGATGAGCCGGACTTGATCGCCACGACGGGTTTGGTCTTTGCGACCTCGCTGACCACCTTCATGAAGGTCTTGCCATCCTGGATCTCCTCGATGTAGAGGATGATGCCCTTGGTCTTTGGATCGCGTTCAACAAATCTGAGGTAATCGATGAAGTTGAGATCGGCCTGATTCCCCACTGATATGACGGCAGAAAAGCCAATATCCTGCTGGATGCTCCAGTCGACCACCGTGTTGATGATGGCGCCACTCTGTGAGATGAAGGCGATGTTGCCTGGTTTGGGCGATTGGTGGACATAGGTGGTATCGATGCCACGGGGAGGTATGATCACTCCGAGGCAGTTTGGACCTACGATCCGCGTACCATAACCCTTTGCTATGTCAAGGACGCGGTCTTCAAGCGCCCTTCCCCCCTCTCCCATCTCCCTGAACCCGGCGCTGATGACGACTGCCATGTTCACACCCTTCTGTCCGCACTCCTCGATCACGGAGGGCACGTGTTTTGCTGGGACTACGATGACCGCCATATCGACGGGATTTGGGATATCGAGGATGGATGGGTAGGCTTTGAGCCCCTGGACCTCCGGGCGTTTGTTGTTCACGGGGTAGAGTTGCCCCGGGAAGTGGAGGAGGTTGTGCATGACGGCGTAACCCATCTTCTTCGGCTCCGATGAGGCCCCGATGACGGCTATGGATCTGGGCGTGAAGTACTCGATCGGCACAAACGGGCGCTCTTTTGCCGTCATCTCTACGGCGGTATCGTCGCTGAAGACCCGGGCGTCGACGATGCAGGCGCCTGACTCGTAGAGCCTGACCGGGTTGATATCGAACTCGACGATGTTCTTGTTCTCAGCAAAAAACCGACTGATCGCCCATATGAGCTCGACAAGCGCTTCTTCATCTCTGGGTTTCGCCCCCCGGTAACCCCGGATCATGGGATAGCCGTCGATCTCCCTGACCATCTCCCGGATAGATTCTTCGGTGACGGGCAGGATCCGGAGCGTTATATCTTTCATCAGTTCGACGAGCGTGCCCCCCATGCCAAACGTGAGCACCTTGCCAAACGCCGGATCGGTCTTCCCGCCGACGATCAGCTCAAGCCCCGGGGCTGCCTGCTGCACGACGAGGATGCCTTTGATCTCAGCATCAGGGTCGAACTCCTTCACGCTCTTGATGATCTTTTCGAACGCGTCTTCCGCTGCCTTCTTCGACCCGATACCAACGATCACGCCGCCCGCATCACTTTTGTGGATGATCTGGGGCGAGTAAATCTTCATGACGACTGGAAAGCCGATCTTCTCTGCCGCCTTGGCTGCCTCGGCAGCCGTCTGGACGACTGCATGCTCAGGTACCGGCACTCCATACTGTTTTAGAAGGTCGTATGCCTCAAACTCGCTCAGCAACTTTTTGACCATGGTTGTTCCCTCAAATATTCGAGCATCTTATGGTTCTGCAGTTCATGATCCCGGGCAGATGAGCCGCCTCCTTAAATGCCAAGCCGGCAGGTCAGGATGAACTGTACAGGGTGGTCTCATGTCCGTTTTATAGGTTTTGTAATGATTCTACATGACAGATCCACCAGAGAGGTACTATATGCCGCCCTAAATATCGTCAATGCAGCCCAGAATAGTGTAGACCGGGTTAGAATGACGGTTATTTTTATCGTTTTATGGGGGTGCTTTCTCGTGGGCACCCGCCCCCCCTGTTCTGGATCTTCGCCGGAATTCGCCGTTCTGTGCAGGTCGGAAGTGATGTGGCGTGTTCGCGGCCGGGCGGTCGAGAAGGGATGTGCCAGGGAGTCCTGACAACGCCGGGATAGGGTGGGGAATGCCGGCACATTGAAAAAAGGGGAAGCCTCGCAAAATCAGGCTACTCCCCACACTCCGTATGATTGTTGGCGTCCCACCTCACACGTCAAAGCCTTTGAAGATACGGTGATGCGACGCATTAGTCTACGATGGCGAGAGCTGGATAGCTTCTCTAGACCTTCACGAACCGATCCTTCCCCACGCCACACCGGGGGCATTTCCAGTCGGCGGGCAGGTCTTCGAATGCTGTATTCGGCTTAACACCGTGTGCAGAGTCCCCGATCGCGGGGTTGTAGATATAGCCACAGACGACACATCTATATGAATCCAAGAGGTTCACCTAGCTCCCCACCTCGCCTCGTGGGCTGATGGGCATAGGATCTCAGTTGTGCCCAGGTGGGGATAAGCGCTCCGGTCAGGATGGCAGGAGGGGGAGTTCCCTTCCGGAGATGCCATCGATGACGATCGAGCGTTCCCCGTGCTCAGATGCAAACCGGACCTCATAGACAGGGTAGTAGATCGTCTCAACCCTGACAATCTCGGCCGTCGGCTCAAGCCCCTTCAGGATGACCCGGATGGCCGACTCCGTGATCTTCACATCGAGGGGTGCCTCCTGAAGCGGCTCCATCGGGAGATCCGCACCCCGCCTGAGTGCATGTAGTTCGGGGATATCGCCAGTGAGCAGGGGCACATAGACCACCACATCGCCCATCGTCTTCACCTCGGTGACGAGCTTCGCCTTGCGGAGCTGCTTCACCGCCTTCTTCACGATGCCGGGTGGAAGACGGGTATCAGCCTCGATCTCGGCCATCGTCGAGCCGCCGTTCGCAAGCCCTGCGACGATCTTCACCGCCGCCTCATCGAGTCCCAGAAGCTCTGAAAACCCGGGCCTGACCTTCATCCCACGGTCCAGCTCGACGATGCAGCCGGTGCAGGCGTCGAGGGTGAACGATACCGTCTTCGTCGCCTTCCGGATAAGCCCACCAATGTAGCGGGCCTCCACCTCAAGAAGCGGCCGGTAGACCCGATCAGCGGATACGATACGCTCTTCAGGCTCGAGTATCCGGAACCGGCGTCTCCGCTTCGTCATCGCTATATCAAACGCCTCTTCACGGTGGATCATCGGGATGACCGCGTTCCCGGCGACGGGAAGGTCTTCTCCCTCCCGGGAGGGAGTCGGCGGCTCTGGCGGCGGGACCGATGAGACCAGCGGTGCAGGCACGAGGCGAGGCGTCACCCCCCGATGCTCCGTCACCCGGTCGCGGAACTTCATCTTCATCTTCCCTCGCGAGAGTCCGCCCATCACGAAGAACTCCCCCGGCTCAAGCTCTGCGAGCTCCTCGACCTCTCTGCGGGACGAGAAAAAGAGACTGACCGCTTTCAGATCGTTTTCTATCGAGAGCTTCCCGATGATCTGGCTGTTGCACTGTGAAAGGACGTTTTTTGTCACGAGCGAGGGGCGCTGGGTCGCGACCATCAGACCGAGGCCGCGTTTCCGCCCCCGGCGGGATATCTCTTCGATCTTTTCTACGGAGACGCCGATCTGGGGGATGAACTTGTCCGCCTCCTCCACGATCAGCAGGAAGGGCTGCCGCAACCGGCTCTCCAGATCGTAGAGGATCTCGGCGAGCTTCGAGACCTCGCCGCGCATATCCACCGCTTCCGAGACATCAAAGATCACCGCGGCCCTGGAGCGGATCGCATCATGCATCACCAATCTGACATCGACCTCCCCGATCGTCGCGTCACAACCCTCACCTGAACCGATCCAGGTGAGAGAGAACCGATCCTTGAGCGAGAAGTACTCTCCCTCTGTATCTATGAGGCAGAACCCTATCTGCGCCTTGAGGAGTTGTTCACAGAGGACCGCGATGCCCCAGCTCTTCCCGGCGCCCGATTGCGCGATGATACAGGTCCGCCCCGTGACAAGCTCCTGAGCATCGACGGCGATATCCTGATCGCCAACCCTCCCGATGACGAGATCCATCCGATACGGTGATCACAGGATGCCTGGTATCTTAACGCTTCCTTTAGACTCCAGAGAGGAGAGTTCAGGTATCGGGCAGAAATCCATCAACATCTGTTCCTGCTGAGCGATAAAATAACCCCGAAGGCCGAGAAGATACCGAACGCGAGGAAGATCAGATGTAGACTCTTCAAGAACTCCGGAAATATCGTCGGTGTGACAGCAGTTGACCCCATTATGAGCGCAAAGACCACAAGGACCGCGCCCATGCTCAGCATCATGCCAAGTGAACGCATCATCGCCGTCATCGCCGACGCACTCCCGTAGAATTTTGCCTCCACACAACCCATGATGGCGGTGGTATTCGGGGACGAGAAGAGTCCGACCCCGACGCCCAGGACGGCCAGAAGCGCGATGATCGCTGTAATTGACGTTTTCTCTGAGAGTGTGGCAAGACCGAATAGACAGATGGCTGAGAGCGCCATCCCCACTGAAGCGACGTGCCCGGGTTGCATGCGGTCGGCGAGACGGCCCGAGATAGGAGCGATAAAGACCTGGATGACCGGCTGCACCAGAAGAAGCGTGCCCGCGGCGATGGGCTCGTAGCCCCGGATGTACTGGAGATAGAGGGAGAGGAGGAACCCGACCGCGTAGGTGGCGCTGTAGTTGATCAGGGCGGCGGCGTTCGATGCGGCAAAGACCCGGTTCGATGTGAGCAGCGAGACCGGGAGGAGGGGGGAAGGGTGCCGCCGTTCCACCTGATAAAAGATCACCCCGAGCCCGAGCGCCACTACGAGGAGCGCTATGCCACCGGGGGTAGTCGCTCTGGCGAGGCCCAGGAAGAGGCAGAGGATCAGGGCTGAAGAGAGAATCAGGCCCGGGACGTCAAAATGTTCCTGACGTCGTTCGTTCAGAAACGCCGGGAATATTCTGGCATAGACGAGGACCGGAGCGGCGATGAGCACGGTCACGATGAAGGTGCTCCGCCAGCCGAAGAACTGGGTCAGGGCGCCACCAAGAAACGGTCCGAGGGAGAGGCCAGCGTAAACGGCGGTGGTGTTGAGCCCGATCGCATACCCCCGCTCACCGGGAGGGTAGAGGTACGTGATCAGGGCTACGCTGTTTGCATAGATCATCGCACCGCCGACTCCCTGGATGAACCGAAAGAGGAGGAGCATGCCGATCGTGGGCGTAAAGACGGAGAGGAGGGAGCCGACGGTGTAGACCACGATCCCGGTCATGAAGACGGTGACCCTTCCCCGGGAATCGCCGAGCCTCCCCGCCGGGAGGAGGAAGATGACCGACGCGAGGAGGTAGGCACTCGTGATCCAGGCGAGCGTGGCGGCATCGGCGGAAAATTCAGCCCCGATGGCGGGCAGGGCGAGATTGACGGCGGTGCCGGTGAAGGGGTTTAGGAACGTGGCGATGGTGATGAGGATGAGGATGAGTCTTCGCGAATACGACGGTTCTTCTTCCTGTCCTGTTATCATTCTCCGGGCACCTCGAAGGATCTACACCTGCCCGGACCCCCTGCCTGGATTCCCTGCCCGGACTCTCTCGTTATAGAGCATTTACTCCCGCCGGGGATAAGTCCATTGATGCGCACCCGGAGCACCACACACATAAATATCGGTTGCCAATCCCCAAAGAAGGTGCCAGATTTTCCGTCGGGTGCCAATCAAGGAATCAGAGGCATCTCGGTCCACCTCATCCTGCTGCTCGGTATGGCGAGTCTCTTCGGGAGCCTGATCTCGAATGGTGCCCGGAGCGTTATCGGACCATATATCCTCCTCCTGGGAGGGAGCGCGGCCGTCGTCGGATTGGTTGTCGGGTTTGGTGAACTCGTAGGCTACGCGCTTCGGTTTGCCACCGGCATCTACGCCGACCAGAGCCACCAGTACTGGAAGATGGCGATGGCCGGCTACGGTCTGCTCATCACTATACCGCTCCTCGCCTTCATCGGGAGCTGGGAGATGGCGGCCTTTCTTATCATATCCGAACGGGTAGGAAAGGCTATCAGGACGCCGGCGCGGGACACGATCCTCTCTTCCGCGACGGTAACAGTCGGGAGGGGATGGGGATTCGGGATCCACAAGGCACTCGGCCAGATCGGGGCGGTCGCCGGGCCGCTTATCGTAGCTGCCGCCCTAGCACTCACCGGCGAATACGCCACCGGATTCCTCCTGCTCGGGTTCCCACTCGCCGGTGTTGCCGCAAGCCTCCTCCTCGCTCAATCGGCAGTGCCAAAACCTGGACGCCTGGAGGTGCAGATGAGCAGAGGCGACAAAGTGTTTGCAAACCTGCCCGGAGTTGCGCCCTACGCCACATTCATCTTCTTCAGCATGGCCGGATTTGCCAACTTTCCCCTCATCTCCTTCCATATGAAGGCCCAGTCGATCACCCCCGATACCACCATCCCCCTCTTCTACGCATCCGCAATGGTGATCTCGGTCACCGTGGCGCTGATCATCGGCCGGGCGTTCGACCGTATCGGTATCCACGCCCTCCTCGCCATACCGATCCTCAGCACCGTGACGGCCCTGCTCGCCTTCTCGCTCACTCCGAGTCTGGTGATAGCGGGGTCACTCGCCTGGGGAGCCGGGATCGGGCTCTCTGAGACAGTGGTCCGTGCAGCGATCGCAGAGTCCACAACGCTCGAGTACAGGGGAGAAGCTTACGGCATCTTGAGTGCAACCTTCGGGGCGGCGTGGTTCATCGGAAGCATCGTGATGGGTATCCTCTACGAGGTGTCCCTCGCCCATATCGTCGCTTACGTCGTCATCGTCGAGATTGTAGCGGTGGCTACCTACCTCTGGATCTATCGGGCGCGCATCGCTGCGTGGGTCCGAAACGGAGCGAGAGATCTCGCCCCATAAGCCAGTCAGAGCAGAAGAAGAGAGATAGCGGCAATACCTGCGGGTGCTCCTCACTGCCAATCCAGTCGGGAGGCTGGAGAGGTCCAGGGGCGGGGATCCACTCCAGGCCTCTCCAACGCTCACCGCCGGATCGCTCCAGCGATAGCGCCGCCGATCAGGGAGAGGATCCCCTGGTAGATGAACGCCGATACGATGATGACAATCGATGTCCCGATACCCGCAATGAGCCCGAATGCCCCAAGGAAAACCGTTCCACCGACGAGAAGCAGTATCGATATGACGATGGCGCCGATGATGCCGGCAAACAGCCCGGCCTTTGCAGCGTTCCCGATCCCGCCTCTGACTATCCAGCCGGCGACGAATCCTCCAATCAATGGTCCGATGACCGGTAACAGGAAGCCGAGGATGAGCCCAACGAGCCACCCGACGATGACACCTACCCAGAAATTATTTGCCATAGCAGTCCTTCACCGCCGGGTGATCGGGAAGTTAGTATATAAAGGTTGGGACCGGGTAGAGCTATTGGTGAATCCAGGTTCCCACCCGACCGGCAAGGGCGTCACATGCCGAGTCGAGCGATGTTATGACCACCCGGCGCCCTCCAGCCTCAAGGAATCGTATGGCCGCTTCAATCTTGGGCCCCATGCTCCCTGGTGGGAAATGCGTCTCGGCGAGGTGTTGCTTCGCCTCCGCAACCGTCATCTCGCGGATAGGCTGCTGATCAGGGCCCCCATAGTTTAAGAAGACGCACTCAACGTCGGTCAGGATGAGGAGATCATCGGCACCGATGAGCCCGGCGAGGAGCGCCGCGGTGTAGTCTTTATCCACCACTCCCTCGACACCTCGAAGGGGGCCGCGTGGATTGGCGACCACCGGGATGCCGCCCCCGCCTGCGGCGATCACGACCATACCATCCCTGACGAGCCGGGTTATCGCCTCACCCTCCACGAGGGCGATCGGACGCGGTGAAGGAACCACCCGCCGGTAACCCTTACCCTGGATGTACACCATCTTCCAGCCTTTCTTCTCCGCGAGATCCTGTGCCTGCGCCTCGGTATAGAATGGGCCTATGGGTTTTGTCGGATTCTCAAACGCCGGATCGTCGATATCCACCACGGTCTGCGTCAACACCGTCACCACCGGATAGTCGAGCCCTGCCGCCCGGAGGGTCTCGTTCAGAGACTGCTGGAGCATATACCCGATCATCCCCTGGCTCTCCGCACCGCATATATCGAGCGGCATCGGCGGGAGGGTATCCTTCGCCATCTCATTTCGGAGAAGGATATCCCCCACCTGAGGCCCGTTCCCGTGAGTGACGACGACAGGATAGCCCTCACGGATGATCCTTGCGATCTGCTGCGAGGTCCGGCGGACATTTGCAAGCTGCCCCTCAGCGGTACCCACCTCATGGTGTCGCAGGATAGCGTTGCCGCCAAGCGCGACTACTACAGCCTTCTTCGCCATCCTGTTCACCCCCGCTCCAGCGCACAGGTCATGCAATGGGGACCACCGTAACCCCCGGTCAGGTTCTCGAGATGCAGTGGGCAGACCTCGATGCCATGCTGGGAGAACTCCATCGTATGGGGAAAGAACCGTCCGGTGTTCTTGATACGGCGGTAGTCCTGCTGCGCGTGCTGGAGAAGCCGCCCGTAACGCGCTACGTCGATTGCGGCCTTCCGCTCCAGATTCGCAAGCACCGTCCTCATCACCTCTTCTCCCTCCACCGCAAGTATGACGCCGTCCCGCACGCAGAGGACGTTTGCAGCATAGGAGAGCTGTTCCAGTATCGAGAGATCGATGACCGCAAAACCTTTCGACCGGATGTAGTCGTAGAGGGTCACGGTCTCGTTGGAGGGGACATACCCCTCGCCTGTCCTGTGGTAGATCTCGACCTGCGCCCGCCGGAGGAGAACCTCCGAGCCGATCACCATCCCGCTGCCTGCGACATTGAAGTAGGTGTCAAGGTGCATATCGATCATCGGATCGGGTCTGCTGCTCGGAATGAGCGGGTGGCCCGGCTGATGGACGACGCCGATCTCATCAAAACCCGTGGCGCAGTCGAGGAACTGGCGGATCCCATCCATATTTGTCCTATCCCCGGTGCCGATGAGGGCGAAATCTCCCATCGGCATGAAGTCTCCGCCCTCGAAGGTTCCGGGCTCCTGCACCACCCCGGCTACGGGGATGCCGAGGATCTCCCAGAGGAATCGGGTTATCTCAGTCTCCCGGGACCGCTGCGGTTTTGCCAGCCGGGAGATGACCAGACCACAGCCGGCCACCGCCTGCTGGTCGCGCATGAAGTAGAGGTTTGTGAGCGGGCCCTGTCCCATGATTCGGATATCCACCCCGGACCCGGTGCGTCCCCGGTCCACCTCGATGATCGGACTTAAGAGGAGGAGAGTAAAGAAATGCTGAGAATCCAGGGCATCGGCGTTCTGTTCCATATTCCGGCGGGCCTCTGCAACCTCCCTCTGACCACCCCTGATGGTGACAGTCTCCTGCGCCCAGTCGACAAGTCGCTGGCGGACCACCGGATCATGGTCAGCGGCATCGAGGATGGTCTCCTTGAGCCGCAACACCTGGACCCCAAACTCCTCACGAAGGGTGTCTTCGAGGTGCTCATGCTCCCTGCGCGCATCGCGGCGGCTGAACGCCCGCTCGTAGAGGACCGCGTAGGGGTCCAGAAGCCCGAAGAACATCTCGATCCCGGGACGATGGATGACGACGCTCCGGAGCCTATCCCACTCCGCCCGAACCCTTGCTTCCATCTAATTCACCGCCCCTGCCGGAGAGCGGGGGCAGCTGCCGTAGCGGGTATCCGGCCCATCTGTCCGTCGCTGGTTGAATTGCTGCCTGGAAAGACGGCAAGCGCCAGCAGGCTGTAGAGAAGGATTTTTATGTATCGATGCATCCGTTGGCACTCCAATCAGGATATTTCTCCCTGGAAAATGGATAAATCTGTCGTGGACCAGCCGCCCACCCATCCGGGGAGCAGGCAGGTGCAGCTGTTCCGGGCCTTTGCGCGCACGATACACCGCAAAAGAGCGGTTCAATCCCACCAGAGCCGGGTTGAGGGCACCACTGGCCAGAGGCGGATCTGTAGCCGTGGCAGGCACCAACCCAGGCGAGGGGAGGAGAAGAGTAAGCGTAACCTGCATGAACCGGGTCTCCGTGGCCGCCAAAAGACTCCGCCCGACCCCTGCCCATACATCGGGATCATCGGCATATGAGTCCGGGGGATTTTAGGTTGAAACAACTCTGGTATTTCAGGGTATCCACTCTGACGGGCCGCCAGAGGGTGGATAGCCGGGTTTTTCTCCAGAGATTTTCCGGAAGAAGCGGATGCGCAATCACATCGATCAACACATCCTGGAAGGGAAAAGGAAATATGACCGCACTGCCCATGGAGGTACATCACGCACTGGGCAGGATCTGGGTGGCAGGCGATGGAAGGCGCGGATATAATCGAAGTGAGAGATCTTGAACACACATTTAACGGTATCAAGGCAGTGCGCGGTATCACTTTCAGCGTTCGGAAAGGCGAGATCTTCTCCTTCCTCGGCCCCAACGGCGCGGGGAAGAGCACCACCATCAACATCCTGACGACCCTCCTCCCTCCCCAGACGGGCATGGTACAGGTGGCTGGCTACGACGTCGCACGAGAGCCTGATAAGGTCAGAAAGTCCATCGGTATCGTCTTTCAGGATGAGGTGTTGGATCGTGATCTCACGGTCTGGGAGACGATGGAGTTCCATGGACGGCTCTACTCGATCCCACGCGGCGAGCGGAGGCAACGGATTGCCGATATGCTCAGGGTGGTGGAGCTCGAGTCCAAGAGAGACGAGCGGACAAAGAATCTCTCCGGCGGTATGAAACGTCGGCTCGAGATCGCACGGGGACTGATGACCAGACCGGAAGTCCTCTTCCTGGATGAACCGACGTCGGGGCTTGACCCCCAGACCCGGATACGGATGTGGGATTACATACGGCAGGTGAATGCAGCCGGGACAACAATATTTTTGACGACACACTACATGGAAGAGGCTGATATGCTCTCAGATCGGATCAGCATCATCGACCACGGTCGGATAGTCACCACCGGCACCCCGGACGAACTGAAGAGCAGCCTTGGTGAGGATGTCGTCTACTTGGAGACTGTGGACGACACGAAAGCACGGGAAGTCCTCCAAGGGGTCGGGGATATTCGATCGATCACCGACTCACCCCGTGGTCTCTCGATAACGATATCAACCGATGGGAGCCATTGCCTCCCGCGGATCGTCGAGCGGGTGCGGGACGCCGGCATCGAGATCTCGAGCGTGAATCTCAAGAAACCGACGATGGACGACGTCTTCGTCCACTACACTGGCAGGGAGCTTCGTGACACAGGGGCGTGAATAGAGAGTGGCATGGGAGTTTCTCACCGTCTACTGGCGGGAGATGATCAGGTTTGTCAGGTTCAGGACACAACTCCTGTCATCGCTTCTGCAGCCAGCCCTCTGGATGGCGTTCTTCGGTGTCGCGATGTCTTCGAACTTCAGCCGGTTCACCTCCGATATCCCGATCCCGCCGGGCGTCATAGCAGTCGATTACCTCACCTTCATGGCCGCCGGGGTGATCGCGATGACAACTCTCTTTACGAGCCTCTTTGGAGGGATCAGCCTCCTCTTTGATAAAAACTGGGGGCTGATGCGGGAGATGCTCGCAAGCCCCATGCCACGGACCCATATCATGCTGGGGGTGAGCCTCTCGGGTATGACAAAGTCGTTTATCCAGGTGGCGATCATCATGGTGTTTGGGCTCCTCCTCGGGGTCGAGTTCTTCCCGGGATTTTCACCTCTCCGGATCGTCGTATCAATCCTTGGTATATTCGTATTCGTCGCCATCTTCTCGCTCGGATTTCTCCTCTTCTCCTCGAACATATCCATGCGCCTCGAGAGCCCTGAAGGGCTGCAGGGGATCATCACACTCCTTACGCTACCGCTCTTCTTCGTCTCAAATGCCCTCTACCCGATTCAGGCTTTCCCGGAGCTCCTGCAGGCGCTCTCGACCTACAACCCCCTGACTCATCTGGTCAACGGGGTTCGCTACTTCGCCCTCGGGAGCGAGTTCTTCGCTGTCGGAGCCCGCTACACCTCCACCCCAACCGATATCCTCCTCTCATTCTCCTACCTGGTGATCTTTTCGGCGGTGATGTACCTCCTCGCCCGACAAGCATTTCTGCGGGCGGTGGTAACATGAGGGAGATCGTGGGAGGGACGGAGATGAGGGGTGTCATCCACGTGGCGCTGGCGGTGCTGATCGTCGCCATCGTCATGCTGTCGGGGTGCACCGGGGTTCTGGGGCCTGAGGAGACAGAGAAGTTCAATCGGGAAGTCCCGGCAAAGCCCGGGAGCGATCTTGCTGTGGTCAATCGGAACGGGGGCGTGGATATGGGTATCTGGGAGGAGGACTACGTTGCTGTTACGGCAGTCAAACGGACTTTCTATGGCCGAGCCGAACTTGAAAAGGCCAGGATTGAAGTGACAGAGAACGACCCCATCCTGATCTGGACCGTGCATACCGGCATGAACGCTCGGGTGAGTGTGGACTACACGGTACAGATACCGGCGGATGTTGTCCTGCGGGGGATAGATACCTCAAACGGCCAAATTAGACTCCAGGGGGTGCAGGTGGCCGGGACAGAGATCCATACGTCAAACGGCCCTGTGATCGTGGATGGTGCCCCGGGAGGCGATCTCACGGCGGTCACATCGAACGGCTGGATCAATCTCTCGGGTGTCGAGGGCTACGTGACAGCAAAGACGAGCAACGATGGGATCATGGTGGAGAGGTCCGGAGGAGTTGGGGATCTGCAGGCGTCAAACGGTCCAATATCAGCTGAGATCTCCGCCATCCGCGGGGATGTGACGATATCGACAAGCAATGGTGAGATAGCGCTCCGTATTGCAAAAGATCTGAACGCCCGAGTGATCGCCACCACCTCGAACGGCAGGATAGCAATCCGAGACCTCCCGCTCAGGGTCAGTGAGTCGACGGAGACGTCGGTCTTGGGGTCTCTCGGTGCCGGGGGACCGACGATAACCATCGTCACCTCAAATGGAGACATCAATCTCGCGGGGCTCTGACCGGCGGGCACAATCCTTATCCCCTGTTGATCCGAGACTACCTGTAGAGGATTCAGACGACGATGGCTGACGTCTATTTCGCAAGTCTCCGGGCAAGAAACCCCCGTGAGAGCAGATCCCAGAAGATCCGTCGCCTTTTCGACGCGGCCGGGTTTGGTGAGGTTGTCCAGCCCGGGGATCTTACGGCTATCAAACTGCACGTTGGGGAGCGGGGATGCGATACCTACCTACACCCGATCTTCGCCCGTCAGGTGGTCGATAAGGTCAAGGAACAGGGAGCGCATCCGTTCATCACCGATACCGGAACCCTCTATGCGGGGAGCAGGATGGATGCCGTCAGGCACACCATCACCGCCATCGAGCACGGGTTTTGCTACGCGGTGGTCGACGCTCCGGTGATCATCGCCGACGGGCTCCAGGGAGACCACTGGTCTGAGGTCGCGGTCAACAGGAGACATTTTCAGAACGTCAGGATTGCCGGGGATATCCTCGCCGCCGGGAGCATGATCGTCCTCTCGCACGTCAAGGGCCACGACCTTGCAGGATTTGGTGGCGCGATCAAGAACCTGGCGATGGGCTGCGCGCCACCCTCAGGGAAGGCAGAACAGCACGTGGGCCGGCCGCTCGTGGACGTCGAGCGGTGCGGCGGATGCGGGAAGTGCACCCGGGTATGCCCACAGGCGGCTATGACGATCGTCGAGGGGCGGGCACGGCTCAACCCCGAACGCTGTGTCGGGTGTGGCGACTGCATGCGCTCCTGCCCGGAGGGGGCGATCGAGTTTGATTGGACCACCGAGATCCGGCCGTTCCTCGAACGACTCTGCGAGTACGCCCTCGGTGCCGTCATCGACAAATCCGGACGGGTGGGCTACATCAACTTCCTCCTCAACATCACCCCCGACTGCGACTGTGTCCCCTGGAGCGATGCGGCGATCGTCCCCGATATCGGGATCCTTGCCTCAACCGACCCGGTCGCTATCGACCACGCAAGTCTCGATCTCGTCAACAGCCAGCGTGGGCTTGCCCGGACAGCGCTTGAGGGGAATCTTGCTCCGGGAGAGGATAAGTTCGGGGGGATCTGGGACTACACGGATGCTGGCTATCAGGTCGCCTATGCTGCAAGTATCGGCCTGGGCGATGCGTCGTACCGGCTGATCGAGGTGTGAGGCAGAGCACGAGACTTCGACGGAGGGCTCTTGAGTTCAGGGTGAGGAGAGCGTATCCTGCATACCCGGGATCCCTGGTATACCCGTTCGGGTTCATGCGGATGGCTGCCTCCCCGGGCCTGGCGGTCATCTTCCGGGAGGGGGGAGACTCAAGCTTCGATCTCATCTCCCCTGGACCACTGTGATTCTACGAGTTGTTGCTCTTGTCCCTGACTCACGCCCCACCGCCGCGCTCCTCGAAGTAGCGCATCGCATCAGGGGCATTTTCTTTGACCCTCCGAAGGAAGTGGTTCGCGAGATCGGGGTCGGCCACCAGGAGCGAATGCTGCATCGCCCGCTCAGTATCCTTGGTGAGCCCACCCAGGCGCTCCATCTCACCTTTGATGTCTCCAACGGCGTTATCAACGTCCTGTTCACTCTCCCATTTCACAACAGATATCGTTCGTGCCATCTTGTTACCTCACGGCGTGGCCTATACGGGGTAGCTCTATTTTAGGTTAACCCTGAAGCGGGCCAGCTCCGATCCCATCCACGGCAGAGGTGGCACCCTGGCTTTACCCGGGATCGCGGCGACCCGAGATCAAGCTAAAAAAAGAGATTAGATCGGTCTATCGAGGCGCATCTTCCTGGCTTTCTCACTGACGAGTGCGCTGTTCCCGGCGGGATCCTTGAGGGTGACCGTGAACGGAAAGGCCACCTCCCGTGCGGCGGCGATCTTCTCCTGCACCCTGAGCGCGGCCGCCCGCTCCTCATCGCTCTCCGCACGGGCAAGGACGTTTTCCACCGCCTCCTCGAACCGCAAGAGAACTCCCTCGACGTTGGTGACGAACCCCTCACAGGCGATCCCAGGCTCGACCGCAAGGCCAAGCTCCGGGATCTCGATCGTCCCTGTCATGCTCCGCACCACTCTTGTGGAGAGGTCATCGGGCTCCTCGATCCGCACCGTCCACTGGACCGGCTCCCCTTCCCCTGGGATGATGGTGTCGGTGTGCCGGTAGCCGCAAGCATCGCAGGCGATCGAGATGATCAGGAGATCCGGGAAGTGGGGGATCTCGAGGTGGTGGTGGACGATCCGGATCTCGCACCCGCACGCGGGACAGGTTCCCGGGTAGATCTCCCGCACTTACTGGCCACCGCCAATCTTTTCGCGCGAGATCTTGACGGACATGGGCGTGATGACGACGTACTTCTGTTCGCCAAGCCCGACAATATCGCCGTTTACGTCTCTTGCCACGTCACGGAGGTCCTTTAGGACCCTCTCAAAGGTTATCTTATCCATCTTCAGCCGCCCGATATCGACTATGACGATGTTACCGTTATAGACCTCGTCTTTAATGCGGGGAGTATCCTTGAGATCCGCGATGGTAGCGATCTTGACGTACATGGATGCTGGCTCCTCTGATGTCGCCCCCTCATACGAGGCAAGGTCAAGCTCCAGGTATTCGTCTTCGCCTTTCACAGGATTTTTACCGAGAATGCTGTCAAAGAGCTTTTTAACCATAGAAAAAGTGAGGAAAGAATTTTATTTAATAGTATCTTTTAACCACGGCCTCAGATCTCGAGATTCCAGATATCATCTCCGACGTGATGGACACTCCTGACCGATTTACCCCGCTCCTGTCGCTCCATATCCGTGGCATCCAGGAGTGCAATCCCCACAGCGAGCGGTTTGCCGTGGCGTTCCTCAACGACCTGCACCGGGTGTCCAACACGAATGTCGGGTGATATCGAGGTGATCCCGGGGCGCATGGCATCCGCGCCGTTTGCGATGAACCTGACCGCGCCGGTATCGACCACCACCTGCCGCTCAGGGATGGGGCGCTCGATGAGCCCCCGCAGGGTGGGAAAGACCCAGGTATCGGTGGCTATCAGGAGTGGTTTTTTGTCAACGAGGTAGATCTCGACGGGAGCATCAGTCTCAACCCGCTCGATCCGGTCAGATCGGAAGAGTTCAGCCGACGGCCCAATCTCCTCAGCGAGCCGATCCAGTATTCGAGTAATCTGCGATCTCCTGATAACGTGACGTTTCTTGATAGTAAGCTTTGACATCTGATCCAGACCTCTGGGAAACAGGTATTCTTCGCAATAACGCGGTTATATTTAAGTAGTTTCTTCGCTCAAATATATTACTCCAGAAAGGACGGCAGAAGGTAGCTATATGACGCCAAGACCATTGGATATTTTAGATCAGGTACTGAACCGTCAGCCCGTCATCATCAGCCTCAAAGGTGGAAGGGAGATCCGGGGCATCCTCCAGGGATACGACGTTCACATGAACCTGGTGTTGGACAAGGCAGAAGAAGAGGTGGACGGCGCAGTGCAGAAACTCGGCACACTGATCGTCCGCGGCGATAATGTGATCTACATCACCCCTTCAGTTGAGTGAGTAGGTGAGAGAGAATGTCAAAAGGCACACCTTCATTGGGTAAACGACAGAAGCGCACCCACATAACCTGCAGGCGTTGTGGCAAAGCTTCATTTCATGCGCAGCATAAAGTCTGTGCGGCCTGCGGTTTTGGGAGAAGCCGGAAAATCCGCAGTTACCGCTGGACCGAGAAGAAAGCGAAGGTACCGACGCACTAGAGTTGGATCATGTGTGGTATCGTAGGCATCGTCGATGCTGGCGGTGCCTCTTTCCCGCTGTACTACGCCCTGTACGCACTCCAGCACCGGGGGCAGGAGAGCGCAGGGATCTCCACTTTTGAGGGCACAACCCTCCATACCTACAAAGCCCAGGGGCTCGTCGCCGAGGTCTTCGAGAGCCATACCCTGGAGAAGCTGCGCGGCAACGCCGGGATAGGGCACGTCCGCTACCCGGCAACCGGATCGGCAGTCCCGGAGAACGTTCAACCGTTCAACTTCCGCTACCAGGGGCTCGACCTCTCGATAGCCCACAACGGCAATCTGGTCAACACGACCGAGCTCCGGGAGGAGTATGAGCGCAAGGGCCAGATCTTCTGCACCACGACCGATGCCGAGGTCATAGGCTATATCATCGCCGAAGCGCTCCGAACCTCGAAGAGCATGGAGGATGCCGTCCGACACTGCATGCACCGCCTTCGGGGCTCTTATGCCATTGTCGCGCTGCTAAACGACACCGTGTATGCTTTCCGTGATCCACTCGGCATCATACCGCTCTGTATCGGCGAACTTGACCACGGCTACATCATCGCCTCGGAGAGCGTGGCAATCGATGCGCTCGATGGCAAGCTCATCAGGGATGTGCGGCCAGGGGAGCTCGTCCGCCTCGATGGAGACGACCTCTCCTCTACCCAGATCACGACAGCAAAACGAACAGCGCACTGCATCTTTGAGTACGTCTACTTCGCCCGCGCCGACTCGGTCATAGACGGGAGGCTGGTCTACGACGTCCGGCGCCGGATCGGGCAGGGCCTCTATGACGTTTTGCCCATCACGGGAGATATCGTCTGTCCGGTCCCTGACTCCGGGACCGCCTACGCCGCCGGCTACGCTGAACGGTCAGGGATCCCGTTCGTTGAGGGGTTGATGAAGAACCGATACGTGGGACGGACGTTCATCATGCCGGTCCAGCAACAGCGGGAACGGGCAGTCAGGATCAAGCTCAACACCGTCAAGGGCAATTTGAAGGGCAAAAGAGTGGTCCTCATCGATGATAGCATCGTCCGTGGGACAACGTCCCGCCGGATTGTGAAGATGATCCAGGAGGCGGGGGCAAGCGAGATCCACCTCCGGGTCGGCTCCCCCCCGATCATCTCCCCCTGCTACCTCGGGGTGGATATGCCCTCCCGCACGGAACTGATCGCGAGTGGGAAGGGGATTGAGGCAGTGCGGGAGAGCGTCGGTGCGACATCGCTTGCCTACATCCCGCTCAGAGATCTGGTGGAGGCGATCGGGTGCAACGAGCAGGACCTCTGCACCGGATGCCTGACCGGGTGCTACCCGGTCGGTATCAGCGGGGAGGAGTGCCGCCACAATGCCATAGACTACGTGGCAGGCACCCATCAGGCTGATCTCTCGGCCTTCAGGATCGAGAAGCAGCGGACGTAACCCTGCGTGCGTATGGGCCTGGACTGGCCCTTGGCGCACAGCTTTTCTCCATCTGCTACACCCACAAACCCGGAGGGTGGACCTGACGTGGAGCCATGCGCGGCGCCGGGGAGGAATTCAGTACCGGGTACGGGCTTGCCCGGGTGAGCTACACCCCGCGTTATCGGGCGAGGCCTCCTACGAGAGTGGGGGGACCCACAGGGTATAATCGCTCGAGGATTTCCACACTCACGATCCATACTTCGTCTCCAGAGTGGCAGACCATTGAGCTACTCCTTCAACATCGCACGATAAAAGAACATAGCGAGGGATGGATTTGAACCATCGGTCTACGGGTTATGAGCCCGCCGGGATTTCCTGACTACCCCACCTCGCTCCAGTAAACCCGTGAGGTATATACGTTAGATGTCTCCAGATATATAATTTGCTGAAGACTCAACCGTCGCCTCTCACCCAATGATTAATAGCAGCGTGGGTTCAATACCTCCATTGCATGGAAGAAAAGAGACCGATGGACGATGATTTGCAACGCCTCCGCGAAAGGCGTCTCCGTGAGCTGGAGGCCGGAATCCTCGGCGATTCTGGCAACGTCATTGAGATCAACGACGATACGTTTCAGGGTATCGCAGAGAAGTACCCTTTCCTCGTCATCGATGTCTGGGCAGAATGGTGCGGTCCCTGCCGGATGGTTGCCCCGGTGGTCGAGAACCTTGCACGCGATTTCGCCGGCAGAGTGACCTTCGGTAAGTGCAACGTCGATCTCAATCCCAGGATAGCATCGAGTTTCAGCATATCCGCAATACCAACGCTTCTATTCTTCGCAAACGGCATGCTCGTCGACCGGGTGGTCGGCGCACTCCCCGAAGGGACCCTGCGGTCGAGGGTCACGCGAGCCTTTGGGACCGGTTAGGTCCCACACCACCAAACTCCGTCTCCCCCCGTCACAAGTCCGTACCCACTTCCCGGGGACAAGGCCATGGTGGTTGGTACAAACCGGACCTGTGGAGAGGGGTATGGGGTTTTTCGGGCATCACGGGCGAGGCGGGGGGGATCCGCTATCCACCCATCCCCGGAATTGCGGCACACTAGAGCGATCCGCCCTGTCGGCACCAGAGCCACCCGGAGAGGCGGGCAGCCATGATGAAGTCGTTTCGGGAGAGACCACCGATAGCGTAGGTATACCAGGCGACATCCACAGTCTGACCTTTGGTGATACCGATATCGGGGAGATGACCTTCCCGCGCAGAGAACCGGGAAATTTCCTGAAGAAGTTTTACGGCATCACAGAAGTTCTTACAGACGAATCGGGCAGCCAGGCGCCCATCCTCAAACGACCACCCCGGAACTCCGGGCAGGAGGTCAACGATCTCCCGCCGGGTCAGCGGTGCCGTATCCGCGACATCCGGGCTGATCGGTTCGGACGAAAGATCCATTGCCTGATCCCTCACCCGGGAGGGTGAAAAAGGTTCTTCTCCGCATCGGCGCGTCGGGTGCGGGGACAATGTCACCATCCCCATCATCAAAACCCCGATACCCCCGATCGCGCCGATACGGTGACGGATATCAGCACCAGAGCGCGGAAGGTCACTCTATCTATCTCACCCGCCGATCAAAGAAGGAGTTCGGCGGGTGGTGGGGCGTGATTTCCCACTTTTACCTGATATCGATACCCCGTAGCCAGACTCCTGGCTCCTCTGCAACCTCGCCGACCACCCGGGCGCCGGGGATAGCAGACTCTATAGTGGCCACGCTCCCGGGCGGGACGATAAAGGCGTAGCCCATGCCCATGTTGAAGGTGCGGTACATCTCAGCACCATCGATATCGCCGGTCTCCTGCAACCACCGGAAGATGGCAGGGACTTCCAGGGGGGCGGTGATAGAGAATCCGTAGTCGGCAAGCCTCCGGAAGTTCAGAAGGCCGCCGCCGGTGATGTGACACATCCCGTGGACGATACAGGTCTCTGTCACACTGAGCGCCTCATGGTAGATCCGGGTAGGGGTCAGGAGCTCTTCACCGAGGGTCTTTCCGCCTGCAAGGGCGGTATCGTACGAGGCGTACTCCTCGACGATCCTCCGGGCGAGCGTGAGGCCGTTGCTGTGGATGCCGCTTGAGGGGACGCCGACGATCAGATCGCCAGGAACGATCAGATCACCGGTGATGATCTTTTCTTTCCTCTGAACCCCAAGGCAGGTTCCCGCAAGATCGAGACCGTTCACAAGGCCACGGAGCGTCGCAGTCTCGCCGCCGACGATGTTTATATTCGCAAGCCTCGCCCCCTCATTTAAACCCTGGCCGATCTGACCCATCTTCTCGATCGAGAGGTCATCAGCTGCGATGTAATCGACGAACGCCACAGGCTCGATATTCATCACGTAGAGATCGTTCACGTTCATCGCAATGCAATCGATCCCGACGGTCCGCCAGTCGCGGAGCGCATCCGCAACGAGCATCTTGGTGCCGACGCCATCGACCGCGAGCGCGAGGGCAAAAGGCCCGCAGTCGACGAGACCGGCAAAATGTCCGACCGTCCCGAGCATCGGAAACGGACCGGTCCTCTGGTAGGTGAGGTTATCGATCAGCGCTCGCACCGCCCGAGCCTCAAGATCGATGTCAACCCCCGCCTCACGGTACGTATGTTCAGTCATCAGAATTCTCTGAGAGACGGAATTCATCGTGCAATGCCTGCAGGGCACGTTTGCCGTCGCCGCCCTTCACGACGAACGAGACGTTTGCCTCACTCGATCCCTGCGAGATCATCATGACGTTGATCCCGGCCCGACCGAGCGCGGAGAAGATCCTCCCCCCTGTCCCCGGGGTCCCGGCCATCCCGGCGCCCACGACGGCGACCGCGGCGACATCGCGATCGTAGGTGACCTCGCGCACGGTACCCTGCTTCACGAGCGGTGTGAGTGCATACGTCGCGGCGTCCAGGTGAGACCCATCGATGATGAGGGATATGTTCGCCTCGCTTGAACCCTGCGAGATCATCATGACGTTCACCTCCCGCTCAGCGAGTGCTCCAAATATCGTCCGCGCAACACCGGGCCGACCTATCATCTGTGCACCGTTGATGTTGACCAGGGCAACCTTCTCGATCAGGGCGATGGCCTTGACCACCCGCCTCTCCAGATGTTCCCTCCGGAGGATGAGTGTCCCGGGGCATTCGGGTCTGAAGGTATTCCTGACCCGAATCGGTATATCCTTCTGCATCGCAGGTTCAACCGAGCGCGGGTGGAGCACCTTGGCACCGAAGTAGGAGAGCTCCATCACCTCGAGGTACGATATATCATCGAGCACCCGGGCATCCTTGATGATCCGGGGATCCGACGTCATCACCCCATCGACATCGGTCCAGATCCAGATCTCGTCGGCATCGATCCCGGCACCGATGATGGCAGCCGAGTAGTCAGAACCGCTCCGCCCGAGCGTCGTGGTCACACCCTGCTCGGTCGCTCCCATAAAACCCATGATCACCGGAACCGAGCCGGCGAGCAACGGCACGACCCGGCTCCGGATGCTCGATTCGCTCGCCGGAAGGGGTCGGGCGTCCCCATGGTTTGCCGTCGTTATGATCCCGGCTTCAGCGCCGTCAAGGACGATCGAGGGGATACCGTGCTGCCGGAGAGCAGCACTCACGATCGGGGCCGAGAGCCGCTCCCCGAAGGATACAATGTAGTCACGGGACCGGGGAGTCAGTTCCTTCAAGGTGCATACTGCGGCGAGGATGTTTCGTAGCCGGTCGAGCCGATCCTCGATGATCCCTGCCACCTCATCGACGTAGTCAGGAGCGACGCCGGCAAGGAGCTGGATGTGCCGGGTCCGCATCGCCGCAAGGAACGTCTCGACCGGGGGCTCCCCCTTGCTCTTCACAACCTCATCAGCCATCGCGATGATCTGATCGGTGACCCCGGAGCATGCCGATACGACCAGCACAACCTCGTCGCCTGCTGCATGGTGGGGCTCTACGATACCTGCGACCCGCTGGACACAGTCAATATCTCCAACAGATGTGCCGCCAAATTTCATCAATAGCCTCATTCTGGCTCACTCGTCCCCTGCAATTGCTTTATAGTATTATACAACGCACAGACTAATAAGATGCTTGTAGATGAGATTGTGGACGCTCACGTGCTGGTTATTGGGAGTGGCGGCGCTGGAATGCGGGCCGCCATCGAGGCCTCCCGGTACGGCAGCGTGATCCTTGCCTCCAAGACCATCGCCGGCAAAGGCGGCTGTACGACGATGGCAGAGGGTGGTTTCAACGCCGTTCTTCGGGACCAGGATTCTGTTGTAACCCATCGCGAGGATACGCTCTCCGGTGGGGCGTATCTGAATGATCCGGCGCTTGTGGATGTGCTGGTAAGCGAAGCGCCGGACCGCTTGAGGGATCTCGTCCGATGGGGCGCGGTCTTCGACGTCACCGATGACCGAGAGGTGGCGCAACGGCCATTCGGCGGGCAACGATTCCCCAGAACCTGCTACGCCGGAGATAGGACCGGCCATGAGATTGTTATGACCCTCCTCGATGGTCTTGATGCGACTGATACACAGATCTACAATGAGGTTACGGTCATCGACCTCGTACGAGATGAGAATGGTGCGGTCGCCGGCGCAATCGCCCTGGATCGGGATGGAAGAGTCGTCCTCTTTCGGTCGGATGCCACGGTGCTTGCGACCGGCGGGGGGACGCAGATCTATGATGTCTCCACGAACTCAGCCGCCGGGACCGGTGATGGGTTTGCCATGGCCTACCGGGCAGGGGCGGAGCTGATCGATATGGAGATGATCCAGTTCCACCCTACGGGTGCGGTCTACCCTTACGACGCCCGCGGGCGATTGGTGACCGAGGCGGTCCGGGGGGAGGGGGGAATCCTCCTGAACGCACAGCAGGAACGGTTCATGAGGCGCTATGACCCCGAACGGATGGAGCTCTCCACCCGGGATGTTGTGGCCCGATCGATCGCGACGGAGGTGCTGGAGGGACGGGGAACAAGACACGGCGGCGTCTATCTGGATGTGACGCATCTCCCGGCTGAACGGATCGAGACCCGACTCCCGGTGATGCTCGAGCAGTTCCTTGCCTTCGGTGTGGATATCAGGAAGGAGCCGATGGAGGTGGCGCCGACCGCACACCATATCATGGGGGGTCTCCGGATCACCCCGGAGTGTCGGACGACCATCCCGGGACTCTTCGCCTGCGGCGAGGTGACCGGCGGGGTGCACGGCGCAAACCGTCTCGGCGGGAATGCTCTTGCCGATACCCAGGTCTTCGGGAAGCGAGCCGGGGAGTTCGCCGGGAAGTCGCCGGAACGGAGGGGCAGGATAGACGAGGCCTGGGTTGAGGGGGAGCTCCGGTTGCTCGACGACTTCTTCGAAGGGGTGATGAGCCCTGCAGCGGTTCGGAAGGACCTGAAACTCACGATGTGGAACCAGGCAGGGATCTTCAGGAATTCGATGGACCTTGCAACAGCGCTCACGCATGTCAGGAGGCTCGCTGACCGGCGGCTCTTCGCCGCCTCGACCGCGAACATCCCGGAATGCTGCACGGTCAGGAATATGTGTACCACGGCATCTCTGATCGTCAGGTGCGCCCTCCTCCGACCCGAGAACCGGGGAGCGCATGTCAGACGGGATCCCGAGACCACGACCTGGGATCCGGAAAAGTCACCGTTCGGCCACACCTACGTCTCGCTTGTGCGGGAAGGGATCGAGCAGCGGGGGGTGACGGCATGAAAGAACTCACTCTCCGGGTCTCCCGCTACGATCCTGCCGAGGACGCCGGACCCTACTTTGAGGAGTACACGGTCCGGGTCAACGAGGGCGCCCGGGTGCTCCACGCTCTCCACGCGGTGCATGATAACCACGACCCGACACTCACCTACCGCTACTGTTGCGGGTCGGGACAGTGTGGGAGCTGCGCCGTCCGGGTGGACGGGACACCCGTCCTTGCCTGCATGGAGGAGGCTCGCGACGGTATGACGGTCGAGCCCCTGGATCTCCCGGTCTTGAAGGACCTTATGGTGGATATGGGGCCGGTGATAGCAAAGATCGCCCGGATATGCCCTGCCCCGGACGTGGAGATCCCGACGCGGGAAGAGATCGAAGCGATAAAGCCACTCCGGGACTGTATCGAGTGTCTCTGCTGCGTATCTGCCTGTCCGGCACTCCAGGTGACCGAATTTGCCGGGCCGACGGTGTTCCGGCAGGAGATGCGCCTCGCCCTCGATCCCAGAGACTCGGTGGACCGGATCGAAGATGCCATCGAGAAAGGACTCTTCTACTGCACAACCTGCAGACGGTGCCTGGAGGTCTGCCCGAAGGAGATCAACGTCCCGGGCAAAGCGATCGAGAAGCTCCGGGAGATTGCGAACCGGCGTGGGTTGACCTTGCCCCGCCACCAGGAGGTGGCGACGCTGGTGCAGGAGACAGGGCGGAGCGTTGCACGGACAGGGACGACGTTCCTTGAGCAGGTGCCAGAGGTGATCGAGCCAGACGGTCCCCTCCGCGGCGAGATCGGATTCTTTGTCGGGTGTATGTTCAACGGCCGGGTGCCACAGACCGCGCTCGACGCTATGGAGGTTATGAAGCGCAACGGCATCCGGGTGATCATCCCCCACGATCAGGTCTGTTGCGGCTCGCCGCTGATACGGACCGGGCAGACGTCGTTCATCGACGATCTGAGGCGCAAAAACATCGAAGCCTTCGCAAGCCGCGGGATCAAGACCGTCATGACGATCTGTGCTGGATGCGGGGCGACGCTGAAGAACGATTATGAGACACCGTTTGCGGTGAAAGACGTCACCGAGGTTCTCACCGAGTACGGGATCGAGCCTCCGGCGAAGCTGGATGTCAGGGCTACCTACCACGATCCCTGCCACCTCCTCCGGGGCCAGGGGATCAGCGAAGAACCCCGGATCTTCCTCCGCGAGGCCGTCCGGGAGTTCGTGGAGATGCCCTCACAGTGCTGCGGCGCTGGCGGCGGTGTCCGCTCAGGGGTGCCTGAGGAGGCGAAGGCCCTCGGGACGATGCGGGGTGAGGCCGTGAAGGCAGCCGATGCGGATGTGGTCGTGACGATCTGCCCGTTCTGCGAGTTCCATATCGCCGACTGCACGGACGTGCCCGTGAAAAACCTGGTGACGATCCTGCTTGAGGGATACCGGAAGAAGGATGCAGAAGAACTGGGTTCCCCATAATACTTTTTTACCAGCACGCTCTCCCTTGAACCCCGGATCCCAGAGGTAGCGCATATGGGAGGAGGGGTCCCTCACCACACCACATCGAGGATGAAGTAGAGGAACGCAATGATACTTATGAAGACGACCCCGTACCCGCCACCCCATATATCGGTCTGGACATCGGGGTAGTGATCCTTCAGGTACGAGAGCTCCTCGCTATACGCCTGCGATCTGGACGGATCTAAGAACGCCTGCATGAGAGGCAGGACGGCTGATTTTCCCGCTATCTGGATGGCAACAGTCGGGTTTGCTGTGACATGCTTGAAGCGCACCACCGCCCCCTCGATCCCGTGCTCGATCGCGCGTGCGATACGCACAAGCGGGACTGCCGAGAACCAGGTCACTGCCCTGCCCGCCTGGATGTAGAGAACGTCGACATCGATCGTGGCCCCGGGCCAGGGATGCCTGAGCGGCCGAACCGCAAGCAGAAGAACCCCTGCAACGGCGAAGATGGCGACGGATTCGATCAGGCCTGCGAGTGCGAACGGGTGAGCGCCGGTCCCGCCAGGCAGGAGATCGGTCAGGATCCCCGGGAAGAGCCCGATCACGATGCAGAGAAGGGCAAATATTCCCATAGCAACCACCATCGGGGTCGGTGGATCTCGCAGGGGGGGGCCTTCCCTTGTCCCAGAGGCCGGGCGGAAGAAGCCGAGATAGAGGAACCGGTAGACGTAGAGGACAGTTATGACGGATGATACCAGGAGCAGAGGGGAGAGATACGGCACCACGCCCGCCGCCTCGATGACCATCCCCTTGCTCATCGCACCGTTCAGGCCGGGCAGCCCCGCGAGTGAAAGGCCGCCGATGACGGCACAGAGAGTGGTCACCGGCATCGCCTTCCCGAGGCCTCCAAGCTCAGAGAGGCGGTGCGAACCGGTCCTGAAGATGACCGCACCCGCCGCCATGAAGAGGAGCGACTTGAAGAGTATGTCGCTTACCATATGGGCGAGCCCGGCATCGATCCCGGCGACCGATCCCGCCCCGATGGCGGCGACCATGTAGCCGCCCTGACTGATGATCGAGTAGGAGAGGAGACGGCGGATATCATCCTGCAGAAGGGCGTATACGCCGCCGTAGAGCGCCATCACCCCTCCCATATAGGCGACCGTAACCCCCCAACCGCCGACCTCAGCGAGGAGGAAGACCGCTGCCTTCGCCGTGAAGATACAGAGAGCAGCCGATCCGACGATGGAGGCCCTCGGGTAGGCATCCGGCACCCATGTGTGGAGCGGGAAGAACGCGGCGTTCACCCCGATCCCGATCAGCATGAGGATGAGACCCGCACCTCCCACCGGCCCGATCGCCGCGCTCCCTGTCGCGGCCACCGTATACACGATCCCGGCGAGTAGACAGGATCCTCCAAAGATGTGGTAGAGGAGGTAGCGGTAGCCCGCAGCCACCGACTCAGCAGATCCGGGAGACCAGATGATCAGGAGGGAGGCAAGGGCAAGGGCCTCCCAGAAGATGAAGACGGTGATGAGGTCGCCTGCGTAGACCACCCCCAACGCCGTCCCGATCGATGCGAGTATGCCGACCGTCTCCGCGGTTGGGAGATCGCGGTAAGTGGCGTAGATGAGCACAACGAGTCCTGAGAGGGCAAATATCCCGCCTGCAACCTGCCGCATGGGATCGACCGCCATGAGAACCATCTCGATGCCGGGGATGAGCTCGATGGTCGGGGCCGATGTCCCGATCTGAAGCGAGGCGACCAGGAGGAGACCTGCAACACCGACGAGGAGGGTCCAGACCTTCCTGACCTGCCCGGAGAGTACGGGGATGAGGAGTATGCCGAGGAAGTAGATGAACGCTGGAGGTATATCGATCATGGGATCACCGATCCTGTAATCTCTGCAATGGCTATATCGATCAGATCCATAAACGGCATCGCGGGATAGAAGAAGATCAGGATTGATGCTGCCACTGTCAGGATGATCGGGATGAGCATCATGAGAGGTGGCTCCGAGACAGTGACGAGCGAGACCTCATCATCCGGCCGTTCAAGCATCATCGTGTAGATGATCGGGAAGAAGTATGCGGCGTTTAAGACCGCACTGGCGATCAGGATCAGGAGCAGGACCGGCAAGCCGCCTTCAACCGCCCCGACAGCGAGATAGATCTTGCTGATGATACCGGAGAGGGGCGGCAGACCGCAGATCCCGATAGCGGCGGCCGCGAACATAAGAGCCGTCACCGGCATCTTCCTCCCGATACCCTTCATATCCGATATACGCTCCTTCCCGGCGGAGACGATGACCGCACCCGCTACAAAGAAGAGCGTTATCTTGAGGAAGGCGTGGATCGGTATATGCACCATCGCCCCGGTCATCCCGGCGACCGAGAGCATGGAGACGCCGAGCAGGATATAGGAGAGCTGGCTCACGGTCGAGTAGGCAAGCCTCATCTTGAGGTTATCCTCGGTCAGGGCGAAGAGTGACGCGGTTATGATCGTGAACGAGGCTATCAGGGCGAGGAGTGTGCCAAGGCCCAGGGACGCCATCAGGTCCATACCAAAGACCCATCCGGCGATCCGGACGATCCCGAAGACCCCGGCTGTCACGACCGCGACCGCGTGGAGGAACGCGCTCACCGGTGTCGGGGCGATCATCGCCGCGGGGAGCCAGCCGTGGAGAGGCATCCAGGCCGCCTTCACGAACCCGACCATGAAGAGGACGAAGAGGACCTGTAAGACGATCGCTGAGCCCGATCCCGCCAGGAACCCGCCGGGGACGAACGTGGTCGTCCCGGTGAGCACATACGTCAAGATGACGGCGGCGAGGAGGAAGATTCCTCCGATGAGGAGATACGCAAGATACTTCCTCCCCGCCTTCATCGCCTCCGGCGTCTCGATATGGACGACGAGCGGGTAGGTGATGATCGTCAGGATCTCGTAGAATATAAAGAGTGTCAGCAGGTTCTCCGAGAAGGCTATGCCCACAGCAGCGGCTATGGCGACCGCGAAGCAGAAGTAGAACCTCGTCTGCGCATGTTCCCGCCGTGCCCGCATGTAGCCTATGGCGTAGAAGGAGTTTAGCAGCCAGAGGACGGCGGCGGTGAGGGCAAAGACCATCCCGAAGGCATCCACCCGCAGGGCAAAGTCGCCTCCGGGGACCATCGGGAGGAGCGATATCGTGATCCGGCTGCCCGAGAGGATGGATGGGAGCATAGCAAGAACCGCCCCGAGCATCGCCACTGCGGCCGTGATCGTGACTCCCTCCCGGATGTTTTCATACCGTCCGATGAGCAGGATCAGCACCGACGCGAGGAGCGGAGCGGCGATGGCCACCACCGGGAGCAGGCTGAGATCATTCACCATATCAGGCACCCCCCAGGAGGAGCGCCGCCGCAGGGCCGACGATCTCCATCAAGCCCTCGACGAAGATGCCGAGGAAGAGGCAGAGGAGGGCGAGGACGACCATCGGGGCGAGCATCGAGGCGGGGGCTTCAAGCGTCCGGGCACGATGACCTCCGTCACGGTTACCCCTGAAGTAGGCGATCTCGATGAACCGCCAGATGTACCCGACCGCGAGGAGCGACCCGAGCAGGAGGATGGCCGCATAGGCCCAGTGGCCTGCCTCAAGTGCCCCGAGGACAAGATAGTATTTGCTCATGAACCCGATCGTGGGGGGGATACCGATCATCGATGCCCCGGCGAGGGCGAACGCGGCACAGGAGATCGGCATCACTTTTGCGATGCCCTCGAGATCTGAGAGCCGTGACGTTCCCACCCGATAGATGATCAGTCCTGCGACCATGAAGAGGCACCCTTTCATCACGGCATGGCCGAGGATGTGAAGGATTCCTCCTTCGAGCGCAACCTGGTTTGCGACGCCGAGCGCAAACATGATGTACCCGATCTGGCTGACGCTTGAGTATGCGAGCATCCGTTTGAGGTCGCTCTGCGCAATCGCAAGCACCGCGCCTGCGATCATCGCAACCGTCGCTATGAAGAGGATGAACCCGGTAACAGGGAAGACATCGATGATGTATGCTGTGGTGAAGATCGTGAAGATGATCCGGAGCAACGCATAGACGCTCACCTTCGACATCACGGTCGATATGAGGATCGTCACCGCAGAGGGCGATTCGGCATACGCATCGGGGAGCCAGATGTGGAGCGGGAAGAACGCTGCCTTGATGGAATACCCGATGACAAGGAAGAGGAACCCGGCATGGACCGTTGCGAGTTCGAAGGATGCAGGGAGCAGCCGGGCCATGTCCAGCATATTCAGCGCGCCAGTCGCGGCATAGAGGTTTCCGGTGCCGATGAGGATGAACCCTCCTGCGATCGATCCGAGTATGAGGTAGTTGAAGCTTGCCAGATACGAACGCGGCTTGCGGGCCGAAGCGATCAGGGTGTATGCGGCGATCGACGATATCTCAAGGAAGACGTAGAGGTTGAATATATCGCCCGTGATCGTCATGCCGACGAGGCCGGTCACGAGGAGCTGGAAGAGCACGTAGAACGAGACTGTCTTTTCCGGCCCGATCTCGTGCTCAACGCTCCTTCGCGCATAGACCGCTGTCGCCGCGGCAAGGAGCAGGATGGTTACCAGGACAAAGCCGTTGAAGCTATCTATGGCAAGCTCGATCCCGAGCGGCGGTGCCCACCCGCCAAGGTGGTACCGGATCGGCCCTTCTCGCATCACCTGCGCGAGGATGATGACTGCGGCTCCGAACTGGGAGAGTATCGTCACGAGCGATATGGGGTAGCAGAACCTCCGATCCCACCATCCAGCAACGAGTATCAGGAGCGAAGCAAGGATGGGGATGGTTATCACGAGGACCGGAAGATGCTCTATCAGCGTCATCGTCGCCTCAACTCCTGCACCAGGTCGGCCTCATCGATGACACCGTACTCTTCGTGTATCCGGACGATGAGCGAGAGACCGACCGCGGTCACGCTCACACCGACGACGATCGCGGTCAGTATGAGAACGTGCGGAAGTGGGTTGACGTAGAGCGCATCCACCCCTTCGGGGAGGTAGATCGGTGCGGTCCCCCCTCGCACCTCGCCGAGCGATATGTAGAAGAGGAATATGGCGGTCTGGAAGATGTTGAGCCCGATGAGCTTCTTCACCAGGTTCTGCTTTGCGATCAATGCGTAGAGCCCGATCAGCATCAGGATGATCGCCATCCAGTAGTTGTACCGCGCGAAGAAGAGCTCGTAAAGTGGCTCTATCATGAAGATTCGCCCCCTCTGTCACTCATATCGTAAATGATCGACGTCATAGTCGCCATCACGGTGATGCCGATACCGACCTCGACCGCGTCGATGAGGTAGCCATGGAGGTGTGGAACTCCGAGCGCCGTCTCGATCGAACCATACCCCAGGTAGCTGCCCCCGGGGATGAGGCAGAGGAGCCCGATAGTGGCATAGATGGTTATCCCAAGGGCCGAGAGTGCCACGATCCATCTGTAGCTGAACCGCTGCCGGACGCAGGTAAGACCGAAGGCGATGATCATCAGGATGAACGATGCGGCGAAGACGACACCGCCCTGGAATCCCCCGCCCGCCCCTAACGCGCCATGCACGATGACGTAGAGAGCAAAGACCTGTATGAATGGCACCGAAAGTCGCGATATCGTCTTGATGATGACGTTCTTCCTCATAGTCGCCCACCCCGCCTGAGCAGGAGGGCGACCGATATCCCTGCGGTGAAGATCACCACGACTTCCCCTAGCGTATCAAATCCACGGTAACTGGCAAGTATCGCGGTGACGATGTTCTCAATCCCGATATCCGGGAGCACTGACCTGATGTACAGCTCTCCGGTGTACTGAGTTGCTGGAGCCTCCGGGTCACCGAATGCCGGCAGATCCCCGACTGCCCAGAAGAGGATAATGCCGAGGAAGAGGACAGCAAGCAGAGCTTTTAGCTTCAATCTGATGATCTCCTTCCGGTTCGTGCTATGGCTGCGATAAAGAGGACAGTGGTTATACCGGCTCCTACAGCCGCCTCGGTGAAGGCGACGTCGACGGCATTCATCTCTGACCAGATCACCGCCATGATCAGTGAGTATGCAGAGAGTATGATCGTTGCATGGAGCAGATCGCGCACCGTGATTGCCGCGATCGCGCAGAGGATCACGAAGATGAGGAGGGCGAAGTCGAGCTCCCAGATCATCGTCGCTCATCCCCCTTCTTCCATGGTTCAACCCCGCGAGTGTAGGCGACGTTCAGGATGGCATGGACGGCTGTCGGTGATGTGATGAAGATGAAGATCACGAGGAGTAGGATCTTCACCGCGACCAGATTCATCCCTTCATACAGGACAAGACCAAACAGTATCATCCCCTCCCCAAGGGTGTCGCATTTGCCGGTCGCATGGACGCGGGTGTAGAAATCAGGAAACCTGATGAGACCGATGGCTCCGACAACCATGAAGAAAAGGCCGATTACGATGAAGATGAGAGCCAACGTGTTCAGCATATGCACCCTCTCCCGAGGTACTTAGCGATCGCAAGCGTCGAGATGAAGTTGATCATGGCGTAGGCGATCGAGATGTCCAGGAAGAGTGGTCGCTCGTATATGAAGCCGATGAGGACGAGGACGACGATCGTCTTTGTTCCGATGGTATTTACCGCTATAAGACGATTCTCCCATCCGGGGCCTGCCAGAACACGGTAGAGACAGAGGAAGACCGTCAGGATCAGTACGATTACACTTGCGTGAAAGATGTCGATCATGCTATCATGGCGCGAGGATCTCCGGTGTTTCCCGGGGAAGGAAGCGCCTCCTTCGAGATGGTTACCGGCCCGGGGACAGGGATGAGAATCGCATGAGCATCCCGGGCGAACATTACAGCTGTCTCGCTCTGCCGATCGGCCAGTCGGGGCGCATATACCCAATTTTGTCGTGCGGTTGATGGTCGATCGCATCGATCGGCCAGACTGGATCGGGCAGCCCTCACAGGGAGTACCGAGGAGTGGTGTAGGATTGCCATCAAATCCTCCTTACAGATCTCCGGTCTCACCAGATGGCGGTTGATCCCCTTCACCAAAGACCCGTGCAAGATCACGTTCGATGCTCCTCCCCTTGAGGAGGTCTTCTTCTCCTGCCTCCCGGACGAGGGCATGCACGATGAATCGCCCGTCGATGACATCAACCGTCACCGTTCCGGGTGT
>FZPS01000032.1_pt122 | contig 63147 bp, 57 predicted proteins | sample 1817821 | NCBI WGS metagenome assembly FZPS01 (sample SAMEA104158645, study PRJEB21678) | metagenome | place: Germany | collected 2015-04-21
GTGCTAGGCTTTTTTGGTGTGACAGGGGACGGTTCCTTGTCACACTTAGTATTTAGGGAGGAGACGTTTTTTTGTTAAAATGTATGTTGAAAATTCTGGTGCTGTAAATTTTATTCTTCAGACAATATTCGCTTTTCACCGCGTAATTGTTGAATCTCTTTAATATCTTGTGTAATTTCCAGCACACCTAAGAATTCACCGTTATCGTTGTGGACGGGTAAGTAGCGAATGTAAACAAATCTGTCCTGCATTTGCAGCCAAAAGTCTGCACTTGCCCGCTTGTTTTGCTTAAAGTCTTCTACAATTTTAGAGACCACGTGCACACTGTCCGGGGGATGACAGAACTGGACTTTGCGGCCAATTACAGCCGGTGTACGGGTAAAAATTCTTTCTTTACCGGCGGAATAATAGCGCACAATATCATCTTTGTCTACAAAGGTTAAATCAAAAGGCAAAGTCTTTAACAGGCTGTTTAACTGTTCCAGGTTAAGTACTCCCGTATCAAGTTTAATAAAATCACTTTGATTAGTAGTCGGTGCAGGTGTGGCATCACGGGGTGCTGCCTGCCATTTTTCCGGTGCTGTAACAAGTGCATAGCCAACCTCGTGGCTTTGCGCAAAGATTTCCTGCCATTCATCCGGGGAGAGAGTTTCCAGTGACATAGGGAAGAGAATGTTTTCTTCTTTATAAAAGAGTTCACTAATACTGTGTAATGTTGGCAAAACAAGATCTGCAATGGCCTGTGTCAATCTTTTGTCGGCCAGATGACCGGTTCTTTCCAGCAAAGCATTAATTTCTTTAAGGTTAGCCCTGATTTCATCGTGCAGCCCCCACATCACGCTGGGCGGTCCGGTAATGCCATGCTTCTCCAGATAGGGGAAAAGGATATTTTCTTTGCGGCTGAAATGTTTTTCAATAGTCAGTAAGGCCCCCTGCAGCCGGCGCCATCTGTCAAGAAGAGCGGAGATATCTTCACCGGTAGCAGCAGCGCTGATTTGTTCAGTAATTTTTTCAATCTTAGCAATGACAGCGGCCAAAGCCTTGTTTTCTTCCTTAAATGTTTGTACGGGATGACCGTCCTCTGTGCCCGGTGGTGTCTGCGCATCTAATGTATCGCGAAAAACAGCTGTATGTACATCACAAAGACGCTGAATCTCTTCAACCGGCATTCCTTCCTCGATTAATTTTTGCTCCATTTGCGAAATTTCAGTAGCCCCCACATGCTCGAGCAGCTCTTGAAAGCGTTCCTTGACGTCTTCAACGCTGTGACCGGCATGTAAATCCTTAATTATCTGCTTCAACAGCTTTTGACGGTACTCACGATTGTTGAGTAATTCAGTCATTTTTATCCCCTCCTCGTGGCTATAGTATTTCCTGTTTATAGGCTCCTAAAACTATGCTGAGAAATTGGCGGTTAGAAGCAAATATCCTTCCCTTCTCCATAATTCTAATATACAATAACAATGTAAACTTTTGTTGAAAGTTGTCGGAGGTGTGTTAAATGAGGAAAAAAAGCTTTTTGCTGCTTATATGCTGTCTTTTACTGCTGCTGACTATAGGGTGTGGAGATAAAGGACAGCATCCTGAGCCGCAGCCGACTGACCAAGAGGTAAAGCAAACTGAAACAGATGATTCGGAAAAACCGCTGACGCCGGAAGAAGAGTTAGAGGCATGGGTAGAGAATTCCAAAGCTTTATTTTTAGCTCAGACACGTAAGCTGGATGGCAAACAATATGTTCTGGTTACCTATGGGGAAAAGGAAGTAGATGGTTATGAAGTTGTAATTACCGAGACAAAAGTAAAAGAAGATCTGGTTGAAGTGCATGTAAAGTTTAGTGAACCGGCTGCAGACCAAGTTGTTAATGATGCTGTGGATTACCCTTATGTGCTGCAGGAAATCGAAGTCACCGAGCTGCCAGTTACCTTTATTGCTGCCGGAGCAGAACAAGATGTGCCCAAATTGGTTGGGATTGATTATTTAAAACCTATTGTGGCAGGATCAGAGAAAATTAAAATTTTTACCCCGGCTCCCGATGCTGGTGTGAGTCATGAGTTTACTGTGGAAGGAATTGTCAGCTTAGATGAAGGTAATTTTCAGTATAAGCTGCTGAACGATGAGGGTAAAGTTCTGGTTATGGGTTACGCTGCCGCGGCTATGGGTGATTGGCAGCATTTTAGCATCGATGTGAAGGTTGATGAGAAAATTAATTTATCTGAGCAGCTGACGTTGGAACTCTATACCGTAAATGAAGGTAATGGTGCTGAACAAAATAAAGTCCAGGTTCCCCTGCGGGCGGTGCAGGCTGAAAAGTAAATGGCGTGCCATTTATGGTGACTGCTGAAAATTCTATTTAACGATTGACATGCAGTAAATATTCTGATTATAATGGAATAATCAAAAGATAAAATTGGGGGATTTTATCTTTTGATCTGTACCGCAGGCGGTACATAATTATTATATGAGGAAAAATTGGAGGGGAAAAAATGAAAAAAAAGCTTAGTGTACTTTTGGCAGTAGTTTTGTTAGTTGCCGCGGCTCTGGCAGGATGCTCGGGCGGTGGCGGCGGTAATGATGTTGAGGATGAGGACGTAATTAAAATCGGCTCTGTTAGTCCTACAACCGGACCTGTTGCCACCTTTGGTCAATCAGTGCTGGATGCCACTAAGCTGGCTTTTGAAGAGATAAATGCCAAAGGCGGAGTTTTAGGCGGCAAAAAATTACTGCTGCTTAACGAAGATAACCAAAGTAAGGGCGAAGAAACGGGTGCTGCTTTCCGTAAGCTGATTGAGCAGGAAAAAGTAGTAGCCATCCTCGGCTCCGTAACTACCGGTGACTCGCTCATAGGTGCCCCCATTGCGCAGGAGGCAAAAATACCGATGCTTACCCCCACTTCAACTGCGCCTGCTGTAACTGAAGTAGGTGACTATATCTTCCGGGCCTGCTTCCTTGATAATTACCAATCAGAAGCCATGGCTACCTTTGCGGTAGAAGAACTTAATGCTAAAACGGCGGCCATAATTAAGCAGTCAGATTCAGATTATTCTGTGGGCCTCGCCGAGTTCTTCGCGAAAACATTCGAAGCTGCAGGCGGCAAAATTGTGGCTGAAGAATCTTATTTGGAATCAGACATTGACTTTAGTGCGATCTTGACAAATGTTAAAGCAGCCAAACCTGATGTCATCTTTTTACCTGCCTACTATGATACGGTCGGTCCCATTATGCAGCAGGCAAGGGCCGCCGGTATTGAAGCGAAATTCTTGGGCGTAGACGGCATGGATTCTTCAGAGCTTTTCTCCCTGGCGCAGGGAGCCGAAGAAGGCGCATATTTCTCTAACCACTATTCACCGGCGGCAGATGTTGAGCTGGTACAGCACTTCCTCAAGGCATATGAAGAAAAATACGGCAAGACCCCGGACGCCCTGGCTGCACTGGCATATGATGCTGCTTACATTATGGCACAAGCCATCGATGAAGCCGGTTCTACCGAACCACAGGCTATTCGTGATGCTTTAGCCAATATTAGCTATACTGGTGTCAGCGGTAACGTTACCTTTGATGAAAACCGGAACCCTGTCAAGCCTATCTGGGTCAACGTGATCAAAGATGGCAAATATGAAGTAGCTAAGGTTGTTGAACCATAAGCATTTTTGAACAAGTTAAAAGAGGGGTTTCCTCACCCCTCTTTTATTCTTATATGGAGGGGAGTAACATTGACACTGGCACAGCAAGTGTTACAGCAGTTAATTAACGGCATCGCTTTGGGTAGTGTCTATGCACTGATCGCCCTCGGGTATACCATGGTTTATGGCATCATCCGCTTAATTAACTTTGCCCACGGGGAAGTTTTTATGATTGGTGCTTTTGCCGGTTACTTTATTATCACATTATTTAATATTCCTATTGTTCCTACCCTTATTTTGGCGATGGCCTTCTGCGCTCTTATAGGCATTGTAATGGAGCGGCTGGCATATAAGCCTTTGCGTAATGCACCGCGGATCGCGGCATTGATGACGGCAGTAGGGCTTTCCAATCTCTTTCAGAATCTAATGGTTTACTTCAAGGCAGTCGGCGCGTCTCCTAAAGCATTTCCCCGGGTGATCGACATTTCCCGCTATGAAGTGATGCAGGATGTCTATCTTACTTCGGACAAAATACTGACTTTGGTTGTGGCTGTACTTTTAATGGTTGCCCTGCAGTATATTGTGCATAACACAAAAATGGGTAAAGCGATGCGTGCAGTTTCACAGGATAAAGATGCAGCCCAACTGATGGGGATTAATGTCAACACTACTATCTCTTTTACCTTTGCCCTGGGTTCGGCTCTGGCAGCTGCCGGCGGTATTCTCTACGCTGTTTCGTACGGTAAAATTATTTATAACATGGGCAGTATGCCCGGTTTAAAAGCTTTTGTTTCGGCAGTTTTGGGCGGTATCGGCAGTATTCCGGGTGCTGTGGTAGGGGGAATGATCCTGGGGATAACCGAGAACGCCATTAGTGCGGCAGGTTATTCCATGCTGCGTGATGCCGTTGCTTTTGCTATCCTTATTATTATTCTACTGATTAAACCGGCGGGTATTTTTGGTAAGAACGTCAGGGAGAAGGTGTAGCTTGCCGATGAAAAAATTCCGTCCAATTATAAGTTTAGTTGTTGCCCTTACATGTGGCTTTGTGCTGCAGGTTTTTATAAATGCCGGCATTATTAATGGTTATTATGATCATATCATGAGTAAAATGGCGATGTTTATTATTGCTGCCGTTAGTCTAAACCTGATCAACGGTATCTGCGGTCAGTTTTCTATTGGCCATGCCGGCTTCATGGCTGTCGGAGCCTACGCTTCAGCAATTATTACCAAGAATCCGGCATTATTGCTCCCTGAGACAGTGGTGGGTATGCCTCGCTATCTGTTGGCCCTGATCATCGGGGGAATAAGCGCTGCCATAGTCGGCTTCTTGGTCGGTCTGCCTACCCTGCGTTTACGTGGTGACTACCTGGCTATTACCACGCTTGGCTTTGGTGAGATCATCAGGGTGCTGTTAATTAACTGGAAGTTTGTCGGTGGGGCAAGTGGCTATTTTGGCATCAAACCCTATGCCAATTTTATTACCACCTATCTTTTAGCCATGTTAACTGTAGTTATTATCCGCAACTTTATTACCTCTTCCTATGGTCGTGCCTGTATTGCGATCCGGGAAGATGAAATTGCGGCCGCAACTATGGGTATACACACTACGAAGTATAAGATTATTGCTTTTGTTATGGCTGCTTTTTTCGCCGGTCTGGCCGGTGGTATTTATGCCCATTTAATGCAGTCAATTTCACCGCGTGACTTTTCTTTCCTTGTCTCCATAGATATTTTGCTCATGGTGGTGCTGGGCGGTCTGGGCAGTACCAGTGGCTCCATTGTGGCTGCTATCTTCCTGACCTTTGCCACGGAATCGCTGCGTGCATTCCAGGCTCTGCGGGTGATTATCTATTCGTTTATGCTCATTATCATTATGCTCTTCCGTCCCCAGGGCCTCATGGGTGGTAAAGAACTGTCGTGGGATGCAGTTCAGTCATTTTTCAAGAGCAAGCAGAAGCAGGATTTAACCTCCGCTAAGAGTACGGAAGGGGAGGGATAAATGATGCCGGTTTTAAAAACAACAGATCTAACGATGCGTTTTGGTGGTTTAACAGCAGTTTTGGACTTAAATCTGCAGATCGAGCAGGGAGAGCTGGTTGGCCTGATCGGCCCTAACGGTGCCGGTAAAACTACAGTGTTTAATATGCTGACCGGAGTTTATAGACCTTCAGAGGGTCAAATCTACTTTTGTGACGAGCTGCTTTGTTCGGCTCAACAAAGCTTGTTAGCCAGCAGTATAGCTAAAAAGGGAATTTCGCGTACCTTCCAGAACATTCGGCTTTTTAAAGATCTTTCCGTGCTGGAAAATGTGAAAACAGCTTATCATCAGCATGTCAATTATGGGTTCTTAGCTGCAATTACACACTTCGGTAAATTTGTGGCGGAAGAGCGCGAGATTGAAGAAAAAGCACTTAATTTTCTTGAATTGTTTGGTTTAGAGGACAGAAGGGATGAATTGGCCAAAAACCTGCCGTATGGAGAACAGCGGCGTTTGGAAATAGCAAGAGCTTTAGCGACAGAACCTAAATTGTTGCTGCTGGATGAGCCGGCAGCGGGCATGAACCCTCAGGAAACGCAGCAATTAATGGAGTTAATACAGTTTATACGGGAAAAATTTGCCCTCACAATTCTTTTAATTGAGCATGATATGTCACTGGTTATGGGTGTGTGTGAGCGCATTTATGTGCTGGATTACGGCAAAATTATTGCAGAGGGTACACCGGTCGAGATCCGTACAAATCCCAAGGTAATTGAAGCCTACCTCGGGGGGGATAAATGATGCTGAAAATTGAAAATTTGCATGTTTACTATGATGCTATTCATGCCATTAAAGGAGTAACGCTAAATGTGCAGGAAGGTGAGATAGTTTCGCTGATTGGCGCCAATGGTGCAGGCAAGACTACAATCCTCCGCACTATTTCGGGACTCGAACGGGCTAAAGAAGGTAGTATTGAATTTATGGGCAGCAAGCTGACCGATATGTCTGCTCCGGAAATTGTTAAGTTAGGTATCTCGCACGTGCCGGAAGGACGCCGGGTTTTTACCAGTATGTCTGTCCTCGAAAACCTGGAGTTAGGTGCTTATCTTTCGCAGAATAAGCAGAGCAGGGATAAAAATCTGGAGAAAGTATTTGAGCATTTCCCCCGTCTCTATGAGCGCCGACAGCAGCTGGCCGGTACACTTTCGGGCGGAGAACAGCAAATGCTGGCCATGGGGCGGGCTCTAATGTCCAGACCAAAACTAATGATGCTGGATGAACCGTCCATGGGTCTGGCACCAATTTTAGTACGTCAGATTTTTGATATTATTAAGGAGATTCATAAACAGGGAACAACAATTCTTCTTATTGAGCAAAATGCTAATATGGCTCTCTCCATTGCGGATCGAGCCTATGTCCTGGAAACCGGTAAAATTGTTATGTCCGGTTCAGCCAAGGAAATCATGCAGAGTGAAGATATTAAAAATGCTTACCTTGGCGGCGCTGTGCACGGTTCGTAAGATAAACATGAAAAGAGGCTGGCAGCAGCCTCTTTTACGCTGTCAGGCCAGGAGGATGCCGGCAGTACAAGGCTGCAGCACCGGTGCTGACAAACTGCGGCGAATGAATTGCATTATACGGGAGAAGCTACAATTGTTAACGATACTGTAATACTCTTTTGGTTCAGGTTTGGTACAATTACTGCAGGAAAAGATCATTGCGGGTAAGTATTGCGGGTAACAGCGGTTATTTGGTACAATATGTATATTCCTTCCCTGAACTTATCCTGACTGGATGTGTTATGACAGTGGAATATTTGGCTGCTTAGTTAATAAAACCGGTAAACAGACAAGGAGGTTTTGTAATGAGTGAACATGTGTTAGAGATCAGTGATGGCCAATTTGCGAGTGAAGTTTTACAGGCAGATCTGCCGGTAGTAGTTGATTTTTGGGCGTCTTGGTGTGGTCCCTGCCGGATGATGGCACCGGTATTTGAAGAGGTGGCAGCGACAATGGCCGGCACGGTAAAGTTTGTCAAAGTTAATGTTGATGAAAACCGTACAACGGCAGGCAAATATAATGTCATGAGCATCCCGACGCTGTTGTTTTTTAAAGATGGGGCAGTAGTAGATAATCAGATTGGCTTTGTGCCGAAAGAGCAGCTGCAGCAGAAAATTAAGACTGCTTTTGGTGTGTAATTCCTGATGGCAAAACTACCGGCATTAACCGGTAGTTTTTTTTACCATAAATAGCTGCTTTCCCCTGAATATTGTTTGCAATCGGAATTACACTAGTTCTGAGGAGGGCAGACAATGCGAACTATTTGGAAAGGTGCTATCAGTTTTGGCCTGGTTAGCATTCCGGTTAAACTCTTTCCCGCCACTGAACAAAAAGATGTAAGATTCCGTAATCTGCACAAACAATGTCAGGCACCGCTTAAGTACCAAAAGATTTGTACAGTTTGTGGCCAGGAAGTAAAGCAGGAAGATGTTGTTCGCGGCTATGAATATGAAAAAGGAAGATTTGTGATTATTAGTGACGAGGATTTAGCCAGGATACCGGATGAGCGATCCCGCACCATTGACATTATTGATTTTGTTTCCCTGCAGGAAATTGATCCTGTTTATTTTGATAAAGCCTATTATCTGGCGCCGGGCGAGGCCGGCGAAAAAGCTTATGCTCTGCTGCGTAAAGCCATGGAAGAGACAGGGAAAATAGCCATCGCTAAAGTAGTGATGCGCAGCAAGGAATCTCTGGTTGTCATTCGCAGCTATCAAGATTTGTTAGTAATGGAAACAATCTTTTATCCCGATGAAATACGCAATCCTGAACTGCTGCCCGGTTTCGAGCGGGAAATTAAGCTGCAGGATAAAGAAATGAAAATGGCATGTGAGTTAATAGAAAGCCTGGCAGCTGACTTTAAACCTGAAAAATATGAGGATGAGTACCGAAAACAGCTCTTAGATATTATTTATGCTAAGATAGAGGGTGAGCAGATTGCCATTCCTGAGCAGCCTGCTGCGGGAAAAGTGGTAGATTTAATGGAAGCATTAAAAGCTTCGGTTGAATTAGCAAAAAAAGCGGCCGGTAATGAGACAGAGGACGAGAGGCCTCGGAAAAGGAAAAAGAAAAAAGCTGCAGGTGAGTAGTTTTGCTTTTTGAATATGTTAAGCCGATGGAGCCTGTTCCGGCCGCTGTTATTCCCCGAAGTCCCGATTATCTGTTTCAAGTCAAATGGGACGGTGTGCGTCTGCTGGCCCATGTCCAGGGTCAGCGCGTGTGGCTGCATAACCGAAAATTACATAATCGCACTGCCCACTATCCCGAACTGACGGGATTAAATCGGCTCATAGCCGGAGAGGCAGTTCTGGATGGGGAAATCGTGGCTATGCGCGATGGCAGGCCAAATTTTCCCTTGGTTCTGACCCGGGATTTAGTCAACCCCCGGCAGACAGATTTTCCATATAAGATACGCCGGCTAATGACCGAAGCGCCGGTTTGCTATCTTGTTTTTGACCTGCTGTGGCATGCAGGGCAGGATTTGCGCTCCCTGCCCTTATTAGACAGGCAAAATCGCCTGGCGGAAATTCTGCGCAATGATGATACTGTTTATCTGGTGGAAAACTTTGCGGACGGAGAAAAGCTTTTTACTGCCATCGCTGAGCAAAAGCTGGAAGGAATCGTGGCCAAGAAAGCCGACAGCAGCTACATAGCGGGTAAGAAGCATACTGCCTGGCTAAAAATCAAGCATCGTCAGCAGCAGCTGGTTGTAATCGGCGGCTACACAATGAAAAATGGGCAGATCAATGCCTTGTTAGCCGGTGCATATTATCAGGAAAAGCTAATTTATGTGGGGAAAGTAGCTGCAGGTCTCAGTCTTCAGCAGTTGCGGGAGTTAACGCCATTTTTGCAGAAAAATACACTGGCGGCACCTCCATTTGCCAATCTCGAGCTGAAAAACCAGAGCAATATCTATTGGGTGAAACCGCTGCTGACAGCTGTGATTACCTTTCAGGAGTGGACTGATGATTTGCGTATGCGGCACCCGGTGCTCAGCGGGTTTACTAAAGAAGAGCCGGCAGCCTGCATTCTTACTTAGGAGGTAGCAGATGCCCCAGCTGGTAATTAATGAACAAGCTATATCTTTAAGCAATTTGGAAAAAGTTTTCTGGCCTGAGGATGGTTATACTAAGCATGATCTGCTGACTTTTTATATTGAAATATCAGCATTTTTACTGCCATATCTCAGGGATCGCCCCTGTAATTTCCAGCGTTTTCCTGACGGGATCCACGGCAAAAGTTTTTATCAAAAAAATCTGCCGGAATTTGCACCGGATTGGATTCAAACCTTTCCTATCCCTGCCGCAGAACGGGTGATAGACTATGTTATTGTTAATAGTCTGGAGACATTAGTGTATGTCGTTAATTTAGCCTGTCTGGAAATTCATCCCTGGCATTCCTGCATACAAGCATTAAATTATCCAACCTGGGGTGTAGTTGATTTAGACCCACAGGCCGGGGTAGATTTTTGTACGGTACTGGATACTGCCTGTGTGGTCAAAGAGGTGCTTGATGAACTGCAGCTGGTCGGTTATCCAAAGACGTCCGGGGCAACGGGGCTGCAGATCTATCTGCCGCTGCAGCCCCGTTATAGCTATGAACAAGTACGGGATTTAATTAAATTTATATGTAATAAGGTGCATCAGCGTCTGCCCCAAACTACTACTATGGAACGACTGGTCCGGAAGCGTGCTGCCGCAGTTTATCTGGATTATCTGCAAAATTCATGGGGTAAAACCATTAATGCGCCCTATACGGTACGCCCTGTGGCGGGCGCCCAAGTTTCAGCGCCTTTGACCTGGGACGAGGTGTTTAGTGGTAAAGTGCACCCCAACCAGTTTACCATTAAAAATATGATGGCAAGAGTAAAAGAAAAAGGTGATTTATTTGCGCCCGTGTTAGAGGAGAAGCAGGAGGTAAGCTCTGTTTTACGTCAGCTATAGTGTGGGCAGAATGAAGAAAGCGGAAACTTTTGATTTCCGCTTTCGCAGTTCTTTAGCAGCCGCCACCGCCCCGCTTAGTACGGTTTTTGTTTTTACGTTTCTTGTCATTGATGTCCAGGTCAAATGGTTCATCAGCAAACTCAACGCTATCAGTAAGATCGGAAATGCTGCAGTTTGGCCCTACATCACAATTAGCTCGCTCTGCCTTTCTGCGGTCAAATCGTTTATCTTTTTTGGCCACTTCGGCAATCACTCCTTTTTTGATATTGAACTACAGTTGTAGTTTGGAGCAAAGACAAGCACAATATGTCTGGATAATGCAGCACGGCTGCTTAAGAAATGTCTCTGGATGATAAAAATACAAAAAATTATCCTAAAAAGTGTAAAAAAAAGCAAAGCTGCGCAAAATAAAGCTAAAGGTCAGATATGGTCAATATAGAAGTAAAACGGCACTAACGAGTACTTGTAAGCAGCGCAGATTATGGTATAATCTAATTAGTCAGTAAAGGTCAAACAGGGGGCTGCTTCATAATGAGTAATTTAGCTAGCAGTATTGAACTCTATATCAAACGGTTACTTGAGGCAAGTCCGAACGCAACGCTGTTACTGCAAAGAAAAGAGTTAGCAGAGCGTTTTCAGTGTGTACCTTCGCAGATTAACTATGTGCTGTCTACCCGTTTTACAGCAGAACGGGGTTATTTAGTCGAAAGCCGACGGGGCGGTGGAGGTTACTTAAGAATCAGACGTTTGGACTTAAGCCGTGATCAAGTCCTGCAGATAATTGAGATGCTTAATGAGTTGGAAGAAGGTGTTTCTGATACTGAAGCTTTGGATTTTGTCAGGCGCTTAATGGACGCCCGCCTGATTACGCGGCGGGAAGGGCATTTGATGCGGGCTGTCTTAAGTCCGAATTGGCAGGACACGGCAGAAGGATCTGCTGAGATGCGAACGCAAATGTTAGTTGGCATGCTGGAAGTATTATTGCGGGAATCATAACGAACGAGGTGAAGAGTGATGCTCTGTCAGGAATGTCAAAAAAATCAAGCTACAGTTCATTTGACAAAAATTGTTAATGGTGAACATAGTGAGCAGCATCTTTGTGAGCAGTGTGCCCGGGAAAAAGGGGAGTTTGTTTTTAATCACCAACCATTTTCTATTCACCATTTGTTAACAGGTTTAATGAATATTGATGCTCAGCCTGCGGATAAATTGATGGGATTTACTTCTGCAAAAGTGCAGTGTAATAATTGTGGCCTAACCTATGCTCAATTCGGGCAAATCGGCCGTTTCGGCTGCAGTGAATGTTATCATGCCTTCGGTGAGTGGTTAGTGCCGCTGATGCGGCGTATTCATGGTTCCACGCAGCATGTGGGAACGGTGCCGCGGCGGGCAGAAGGTGCGGTGAAGCTGCGCCGCAGCCTGGAGGAGTTAAGGCAGCAGCTGCAGCACCTGGTAGAACAGGAAGAGTTCGAAAAAGCTGCTGAAGTGCGTGACCGGATACGTGAACTGGAGGAGCAGGAGCAGGAGCAGGAGGGAGGAGCGGCAAATGGTTAATGATTATAAAAAAATAGTTCAGCCAAGTAAATGGATGAGTGCACCAGGCCCTGATGGCGATGTCGTCTTAAGCAGCCGTGTACGCTTAGCTCGTAATCTGGCCAAAATTCCTTTCCCTTATTTAGCTTCGGACAGCCAAACAGCAGCGGTTGCCGAGCAGGTTTATGCGGCAAGCCAAGACTTGGACGGTGACTTGGGAAAAATGACATACTACCGCATGCAGGAACTGCCGTCCTTAAGCCGTCAGGCCTTAGTAGAAAAGTATCTGATCAGTCCACTGCTGGCCAAAGAATCGCATAACTCCGCAGTTTTACTGCGTGATGACGAAGGCGTCAGTATTATGGTTAACGAAGAGGATCATCTGCGCATTCAGTGTTTGCTGCCAGGACTGCAGCTGGAAGAGGCGCTGCAAGAGGCCAACCGTTATGATGAACTTTTGGAGCAGCGGTTAGACTATGCCTATGATGAACGGTGGGGCTATCTGACTGTTTGTCCCACCAATGTGGGTACCGGTCTGCGGGCTTCAGTGATGCTGCATTTGCCGGCACTTGCTGTTACCAAGCAGTTAAACCGGATCTTATCGGCTATTGCGCAGGTAGGTCTGGCAGTACGCGGTATTTATGGCGAAGGTTCCGAAACTACCGGTAATCTGGTGCAAATTTCTAACCAGGTTACTTTGGGACAAAGTGCAGAAGAAATAGTCAGCAACTTGTTTGGCGTAACCAGACAGATTGTTGAGCAGGAAAAACAGGTCAGACAAGTACTGTTAAATGAGGACAGGGATCGTACTGCAGACAGGGTTAACCGTGCCTATGGCGTGCTGAGTCATGCACGGCTGTTATCTTCGCAGGAAGCAATGCAGTTGATGTCAGATGTGCGGTTAGGTGTTGATTTAGGGTTAATTGAAGAAGTGCAGGGAGATCTGTTAAAGGAATTATTGGTTTTACAGCGTCCGGCCAATCTGCAGTTATATACTAATCGTACTTTAAATGCTTTAGATCGTGACCGGGAAAGAGCTCGTTTATTTAGACAAAAATTAACACAAAGTAAGCAAGCTTAGGAGGGATAGGAGAATGTTTATGTTTGGTCGTTTCACAGAAAGAGCGCAAAAAGTGCTCGTGTTGGCGCAGGAAGAAGCACGGCGTTTTAATCATAGTTATGTAGGCACCGAGCATCTCTTGTTAGGTTTGGTGCGGGAGGGAGACGGTATTGCCGCCAAGGTTCTGCTGTCATTAGGTGTGGAATTAAATGCCGTGCGTCAGCAGATTGAAAAGTTAATTGGCAAAGGTGACCAGCCGGTGCGTGTTCAAGGTGTAAACTATACCCCCCGTGCCAAGAAAGTAATTGAATTGGCGATTGAAGAAGGCCAGGGGCTTGGGCATAACTATATTGGCACCGAGCATCTGCTGTTAGGTCTGATCCGCGAAGGTGAAGGAATAGCGGCACAGGTGCTTACTAAAATGGGTGTCGATCTGATGAAGGCACGTAAGTCAGTCTTGTCATTGCTGGGTGAAGCAGGGGACACTATGCCTGCACAAGCCGGCAGGCAGGGTGCAGCAACCCCGACATTGGATCAATTCGGTCGTGACCTGACAAAAATGGCTAAAGAAGGTAAGCTTGATCCCGTTATCGGCCGTACCATGGAAATCGAACGTGTTATCCAGATTTTATCCCGCCGGACAAAAAACAATCCTGTTTTAATTGGCGAACCCGGCGTCGGTAAAACTGCCATTGCCGAAGGACTGGCGCAGCATATAGTGGAGGGTAAAGTTCCGGAATCACTGAAAGGAAAGCGCGTGGTGGCACTGGAACTGGCGGCCATTGTCGCAGGAACAAAATATCGCGGTGAATTTGAAGAGCGTTTACGCAAACTGATGGAGGAATTAAGAGAAGCCGGCGATGTAATCATCTTTATTGACGAGCTGCATACAATTATCGGTGCCGGTGCAGCGGAGGGAGCTATTGATGCTTCTAACATTCTGAAGCCGGCTTTGGCGCGCGGTGAGCTGCAGGCCATCGGTGCAACTACGCTGGATGAATATCGTAAACATATTGAAAAAGACCCTGCTTTGGAGCGCCGTTTTCAGCCCATTACTGTCGGTGAGCCCAGTAAGGAAGAAACTTTAGCTATCCTCAAAGGACTGCGCGATCGCTATGAAGCGCATCACCGCGTGAAAATTACGGATGAAGCGCTGGAGGCTGCGGTAACATTGTCAGATCGCTACATCAGTGATCGTTACCTGCCTGACAAAGCAATCGACCTAATTGATGAAGCTGCTTCCCGTGTCCGGATGAAAGCTCATACAACTCCTCCTGATCTGAAGGAGCTGGAAGAAAAGCTGGAAACGCTGCGACAGGAAAAAGAAGCGGCTGTGCGCGGACAAGAGTTTGAACTGGCGGCAAAACTGCGCGACCAAGAGCAGCAGCTAAAACAAGAACTGCAGGATTTAAAACAGGAATGGGAACAGCGTCAGTTAACGGAAACTAAATCAGTACAGGTGGATGATATTGGTGAAATAGTCTCCTCCTGGACAGGTATACCGGTAACACAATTAACACAAGAGGAATCCGAGCGGTTATTGAATATGGAAGAAATACTGCATAAGCGTGTCATCGGTCAATCTGAAGCAGTAAAGGCCGTTTCCCGGGCTATTCGCCGGGCACGTGCCGGTCTGAAAGATCCCAAGCGTCCCATCGGTTCCTTCATTTTCCTTGGTCCGACGGGGGTGGGTAAAACTGAACTGGCGCGGGCGTTAGCAGAAAGTCTCTTCGGCGATGAAGATGCCATGATCCGTCTTGATATGTCCGAGTATATGGAAAAGCATACTACGGCGCGTTTAATCGGTTCGCCTCCTGGCTATGTTGGCTATGATGAAGGCGGTCAGCTGACGGAACAGGTCCGCCGCAAGCCATACTCAGTCATCCTGTTTGACGAAATCGAAAAAGCCCATCCCGATGTCTTTAACATCCTTTTGCAGGTGCTGGAGGATGGACGCTTAACAGATGGTAAGGGCCGGACCGTTGATTTCCGTAACGCTGTCATTATTATGACTTCCAATGTTGGTGCCAGTGAACTGAAAAAGCAAACAACTCTGGGCTTCCAGGCAGTTGATGAGGAACAAACTTATGAAGTGATGAAGGAAAAAGTAATGACCGAGTTAAAACGAACCTTCAGGCCGGAATTCCTCAACCGCGTTGATGAAGTAATTGTGTTCCCGGCACTGTCCGAAGCACAATTGTCGGAAATTGTAAGCTTAATGCTGCAGGATTTGCGGAATCGTTTGGCCGGTTTTGAAATTGGTCTTGAAGTAACCGAGGCAGCTAAAGCCAAACTGGCTAAAGAAGGTTATGATCCAACTTATGGCGCTCGTCCCCTCAGACGCGTTATCCAGCGGCTGATTGAGGATGAAGTGTCTGAACAGATGCTCCGTGGTGATTTTCAAGCCAATGATATTATTCACGTCGATGTAAAAGATGATCAGTTGGTATTTACGAAAAAAGCGGCTGCGCCGGCAGGCAGCGCCGAATAAAGCATGAGCTGCCAGGAAATAGCTCGCCCTTGGGGCGAGCTATTTTTTAAGTAATGGTGGTCAGACCGCAGGGGAAGGGCTTGGCTGAGCAGGGCAGGCGAGAGAGAAAAGACAGACTACTCCGAAAATTACCAGGGGTCTTCTCTTAATCCAACTTTGTGATATAATGTTGTCGTAGCGCAGCTGTGTTAAAAGAACAACAATAGTGATTATTATCACTAATTACCATTACATGACAAATATAGCAGATTGTTCGGTACGTAATGGTGAGACATTTAGCCTTAGAAAAAGGATTTTATATTTACTCGTCGAACATTAAAAGCCAAGCTGTCTACAGGCATGCATTGTCATATTTTGCTAAATAATCATTATTTTTGGCAAAAATGAGGTGCCCTCAAAACTGCCGGACGAGACAGAAGTAAAGAGCATAATCGATTTCAGGAGAGGAGGGGAACACCTTGAAAATAGCGATCTCTGGGAAAGGCGGCGTTGGCAAAAGTACTTTTGCCGCCAATCTGGTGCGGGAATTTGCTGAACGTGGTTTTAACGTGTATGCCGTAGATGCTGATCCTGATGTTAGTCTAGGCGCGACATTAGGTTTGGATCCGGCTGATCTTGAGCGGCTGAAGCCGGTCATTGACATGAAAGCCGTTGTTGATGAACGTTCAGGTGGCGGTGGCGGTGCCCTGTACAACCTCAACCCGAAAGTTGATGATTTGATTGATGATTTTACTCTTCAGCAGGGCAATATCAAATTTTTGCGTATGGGAGCCGTTAAGCAGGGAGGAACTGCCTGCTATTGCAAAGAGAATTCTTTTCTGTATGCTGTGCTCAGCAGCCTGCTGTTAGATAAAAATGATGTGGTTGTAATGGACATGAGCGCCGGGATTGAACATTTAACACGCGGTACTTCCCGTGGTGTAGATATGTTAATAATTGTTACCGAACCTACGCGTGTTTCTGTGCAGACAACCAGAGTGGTACAGCGGCTGGCTGCCGAATTAGGCATTAAGCAGGTTAAAGTTTTAGTCAACAAGGTGAGGACAGAGAAGGAAAGAGAATTTGTCAGCAGCCAGTTTACTGAGGCAGAATTGTTGGCGCTGCTACCCTTTGATGAAGGGGTGCTGGAAAATGCTTTGGCTGAGGCGAGTGGGCTGCTCTCAGGCACAGGAGTTATGCCTGGTGTAGATAAAATAGTCGATGAGATTTTACAGGAGGTGGAGCGATAAGGACTTTAGATTTTGTGCCGCAGGAGGCACACAGCTTTATGGAATTAAAAAAGGGAGGTATTAAAAACGCATGACTGATGTTGCAAAGAAGAAAAAAGCCGATCGCAATCGGTCAATTGACCCTGCCGTTTTAGAGGTCCTTGCCCGGGAACTGCCAGTTGACACGGCGTATGATCGCTATTTGTCGCAGCAGCCACAGTGTAAATTTGGTGATACCGGAATTTGCTGCCGGATTTGTATCCAAGGTCCTTGCCGTATTACACCTAAAGCGCCTAAGGGTGTTTGTGGCGCGACGGCCTATACCATTGTTGCCAGGAATTTAGTTCGTACTGTAACAGGTGGCGCTTCTGCCCACTCCGACCATGCAAAACATATCTTACTCACACTTAAAGCATTGCTAAATGGTCATGCTCCTGACTACAGTATTAAAAGTCCCGAAAAGCTGCGTGCTGTAGCTGAACGTTTCGATATTCCGACAGATGGCCGCACTGATCTGGAAGTTTTGGCCGACTTGGTACAGCTTGGTTTGGAGGACTTTACCCGGATGGGTGAAGGCAGTGTGAAGTGGGTTGAGAAAACCGTAACCCCAGGTCGTGTACAGAAGTTCCAGGAGTGCAACGTAATGCCAACCAGTGTTTTTGAAGCTATTGCCAGTGCAACCGCGCAAACACACGTTGGTATGGATGCCGACCCTGTCAACTTGATCTTTAAAGCATTAGAAACGTCTTTGGCCGACTACACCGGTATGCATATCGGCACAGATATGTCTGACGTCCTCTTCGGTGTCCCACAACCTGTATATACTGAGGCTAACATGGGTGTTATCGACCCGGCAAAAGTTAATATTGCCGTACACGGACACAATCCCCTGCTGTCTGAAATGATTGTCTTGGCTGCACGTGAACTGGAAGAAGAAGCGAAAGCAGCCGGCGCCGCAGGGATTCAGTTAATGGGTATTTGTTGTACCGGTAACGAAGTATTGATGCGTCAGGGTGTTCCCCCGGTGACAAACTTTATGTCGCAGGAGCTGCCTATCATGACCGGCGCCATTGATGCCATGGTCGTTGACCTGCAGTGTATTATGCCGGGAATCCAAACAGCAGCCGAGTGTTTCCATACAAAAATCGTAACTACTTGTGAGAACGTAAAAATCCCCGGAGCCCATCATATTGATTTTAAAGAAGAAAAAGCGCTGGAGGATGCCAAAACCGTTATCCGCATTGCTATTGACAGCTATAAGGAACGGATTGGCCAAGAGTGCATTATTCCGGAAATCAAGAATAAAGTTGTGGCCGGTTTCAGTATGGAAGCGCTATACGATTTGTTCAGTGCCATCAATCCTGATGCCCCAATTAAAGTGCTTACAGACGCCCTGAAATCCGGCGAACTGCGCGGCGTTGTCCTGCTTTGCGGCTGCAATAACTTAAAAGCAATGCACGATGAAAGCCACACTGTAATTGCGCAGGAGCTGGCGAAAAATGATGTCTTTATGGTGTCTACCGGATGCGCGGCCGGAGCTTACGCTAAGCTGGGCCTGTTATCTCCGGAAGCTGTTGATAAGTATGCCGGTGAGGGGCTCAAACGCTTTATTAACCGCCTCAATGAAGCTAATGCCGATAAGCTGGAGGGTAAACTGCCGCTGATCTTCCATATGGGATCCTGTGTTGACAACTCACGTTCAATGAATCTTGCTACAGCCATTGCTAATGACTTTGGTGTAGATATTCCCAAGATTCCATATGCGGCCAGTGCTCCCGAAGCTATGAGTGAAAAGGCTGTTGCCATTGGTTCTTGGAATGTTACCATGGGTCTTCCGGTCCATGTTGGAGTCGTACCTCCTGTTACAGGTAGTGAGTTGGTAAACGGTGTTGCTACGCAAATCGCCCATGATGTTTATGGCGGTTACTTTATCTGGGAAACAGATCCGCATGCAGCTGCACAGAAGCTTTTAGAGGCACTTGATTATCGCAGCTGGAAGCTCAGAGTGCATAACCAGACTGCTGAAAGATATAGCGCAGCAGCTTCCACTACCTGGTAAGATTAAAATATACTTGAAAGGGAGGAAAGAGCATGTCTACAATAGACTTTGATCAAATTTATGCCGATGCAATTCCTGCAGGGGCGAAGGAACCAACCAAACTGTTTCAGCGTGCCTATAACGGTGCCATCATTGCTACCAGCTATGCTGAAATTTTGTTAAATCAGGCAATTCGTAAATATGGTCCTAATCATCCTGTAGGTTATCCGGATACAGCATATTATTTGCCTGTGATCAGCAGTCTTTCCGGTGAAAAAGTTGAAACACTAGGTGAGCTTGTACCAATTCTGAACCGGATGAGAAATCAAATCAATTCTAAACTAAATTTCGCCAATGCTCGTTTATGCGGTGAATCTACAGCTTATGCTGCTGAAATAATTGAAGCACTCCGCTATCTAAACGGTGCTCAGCCTCACGTGGAACCGTGGACAGGATATTTGACAGACCCGATTCTGCGTAAATTCGGTATTCAGTTAGTTGACTGGACTATCCCCGGTCAAGCGGTAATCGTTGGTAAAGCCCGCACCAGCCATGATGCCGTAAAAATTGTCCAGGAGCTTCAGTCCAAAGGTATGATGATTTTCCTGGTCAATGAAGTGATTGAGCAGCTGCTGGAAGAAAATATGAAGCTGGGTGTAGATTATATTGCTTTCCCGCTTGGTAATTTCACCCAGGTTATCCACGCTGTGAACTTTGCTTTACGCGCCGGTATGGCTTTTGGCGGTATCGCCCCTGGGCTGCGCGCAGAACATCGCGATTACCAACGCCGCCGGATCCGTGCCTTTGTAATGCATTTAGGGGAAATTGATGATGTGCAGGTGGCTGCACACTTTGCCGCCATTTTCCTTGGTTTCCCGGTAATTTGCGATACCGAGCTGGAAGAGGAAATTCCTGACTGGTATGTTTCCCATACAGATTATGATACACTAGTAAAGTACTGTATGGAATTACGCGGCATCAAGCTGAAAATTGTTGATATCCCCGTTCCCATTACCATTGGTCCCGCTTTCGAAGGTGAAACAATCCGCAAAGGTGATATGTATGTGGAAATGGGCGGCGGCCGTACCACAGCCTTTGAGCTGGTACAAATGGTAGGAGAGAACGAAATCGAGGACGGTAAAGTCACAGTAATTGGTCCGGAAATCGATCAATTTAAAGAAGGCGACCGACTGCCCTTTGGCATCATCGTAAAAATCTTTGGTCGTAAAATGCAGCAGGACTTCGAAAGTGTGTTAGAGCGTCGAATTCACTATTTCATTAACTATGGTGAAGGGCTCTGGCACGTAGCTCAGCGTGACCACTGCTGGCTGCGGATCTCTAAAGAAGCTGTCGCTAAAGGATTCCAGTTTAAGCATTATGGGGAACTGCTGATTGCCAAGTTCAAAGATGAGTTCCCTGCTATTGTGGACCGTGTGGAAGTTGTTATTCTAACCGAGCAGTCAGAAGTTGACAATGCCATCAAGGTGGCACGGGCAGCATACGCTGAGCGGGACGCCCGCCTGCAGGGATTAACGGATGAGTCTGTTGATGAATTCTATTCCTGCATCCTCTGTCAATCTTTTGCTCCGAACCACGTGTGCATTGTTTCACCGGAACGTGTGGGACTGTGTGGTGCTGTTAGCTGGTTGGATGCCAAGGCTTCCTATGAAATTGATCCTAATGGTCCCAACAGACCGATTAAAAAAGAGGGCGTTATTGACGAAGAAAAAGGGATGTGGCAGTCTGTTAACGAATATATATATGCGGCATCAAACAATAGCGTCGATGAAGTTAACCTCTATACGTTAATGGATCGTCCCATGACCTCTTGCGGCTGTTTTGAAGCTATTTTAGCTCTGGTGCCTGAAGCTAACGGGCTGATGATAACCACCCGTGAACACGGTGGGGAAACTCCCTGCGGTATGACTTTCTCCACTTTAGCCGGTTCTGTCGGCGGTGGCGTGCAGGCTCCCGGTTTCATGGGTATTGGACGCAGCTATCTGCTGTCGCGCAAATTTATTCGGGCTGATGGCGGTCTGGCCCGCATTGTCTGGATGCCCAAAGAACTAAAAGATTACCTCGGCGACGATTTGCGCAAACGGGCAGAAGAAGCCGGATTGGGAGCTGACTTTGTTGATAAAATAGCTGATGAATCGGTAGGGACAACAGCAGATGAAATTCTCCCCTTCTTGGAAGAGAAGAATCATCCGGCCTTAACGATGGATCCGCTTATCTAAAGTTGGTAGGCAGGCTGATGCTTTACCAGCCTGCCTCCCTTCTTGTATATCTTGTGACATTTTTTTAAGGAAAGGAAGGAATCAATCAATTATGGCTTTAACAGGTCTGCAGATTTTCAAACAACTCCCCAAGACCAACTGCAAGGATTGTGGTCATCCCACTTGCTTGGCATTTGCCATGGCCTTGGCTGCTGGAAAAACATCATTAGATAAGTGCCCACATGTTTCTGAAGAAGCCAAAGAAGCGCTTGGTGCTGCCTCTGCACCCCCTATTAAGTTGGTCAAAATCGGTGTCGATCAAACAGTAGTTGAATTAGGTGATGAAACAGAATTATTCCGTCATGATAAGCGCTTTTATCATCCAACGGCTGTTGCCATTTTGGTTGAAGATACGGAAGACATTGCCGCCCGTTTGGCAGACTTCAATGATTTAGAATTTGACCGTGTAGGGCTGCACTATGTTACAGATATGGTTGCGCTGCAGTGCACTTCCGGCGATGCTGCCACCTTTAAGGCGGCTGCTGAACAGGTTGCCGCCAATACGGATAAATCCTTCATGCTCATCTGTGAAGATGCGGCAGTGATGGAGGCTGCCGCTGAGGCCGTAGCTGCGCGTAAGCCTTTACTGTATGCTGCTACCAATGATAACTATGAAGCAATGACTGCTCTGGCGCAAAAGGTTGAGTGCCCCCTTGCTGTGAAGGGCAATGGTTTGGCTGATCTGGCGGAGCTGGTTGACAAAATTACCAAACTCGGATATAAAGAATTAGTACTTGACAGCGGTAATCGTGAGACTTCGCAAGTATTGGCGGATCTGACACAGATGCGCCGTTTAGCCGTGAAAAAACGTTTCCGTTCCTTTGGCTATCCCACCATGGCTTTTACCAGTAAAGAAGATGCACACGAAGAAATCGTTCAGGCCAGTGTTTATGTGGCAAAATATGCAGGCTTGGTTGTGCTTAAAGCACATAAAAAAGAAGAGATTCTACCGCTCTTAACCTGGCGGCAAAACCTCTATACTGATCCGCAAAAACCAATTCAGGTGGAAGCTAAAGTTAACGCTATCGGTGATGTCACACCCGATTCCCCGGTTTATATTACTACCAACTTCTCCCTGACCTACTACATTGTCGAAGGTGAAGTGGAAAACAGTAAGATTCCCGCCTATATTTTACCAATTAATACCGATGGCATCTCTGTCTTAACTTCTTGGGCTGCCGGCAAGCTGACTGGTGAAGCCATTGCCAAGGCGCTTGAGGAAAATGAGATGGAAGCAAAGGTTAATCATAAAACATTAGTACTGCCTGGCTACGTTGCAGTGCTGTCCGGAAGCACCGAAGAGGCATCCGGCTGGAAAGTACTTGTCGGCCCGCGCGAAGCCGCCGGTATTCCGAGCTTTGCCAGAGAGCACTTTGCTAAGTAAAATAACCTAAGCCGGCAGAGGAAGAGGTGACACCACGTGGAAAAGGCAACCGTTTTGTTTACTCCTGACAATCTGGCAGTCGATGTAGAACCCGGCACTTCTTTGCTGCAGGCAGCTAATTTGGCAGGTATAGAACTGGTAAGCAGTTGCGGCGGCGATGGTACGTGCGGACGCTGCCTGGTAAAAGTACAAGATGGTTATGTTAAAGTTAAAGATGGCGGCAATATTTCTCCCCGTGCGAAAAAGGCCGGTCTGGTTTTAGCCTGTAAAACTTTCGCTGAGGGCAATGTGGTGGTTGATATTCCCAGCAGGTCTCGCCTGGAAGAGCATCAGGTGCTTTTAGATGAGCAGCTGCTGTTGGAAAAGGATATTGACGGGGCAGAAGGTTTTAGTCTGCAGCCTCTCTGTCAAAAGCTGGCTGTTACCCTCACACCACCGACGCTTGAGGAGAATATTGCTGACTGGGAGCGTTTACAGACAGCGATTCGCAGCGCATTATCATGTTCAGATGTTCGCATCAGCATGTCGGTGCTCAGACAGCTGCCGGAGGCGCTGCGGGCAGGTGACTGGCAGGTTACAGTTGGTGTCACGCAAATAAATGGCTGCGCTGAGGTTATTACCATAGAGCCGGGTCACACTACCTCTCGGGAAGTATATGGTGTGGCCATTGATATTGGCACGACTACAGTTGCTGCACAGCTGATTGATTTGGTTAATGGCTTTACTGTCAGTAAAAAAGGCAGCTACAACAAGCAAGCTCGCTTTGGTGACGACGTCATTTCCCGCATTATACATGCCAGTGAGCGCCCTGAGGGATTGGCAGAGCTGCATCAGACAATTATCAGTACGATCAATGACTTATTGGCCGAACTGCTGCAGCCCGGTAATTTGGCAGCAAAAGATGTATTAATGGTGACGGTAGCCGCTAATACCACCATGACACATTTGTTTTTAGGACTACCGCCCAAATATATCCGCCTGGAACCATATATTCCGCTGGCAGCTGCCACCCCGCCGGTTAAGGCGCAGGAACTGGGGATTAATGTTAATCCGGAGGCTTACGTCGTTTGTTTCCCCTCGGTAGCCTCCTATGTTGGTGGTGATATTGTTTCCGGGACACTGGTGACTAATGTTGCTAAAGATGAGCGGGTAACGCTGTTCATTGATATTGGTACTAACGGCGAAATGGTGCTGGGCAATCAGGACTGGTTAGTTTCAGCTGCTTGTTCCGCCGGTCCTGCCTTTGAAGGAGGCGGCATTACTTATGGGATGCGCGCCATGAAGGGGGCCATTGACAGCGTAGACATTGATCCTGAAACTTTTGAGGTAAAAGTGTCTACCATTGGCCGCTGTAAAGCCAGGGGCATTTGCGGCTCCGGCTTAATCGATTGTCTGGCTACTTTTCGCAATGTAGGTATCATTGATCGTGCCGGGAAAATGCAGACAGATATCCAAACGCCGCGGCTGCGTCAAAGCGACGAAGGCTGGGAGTTTATTCTGGTCTATGGAGCAGAGTCGGAGAGCGGTCGGGATATTGTAATTACGGAAAATGATATAAAAAACCTGCTGCGGGCTAAAGCAGCAGTATACGCCGGTATTCGCAGTATGCTCAATGCAGTCCAGCTTGAGATGGAGATGATTGAACGGGTACTGATTGCGGGTGGTTTCGGCAATTACCTTAACATTCGCGATGCCATTACAATTGGCCTGCTGCCTGATTTGCCGGCAGAAAAGTATACCTTTATCGGTAACTCCTCGTTAAAAGGAGCGCGTTTAGCTTTAATTTCCAAGGAGGCCTGGCAGGAAGCGCAGGAGTTAGGGGAGAAGATTACTTACCTGGAACTATCTGCGGGCAATGATTTTATGGAAGAATTTATGTCAGCCCTCTTTTTACCCCATACAGATATGTCTTTGTTCCCATCGATAACAAATGTAAAATAGCTGGAAAGAAAGGAGCGCAACCATATGGCTTTCAGTGCAATGAAAGAAAGGTATAGAAATAAGATTAATGAAGTAGTATTAGGCGCCACCAAAGAAGAAGGCGGTACCCGTGGTTACACCGTTACTGTCGGCGGTGAAAGTGCGCTGCCCTTTTTACATTTTGAAGGTGAAATCCCCAACCGTCCCATCGTAGCTTTAGAGGTGTGGGATGTTGCACCAACCGACTGGCATGAATCGTTCACGACGTATTTTGGTGATGTTTTTGACAATCCTGCCCAGTGGGCAAAAAAATGTGTTGAGGAATATGGTGCAGATGTGATTGCTGTCCGGCTCAAGGGTGCAGATCCTGATGTAGCCGATGCTTCTCCCGAAGACTGTGTCAAGGTTGTCAAGGATATTTTAGCTGCCGTTTCCTGTCCGCTGATTGTCCTGGGCTGCGGCAAGGCAGAAAAAGATAATCAGGTGCTGCCTGCGGTGGCAGAAGCAGCAGCCGGCGAAAACCTCCTTATTGGTTCTGCAGAGCAGGAGAATTATAAATCACTTGCTGCCGCCTGCATGGTGCATAAGCACAGCTTAATTGCCAGCTCCCCCATTGACATTAATATCTGTAAGCAGCTTAATATTTTAATTACAGAAATGAATTTGCCGGCCGAACGCATTGTCATTGATCCCACAACTGCTGCCTTAGGTTATGGCCTGGAATATGGTTACTCCATTATGGAGCGTGCCCGCATTGGCGCGCTGCAGGGTGATAAAATGCTGGCCATGCCTATTCTTGGCAACGTAGGTCACGAAGTGTGGCGGGCCAAAGAAGCAAATATCTCTGCGGAAGATATGCCCGGATGGGGTGAACAACCGAGCCGTGGCTTTTTATGGGAAGCTACTACAGCAACCGCCCTGCTGCAGGCCGGTATGAACATTGTCGTCATGCGTCATCCCGCAGCTGTAGCTTTAGTCAAGCAAAATATTACTGAACTAATGAAACCGACCAGCTTTGAAGAATAAGTAGTACACAGCTTGCTGCAAACGGTTGTTAACTACCGACTATTACTAAAGGGAGGTATGTAGTATGTTTATTATCGGTGAAAGAATTAATGGTATGTTCAAGGATATCGCGCAGGCTATTCGTGAGCAGGATCCCCGTGCAGTACAGGAATGGGCGCGCCGGCAGGATGAGGCCGGTGCCCGTTACCTCGATATCAACACCGGTCCGGCAGCCAGCGATCCGATTAAAGCTATGCGCTGGCTGGTAGAGGTAACACAAGAAGTCACAGATCTGCCCCTGTGCCTTGATTCCACCAACTATGATGTGATCGAGGCAGGATTGGAAGTATGTAAACGTCCGGCCATGATTAACTCAGTCCCGGCGGAATGGCCGAAAATGGAACGCGTTTTCACCATGGCAGCCAAGTATGACGCGGCTGTAATCGGTTTGGCCATGAACGAAGAAGGTATCCCCAAAGATGCCGATACCCGTGTGGCCCTGGCCATGGAGTTGGTAGCAGCCGCAGATTCCTATGGCATCCATATGGAAAATTTATATATTGACCCCCTGGTGCTGCCCTGTAATGTTGGTCAGGATCATGGCCCTGAAGTAATGCGCACCCTGCAGCAGGTCAAGCTGTTGGCTGACCCGGCTCCGCGGACGGTAGTAGGACTCTCCAATATATCCCAAGGCACCAAGGGTGACCGTTCCCTGATTAACAGAACTTTTGCCGCTATGGCCATTGCTCATGGTCTAGACGCAGCTGTCGGCGATGCATGCGATGAAGAACTAATGAGGATTATTGCCACTGCCAGAGTAATTATGAACTTGGATATCTACTGTGACAGCTACGTAGACATATATGTAACTCAGAAATAAAGATAGCTGAAAGGAGGAAGATTCTTGTGAGCAATATCAAGTATGATTTGTCTTCTCCTGCTCCCGAGTACCCCCCCTGTCAAGCAGGCTGCCCTGTTCATACCGATGTACAGGAGTATGTACGGCAGATCTCCCTGGGTAATTACGACAAAGCAGTAGAAGCAATCATTGCTCCGAATCCCATGGCTTCAGTGTGCGGTATTATCTGTGCACACCCTTGCGAGACGCAATGCCGGCGCAAGGATGTGGATGAGCCCGTCGCAATTCGCGCCCTGAAGCGCTTTGCTCTGGAGAATGGCGCTTGGCCGGAAGTTAAAAAAGCGGAAGTAACACGTAGTGAAAAAGTGGCGGTGGTTGGTGGCGGGCCAGCCGGTTTAGCTGCTGCCAAAGAGCTGGCAGAAATGGGCTTTGCGGTAACAGTTTTTGAACGCAGTGCCGAGGCCGGCGGTGCAATTACTAACTACATTCCCACTTATCGTTTACCAATGGAGGCTGTGCGGAAGGATGTTGACCGTATAGCCGCTCTTGGTGTGGAAATTAAAACCGGTGTGGAGTTAGGTAAAGATTTTTCCCTTGATGATTTAGCTAAAGACTACCAAGCAATTGTTCTCGCTTTGGGGCTGCCGACAAGCCGTTCCATTAATATCCCCGGCAGTGATGCTAAGGATGTAATGTTGGCTCTGCCCTTCCTGAGCAGTGTTAAATTTGAAGGTTTCAAGTTTGAGCCCGGCCGCAATGTTTTAGTTATTGGCGGCGGTAACGTGGCCATGGACGTGGCGCGCTCTGCAGTACGCTGCGGTGCTGAAAGCGTCCAGTTGATGTGCCTGGAGTGCCGTGCCGATATGCCGGCTAACCCCTGGGAAATTGAAGAAGCATTAGAAGAAGGCGTTGTTATGCATCCCGCTTGGGGACAGCAGCGAATTCTTGTTGATGACCAGGGTAACATTACCGGGGTAGAAGTGAAAGAAGTACTGTCAGTTCTGGACGAGCAAAAGCGTTTTAACCCCCAATTCGGCACAGCAGAAAAAGTTATCCCTTGTAATGTAGTTGTTTTGGCCATTGGTCAAACCAATGATGATCTTTCTTATTTAACTGCTGCCGGTGTGGAGCTGACAGAACGCGGCACCTTAAAATTCAACAGACATACTTTGCAGACAACTCGTCCTGACGTTTTTGTGGCCGGTGAAGTTGCCTTTGGTCCTGGTTTAGCTGTGGAAGCTTTAGCATCCGGCCAAAAAGTGGCACAGGCTGTTAAACAATATCTGGATGGTGTACCTTTTGACGCCGATTATGTGGATCGCTTTATCACTTTGGATCCGCTGGCTTCCGCCACCGTGGAAAAAGTGAAGCCTCTGCCCCGTCTGGAAGTACCAAACCTGGATCCGGAAACACGGACGCAGCATTTTGACGTGGTTGAAATCGGTTATGATGAGCGTGCTGCGCTCTGCGAAAGCCGCCGCTGCCTGGACTGCGCCGCCGGTGCTGAATGTATCGATGAGCTTTGTGCGGTCTGTCTCACCTGCCTGCGTACCTGTCCGTACGGTGTGCCGGTTGTTGATGAAAACGGTATCTTCACCATCCGTAATGAAGAGTGTCAGGCCTGCGGTCTTTGTGTCGGAATCTGCCCGGCATCTGCCATTCGTTTCCGTAACTATTATGCCCAACATGCTCTGGATCAATTAGCAGATGCTGTGAAGCTGGCACAAGGAAACGGCGGACCGACAACGGTAGTTTTCTGCTGCAGCTATGGCGCTTTTGCTGAACGTTCCTTCCTCGATTATGTTAACAACGGTAAGCCGCAAAACCTGGCTGTTGTACGTGTACCCTGCGTAGCCAAAGTTGAAGTGGAAAACATTCTGGAGGCCTTCAACCTTGGTGCCGAAGCCGTCTTTGTGGCCGGCTGCCAGGAGGAAGGGGAATGCACCTACTATGATGTAGAAAAGTGGGCTGCCAAACGTGTTGGTCGTGCCCAGGAGATTTTGGGTGAATTAGGTCTGGAAAAAGAGCGTGTAGAGTACGGCACCTTAGCAGTAGATGAAGTTAGAAACTTTAAGGCTGTTGCGGAACAGTACCTGGCAAAGGTCGATGCTGTGCTGAACGGTGAGGGAGGTGAAGAGTAAATGATTGTCGCTGAACGTAAACCGCTAGGGGAAATTTTAAAAAATCTTGAGCCTCACAAGAAGGTACTGATTCTTGGCTGCGGTGAATGTGTAACTGTTTGTATGACAGGTGGGGATAAAGAAGCGCGCGAAACAGCCCTGGCTCTTTCCATTGCCCGCAAAAAAGCAGGCAGCCCCATTGAAGTTAAAAGCCATACAGTAGAACGGCAGTGTGAACCGGAATATCTGGAATCTGCGCGCCACTTGGTGGAGGAAGCTGATGTTGTTGTTTCCTTGGCTTGCGGCGTAGGTATTCAGAATATGAATGAATATTACGCGGACAAACGGACTCTTCCCGGTGTAAATACGACCTTTATGGGTATGCCCACTGAGCAGGGTGTGTGGACGGAAAACTGCCTGGGCTGTGGTAATTGTGTCTTAGATGAAACTATGGGTATCTGTCCCATTGCCCGCTGCTCTAAGAGTATGCTGAACGGCCCATGTGGGGGCTCCCAAAACGGTAAATGCGAAGTAAGTAAAGATATAGATTGTGCCTGGCATTTAATTGTGGAGCGGTTGATGAAGTTTAATAAACTGGGGGCTTTGCAGGAAGTGAAGGAACCGAAAGACTGGTCAACATCCCACCACGGCGGGCCGCGTAAAATGATCAGGGAGGATGTGAGACTGTAATGACTAAAAGCAATCTGCAAAAAGTTTTGGAAAGCGGAGCGTTTGCGGTTACAGGTGAACTTGGTCCTCCAAAGAGCGGGCAGCGGGATGTTATTGAGCATCATGCAAGCCATCTGAAGGGCGTTGTAGACTCAGTTAACATTACTGACAACCAAACCGCAATTGTACGTACTTCCAGCATTGCTACCGGCAGAATTCTCCTGGATATGGGGATTGAACCTAATGTGCAGATGACAGTACGTGACCGCAACCGGATTGCTATCCAGGCTGACGTCCTGGGCGCAGTTGCGTTGGGAATGAAGAATATCCTTTGTATCCAGGGTGACCATGCTACATTAGGTAACGAGCCCAAGGCCAAAAACGTTAATGACCTTGACTCCATGAACCTTATCAGCGCACTGAAAAAAATGCGCGATGAGCAGGAGTTCATCGGCGGCGATAAGTTGGATGCGCCCATCGATCTTTATATCGGTGCGGTAGCTAACCCCTTTGCCGATCCCTTTGAATATCGTCCTTATCGTTTGGCTAAGAAAATTGAAGCCGGAGCTCAGTTTATTCAAACACAGGTTATTTTTGACATGGAACGCTTTGAGCGTTATATGAAAATAGTAGTCGATATGGGCTTACATGAAAAAGCGCATATTATTGCCGGTATCACTCCCCTTAAATCCCTTGGTGCGGCACGTTATATGAAAAATAATGTGGCCGGGATGATTGTGCCGGATCATATTATTGACCGCCTCAAAGGCGCCAAGGATAAAAAAGCTGAGGGTGTAAATATCGCCGTCGAAATGATTGAGCATCTGAAGACCATCGAAGGTGTTGCCGGTGTTCATATCATGGCGGTTGCCTGGGAGGAAATTGTTCCGGAAATCGCCGAGCGTGCAGGGTTACTGCCGCGTCCCACTTTCGACTAATTTTCGCTTTACTAAGCCTGGCCGAACGGCCAGGCTTTTCTTTTCAGCCAGGAAAACTGTCAGCCTTACCTTGCTTTCTTGTGGTTGACTGAAAAAGTGGAAAGAGGAAATTTGCTGCCGGTGGGGAATAAGATATACTATGAAAACATTTCTTAATAGCCAGAAAAACGGAGGAAACAGTGGGCAAGCAATTTATTAATGAGCTAAAAGTAGGCGATGCTGTCCAGAGTGACTTTGCCGTCGTAGAAAAAGCTTTAAACGCCTTTTCTCAGCCTAATCGGGCCGGTGAATATTTCTTGCGCTTACAATTAGCCGATGTTACGGGTACCCTGCGCGCCGTAGCCTGGGAGCAGGGCCCGGAACTGGCAGCTTTATTTGAAGTCGGTGATGTGGTGCGCATACGCGGTGAAATCAGCAATTATCACGGTCCGCAGCTGATAATCTATAGTTTGGAACCGGTAGCGCCGGCAGAGATAAACTATGAATATTTTCAGAAGGTTGCCCCGCGCAGCCGTGCAGAAATGCTGGACGAACTACATGAAATGATCAACAAAGTTTCCCATCCCTATCTGCAGAGTTTGTTGCAGGCTTTTTTTGCCGATGAAGCATTTTTACAGCGCTACAGTCAGGCACCGGCCGCCCGTACGGTACATCACAATTATGTGGGCGGGCTGTTAGAGCATGCACTGGAAACGGCAGCTCTGTGTGAATATTTTGTGCAGCTGCACCCCACCTTAGATTTATCTTTACTTATCTGCGGCGCCTTGCTGCACGATGTTGGCAAGCTGGAAGAATATGAAGTAAAGGGCATGTCGATACAGCTTACTACAGCGGGAAAACTGTTGGGGCATATTATGATCGGTAAAGAGATGCTGGATGCCAAAATTAGGCAGATCCCCGATTTTCCTGCTGACCTGCATATGCAGCTGGCACATTTAATGCTTGCTCACCATGGTCAAAAGGAATGGGGTTCGCCTGAAATTCCGCGTACTTTTGAAGCTTATGCTTTGCATCATGCTGATTTAATCTCAGCCAGGCTTAATCAATTTGCCCAAGCAGCGCAAAAAAGTGGGCATAATAGCAAGTGGACGGAATACGACCGTCTATTGGCCAGAGATATTTATCTGGGCAAGGCTGAATGAAGGCAGGTGAGGAACTGGTGAAAAACTCTTCAACAAGAACAAGTATTTATGCTGCCAGAAAAAAGGTCGTTCCCTTTGAGCGGGATGCCACCTTTTATTTGCGCAGAGGCTTGTTATACTACCAAAAGAATAAGCAGGAGAAAGCTCTGCGTTATTTTAAAAAGGCAGTTAGTGTGGAGCCGCAAAACCCTTTTAATCACTATAATTTGGCCTGCATGCTTAGTAAGCAGGGTCAGTTAAAAGAAGCAAACCGGATCTTTTTGCATATCATCAATCGTTTAGATGAAACCATGACAGACTGCTACTTTTTATTAGCCGTAAACTACGGTCTCTTGGACGAGATGGAGAAATCACGGGAGTATCTGCTTCGCTACCTGCAGACTGATCCGGATGGTGATTTGTCGCTGGAGGCAGCAGAACTGCTGGCTGCCTTTGATGAAGATGCAGCCTTGTATGCCTTACCGGCCTATGCCCAAACTAATTTTGCCCTGGAGGAGATTATCACCGGTGCGCAAACTGAAGAAGCGGCGGCACTTTATCATAATAATTATCGCTTCCGCCGGGCACTGGACAATATGCTGTATGCCAGGACGGATTTATATAAAGAAGAGATTTTATTCTTCTACGGTAGGTTAGGGGGCAGGGAAGCCTGCAGGGCATTGCGCAGGTTTGTCAGAAACCCGTGGATTAAGGAACGCTTTCGGCAGCTGGCACTGTTGGAGCTGAAGAATCTGGGCGAGAGTAAAGTGAGAATTTATGCTGCCGGTCAGTTTCGGGAAGTAGATTTAACGCAATACCCACTGCGTACCCCTACTTGGCGGCCCGAATGGCAGCAGGTTATTGATTGTACGATTCGCACCATGCGTGCCAGTAACTGCTACGATGAATCCTTCTATGCCGATGTACAGGCGATTTGGCTGGATTATATTAATACTGTTTACCCTAGAACACCACGCATTAACAAAATACAGACGTGGGCAGCTGCCCTGGAGTACAGTCTGGCGCGTTACCATTTTTTGACTTTGACCCAGAAAGAGCTGGCAGCTGAATATGGTGTTTCTTGTGCCAGTATTTCTAATAAGTTTCGTAAAATTAACCAGGCTTTACAGCTGGAGGAGCGTGCTTACCAAAACATGCTTTCCTACCTGCAGGAAGAGCCGGAATATTAACGGTCACCGGCCGGACCAACAGCATAAGATGAAAAGAACCTCCCTACATAACCAATGTAAGGGAGGATTTTTTTATGGATATTCGTGACGTGCAAAGAATGGCAGCATTCTTACCTATAGATCAAAGCGGTATTGGTCAGTGTGTGCAGTTATATTTCAGCGATGGCGAGACTGGAATTGCTCCTATAGGTTTGCGTTCATTTCTGCAGCAGCTGGCAAAATTATATCTGCTGAATCTGACAGAAATGCGCACAAGGCTGGGTGCTATTATCGGCTGTAAGAATTTGGTGCCCCTGGCCCTGTCACCGCTTTTACTGTTTGTACCGCTCAAAACCAGGGTGCCCAGTGTTAAAGGAGACTGTGCATATGGTTATTTTAAGCTGCGTTCACTGTGGGAAGTACTGCCAAACCCTGCTCCCACCACGCTGGTTCTGGAGGGCGGACATCGCTTAACTATCAAACAATCCTACCGTATTGCCTGTCGGCGCCTGCGTTTGGCACGCAAATTAGAAAACTATTTGTTTGTACAGTATTATGAAGGGCTGAACGCAGAAAAGCATAATTTATCATTTTTAAGCCAAACTGAGGATACACTTTAAACTAAAGGGGAGGTTCTCTTGAGTTTATATTCATTTACCTATACTCTGCATCACGTCTTGCTTTTAAAGTTAATTGCCAACTTTCCTTTTGACCGTGCCCGCACACTGCACAATTTTCTTTTTTTAGCGGCTGCCAATACACCGGCGGCGGAGCGTATCGGGATTAACTATGAGTTTTATCGTGGTGCAGCAAGTGTATATAGCTTTGAAATTCAGGGCTTTCTTACTGATTTAAAGAGAGGAGCTCTGCTGCAAACTGATACTTTAGCGTTAACAAAGGAAGGACGAGACTTTTATTATCAAGTTGCCTCGCTGCTGCGTTATGAGCGTTTCCCTGCCTACTGTATGAATCTGGCTGCTCAATATCAACATAATTTATGGCGCGTTAATCACGAAATTATTTTCCATCCGCTGTTCAGAAAGTGCAAAGTAGGCCGGAAAATAAGTTTACCTGCCCTTTAGATGATACTGTTATCTTTGAACGCCTAACTGCCAAGACGCCTTGACGCGTCTTTCTTATTTCCCTTCTGCTGCCGGCATCTCGACGGAGAAAAAAGGGAAACAGACTGCCGCCCTAGAACTAATACGAGGCCTTGAGATTATTGCAGCAGGCATGCTGCGGACATGACATCAGGGAGAGCACGGCTAAAGGAGGTGGGTGAGCTGGACACGGTTGTGCGCGGCGGTATTGTCGTTGACCCCAGCCAACAAATTGAGGGACAGTATGACATTTTAATCAGAGAAGGTAAAATTGTCGAGTTAGGCAGAAATATCGCTACAACGGGACGCAGAGTGATCGAGTGTCATGGTTTTACCGTGATCCCCGGCTTAGTTGATGTACATACTCATTTGCGTGAACCCGGCGGCGAAGAGAAGGAAACAATTTATACCGCCAGCCGTGCTGCGGCGGCCGGAGGTTATACAAGCATTACTGCGATGCCCAATACACAGCCTGTCTGTGACGATGCCCAAAAGGTGCTGCAGTTATGGCGGCGAATAGAAGAAGACAGTCTGGTACGTGTTTGGCCTTTTGGAGCTGTGACCAAGCAGTCTGCCGGGACAGAACTGGCTGAAATTGCGCAAATGGTGCGGGCCGGAATTTACGCCGTAACCGATGACGGTCGGGGAGTACAGCAGGCCCGACTGGCGCAGGAGGCTCTGCAGCTTTGTGCTGAACTAAAGATACCTTATTGTGAACATTGTGAGGATGAGAGCATAGCGGGCAGCGGCCAGCTTCATGCGGGTGAAGCGGCAAAGCGGCTGCAGCTGCCGGGCATTCCGGTAAGTTCAGAAACATTGATGTTGGTTCGGGATGCGCTGCTGGCGCGAGAGTGTAATGCCCACTTACATATCATGCATGTCTCTTGTGCGGAAGCTGTATCTTGGCTGCGCATCCTGAAAGCAGCCGGGGTCCCGGTGACGGCAGAGGTAACACCACACCATCTGCTTCTTACCGAAACGGCCGTACTGAAGTACGGTACACTGGCAAAAATGAAACCTCCCTTACGCACTGAAGCTGACCGGCAGGCGCTGATTTCAGCCTTAGCTGACGGCACCATTGACTTAATAGCAACCGATCATGCGCCGCATACCTTGCAGGAAAAAGGGGCTGCCTTCAGTAAGGCACCCTTTGGGATAGTCGGCTTGGAAACGGCCTTCCCCCTGCTGTATACTCATCTGGTCAGAAAGGGTGCTTTGACTTTGGCAGAATTGGTGGAGAGAATGTCCTGCCGTCCTGCAGCCTTATTGTCGGTTCCCCATGGTTCTTTAAAGCCGGGGTTTGCTGCTGATCTAACCATTCTTGATTTGGAGCAGCAGTGGGTTATTGATCGGGAACGCTTTTCCTCACGCGGCAGGAATACCCCCTTTCATGGCTGGTCTGTTTACGGTCAGTCAATCCTCACCATGGTGGAGGGCGAAATAGTGATGGACCGGGGAAAGATAAAAATTTATTAGGTTGGGAGGGGTGCTGATGCCAAGAAAAATTACCATGCAAATTACTGCTAATGAGGCTTTGAGTGCTGAAGTGCGGCGTATAACTCTGACCGGAGATATTACTGCCCAGCCCGGACAATTTGTTCAGGTAGCTGTAACGGCCGCCCATGATCCCTATTTAAACCGTCCTTTTAGTGTTCATGATTGGCGAGACGGTGAACTGACCCTCTTATACCGGCTGGTGGGACGAGGTACCGCTATCTTAGCTGCCAGGCAGCCCGGGGAGTCAGTAACGGTGGTCGGTCCTTTGGGACGTGGTTTCCCCATGGGCAGGGAGCACTCAGCCATCATAGTAGCCGGAGGTATTGGGGCCGCGCCGCTGCTTTTCCTGCTGCGCAGGCTGCAGGCGGCGGGGAAAGAAACTGCTTTTTTGTATGGTGCCCAAACTGCTGCCGCTTTGGTTCTGCGTGAGCAGTTCCAAGCTTTAGCCACTACTTACGCGGAAAGCACAGATGACGGTTCGCGGGGCAGACAGGGGCAGGTTACTGAACTGCTGCAGGAAGTACTGCTGAAGCAAAAAGCCGACATTTATGCCTGCGGCCCGGAGCCCATGCTGCGTGCTGTGGCTAAATTGGCTGCCGCTTATCAATGCCGCTGCTATCTGTCCTTAGAGGCCAGGCTGGCCTGCGGTGTGGGCGCATGTCTGGGTTGTGTCGTGCCCGCCAGGGACGGCTCATATCTGCGCGTCTGTGTCGATGGGCCGGTTTTTGCCGCGGAGGAGGTGTTTGCCCCATGATGCCGGACTTAACTGTAACTATTGGTCAACTTGTCTTAAAAAATCCTGTCATGCCGGCCTCCGGCTGCTTCGGCTACGGCGAAGAGTACGCAGCCTTTTATGATTTATCCCAGTTAGGTGCCATTGTTGTGAAAGGGACAACGGTAGAACCGCGTCTCGGCAACGCACCGGTGCGGATAGCGGAAACAGCTGCCGGCATACTGAATGCCATCGGTTTACAAAATCCGGGTGTGGTGGCTGCCAAAGACAGAATAAGACAGCTGGCTCGCTACGGGACACCGGTTATTGTGAACGTGGCAGGCAACAGCAGCAGTGACTATCAGCGTGTGATTGAAATTCTGGAGGACGAGCCAACGGTAGCAGCCTACGAGATTAATATTTCCTGCCCTAACGTAAAGCAGGGGGGGCTGGCTTTCGGCACAGATCCGGAGGTGGTGGCGGAGCTGATCAACAAGCTGCGTTCGGCTACACACAGGACTTTAATCGTAAAACTATCTCCCAATGTGACTGATATAGTTGCTGTGGCACAGGCAGCAGAAAGTGCAGGAGCCGATGCCCTGTCCTTGATTAATACTTTAGTCGGGATGGCCATTGATGCAGAAAAAAGACGTCCGGTGTTAGCCAATCTTACAGGGGGATTGTCCGGACCGGCGGTGAAACCTGTAGCCTTACGCATGGTGTGGCAGGTGACTGAGGCTGTACAGATCCCTGTAATTGGTATGGGAGGCATCAGCTGCGCTGAGGATGCTGTCGAATTTCTTTTGGCTGGCGCCAGTGCAGTAGCAATTGGTACGGCTAATTTTGTTAATCCTACTGTCTGTCCGGAAGTAATCGCCGGATTAAGTGAATATTTAAAGCGTCATCAATTGCGGTCAGTACAGGAGCTAATCGGACTGGCCAAAGCAGCCGGAAAAAATTAATCATGGTGAAAGGAAGCAGGGAGATGAAGAATAAAATAATTGTTGCCCTTGACGTCGATTCTGAAGCTAAGGCTTTAGCACTGACTGAAGCCCTGCAGGACTATGTGGGGGCGTTTAAAGTGGGACTGCAGCTATACAACAGCGTGGGACCAAACATAGTTAAAAAGATTGCTGCTGCCGGTGGTAAGGTCTTTTTAGATTTAAAGTTTCACGATATTCCTAACACTACCGCCCGGGCGGCAGAAGCAGTAGTAGGCTTAGGGGCTTTTATGTTTAACGTACATGCCGCCGGCGGCAGGAAAATGATGCAGGCAACAGCACAGGCAGTCAAAGAGAAAGCTGCCGCTTTAGGTGTGCCGGCACCGTTAATTATTGCCGTAACGGTTTTAACTTCTCTTTCTGAAACGGAACTGCATGATGAGCTGGGTGTGCAGGCTCCTCTGCCGGAACAGGTGGCCAGACTGGCCCGGTTAACCAAAGCAGCCGGCCTCGACGGCGTGGTGGCTTCGGCCCGCGAAATACCCTGGATCCGCCAAGCCTGTGGTAATGATTTTTTAATTGTTACCCCTGGCATTCGTCCTGCCTGGGCTGCCGGCAATGATCAGGTACGTATTGTCACGCCGCAGGAAGCGCTGACTCAAGGTGCAGATTACTTGGTGGTTGGGCGTCCGCTAACGGCAGCCCCTGAACCACGGGAAGCAGCAAAGCGTTTATTGGCGGAACTGCAGGCGTAAGCTTGCGAACAGGAAGGAGGTGAAATAATGATCAGTAAAGAAAGAGTGCTGGAGGTACTGCAGCAGACAGGTGTTCTGCTGGAGGGGCATTTTCTTTTAACCTCAGGTCGTCATAGTGATCGTTATCTGCAGTGTGCCCGTGTTTTTCAATACCCTGATTATGCAGAAGAGTTTTGTCAGGCGCTGGCGGCAGCCTTTCAGGAAGAAAAAATTGATGTCTGCATCGGTCCTGCTTTAGGGGGGATAGTAATTGCCTATGAAACGGCACGGGCAGGCAAAACGCGCGCTATTTTTGCCGAGCGGGATCAGCAGGGTGTGATGGCACTGCGCAGAGGTTTCTCTATCGCGCCTGGAGAGCGGGTGCTGGTGCTGGAAGATGTGGTGACAACCGGCGGTTCAGTGCGTGAAGTAATAGAACTGGTACGTAAGCATGGCGGTCAGGTGGTAGGTGTGGCCGCACTGGTCGATCGCAGTAATGGCCAAGTTGATTTTGGCGTTCCTTTTCAGGCCTTAATCAGCCTTGATGTTGCCTCCTATGATCCAGATGACTGCCCCCTGTGCAGGCAGGGAATTCCCGCGGTGAAACCGGGCAGCCGCAGATAATTCTGTTGTCAGCACCTCATTTAGCCTTGACGATTATGAGCTGATCACATAGGCTAAGGGAAAGGGGAGGGAGAACTTGGCACGAAGTAGGACTGTTTTTTATTGTTTAGAGTGCGGTTATGAAGCGCCCAAGTGGCTGGGTAAGTGTCCCGGCTGTGGTGCTTGGAATCAAATGACAGAGGAAGTGCGTCAGCCGCTGCAGACCGCTGTGCTGCCGCGGACGGCGGCAAAAATAATGCCCTTGGCCGCTGTGGACGAAACTGAACAGACAGAACGCCTGACAACAGGAAGCCATGAGTTGGACCGCGTCTTGGGAGGCGGGATAATTCCCGGTTCTCTGGTACTGATTGGCGGTGATCCGGGGATCGGCAAGTCAACTTTGGTGCTGCAGGCAGCGCAGGGTTTGGGCAGTGCCGGCAAACAGGTGCTTTATATAGCCGGCGAAGAATCGCCGGCACAGCTTTTGCTGCGTGCTAAACGTCTGGGTGTAGATAGTGAACACATAATGGTCTTGGCGGAAACAGATTTAAATCTGCTGGAGGAGCAGGTGCGTCAGGTACGGCCTGATGTACTGATTGTTGACTCTGTGCAGACAGTCTATAGTCCTAATCTATCCTCGGCTGCCGGTAGTGTGAGCCAGCTTAAGGAGGTTACTGCCATGCTGCTGCGTCTGGCCAAAAGGGAAAATATTGCGGTGCTGTTAATCGGTCATGTAACCAAAGAGGGGCAAATTGCCGGACCGCGGGTGCTTGAGCATATGGTGGATTGTGTACTCTATTTTGAGGGAGACCGGCAGCATCTTTACCGCATTTTACGTGCCGTAAAAAATCGCTTTGGTTCTACCCATGAAATTGGTTTATTTACAATGGGTGCCGCCGGCCTGCGCGAGGTGGCTAACCCCTCGGAATGGCTGCTTTCCCAACGCTTACCTGATGCTGCCGGCTCTGTAGTGACGGCTTCCATGGAAGGAACACGTCCACTGCTGGTGGAAATCCAGGCCTTGGTTACACCAACCCGCTTTGGTAATCCGCGGCGTACGGCTGCAGGGGTAGAGTTAAACCGTGTGGCTTTAATTTTAGCAGTGCTGGAGCGGCATGTAGGTATTCATATTCAGGACTATGATGTTTTTGTCAATGCCGCGGGCGGGGTAAGACTGGTTGAACCGGCCATAGATCTGGCTGTGGCCGCCAGTTTAGTCAGTTCTTTCCGGGACCGGCCGACAGCACGCGACCTTCTGTTTTTGGGGGAAATTGGCCTGGCCGGTGAGGTGCGCGGGATCCCCCATTTGGAGCAGCGTCTGCACGAAGGTGCCCGTCTGGGCTTTAAAAGGGCAGTGGTGCCTAAATTCAGCCTGGCCGGCTTACAAAATACGGCCGGCTTACAGATCCATGCTGCTGCCACAGTGGCAGAAGCCATTAATATTTGTTAATATTATGCAAGAGATGCCATGAAAGTTGGAGCAGCTGGCAGCTGATATATTTTTTCAGGCGGTGCAAACTAATAAAAGGTGCCAGCTTGGTGGTTTACACAAAATTAAGCAGGTGGTTGAAGAAGTGAGTATTTTACTTAATGCACTGTTTATTTTTTTTGCCAGGGTAAGCGATGTCACGCTCTCCACAGTGAGAATATTAATGATTATGCGCGGTCGTTCCATTTCTGCCGCTGTAATTGGTTTTGTCGAAGTCAGTATTTACGTTTTAGCTTTGAGCAGAGTCATTGGCAGCCTGGAAAGTCCCATTTTAGTTGCAGCTTATGCACTTGGTTTCTCAGTCGGTACCCTGACAGGCGGTTTTATAGAAGAACGTTTAGCCCTAGGTTATGCGACAGCCCAGGTTATCTCCCTTGAGCAATCACAGCAGATCGCAGAACAACTGCGCGCCGAAGGTTTTGGGGTAACTATTATTGAAGGAAGCGGGCGAACAGGTAGACATCAAATTTTACACGTGCTTTTAAAGCGTAAAGATATTCCTGATTTGCTTGCTCTGATTCAAAATGCTGACAAGCAGGCTTTTGTCAGTATTATGGATACACGCAAAATTCTGGGCGGCTATTTTAGGAAGATTAAGGCCAAATAAACACGGAGGGAGCATATGAAGTGTAATCATGCCATTGCCTTGTTGGATTCGGGGATCGGCGGCCTCACCGTTGTGCGTGAAATTCATAAACAGCTGCCGCAAGAGCGGATTGTCTATTTTGGCGATACCGCAAGAATGCCTTATGGCCCGCGTCCACAGGCTGAAGTGCGCAGCTTTGCCAGTCAGATTATTCGCTTTCTGTTGACTCAGGATGTTAAGCTGGTGATTGTGGCCTGTAATACGGCCACAGCAGCCGGTTTGCCTGCTTATCAGCAAACTTATGACCTGCCGATTATCGGCGTGATTGAGCCGGGTGCCCGGGCAGCCCTGCGCCAAACACGAAAGAAAAGAATCGGTGTAATCGGTACCCCCGGTACCATTGCCAGTAAAGCTTATGAAAAATCACTCCAGGCGCTTGATCCCACCGTGGAGGTTTTCTCCCAAGCCTGTCCCTTGTTTGTGCTGCTGGTGGAAAATGATTTGGTTAATACCCCGGAGGCTGTCTGTGTGGCGGAAAAATATTTGCACCCCCTGCGGCAAGCCGGTGTAGATACTTTAATCCTTGGCTGTACCCACTACCCTTTAATGGAGGAAGTAATCGCCCAGGTCATGGGACCTGATGTAACGCTTATTTCATCGGCTGCTGAAACGGCGCAGGAGGCGAAAGCCATATTAACGCAGCAGCAATTGCTGAGACATGAGGCCGGTGAACTGCCGCGGCATCGATTTTTTGTCAGCGGCAAACCTGACTCTTTTACGCAGCAAGCTGCAGCCCTGCTTGACTATCGGCCGGAAGCTTACCAGGTTATCCTCCCCTGAAGCCGGCATATCTTTCCTGTCATGTTCATACATTGCAGTAAAAACATGAACAGGAGGAGACCATGCGTACAGGGATTATACTCTTGCTGCTGCTGCTTATTTTTATCAGCGGCTGCTCAATGCTACCGGTAAAAAAAGATACCCCTGAGCCGGCAGCGGACATGCTGCCCGAGACACCACCGCAGCGGCAGCCAAATGTGCGGGAAACTATACTATATTTGCCTGAACAGACACGCCGGTACCTGCTTCCCCTGCGCGTCTATATACCGTGGGAAACAGGTATTGCCAAAGCTGCAATTAAGTATTGTACAGAGGGCAGTTTGCTGCCGGAAGCTGCTACCGACTTTGCTCCCCTGCTGCCGGCGGGAACTTCCGTGTTGGGGCTTTCGCTGCGGGAGGGTGTAGCCCGTGTTGATTTCAGCAAAGAGTTTTTAAACTATCCAGCGGAACAGGAACAGCAGATAATCAACGGACTTATTTATACTTTAACTGAATTTCCCACCATTGACGCTGTTGAGATCTTTTGTGAGGGACAGCAGCTGCAGCTGTCGGATAATAAGGCTGCCGCTGCACCTTATACCCGTCAGTTTGGCCTGAATCCGGAAACCGCCGCAGGTGATTTTGCCGCGGCACAGTTTGTCACCCTTTATTTTCTGCATGAAGTGGGAGACCGTACTTTTTTTGTACCGGTTACACGGGTGGTGGAGAAAACAGGGGAACTGCTGACGGTCATTGCCGAGGAATTGCTGCGCGGTCCGCAGCAGGGAGAGACACTTTTTACTGCTATACCAAATGGTTTATCAGTAGAGGAGATAACGGCGGAAGGAAATAGAGTGGTGCTCCGTCTGTCCGGGGAGCTGCCTGCCGGCATTACACAGTTAGCAGCAGACAGACTGCGTCAGCAGCTGGCCCTGACCTTTACGGAAATCCATGGCATTACTGAAGTTACGGTGCTGATTAATAACCGGCCGCCTGATTTTGGAGCGGAAGTGAGCTTTCCTCCTGCCTTCGGCCGGCCAAAACAATGGAATCTCGTGCAGTAAGAAAGATAGGGGACTGAATTGTAAAATTCATCATAAACAGCTATAATGATAAAATGCAGGTTAATTAATAGTGAAAGACGGAGGTTCCTTTATGAGAATAGATGGACGCCAACCTACACAAATGCGCCCGCTGATTATTACACCCCATTATCTTAAGGCTCCGGAAGGATCGGTGCTGATCGAACTTGGGGAGACAAAAGTTATCTGTACAGCTTCAGTCGAAGAAAAAGTGCCGCCCTTCTTACGGGGCACAAATCAAGGCTGGGTAACGGCAGAATATGCCATGCTGCCGCGGGCAACAGAGGTTCGTACCCAGCGGGAACGGGGTAAAATTTCCGGCCGCAGCTCGGAGATTCAGCGTCTGATCGGACGTACCCTGCGTTCAGTTGTTGATTTAAATGCTCTGGGTGAACGTACAGTCTGGCTGGATTGTGATGTGATCCAAGCAGACGGCGGCACAAGAACGGCGTCAATTAGCGGCGCTTATGTGGCACTGCGGTTAGCACTGACAAAACTAGTGTCAGCAGGAACACTGGCGGAACTGCCTATTCTGGATTATCTGGCAGCAACTAGTGTAGGTATTGTGGATCAGGAACTGTATCTTGATTTGGCTTACAGTGAAGACAGCAGGGCTGAAGTAGATATGAATATAGTGATGACGGGCAGCGGGAAACTGGTAGAAGTGCAGGGAACGGCTGAAGGAGCACCCTTTACGCGTCAGCAACTGCAGCAAATGCTTGATTTGGCCGCCCGTGGGATTGAGCAGATTGTAGCCATACAAAAGGAAATTTTTACCGGTAGGGAAAATGAAGATAGTAATTGCGACAAAAAATCAGGGTAAACTGAGGGAGTTTAAGACCTTACTGGCAGATTTACCGCTCACCGTTACCTCCTTAAGTGATTATCCTGCCATAGGTGAAATTGCCGAGACAGGCAGCAGTTTTGCAGATAATGCTGCGCTTAAGGCTGAAGCTGTCGCCCGGCAGACAGGTCTCTTAACGCTGGCAGATGATTCAGGCTTAGAAGTAGATGCCTTGGGCGGTCGCCCGGGTATCTATTCTGCCCGCTTTGCCGGACCCGGGGCTGCAGATCAGGAGAATAATGCGCGGCTGCTGGCAGAACTGCGCCATGTGCCCCTGCCGGAGCGGACGGCGCGTTTTCGCTCTGTAATTGCCCTGGCCAGACCTGGAGAGAAAACAATTTTTGTGGAAGGCATTTGTGAAGGTTTAATTGCTGAAAGACCTGCAGGCAGCGGTGGTTTTGGTTATGATCCTTTGTTTTTTGTACCTGCAGTAGGACAGACTTTTGCGGAGATGCCTCCCGCAGTCAAGAATAAAATCAGTCATCGTGCCCGGGCCATGGCCGCAGCGCGAGTGATACTGCAGGAACTGCTGCAGGCAGAAAAGTAAAGCCGGCGTCTTGAAATACATCTTAGTCGAGTTAATAAAAAAATGCAGATATTCCCTTTGACAAGTGACTGCCTAATCTGGTATACTGATCTTTGCAGCGTCGGGGTGTGGCGCAGTTTGGTAGCGCACTTGGTTTGGGACCAAGGGGTCGCAGGTTCAAATCCTGTCGCCCCGACCAGCTTCTTTGCGGGTGTAGCTCAATGGTAGAGCGCTGGCCTTCCAAGCCAGTTACGTGGGTTCGATTCCCATCACCCGCTCCATCTTCTACCTCTTGATTTTAAGCGTAAAATCGATTATACTATTTTAGCATACGCCTGTAGCTCAGGGGATAGAGCAACGGACTTCTAATCCGTGGGTCGTAGGTTCGAATCCTACCAGGCGTGCCAGATGTTAGATGTCGGAGGTCAGAGTGCCGGATGCAGGCACAGTTTCTGGATCCGATGTGATAATGTATATTGTGGTGGGTGTAGCTCAGCTGGTTAGAGCACCAGATTGTGGCTCTGGGGGCCGTGGGTTCGAGTCCCATCATCCACCCCAAATTAAAATTTAACGCGGGCGTGGCGAAATTGGCACACGCGCTAGACTTAGGATCTAGTGGGTTTTCCCTTGGGGGTTCAAGTCCCTCCGCCCGCACCATGATATAAGCGGAAATAGCTCAGTGGTAGAGCATCGCCTTGCCAAGGCGAGGGCCGCGGGTTCGAATCCCGTTTTCCGCTCCAACTGCATCTAAGACGCCTGACAGGGCGTTTTTTTTGTCGGAGAGGACATGACATCAGCCTTGAGTCACTTTTGTTCCTATCCGCAGGGGGATGGGGGACTTCCCCTTAATCCTGCGGGCTTAGGAGCGCGGTCCGCCGCAGGGGTGACACCCTAAGGAACATATGTATAATAAGGCAATTATTTCATTTAGCTTAAGAAATTATGATGTTTGTCCTGATTTACTTTAATTTTCTTTGATTTAATGGTAAAATACTTGGCAGGCTGACAAATTATATGCTATAATGCAGCGCAGAACAAATGCTTTTGATGTCGTTCACTGCACTGTAATAACTCGCATACGATAAAATATGGTTAAAGGAGCATAGGGCATGGTAAAACTGGAGAAAATAGACGGCAGTAAAGTGGTATTAGAAATTGAAGTGCCTGAGGAGAAGGTCGCCGAGGCTTTAGAAAAAGCATACAGAAAAGTTGTGAAAACTGTAAGCTTGCCGGGGTTCCGTAAGGGTAAAGTGCCCCGTCCTATCTTGGAAAGCCGCTTTGGTGTAGAGATTCTCTATGAAGATGCACTGGAATATTTAGTGCCGGACGCATATGATAGTGCAGTTAAGGAAACAGGCATAACTACCCTTGACAAGCCTGAAATAGATCTGGTGCAGTTTGAAAAGGGCAAAACGCTGATATTTAAAGCTACCGTGGAGGTAACACCGGAGGTGCCCCTCGGAGAGTACCGCGGCATTGCCGTAACAAAACAGCTTCGGGAAATTACGGAAACAGATCTGGAAAATAGACTGCAGCAGCTGCAGAGACAGCATGCCACCTTGGAAACAGTGGAAGAGGGGACCGTAGAAAATGGTGACATTGTGGTTATGGACTTCACAGGTTACCTGGACGGTGAGCCCTTTGAAGGTGGAGCAGCTGAAGGTTATTCGCTGGAGATTGGTTCAGGTCAGTTGATTCCCGGTTTTGAAGAACAAATGATTGGGATGAAGCGGGGCGAGGAAAAAGAGCTGGAGGTTACTTTCCCCGATGATTACCATCAAGAAGCTCTGGCCGGCAAGCCTGCTGTTTTTAAAGTAATAGTTAATGAAATAAAAAGAAGAAATCTGCCCGAGCTTGATGATGCGTTCGCTCAGGAAGTATCCGAATTCGATACTCTGGCCGAATTAAAAGAAGACATTATGAATAAGCTGAAACAACAGGAAGAAGATCGGGCTCAGACTGCCTTGGAAAATGAAGTTGTGGAAAAAGTCGCCGCAGCTACTGCTGATTTTTCTTTACCGCAAGTACTGGTAGAACGTGAAATTGACCGGCAGCTTGCTGAAATGGAGCAATTCTTGCGGATGCAGGGCCTAACACTGGAAAAATACCTGGAATTGACCAATAAAGAACTTGCGGAAATGCGAGAAGAGCAGCGAGCAGAAGCGGAAAAACGTGTTAAAGCGAATTTGGTGCTGGATGCCATTATCACTAAAGAAGGAATTACAGCGGCAGATGAAGAATTAGATGAGCGTATTAACAAATTCGCCGAAAGTTACGGACAAAATGCGGAAACTATCAGGAACTATTTTGCCGCACAGGGGCAGTTGGATGTCATCCGCCAGGAGATACAATTCCGCAAAGCAATTGATTTCTTAGTCGCAGAAGCACAGGTAACAACCGAAACTGCACCTGCTCAAACAGAGGCGTAGGAGGGATATTATGAGTCTGGTACCGATGGTTGTTGAGCAAACGAATCGCGGAGAACGTGCTTATGATATTTATTCAAGGTTATTGAAAGACCGTATTATTTTTATTGGCAGTGCCATTGATGACACCGTAGCTAATTTAGTAATCGCTCAGCTTTTGTTTTTAGAATCAGAAGACCCGGATAAAGATATTAATCTCTATATCAACTCTCCCGGTGGTTCTGTGTATTCAGGTTTAGCCATATATGATACTATGCAGTATATCAAACCTGATGTTTCAACTATTTGTGTTGGTTTGGCCGCCAGTATGGGGGCAGTTTTGCTGGCTGCAGGAGCAGAAGGCAAACGCTATGCTCTGCCCAATTCCCGCGTCATGATTCACCAACCGCTGGGCGGAGCGCAAGGTCAGGCTGTAGATATTGAGATTCATGCACGGGAGATATTGCGCATTAGGGAAAAACTAAATGAAATTCTGGCTAAGCATTCCGGTAAACCAATTGAGCAAATTGCTCGTGACACGGACCGCGATAACTTTATGTCAGCCGAACAGGCAAAAGAGTATGGACTAATTGATGGCGTACTGCAAAAACGCTAGACTCCTCTAGGAGGTACATTTATGTTTAAGTTTAATGATGAAAAGGGGCAGTTAAAATGTTCCTTTTGCGGCAAAACCCAAGAGCAGGTACGCAAACTTGTAGCGGGACCCGGTGTATACATCTGTGATGAGTGCATCGAATTATGTAACGAGATTATTGACGAAGAGCTTTCCGAGGAAATGGAGCTCGATTTAATTGATTTACCCCGCCCTACCGAGATTAAGGAAATTCTTGACCAATATGTAATTGGGCAGGATGAAGCCAAGAAAATCTTGGCAGTTTCCGTCTATAATCACTACAAGCGTATTAATGCAGAACAAAAACCTGATGATGTAGAAATTCAAAAAAGTAATATCCTGTTGATTGGTCCTACCGGGGTCGGAAAAACTTTACTGGCGCAAACCTTAGCCCGCATTCTCAATGTACCTTTTGCCATTGCTGATGCCACATCATTAACTGAGGCCGGTTATGTAGGTGAAGATGTAGAAAATATTTTACTCAAGCTAATACAGGCTGCTGATTATGATTTAGAAAAGGCAGAAAAGGGTATTGTCTACATTGATGAGATTGACAAGGTTGCACGCAAGACTGATAACCCTTCCATTACCAGAGATGTTTCTGGTGAAGGTGTGCAGCAGGCTCTGCTGAAAATTTTAGAGGGAACTATAGCCAGTGTGCCGCCACAGGGTGGGCGGAAGCATCCGCATCAGGAATTTATGCAGATAGATACTACTAACATTCTCTTTATCTGCGGCGGCGCCTTTGATGGTCTGGAAAAGATTATTCAAAAGAGAATCGGTAATAAAGGCATAGGCTTTGGCGCCGAAATCTCCGGCAAGACAGAAAAGAATATTGGTGAGATTTTGCGCCAGGTTCTGCCACAGGATTTGACCAAATTTGGCTTAATTCCCGAGTTCGTCGGTCGTGTGCCCGTAGTGGCAACTTTGGACGCTCTGGACAAAAATGCTTTAATACGCATTTTAACAGAGCCGCGCAATGCACTAATCAAACAGTATCAGCGCTTGTTTGAGATGGATAATGTAGCCCTGGAATTCAAAGAGGGTACTTTAGAAGTCATTGCGGAAGAAGCGATTAACCGGGAAACGGGTGCCAGAGGACTGCGTTCCATTTTAGAAGGCATTCTTCTGGATGTAATGTATGAACTGCCAACATTTGAGGGTATTAGTAAATGCATCATCACGAAAGAGGTTGTTACCAGTCAAGACAAACCAATTCTCGTGACGGTTGATAAACGAAAAAAGAAAAAAGAAGAATCAGCATAGACTGTGTAAAACTGCTAACCTGATGTTGGCAGTTTTACTGTTTGTGACAAACTTTTGTCAAGCTAGTCAGTGGCCTGCGTTTTTTTCCCTTTGCTTGGGGTTATACTATCAGCAGTAGTTTAATGTACCAAGGGGGGAACAGCATGTCACATTTAGCGCCGATTATTGGTGTTGTGCAAATCATTATTGCCATTGTGGTTGGGATCTATTTTTGGAGTTTACTGCGCTCGCAGCGTTCTAATAAAGTTGCCGTCAAACAGGAATCTTACAAGGAAATGGATCAGTTAAGAAAAATGCGCGAGATTTCACTGACGGAACCTTTGTCAGAAAAAACCCGGCCGACCTCTTTTACTGAAATTGTGGGCCAGGAAGAGGGCGTCAAAGCTCTGCGGGCAGCTTTATGCGGACCAAATCCACAGCATGTTATTATTTATGGCCCTCCCGGTGTTGGCAAGACAGCAGCCGCAAGGCTGGTGCTGGAAGAGGCGAAGAAAAACCCTGCTTCACCCTTTGGTCCTGATGCTAAATTTGTGGAGCTGGATGCTACAACGGCTCGTTTTGATGAGCGGGGCATTGCCGATCCTTTAATCGGTACTGTTCATGATCCTATTTATCAGGGTGCCGGGCCTCTTGGTATGGCAGGTGTGCCGCAGCCCAAGGCAGGAGCAGTCAGTAAAGCGCATGGTGGGATTTTATTTATTGATGAAATTGGCGAACTCCACCCTACACAAATGAATAAACTGCTCAAAGTGCTGGAAGATCGCAAAGTGTTTTTAGAAAGTGCTTACTACAATGCCGAGGATAAAAATATACCACCGCATATACACGAAATCTTTCAAAATGGTCTGCCGGCAGATTTTCGTTTGATTGGGGCTACCACCCGAACACCGGATGAAATTCCTCCGGCTATTCGCTCACGCTGCCTGGAAATTTTTTTCCGCGGGCTTTTCCCCCATGAAATTGCCGTAGTTGCTGCCAACAGCGCCCAAAAGATAAACTTTACCCTGGAAAAAGCGGCTCTTGACTTAATCACAAAATACGCAAAAAATGGCCGTGAAGCTGTAAACACCGTACAAATTGCTGCCGGTCTGGCTATTTGTGATAAAGTGACACAGGAAATTACCGCAGACGATGTGGAATGGGTGATTAATGCCAGTCAAATGTCGCCACGACCGGAAGTTAAGATCCCTCTCCGGCCGCAGGTAGGGTATGTCAATGGTTTGGCTGTTTATGGACCGAATATGGGCATGCTTTTAGAGATCGAAGCAGCGGTGCACCAGGTGCAGGCAGGAAAGGGGCAGGTGCATGTAACCGGTATAGTGGAAGAAGAAGAAATGGGCGGGGGACAGCGCATCATACGACGTAAAAGTATGGCCAAAGGTTCTGTGGAAAATGTTCTGACAGTGCTGCGTGATTTTTTAGAGCTTGATACACGCGATTATGACATTCATGTTAATTTTCCCAGTGGCTCGCCTGTTGACGGACCTTCAGCCGGGATTGCGGTGGCGACGGCCGTCTATTCAGCTTTGACTAATACACCTGTTTTGAATACGGTGGCCATGACAGGAGAAATCTCTGTACGGGGCTATGTACGTCCGGTGGGGGGTGTTGTCTGCAAAGTGGAGGCAGCGCGTCAGGCCGGTGCCACGAAAGTTCTTATCCCAAAGGATAATTGGCAAAAGATGTTTGCCGGACTGCCTGAGGTGGAAGTGGTCCCGGTGGAGAATTTACGTGAAGTTCTGGATCATGCCCTGTGCCGTCCCGCTCAGCCTGCACGCCAGGCACCGGCACAGGTATTATCGGCCTCCTCTGTTTAACCGGCTGTAGACGGGCGGCTGGTTAGATGTGGAAAGTAGGTTGATTAAAAAGGAATTCAAACAACTTTAGCGAATACGACTACTGATGTAACTATATGTGAAATGGAGGCAGAGCTAAATGGCCAACGATACAAAACAAATACCGCTTCTGCCCTTGCGTGGAATTCTCGTTTTCCCCAATATGGTGCTGCATTTGGATGTGGGAAGGGAGCGTTCTGTGAACGCTTTAGAGCAGGCGATGATTGAAGATAATAAAATTCTTTTGGTCGCCCAAAAAGAAGCCAAGATTGATGATCCGACACCTGACGATATTTATACGATGGGAACAATCGCTCAAATCAAGCAAATGTTGAAGCTGCCCGGTGGAACCATTAGGGTGCTGGTAGAAGGATTGTCACGGGCGAAAGTTCAGTCATTAATAGGTGAGGATCCTTATCTGCTGGCAGAAGCGGAGGAAGTTGCCGAAGATGATACAAAAAGTGTAGAAATAGAAGCATTGATGCGCAGTGTGATTTATCAGTTTGAGCAGTATATTAAGCTGAGCAAAAAAATCCCACCGGAAACACTGGTAGCAGTATCAAGTGTGGAAGAACCGGGTCGCTTGGCAGATCTGATTGCTTCGCATCTTACACTAAGAATCCAGCAGAAACAGGAGATCTTAGAGGCTGTTTCCCCGGCGGAGCGGCTGGAGAAGCTCTCCAATATTCTCAGCCACGAAATGGAGATCCTGGAAGTAGAGCGTAAAATTAACCTGCGCGTGCGTAAGCAGATGGAACGTACACAAAAGGAATACTACTTACGCGAGCAGCTGAAGGCGATCCAAAAGGAACTGGGAGAAAAGGATGAGCGTCTGGCCGAAGCTGATGAATACCGGGAAAAAATAAGTGAAGCGCAGCTGCCGGAAGAAGTTGAGGAAAAGGCACTGAAGGAAGTGGAGCGCTTAGAAAAAATGCAGCCGGCAGCAGCAGAGGCTGTAGTGATACGGACTTATCTGGATTGGATCTTGGCTTTACCCTGGACGATACAGACTGAAGATCGTCTGGATTTAGTAAAAGCGGAAAAAATTTTGGATGAAGACCACTATGGTTTGGAGAAAGTTAAGGAGCGGATCATCGAATATCTTGCCGTACGCCAGCTGACGCAGAAAATTAAGGGACCCATCTTATGTCTTGTCGGTCCGCCGGGGGTAGGAAAGACTTCCCTGGCTCGTTCCGTTGCCCGTGCTTTGGGGAGGAATTTTGTGCGTCTTTCTTTAGGCGGTGTCCGTGATGAGGCGGAGATTCGCGGCCACCGGCGCACTTATGTCGGGGCGCTGCCCGGTCGTATTATCCAGGCAATGCGGCAGGCAAAATCTAAAAACCCGGTCTTTTTATTAGATGAAATTGACAAAATGTCTACAGATTTCCGCGGTGATCCTTCCGCTGCCCTCTTAGAGGTTTTAGATCCGGAGCAAAATAATGCCTTTTCCGATCACTATCTGGAAATGCCCTTTGACCTGTCGCATGTAATGTTTATTACTACGGCTAACAACCTTTATAATATTCCCCGGCCCTTACTCGACAGAATGGAGACTATTTACCTGCCTGGCTATACAGAGGAAGACAAACTGCAGATAGCCAAACGCTATCTTTTGCCCAAACAGATTAAGGAAAATGGCTTGTCCAAAGAAAACATCTCAATTTCTGAGAAAACAATCCGCAAAGTGATCCGCCAGTATACCCGCGAGGCCGGGGTGAGGGATTTGGAAAGGCAAATTGCCACCCTCTGCCGCAAAGTAGCGAAAGATGTAGTGCGTGACAATAAACTTAAGTCAGCTATAACGGCGCAGAACCTGCATAAATACCTGGGTGTGCCGCGCTTTCGTTACGGTCTGGCGGAAACGGATGATGAGGTGGGCATTGCTACCGGACTGGCCTGGACAGAAGCCGGCGGTGATACACTAATTATTGAAGTCACACTAATGAAGGGTAAAGGGAAACTGCTGCTGACAGGTAAGCTGGGCGATGTGATGCGGGAATCAGCGCAGGCCGGTTTATCTTATATCCGGTCCCGCGCTAAGGAATTAAATATAGATGAAGATTTTCATGAAAAATACGATATTCATATTCATATACCGGAAGGGGCTATTCCCAAGGACGGACCGTCGGCAGGCATTACCATGGCCACCGCTTTAGTTTCAGCTTTAACTAAGCGTCCGTATAAAAGCAGTGTGGCGATGACCGGTGAAATAACCCTGCGCGGCCGGGTGTTACCCATCGGCGGGTTAAAAGAAAAAGTCTTGGCTGCCCACCGGGCCGGTATTAAAACAGTTATTCTGCCTGCAGACAACAAAAAGGATATTTCCGAAATACCAAAGAATGTACGCCGTCGTTTGGAGCTAATCCCTGTAGAACTTTTGGATCAGGTTTTAGAACTGGCTTTAGCCCCTGCTCCTGAGACGGAGGCAGTTGAGGTTACCGAGGATGAAAATTAAGACGGCGGAGTTTATTATTAGTGCCGTTAAAGAAGCGCAATTTCCGCAAACGGGGCTGCCGGAGGTAGCTTTTGTCGGCCGGTCTAATGTGGGCAAATCTTCCTTATTAAACTCACTGCTTAATCGCAAAAAATTGGCTTTAACCAGCAGCAGTCCCGGTAAAACACGTTTGATAAATTTCTTTTTAATCAATAAAAGTTTTTATTTTGTCGACCTGCCCGGTTATGGTTATGCCCGTGTCTCCCGGGAGATGAAGCGGCAGTGGGGAGAGATCATTGAAGACTATTTGGCGCAGCGTGAACCACTCAAGCTGGTGGTGCAGTTGGTGGACGTCAGACATCCTCCGACAGCGGACGACCTGCAGATGTACCAATGGTTAACTTACTCAAACTTACCGACAGTCATTGTGGCAACGAAAGTTGATAAAATTACGCGCGGTCGGTGGCAGAAGCAGCTGCAGCAGATACGGACAGGATTAGGGCTGGGACCACAAGGACCGGTGATTTTCTATTCTTCACAAACAGGCCAGGGGAAAGAAGAACTGTGGCGGGTAATAGGTCAATATGTACTGCAGCAGGGGTAGAATCGATCTGCCCCTGTTTTGTTTCTACCTTTCTTGACATCAAAACTGCCATCTATTATAGTGATAAAAGAGCCAGAATTGAGGGCGTTTGTTAGTGAGGAGGTCTATTAATGACGGATAAAAACCTTGCCCCTGTGTATAATCCTGCTGAAGTGGAGGAGCGGCTTTATCAGGCATGGCTGCAGCAGGATTATTTTAAAGCACCGCGTGACTGCAGTAAGGAGACCTTTACCATTGTTATCCCGCCGCCAAATGTCACGGGCTCTTTACATATGGGACATGCTTTAGATAATACTATTCAGGACATCCTGATTCGCCGCAAACGGATGCAGGGTTTTGATACTTTATGGCTGCCGGGTACAGATCATGCCGGCATCGCCACACAGATTAAAGTGGAAGAGCACTTAGCAGCAGAAGGGTTAACTCGTTATGATTTAGGTCGTGAAAAATTTATTGAGAGAGTCTGGCAGTGGAAAGAGGATTATCATCAGCGCATCATTAGTCAGCTGTATAAATTAGGTGTTTCCTGTGACTGGTCACGGGAGCGCTTTACCATGGATGAGGGTTGTTCAGAAGCAGTACGTCAGGTTTTTGTGTCGCTCTATAATAAAGGTTTAATTTACCGCAGCAACTACATTATTAACTGGTGCCCGCGCTGTCACACCGCCCTCTCTGATATTGAAGTGGAGCATGAAGAAACAGAGGGCACTTTAACCTATATACGCTATCCTTTGGTAGACGGCGAGGGTTATGTGGTGGTGGCGACTACCCGTCCGGAGACAATGTTAGGTGATACAGCTGTGGCTGTACATCCACAGGATACACGCTATCAGACTTTAATCGGTAAAGAAGTGCTGCTGCCCTTAATGAACAGGAAAATCCCCATTATTGCTGATGACTATGTTGATCAGGAATTTGGCAGCGGTGCCGTGAAAGTCACGCCGGCTCACGATCCCAATGATTTTGCCATTGCCCAACGCCATCAACTGCCTTCCGTAGTGGTAATTGCCGAAGATGGCACGATGACAGAAGCAGCCGGTAAATATGCCGGTTTAGACCGTTATGAAGCCAGAAAGCAGGTGGTGACTGATTTAGCGGCAGCAGGTGTGCTCCTGCGGACAGAAGAACATCAGCATGCCGTAGGTCACTGCCAGCGCTGTCATACTGTGATTGAGCCCCTTTTGTCAAAACAATGGTTTGTCAGGATGAAGCCTCTGGCAGAGCCGGCAATTCAAGCGGTGAAAAATGGGGACATACAGTTTGTGCCTGAGCGATTTACTAAGATTTACCTCAACTGGGTAGAAAATATTCGCGATTGGTGTATCTCCCGTCAGATTTGGTGGGGTCATCGTATTCCTGCCTGGTATTGTGAGTGCGGTGAGACAATTGTGGCGCTGGAAGAGCCGCAGGTCTGCCCGCACTGCGGCGGTAAAGCTTTACATCAGGATGAAGATGTTCTCGACACCTGGTTTTCGTCTGCCCTCTGGCCCTTTTCTACTTTAGGCTGGCCGGCTGAAACGGCGGATTTAGCCCATTATTACCCCACAGATGTTTTAGTTACCGGCTATGATATTATTTACTTTTGGGTGGCCCGCATGATTTTTATGGGACTGGAATTTATGCGGGAAAAACCGTTCCATACTGTCTATATTCATGGTCTGGTCCGTGATGCACAGGGTCGAAAAATGAGCAAATCATTGGGAAACGGCATCGACCCCCTGGAAATTATCGAGCAGTATGGTGCTGATACACTGCGTTTTACTCTGATTACCGGACAGGCTCCCGGAAATGATCAGCGTTTCCGTCAGGAAAGTGTAGACAACAGCCGTAACTTTGCTAATAAAATTTGGAATGCTTCCCGTTTTGTGCTGATGAATTTAGGGAAGTCTGCGCCGACAGAGTTAGACCTGACTGCCTTAACCGATGCGGAGCGTTGGCTGCTGCATCGCTATAACCAAACTGTGGGTGAAGTTAACCGTCTGTTGGATGCGTACGAACTGGGTGAAGCTGCCCGCACCATTTATGAGTTCCTCTGGAGCGACTTTTGCGACTGGTATATTGAACTGGCCAAAATTCCTCTTTATGCTGCCCGGACAGAGGCAGAAAAAGATACAGTACGTGCGGTGCTGACTTATGTTCTGGAGCGTACACTGCGGCTGCTGCATCCTTTTATGCCCTTTATTACCGAGGAGATCTGGCAGAAGCTGCCGCACAGCGGTGAAACGATTATGCTGGCCCCCTGGCCCACTTATGACCCGGCGTTGGAGTTTCCTGACGCCCATGACAGAATGGTTACTGTCATGGAGGTGACCCGCACCGTTCGCTATCTGCGCAGTGAAGTGCAGCTGCCGCCCGGGAAAAAGGTGCAGGTAATAATTAAGGCTGACAGTGAGTCCTCGCTGCAGACTTTGGCTGCCGGGGAAGCAGTTTTGCAAAAACTGGCAGGTTTAGAAAAGCTAACTGTGCTGCGGGAACTGCCGGAGCAGCCCAAACAGGCGCTGGCAGCGGTAGTAGGTGATTTGGAAGTTTATCTGCCTTTGCAGGGCCTCATCGATATTGAACAGGAAATAAAACGTTTGGAAAAAGAATTGCAAAAGTTAGAAGCTGAAGTTGCGCGTGCTGAAGGAAAACTTAACAATCAGGGCTTTTTGGCTAAAGCTCCGCAGCAGGTGGTAGCAGCAGAACGGGCTAAAGCCGAGAGTTATAGATTACAGCGCGACAAGATCCGTGAGCGGATTCTCAGTTTGCGCTAAGACGGAGGCAAGGGTAATGAAGTATGAAGATGCGTTAAACTGGATTCATGGGCTGTACCGTTTTGGCTCCAACCTGGGTTTGACACGCATGACAAAGTTGATGGAGCTGTTGGGAAACCCGCAGCACAAATTTCGTAGTGTTCATGTTGCCGGCACCAACGGCAAAGGTTCCACATCAGCTTTTTTAGCGCAAATTCTGCAGGCCGAAGGTTTAAGCGTAGGACTTTACACATCGCCTTACATTGAAGCTTTTACGAATCGGATGGCGCTTAACGGCCAGGATATAGCAGAAGATGAACTGGTAGAGCTGGTCAGGCAGGTAAAGTGGGCCGTGGAGGAGCTGGCAGCGTCAGAGATCGGACAGCCTACGGAATTTGAAGTGGTTACGGCGCTGGCTTTTACCTACTATGCTCAACATCAACCGGACTGGGTAGTGGTAGAAGTCGGTTTGGGGGGACGGCTTGATGCGACAAACGTCATTACCCCTGCTGTGTCAGTAATCACCAATATTGCTTTAGACCATACAGATGTCTTAGGCGGTACGATTGCGGCTATTGCCCGTGAAAAAGCCGGCATTATTAAACCAGGGATCCCTGTAGTTACAGGCACAGAAAAGGAAGAAGCACTGGCCGTTTTTCGGGAAGCGGCAGCTGAACGGCAGTCCCGGCTTTATGCTTTAGGCCACGAGTTTACGGAAGAAGTAACAGCATCTTCCTTGGCAGGTCTGACCTTTAACTATCAAAGCCCCTGGCACCGGCTGTCTGATTTACAGGTTAAGCTGTTAGGACGTCATCAGGCTCGCAATGCTGCGGTAGCGATTGCTGCCCGGGAATTAATGCCAATACCTTTTAACGAAGCTGCTGTGCGTGAGGGGCTGAGCAAAACAACCTGGCCGGGCCGCTTAGAAGTATTTTCGCAGCAGCCCTTAGTAATTGTTGATGGGGCTCATAATCCTGACGGTGTTTTAGCGCTGCGTGCAGCGCTGCTGGAGCTGTTGGGTGATAGGAAACTGCGTTTAGTTGTTGGTATCCTGGGGGATAAAGCGGTGGAGGAGATTATTGGCGTTATAGTGCCGCTGGCTAAAGCAGGTGTTATTGTTACCACACCGAATAACCCCCGTGCAGCTGATCCTTACGTGGTGGCAGAGCTGGCGAAAAAGTTTGCCGGTGATGCCCCTGTGGAAGTGCTGCCAAAAATCCAGGATGCGGTACAGCGGGCTGTAGCGCTGACACAGCCGGATGAGGCGTTATGTGTTTCCGGTTCTTTGTACACAATCAGTGAAGCACGCGAAGTCCTGAAAGAGATTTATAAATAAAACAATCAGGAAAGTTTAATAAAGAAAAGGGGATGGCAAATCCCCCCTTTCTTTTTTCTCTGCAGCTGTGTGGCAGCTGTCGTGCACTGAGGCAAAACGGTGGGACATGGAAAAAACCCAGGTATGATCCCGGGGGGATACAAACAGAATAACTGGTAAGCAGGTCAGACAGGACTGGAGAACCTGCTATAATTAAATCTTATGGTAGGGCAGGATTCTTCTTGTACTTCTCGAATAGATTTATGATTAGGCCTTTATTTTATATTTTTTAATTATCATTAAGGGGTGAATTGACACATGAGCGTAAAAACTTTTAAGGGAGGCGTTCATCCCGGAGATTTTAAAAGTCTCACGGAAAAGAAGGCTGTTGTTCCGGCCAAGCCCCCTGCAGTAGCGGTAATCCCGCTGTCACAGCATATCGGTGCTCCCTGTGAACCACTGGTGGCTGTCGGTGACGAAGTGAAGATGGGGCAAAAAATCGGTGACAGTGACGGTTTTATTTCGGCTCCTGTACACGCCAGTGTTTCCGGGAAAGTAGTAAAAATAGCTCCTTGTAATACTGCTTTGGGGCGAACTGTCGATGCTGTATATATTGAAAATGATTTTCAGGATACCTGGCATGAAAATGTTAAGCCTAATGAAAACTGGGAGCAGCTGACAGCCGACGAAATAAAAAAGATTGTGCGTGAGGCCGGAATCGTAGGGATGGGCGGCGCGACCTTCCCTACGCATGTCAAGTTATCGCCGCCTGCCGAGCAAAAGATTGAATATGTGCTGGTTAACGCGGCAGAATGTGAACCGTATTTAACGGCAGATCATCGGGCCATGCTGGAGCGGGCAGAAGATATCATCGTGGGTCTTAAATTGATTATGAAGGCTGTAGATGCTGCCAAAGGTTATATCGGTATTGAAGACAATAAGCCCGATGCCATTGCCGTCATGCAGGAGGCTGCTGCCGGTGAACCTGGGATTGAAGTTTTTGCCCTGCATACTAAATATCCACAAGGGGCAGAGAAACAATTAATTACGGTTTTAACCGGGCGCGAGGTGCCCTCCGGCGGTTTGCCTGCTGCCGTTGGCTGCATAGTACAAAATGTTGGCACCTGTATCGCCATTGCTGAGGCAGTACGTTTTGGCAGACCCTCCATTGAGCGCATTGTCACAATCACCGGCGCCGGCGTAAAAGAGCCCAAGAATATGTTGGTGCGTGTAGGCACACCGGTGACACAGGTAGTTGAGGAATGCGGTGGGTTTGCCGCTGATCTGCGGAAGCTGATTATGGGTGGACCGATGATGGGTCTGGCCCAGGAAAGCCCGGAAAACTTACCCGTTACCAAAGGAACCTCCGGCATTCTGTGCCTGACAGAAAAAGAAGTTGAACTGGATGAAATTCATCCCTGTATAAAATGTGCCAAATGTGTCGAGGTTTGTCCTGTAAGCATTATGCCGATCTTTATTGGCTCCAGTGTAGAGCAGGGCATGTATGAACTGGCAGAAACTTATCGTGCTCTGGACTGCATTGAGTGTGGCTGTTGTTCCTACATCTGTCCGGCGAAAAGGCCCCTTACTCAGTGGATCCGGATAGGCAAAGCTGAGATTGCGGCCAAAAGACGGGCTGCCGCAGCTAAGTAAGCAGTAATAGTAAAGGAGGGATACCCTAATGGATAAGCAATTAGTAGTTTCACCGGCGCCGCACCTTAAGTCGCCGGAGACGATAAAAAGTGTAATGGTAGATGTTCTGGCAGCGTTAGTCCCGGGCTGCGATTGCTGCTGTTATCTTTTTTGGTACTCCCGCTCTGCTCACCATGGTGATAACGACCCTTTCCGCCATGCTGACAGAAGCACTAATCTTACGTAACAAGAATATTTTTGGTGACGGCAGTGCCGCTGTTACCGGTCTGCTGCTGGCCATGACCCTGCCGCCGGCCCCCCCGTGGTGGCTGTGCGTTGTCGGTGGTGCAGTAGCAATTATTATTGGCAAACAAGTTTTTGGCGGCATTGGTAATAACATTTTTAACCCGGCATTAGTTGCCAGAGCAATTTTAATGGTCTCCTGGGCCGGCCATATGACCACCTGGCTTGCTCCCGTTGACCTGACGGCAACCGCCACCCCCCTGGTAACATCGACTGCTCCCGGCTTTTTACAGCTTTTCACCGGAACCACAGCCGGCTGTTTAGGGGAAACCAGTGTTTTTGCTCTGCTGCTAGGGGCGGCCTGGCTTTTTTATAAAGGTCATATTAACTGGCGTATTCCCGGTGGCTACCTTGGTGTTGTCTTTCTTATGGGTGCCGCTTTGGGCGGCGGTCTGAGTGCCGGTCTGTTCCATGTTTTAGCCGGTGGCGTGATGCTGGGCGCTTTGTTTATGGCAACAGACATGGTAACTTCCCCGGTAACCCCCAAGGGGCAGCTGATTTTCGGCATGGGCTGCGGTCTGATTACCATGCTGGTTCGTTTTTATGGTAACTATCCGGAGGGCGTGACCTTTGCGATTCTGTTAATGAACGCTGTGACTCCCCTGCTGGATAACCTGACACTACCCAGAGTTTATGGGGAGGTGACTAAATAATGAAAGAAGTACTGCGTTTAGGTTTAATTTTAATGCTGATCTGTGCCGTTTCTGCCGGTTTATTGTCATACACTAACCAAGTCACCTCAGCCATTATTGAGGAGCGTATTGCTGCTGAGAAAATTGCTCTGATGCAGGAACTGTTCCCTGAAGTGACCACGACCGAAGATAAAACGGTAGACGGCCGCACAGCTACCGTTGGCTATAATGCTGCCGGTGAAGTTGTCGGTATTTTAGCTGAAGGTAAAGCCGGCGGTTATGGCGGTGACATCCGCTTTAACCTGGCCATTGACGGCACAGGCACCCTTGTTAAGCTGACCATTGTCTCTCATGCAGAGACGGCCGGTCTCGGTTCACTGATTGAAGAAGAATCCTACCGTGCCCAGTTTGAGGGCAAAACGGTCAATGACTCTTTTGATGTGGATAATATTTCCGGTGCCACCATTACCAGTGTGGCTATGGAAAACGGCGTCAAAAAGGAAATGGAAGAAATTCTGCTGCGTTTCGGCGAAGGTTTGGTTGCGCCTAAACCGACGATTGATATTAGCCAGTTAGCCGACGGTACTTATACCGGTGAAGGTCAGGGTTTGAAAGGCCCCATTACGGTAGAAGTAACGGTTGCCGGCGGTAAAATCACTGCTGTGGAAGTAGTTTCGGGCAGTGACACGGAGGAATATTTCAACCAGGCCAAAGCGGAAGTACCGCAGCGTATTGTTGAAGAACAAACAGTAGATGTGGATGCGGCCAGTGGTGCTACAATCAGCAGTAATGGTATTAAAGATGCAGTGCGTGCCGCACTGCAGCAGTAACGGGGGTGAAGAAAAGTGAGTGTAATGAAAGAACTAACTAAAGGCCTGTTTAAAGAAAACCCCACCTTTCGTATAGTGCTTGGTATGTGCCCCACTTTAGCGGTAACGACGTTGGCAGCTAATGGCCTGGGTATGGGGTTATCTACTACTGCCGTTTTAGTAGGCTCTAACCTGATGATTTCGCTTTTGCGGAAAGTGATCCCCGACAAGATCCGCATTCCGGCCTATATCATTATCATTGCTACTTTTGTGACGATGGTAGATATGCTGCTTAATGCTTATCAGCCGGACCTTCACTCACAGTTAGGTATCTTTATTCCCTTAATTGTGGTGAACTGTATTATTTTAGGGCGGGCTGAAGCTTTTGCCTCCAAAAACCCGGTGCTTAGTTCAGTGGCTGACGGGTTAGGTATGGGTCTGGGCTTTACCCTTTCGCTGACAATCCTTGGTTCTTTACGGGAACTGGTGGCCAACGGCACATTATTTGGCGTCAATATTTTAGGCGCCGGCTATGAGCCCTTTAAAGTTTTTGGTTCACCTCCGGGTGCGTTTATTGCCTTGGGTTTACTGATGGCATTAGTTAACGGGTTAGCCCAAAAATACGGCTGGGAGTAAGGAGGGGTAGATAATGACGAGTATCTTAACAATTGTCTTTGGTGCGATCTTTATCAACAACTTTGTGTTGAGCAGATTTCTCGGTATCTGCCCATTCCTTGGTGTTTCCAAAAAAGTAGAAACTTCACTAGGTATGGGTATGGCTGTAACCTTTGTGATGGGCATGGCTTCTTTAGTGACCTGGCTGCTGGAATATTATGTTCTGTTCCGATTTGATTTACAGTACCTGCGGACCATTGTTTTTATTCTGGTTATTGCCGCCTTGGTCCAATTTGTGGAACTGGTGATCCGTAAAGTAAGTCCGACCTTGTACCAGGCGCTGGGTATTTTCCTGCCGCTGATCACTACTAACTGTGCCGTGCTGGGCGTAGCCCTGCTGAATGTACAGCTGGAGTATAACTTGTTAGAATCAGTTGTGTTTGGTGTAGCGGCAGCCCTTGGCTTCACCTTGGCTTTAGTTATTATGGCCGGCATCCGTGAGCGTTTAGAGTTAGTATTTATTCCCAAAGCTATGCGCGGCGTACCGATTGCATTAATCATTGCAGGAATACTATCTATTGCCTTTATGGGTTTCCAGGGCATGATGTAGGAGACCTATAATTGAGCTGCGGAAGTCAAATTATTTCAGAGAAGCAGATATAACGAAAACGGTGCTGAAGTGAAGCTTCAGCACCGTTTTCGTGTCTAATGCTGTTTAAAGGCGTACAGTGAAAGCAGAAGCGTCTAAATACACTTAAATGGGGCACGCCGCCTTTGACAACTTTCGCATCTGTGATGTACACTATTGTTAACACCTGTATAGAGAAGTTTGGTCTGAAGGTTAATGTAAAATGGGAGTGATAACATCCCATTGTTTTGCTGTTTATAAACCGGTTCCTTGATAATTGTTCTTTGTGCCGGTGTTAGTTGATAATTCTGCTTTTTTATCCCAATTACTACCATGCATTGCTTTCCGGGGCGGCTGTCCTGCTCATTCCCTTTGCGAAAAGCTGAGGGTCTTTGCGTGACAGTGTTTCTTTTAGGCAAAGGGATGAGAAAAATTTAACAAGGGCAGGATTATTAATTATTTTCTCGAATTATGCAATGTTGGCCGTTATGTAAGTTTTTATTAATAATTTAAGTAAGAGGTGAAACAGTATATGAGCCCTAAAACATTTAAGGGAGGCATTCATCCGGGGGATTTTAAAAATCTCACGGAAAAGAAGCCTGTTGTTCCGGCCAAGCCCCCTGCAGTAGCGGTAATCCCGCTGTCACAGCATATCGGTGCCCCCTGTAAACCACTGGTGGCTGTCGGTGATGAGGTTAAAATGGGGCAAAAAATCGGTGACAGTGATGCCAGCATATCTGCACCTGTTCATGCCAGCGTTTCTGGCAAGGTAATTAAAATAGGGACCTGTAAATCCAACCAGGGACATCTTGTTAATGCTGTTTTTATTGAGAATGATTTTCAGGATACTTGGCATGAAAGCGTCAAACCGAACCCGGACTGGGAGCAGCTGCCGGCTGAGGCAATACCAAAGATTGTGCGTGAGGCCGGTGTTGTGGGGATGGGAGGAGCAGCTTTCCCCTGCCACTATAAGCTGGTCCCGCCTGACAAGATTGAGTTTGTGGTTGTAAATGGTGCTGAATGTGAGCCGTATCTGACGTGTGATCATCGTCTAATGTTAGAACGCCCGGAGGATTTAATCGTTGGTGTCAAACTGGTGATGAAAGCAGTTAATGCCAGAAAAGGTCTAATTGGTATTGAGGATAATAAGCCCGATGCCATTGAGGCAGTCAGAAAAGCCGCTGCCAATGATCCCGACATTGAAGTTCATGCCCTGCCGACTAAATATCCCCAGGGATCAGGCAAGCAATTGGTCAGCGTTTTAACCGGTCGGGAAACTCCTTCCGGCTGTCAATCAACGACAGTTGGCTGTTTGGTGCAAAACGTCGGCACCTGTGTAGCTGTCGCCGATGCCGTGCGCTTTGGTTTGCCTTCCATTGAGCGTATTGTCACAATCACCGGCGCAGGTGTTAAAGAGCCCAAGAATATGTTGGTGCGTGTAGGCACACCGCTGACACAGGTAATTGAAGAATGCGGCGGATTTACCGATGATCTGCGGAAGCTGATTATGGGTGGACCGATGATGGGGCCCACCATGTCCGGTCCGGAAGATATACCGATAGTAAAGGGTACCTGCGGTATTTTGTGCCTTACTGAGCAAGAAGTACAATTGGATGAAATCGGTCCCTGCATTAAGTGCGGTAAGTGTGTCGAGGTTTGTCCCATGGGGTTAATGCCTCTCTTTTTAGCCTCTGCTGTCGAACAAAGACTGTACGACATAGCCGAAACTTATCATGCAGTAGATTGTATTGATTGTGGCTGCTGTACCTATATTTGTCCTGCCAAACGGCCGCTTAATCAGTGGATCGGCATGGCGAAAAACGAAATAAAAGCCAAACAAAGACGAGCAGCCGCAGCTAAGTAAGCAGTAATAGTAAAGGAGGGGATACTCTAATGGATAAGCAATTAGTAGTTTCACCGGCGCCGCACCTTAAGTCGCCGGAGACGATAAAAAGTGTAATGGTAGATGTTCTGG